>Ga0181530_10004303_pt1 | contig 15206 bp, 13 predicted proteins | sample PEATcosm2014_Bin_42_FD_119769 | JGI IMG/M metagenome (GOLD analysis project Ga0181530, IMG submission 119769) | Peatland microbial communities from MTU Mesocosm Facility, Houghton, MI, USA - PEATcosm2014_Bin10_60_metaG | ecosystem: Environmental > Terrestrial > Soil > Wetlands > Peat | place... | reverse complement strand
GCAGACGCGCAAGCCAAGTTCGCCGAACCGCAGGGGATCCCACCGTTTTGCGGCCATGCCGTGCTCGCCGCTTGATCCCGGATGCACGCCGATACACCGGGTGGGGCCGCCCATGGCATGCGCCAGGTGCAGGCCCGATATCCACTCCTCTTCGGTAAAGAGAGGCGGAAATGCGGGAGATCCCGCCGGGGGCGTCTTACCGGAAAATACCGAGGCGAGCCTGAGATTCTGGACAACGTCGTGCACATCTGGATCGACCCGCAGGAATCGGGAGTTCAGGAACGACAGGCTTGCCCCCTGTTTGAGCGGATAGCGGAATGCGTACCGTTGCTTGACGCCGCAGAGAAAGGGCAGCAGGTTGGATTGCCAGTTGTTCGCCGGGAAAAAGCTCAGGGAAACGTCGAAACGCTCGCGCGTGAACTCGCCGATGAGGTGCATCCTGCGCCCAAGTCCCGTGTCGCGGGTGGGGTCGATGCTGTGGATCGCGTCCCAGAGCGGGTCATAACGAGCCAGGTCGAGGATGGCGTGCCGGAGCGCAAGGAGGTGAAGCTTTGCCTCCGGCGCGCTGTCGCGAAGAAACTTGAAAGCCGGCCAGGCGAGCAGGTAGTTGCCGATGCCGATGGGACACAGGCAGAGGATCTTCATACCTACTCGATAGTCTCGCGAACATGATAGGACGAATGCGGCGACATGCGTACCAGCATCTCCGCGAGAAAACCGAAGGAAAAAAACTGTATGCCGACGATGACGGCTCCAAGCGACAATACCATGAGCGGACGGAGGTGAAGAGCGCCGTTCACGACCCACTGTATCCCGAACCAGGCAAGCACAATGCAGCCTGCCCCGATGAGAAGCATGGCGATAAGGCCAAAAAAGTGAAGCGGGCTGCGGAGGTAGCGGCGCAGGAACAGGAGCGCCAGAAGATCGAGAAATCCTCGGAAAAACTTGTTGAACCCGTACTTGCTTCTGCCGAATCTGCGCTCATGGTGAATCACCGGGATCTCGGTCACGCGCCAGCCCTCCCAGTGGGCAAGTACCGGCAGGTAGCGGTGCTGTTCGCCGTAGATTTCGAGGTTTTTCGCGGTTTCCGCGCGGTACGCCTTGAGACCGCAGTTGAAGTCGTGAAGTTTCACACCGGCAAGGATTGACGTGCTGTAGTTCCAGATGCGCGAAGGAATCGTGAAGGAGGCCGGATCGTGACGGATCTTTTTCCATCCCGAGACAAGGTCGTACCCTTCGTCGAGTTTCGCCAGCAGCGCCGGAATGGCAGCGGGATCATCCTGAAGATCGGCGTCCATGGTGACGATGATCTCGCCCCGAGCATTGGCGATCCCTACCGAGAGTCCCGCCGCCTTGCCGTAGTTCCGGTTGAACCGGAAGGCGCGAATCTGCCCGTATTGAGCCTTGAGCGAACGAATCGCATCGAAGGAACCATCGGTGCTGCCGTCGTCGACAAAGACAATTTCGTAGGAATAGCCGTGCGCCTCCATCACCGTCGAAATGGCTTCGACAAGCGGAGCAAGGCTCTCCTGCTCATTGTAGAGAGGAATGACGATGGAAAGTTTCATGCATACCTCTTAAAGGGAAAGGGGATGAGGCATCCGGCAGAAGTATCGCAGAAGAGATTTCGGCTGATTCAATGGGTCAAATCGCACGATTATCCGCTAAGTGAATAAAAATATGATACTGAGAGGGCCAAGACAAGGAGAGATCGGGTTTCTGAAGGAAGACGCACATATGAAAGTCTTCCGCAAAAAAATTATGAAGAGGAGAGCGCAACATCATCAGTTTGGCCACGAGGGGATGGTTGGCTATCATGAAAAAAAACAGGAGAGCCGAGTACGAAAATCTCTTTGTTAAAGGGCAAAATTTCCAAAAAGTTGTTATTCTGCGCTGAGCGGTTGCAATGGCAAATATTATTTAACGGGCTTGTTTAACAAGGAGGATTTGCCTTCGTGGTCCTCTGGTCGGGTCATGTCAAGGTCACTATAGTCGAGCCCGGGATTAACTCCATGGCTATGAAATTTGATTTACTCCGCCGCAGCGCAGATTATTTTATAAACAAGGGATTTTATAAATTCGGAGATCCTCAGTATTTGAAAAATCAAAGTAACGGCTTCAGAGCTGGTCAAAGATATTCTGTTTCATGAAACTATGGTTTGTGCACGCGCAGGCATCACAACTGTTGAAAGGTTTGAAACGTGCATGAGGTGAAAAAATTATAAAGGATCTCTCTTATGAGAAAATTTGCGGTGGCAATAGTATCAGGAGCGGTCACCATGATTTTGGGGGGATGCGGTGTTACCAGCCCGGTAGACACGACTACCGCTTCCGTCACTGCAATAGACTCTATTACCGCCGGGCAGTCGGAACAAATTCAAGGATCGATACAGGCGGACAGCACCCTTACGCTATCATTCAACATACTTAATTCAGTTTGGGATACGGTTAATAACGGCACCGTATATTGCACCTTTACCAGCGTTGCGGACAAAAGCACCATTAACCTCCATACGGATGCTGATTTGACAATAGTCACCACTTTCACAGCTGCATCAGGCATATATTACCTTCAGATAAATGCCTCCACCGGCACCTCAACGTATTTCACCGAAATGGTTATTTTTAAGGTGGTCGAAGGAGGAGCGCAGACAACGCTTAACGAACAAACGCTCATGCTCGGCGCACAACAATCTTCATTTCCTTCGCTGCTCGATGCGGATAGCATGACCGCTTACAGCGACACCATCACGAACCCTGCCGTCGAAGCTAACATCGATGCCATCTTCAGCTATTCAACCGCCGTGGATTCTACCGAATTCATACTCACCTCCCCATCGGTTGCGTCGGCAAGCCCTTATTCCGGTTGGACAATAAAAGCGGCAAGCCAATTCAAGGACGTCACGGCGACGGTGGACTTCGCTTCCATTACCAATCAGAGCCAGATTGATAATCTGTGGGGCAACGGCGCGGGCGTAACGACCATAGCGTTACACCAGGGTCAGAGCATCGTTATCCTGACCAATACTGGAGCATATAAATTAATCATGATTTCTGGGATTAATGGTACCGGTGGTACTGCGACGATGAATATAGATGGAAAATATTGACCGGACCCGCTTACTTATCGGATCACGTGGGCGCGGGTACCCGACTGCGCGCATGATATTTGCATTCTTTTAGCTCATAACGACAGCTTATTACGAAGCCGTTATCTTCCTTCTCTTCCGGGACCTAACCTTGAACCATATCGGGGGAATGAGCGCATACCCGGTCCCGGTTCCACAACTGCCGCATGCGCTATTTGCGCTGCTGGTCGAGAGAGAACTCCCATCATCTGTGTATAGGGTACTTACTTCTGCCGAGGATAAAGCTCTTTGATATATTCGCACATTGTCTATGACACCAGGAGCGCCATTTGCCCCTCCAGTTTGGAAAACCCGATTAGGATTGTTGCCCACATATAACTGCCCTGAGCCGTTACCTATCAAGCCACTGCCGCCTAACGCATTATCCAGGACGCCGTTGATATACAATTTTGCGGTTGCTCCATCATAGGTGGCGGTAATATGTGACCACTGGTTCAAGGGGAGAAGAGTGTTTGAAATCAATGATGTCCCCTGTTTCATAATTCCGAATAGATAAAACGATACCGACATGGTGGTATCCATTGAGATAGCTTTGTCTTCTAAAGAATCCGTCCACTTATCGATGAGTCTACCGCTACTTTTTTGGCTGGGATAAAACCATAAAGAAAATGTCAAGGCGGAATTGAAATTTGAATATGCAGCAGTGCTGTCGGCCTGAACATAATCGGTAGAATCGTTTAAAAGAATACCGTACCCCGTGACTCCATATGTCCACGTAGCTCCATAAATTGTGCCTGTATTATCATGTCCGCTTGAATCATGAACGATAGTCCCGCTTCCCTCATTAAATGCCCAATACGATATCAAGCTATCGGTTGATACTTGCGCATTGCTTAACGTGCACATGAAGACCAAAGCAATTGCAGTACGTATCATGGGACTCTCCTGTCAAAATAGAGTTGTTGAATTTCCGAGAATTGTCAAATAACTCCCAATCTGAGAAAGGCGTTATCATCATCGGAAATTAAAATATTATTCGGAAAACCCGGTAAGCGAGTACTATCGCGATGGCAACGGTAATTCCGATCGTAAGCTAAATGAATTTTTAAACCTTATGCTTTATAGCCGCCTGAAACGGCAGCGATCTACCGGGGGAGGGGTCGACCTGACTCCGATTTTGATAGACATTCAGAAACCCGATTATATTTTTAGAGAAAGAAGCGTCGGATATTTAACAACGAACAAAAAACTACCGGCAAAACAGGCATCGATTTATCGACTTATAGATATATACCGAGAGGAGGACCTTTAATATGGCATCAACTGAGCACCTTGCCATTCTTAAAGAAGGCGTGCTGAATTGGAATAAATGGAGAGAAGAAAACCGCAATGTTAAACCAGATCTTCGGGGAGCTCATCTTGAGGGAGCCAACCTTATGGATGCCGACCTGTGGAACGCTCATCTTGAGGGAGCCAACCTTATGAACGCCGACCTTCGGGGAGCAGATCTTCGCGGAGCCGACCTTCAGAAAGCCAACCTTGACAGAGCCAACCTTGCGGGAGCTGACTTGCAGGACGCTCCGCTTGATGGCGTCCACCTTGATGGCGCCTATCTTGATGGCGCCCACCTTGATGGCGCCCACCTTGATGACGCTCACCTTGATGGCGCCTACCTTTATGGCGCCTGCCTTGAGAAAGCCCACCTTGCGGGAGCCCACCTTGATGGCGCCCACCTTGTGGGGGCTCAGCTTCAAGGCGCCCACCTTGCGGGAGCTCACCTTGCGGGAGCCATGCTTGGAAGAGCCAATCTTTGGAGAGCCAACCTTGACGGCGCTCACCTTGATGGCGCCCACCTTGAGAAAGTCAAACTTGATGGCGCCCATCTTCAAGGAGCACACCTTGCGGAAGCCAACCTTGCGGGGGCTGACCTTCGGGAAGTTCGCCTTGAAAGAGCCAACCTTGATAATGCCTATCTTGGAGGAGCCAATCTTTGTGGCGCCCACCTTGCGGAAGCCCACCTTGAGGGAGTCAATCTTCAGGGAGCCGACCTTCAGAAAGCCCACCTTGCGGGAGCCATGCTTGGAAGAGCAAACCTTTGGAGAGCCAACCTTGATGGCGCACACCTTGAGGGTGCTCACCTTGAGGAAGCCCATCTTGAGGACACCTATCTTCAGGGCGCCCACCTTGAGGAAGCCCACCTTGAGGAAGCCGACCTTCGGGAAGCTCATCTTGAGGAAGCCCACCTTGATCGCGCTCATCTTGGACGTGCCCACCTTGAGAAAGCCCACCTTATGGGAGCCCGCCTTGCGGGCGCTCACCTTATGGGAGCCAACTTTTCGGGAGCCCACCTTGATAACGCCTACTTTGAGGGAGCTACCCTTCGGGGAGCTCACCTTAAGGAAGCCTGCCTTCAGGGAGCCGACCTTCGGGGAGCCAAGCTTGAAAATACTGATCTCAGCAAGGCTAAATCATTTTACGGAGCAAAATTCGACCCGAATATTCTGTCCGAAATAAAGGTCAGTTGGCCGGAAAAACTTGCAACGATCTGGGACGATATTAAAAAAGATTGGGTTATCAATGATACTCTTCTTGAGCATGTGAAGAAACCGGATTGGAATGGGTGGCCTGAGGAAGAGAATAGTTGAAACACCCACTATGGGAATAGCGGGTGTTTTTTTGTAAAACAAAGGAATAAGGGCCACTCGGAGATGAGTCCGGGCGGTCAGTCGATTCCGCCGCTGCGGGTCCTCACCGTGCGGTTGAACAGACGCGAGAACAATTTCGACCGGTTTTTTAGAGCCCACTGTTCGAGCAGGAGATCGCCTTTTCCGGTCGGCCGCAGAACAATGGTCTTCGGCTCGATCGTAACCTTGACCGAGGTGACATTCTGCAGGTGTTCGCGATCGAGCGCATCGGCGAGCCGCAAGACCGCGGTGAGCACTTCCACCACGCGGCGGTCGTTTTTCGACAGCGCCGCAAATGATTCGTGCCGCATCGCGGGTTCGCTTTTCCGGTGATAGCGGGCGATATCCGCGGTAATGCGCAGTTGCCTGAGGGTAAAGCCGGGAATATCGCTGTTCAGTATGAGATAGTGCGAATGCTTATGATGTTTTTCACGGCTGACAAACATGCCGATGTCGTGGAGAATGGCGGCGACGAGCAACATATGGCGATGCGCATCGCCGAGCCCATGCAACGTCTGTAACTGATCGAAAAGCGACAGCGCGATTTTAGAAACATGCATGCCGTGCTGCTCATCGAATTGGTAGCGGCGGCCGAGCGCAAGTGCACCCGCGGCGATTTTACGGTCCATCTGAAGCGCATGGTTCTCCCTCCCCACGACCTCATCCACGAGGTCAAGCATGATCCCTTCCTTGAGACCGACAAACGGGACGATGAAACCGCTGACTCCCGCCATTGCCGCGAGTCGGAGAAACACCATGGCCGCCGGGACAATTACGTCGGCGCGATCGGGATTCAATCCCAGTTTTTCCACGCGTTGCCGGTAGGTCAGTTTCGAGATGCGCATGACAAGCGCTTGCAACTTCGCCGAACTCAGGGTGGCGACGCCGTCCTTATTGCGTGTTGAACCGCCGAGCCTCGCAAGCGCCTCGATATTGCCGCCGGTTGCTATGAGACCGCTGATGGAGTGGAAATATTCTGAATGCGGTATGCGCAAGGTCGAAATATATTCGGTCAGGAGCCGCTGAAACAGGTTCCGATCATCTTCCATGCCGGTGAGCGATTCGGCGAGTCTTATTGCACCCATTGCGTGTGACTCGCTCCATAAAATACCGGAGTCGTCGATGAGCGACACCTCCAGGCTGCCGCCCCCGAGGTCGGCCATGATCCATTTGCTCTTCCCGAGTGCAAGGGAGTGACTCACGGCGCGATGGCCATAGCGAGCCTCTTCCGAGCCGGTGATGATCTGGAGCGAAATGCCCGTCTCTTCGGCAACGTGCCTGGCAAACTGCTCGCCGTTTGCGCTTTCACGCACGGCGCTTGTCGCGACCGCACGGTAGTGACGAATATGGAGTCCCTTCATACGCCGGGCAAATTCGCTGAAAGCCGCAAGCGCGGCATCCATGGCTTTCGATTCCATGTTCCCGGAAATAAACACCGATTTGCCAAGACGTACCGGTATGCGCTCGAAAGCAAGCGATTGCCATGCGTCGGGGCTGGTAAACTCGGCCGCCTCGAACCGGATGCCGTTCGACCCGGTGTCGATGCTCGCGATGCGCAGCGGAAATATCCCGTTTTTTTTCGTTTGAACGTTCATGTCGTGCGATACATCCGTAGTGAAAATTGGCTTCCTATCCCTGAATGGTTATAAAATAAATATATTCATCGATTATTGGAAATCCGTGAGGGGCCATTGAACCTGAAAACCGCTGTTGAACAGGAGAGAACCGTTGCACGAGATGCCCGGTACATCGCCCGGCGCCTTCGCCGGCAACGCTTCGGTCAATCGATTCCACGTCTCAATATATTTTTATCAACTATGCTTTAATCACTGTTTATTCCCTCCTCCTCATAAGGAGAGGAGGGGTGAAAGGCGTCATGCGAAAAGAATTTTTGGTGTTCGGCAGCCCGCTCATCGGAGAGGAAGAGATCGACGAGGTAGTCGATACCATCCGCTCGGGGTGGCTGGGCACCGGGCCCAAGACTATGCGATTCGAGCGGGAATTCGCCGAGTACCTTGGCGTCAAGCACTGCATGGCGGTCTCCTCGTGTACCGCGGCGCTCCACCTCGCCATGCTCGCGGCGGACATCAAACCCGGCGATGAGGTCATCGTGCCGGCCATGACCTTTTGCTCGACCGCCAATGCCGTGATCCATGCCGGGGCGCGACCGGTCTTCGTCGATATAGAACTGCCCGGCATGACCATGGACCCTGCAGATGTCCTGCGCAGGATCACCCCGCGAACGCGCGCCATTCTGCCGGTGCATTTTCACGGGAGGCCGGCTGATATGGACGCCCTCCGAACGATCGCGGCAAAATACAACCTCCTGGTTATCGATGATGCCGCGCATGCGATCGAAACCCGGTATCGCGGGAAAAAGATGGGGCACCTCGCCGACGCTACCTGCTTCAGCTTTTACATCACGAAGAACATGACTACGGTTGAAGGCGGCATGGTGGCAACCGGACGCGACGACTGGGCCGAGCGAATCAAGGTGCTCGCGCTGCACGGCATGAGTAAGGACGCCTGGGCGCGTTACTCGGACAAGGGGTATCGCCACTACGAGGTCGTCGAAGCGGGGTTCAAATATAACATGACCGATATCCAGGCGTCGCTGGGCCTCCATCAGTTGCGAAGGATCGAGATGAATCTCACTCGTCGTGAAGAGATCTGGCGGGCGTACACTGCCGCCTTTGCAAACCTTCCCCTCTTGCTTCCGCCGGAGCCCGCTGCCGACACCCGCCACAGCCGCCACCTCTATGCGGTCCGGACCACGAAGGACACGTCGCTTGACCGCGACAGCCTCATGCAGATGCTCTACAAAAGAAACATCGGCGCCGGCGTGCACTATACGGCCCTTCACCTGCATCCCTTCTACCGGAAAATCTTCGGATGCAAGGAGGGAGATTATCCCAATGCCGAGGCGGTGGGTTCAAGCACGCTTTCGCTGCCGCTTTCCGCGAAATTGACGGATCAGGATGTTGAAGATGTAATGGAAGCAGTGAGAGAGAGCCTTAATAAGTAAAGAAATAAATAGGGCTTTAAGGGGGGAAGTCTCTCATTGTGCCCCAAAGGCAAAATGAACGGGCTATTATAAACTTGATTTGTACCAGCCCCCCTCGCTCCCCCTCCTCGACTGCTTCCGGCGGTTGGCGGTGGCTTTTGCTACCCCCTCTGTGTGGACGAAGACCATCCGGGATAGTTGCCTCCAGTATCTTTGCGGGACCACCCAAAAATAAGGTGCAGCAAAAAAAGGCAGTAAAAGGATGTTTAAACTGACGTAAAAGCTCATTTAAATATTTCCAATTTTGGCATATATTTTGCGGCTTTTAGTCTTTCGGAAGGATGATACAATACTAAGATAGTAGTTGAGTCAGTGGTGATCACGGGCGCGACACTTAAAGTAACTTGTTAAGAGGGGAATATAAGTTTAATACCACTAAGGGAATTTAAGCGGCTTCAATTAAAAGGGGATATTTCATACAACATATCAATGGGAGCGGGGTCTGATGAAATCAAGGTTTTTTGTATGCGTCACAGCGATTACCGTGACACTGGTTCCGGGGTTGAGTATGAGCCCGACGATGACAACGGGCATGGTGAGCATTCCAGGGGGAACGTTTCAAATGGGAGGGACGCTCTATATCTCAGAACAGCCGGTGCATAGTGTAAAGGTTTCGGCATTTTACATGGACGCTACCGACGTAACGCAAGGTAGTTTCCAACAGTTGATGGGATTCAATCCATCGTCTTGTGCCGGAGATAGCATGCGTCCTGTGGAAATGGTAACATGGTTTGATGCGGTGCTCTATTGCAACACACGCAGCAAGCATGAGGGGAAGGATACGGTATATTCATATTCATCCCTGACACGGGATTCCATCTGGTGTACTGAACTGGCTGACGTAACTGCCGATTTTTCAAGGAGCGGGTATCGTCTTCCGACCGAAGCGGAATGGGAGTATGCCTGCCGTGCGGGAAGCACGACCGACTATTACTGGGGAAGGAACTACCCGCCCACGACGACTGCGGATACTCTTGCAATAGACAGCAACGCGGTGTGGTGGAATAATTCTCTGAATTGTACGCAACCGGTAGCGAGTAAGAAACCGAACGCTTGGGGACTATATGACATGAGCGGAAACGTGTTTCAGTGGTGCAACGACTGGTATGACAGCTATAGGAGCAGCAGCGAGCCTAACCCTGTGGGACCATCGAGCGGAAGTTACCGCGTTTTGCGTGGGGGCTCGTGGCGGCACCACGACATCCCCCTACGTTCCGCGTACCGGAACAACAACTACCCAGGCGATAGATATCTCTACACCGGGTTTCGTTGCGTTCGGCGGTAGCGGCCTATCCCCTTTTGGTAGAGAGCTGGCAACGAGCAGTAATCATTTGTCAGTGGGTCTTCGACAAAAAAACGCTCCCTGACTGAATTTACGCCATCAGGGAGCGGTATTCAAATCGGAGTCACTTCAATGAGTGTATGTCAGCGAGCCAACGCCAGCGGCACGTGCGAATCATCAAGCGACCGGGTGGTGACACTGCCATCCGGTGCATAGACTTTGAGCATCGATTGGTCGAGCGAGGCGACCTTCGTGGATAGTCCATAGCGGTCATCCATGAAGTAGGAACTCGTCGATGAGTCGTACCGGAGCCCGAATTCTCTCACTGCGGCACTGCCATCGAGCCTATCAACGGTAATGGCATTGTTGCCCATGGTAACCTTGAACGTTTTGCCGTTGGATGTTACCACCTTTTCCAGTTTCTGCGGGCTGGTGAATGCTATGGGATTTTTCCCGCTATAAAATTCTATGGTATTAAAGACGACAAAATCGACGAACAGAGTTATATCATACACCGGCAGAATACCCAGCACCCAGAGAATGGCGGAATTTACATATTTACTGTCAGTCGCTTTTTCGTTCCAACTATATACCTTTTGGGTGAGGGAAAAGGAACCGATGCAACCGTTGACGGCAATCGTTGATGCCACTACCACTACAATGCAGGCACGCCTCATAGGACCTCCTTGTTACAGGTAGAATGTGTAAAAGAATGGTAAAGTAACTCCTGGTAAACGTATCATATACCGTTTCCAGCACCAATGGCGCTATTTCTTAGAATAAATGTAGGTCAGGCCGGCTGAAATGGCTTCATGCAGTCGTGCCTGGCTGCTGATATCACTGTCATAGTCCGCATCGACGACAAGACTGATCATCAGGAACTTTTTAAACGATAAGATCAGGGTATTTTCCCACACAACGTGGGGGTAACGCCAGTTGTTTGCCTGGCTGGTTCCCTGGAGCGACGAGGACTCTGAGCTGATGATCGCCTCATAGACTCTCAGCGAGCTGATCAGCGATGCCCATTTGTGCTTGTTGACGGTATTAAGATCCATGTCGAATTCCGCGCCGCCGTCTTTCGTCACATCGGTTTGGCGCTGCAAACTGACCGTATCAAGTTGCTGGCGATTGATCACCTGGCGAGCGGCAACGCCAATCCTGCTCGACCATGTCGTACCTTCATTTTTTATGAGGGTCCGGCTTATTCCCAATGCTTCCGTAACATTGAGCGGATTTATATATCGGTTCAAAAGAGTGTCGCTTCCATCAAGAAACTGGGATATCGCTCGCACGCTGAGGAACGGATCGGCCCAGAGGCCGGCCGTGTACCGCATCAGTTCCTGCGCGTCGATGAGGTCGGTCGATATCTGGGGTATGCTCCACTCTTTGCTCGTCTCATCCTGTACCTTCGTTTGGCCGAACTGCAGGTTCAGGGTCGTTTGCGTGTTGAATTCTTTTGAAAGCTGCCGTTCGGCAACCCCAAGAAATTGCGAATTCCAGGTGAACGATCCTGCTTGTCCGCCGACCCAGCTATTACTATAGGAGCTGAGCGCGGTGCCAAGATTGGCGGTAACGTCAATTTTCCATGGATCCGCGAAAAGCGTTGCCGCAAGAAAAAAAACACAGAATACCGAAAATATTGCCACGGTAGCCGTTTTCATGATACTCCTCTCTCCGATTGAATTTCCCTACTTGTTGTTTTGCAACAGGTCCCGGATTTCAGAAAGAAGCTGCTGGTCTTTTGTAAGCGGCGCCTCTGCTTCGTTCTGCTCGGCTTTCATGATAAATCCCAGAAATTTTACGATGAAAACAAACAACACCGCCGCAATGATCAGAAAATTGACCACCTCGCCGATAAAGAGGCCATAGGGCAACTCTTTCGCGCCCACGACCAGTTTCCACCCCACATATCCTTGATTACCAGGCAGGATAAGGCCGAGTGCAGGCATGATGATGTTTTTTACAAGAGAATCGATTATCTTTCCAAACGCAGCCCCGATAATGACGCCAACCGCCATGTCGATGACGTTGCCTTTGAAAGCAAACTTTTTAAATTCCTCAATAAGGGTAAACGCTTTTTTTGCCGAATCGATGCCGGTCATGGTACGCAAAGGATCCATGGTATCTCCTCCTGTACTCAGTTAGAAGATGTCGCGCTTCTTCGTCACTTACTCTCCCCGCCTATTTTACCCGGCATTGCCGGCTTACCGGTGGATGATCGAGCGTTACTCACAGAGGGTCTTTCATGATTTTTGAAATAAACCAAATTGAAGAAATCAAGCAATTTGGAGTAAAACAATATACATTCGATAGAGATAAGATTACAAAAGATTGCACGCTATCAAAATGACATATTTTATAGCAAATATTCTGCCATTTGGCCATGGTTTGCGAAATATATAATTCCGATTTCAGTAGTTTCAACTCAGAATGAGCTGTTTCTTACGAAAGGAGGAGTGGTTCCAATGAGGTCAAGGTTTTTCATAGGCGCAGCGGCGGTTGCCGTGATGCTGGTTCCGGGTTTCAGCAAGAGCCCGACAGTGACAAAAAATAACACAACAAAAGCCAACGGCATGGTGAGCATTCCGGGCGGAACGTTTCAAATGGGAGGAACGCTCGATAACTCCGAGCAGCCGGTGCACAGTGTAATGGTTTCGGCATTTTACATGGACGCTACCGACGTAACGCAGGGGAGTTTCCGGCAGCTTATGGGATACAATCCATCGTTTTGCACTGGAAATAGAATGCGTCCCGTGGAAATGGTAACCTGGTTTGACGCGGCGCTCTATTGCAACGCCCGGAGCAGGCATGAGGGGAAGGATACGGTATATTCATATTCATCCGTAACGCGGAATTCCCAACGGTGTACTGGACTGGCTGGCGTCACCGCCGATTTTTCAAAAAACGGGTATCGTCTTCCGACCGAAGCGGAATGGGAGTATGCCTGCCGTGCGGGAAGCGCGACCGACTATTACTGGGGAAGGAATTGTCCGCCGTCTTCGCCGGCGGATACGCTGGCAATAGACAGCAATGTGGTGTGGTGGCATGATAATGCACCGAATGGGACGCAACCGGTAGCGACCAGGAAACCGAACGCCTGGGGGTTGTATGACATGATCGGGAACGTGTCTCAGTGGTGCAACGACTGGTTTGGCAGCTATAGCGGCGGCGACCAGATTGACCCTACGGGACCATCGACCGGAAAATTCCGCGTGTTGCGCGGGGGCTCGTGGCGGGAAAATGACATCCCCCTGCGTGCCGCGTACCGGAACAACAACTTCCCGAACAATATGAACCATTTTTACGGGTTCCGTTGCGTTCGGCGGCGATAGTATTACGCTTTTACCCTTCCTCGTGAGCGACCGAGGGCGTCCTTGAATGCCGCCCCCTCTCTCCCACCGGTTTTTATGGCCATTTCGTCAAGATAAACGACGGATTCCAGGCGCTTGCCCGAGGGTCAAAAAACCGGGGGATTTACTCCCATAATGTCAAGAAAAGGGGCCGTTTTTTGCGCCTCAAAAAAAAGTTTCAAATCGTCCCAAACCGTCCAAAACTGTCCAAAAACTGACAAAAAATGTCCAGAATCTGGTCGTATAACGCCCCGTTTTTCCGCCAAACGCGCCGCCCCAAAACAGGTGGGTTAAAGAGTTTTTAAAGGGCTGTTAATGGGTGTTTAAACGGGGGTTAAACCGTCCGCGATCTAAGAGGGGAGTGGTGATTTTCGCCGGGTTTCCCGGAAAAATCGGGATGGAATTTGACCTTCCGGGGCGTTTGGGGGAGCCTTTTGGGGGGAGTTAAGATAAAGGAGGCCCCTGGAAGGCATGGCTTAAGCAGGGTTATTTAAGGGATCGGAAAAAAACACGGCATAGAAGTGGTAAAAAAGTTTGCGCTGATGGTCATTTTAAGGATATTAGGCAGAATCTTTTTAAATTTGACCGTTAGGTAATAGAGAAGTATTTTATAATATTGAATTGTTTTCATAGAAATTCAGCAGCGGTCAAATTACGGGGGGAGGCACTTTTACTGTTGTTATCAATGGATAAATTGTTTGTGACAAATGACAAAATAGAGTTATATAATAACAGAAGAAACAGAATCGGTATTTCAAAAAACTGCTGGTGATCATATCTATGCAGTATGGGAGATTAACAAGTGATTTGCATTCATAGATCTCGATTTCAAGCAGTATTTTCTCATCTCGTAAGTTTATGGCCTATTGCCTTTTATTCGTTGTGCATTTATGATTTCTCTCGTATTTTAATTAAAACATTACAATTGGGGCATTTCACCGTAAGCACAATAAAAGAAGCAATAGCAGAATTTATTTTTGTAACAATCTTCTGTGCGATTCCATTTATGTTTTTCATCCGAATTTTTCCCAAAGAAATATCTGTCGAAGAAAAGAATGAGATGGTTACATTGAAACCTTATTTTTTAAAGCCTGTTACGATGAAAATATCAGAAGGCCGGGTTTTAATGGAATACGGAAGTTTTTTCAATATAAATGATTGGTTTTCGTTGATTTTTTTTTGGAGATATGGATTAATAATAATTGGGCTTCAGCAATACACGAATTCTGTTGATTTAGTTGATAAATTTCGTAAACAAAATATCGTGCCATAATATTTTTATGATGGGACATAAGCAGGGCAGGATTGAGGGTGCGAAAGAAAACCGTGGTGAATATTCTATTGGTAAGAGGAATAGGAGGGACGAAAGTATAAAAAATGTCTGAACGGTGATTTTTATGATTTCCCTGATTTATTTGATGTTAAAATCACAATAATCATATGAATCACAGAAATCATAGTTCAGACGTTTTGTGATTTACATTCACAGTAATCACACTATCAAAGAAGTAATTTTAAATCCCGGACCTGATTCCCTCCCGCCCAAATCATGCTTTATTATTCTTCTTCCTCGTTAACATCATCACCGATTCCATATGATGCGTATTGGGGTAGAGATCGAAAATCGCCGCGCGGGCGATTTCGTAGCCCGCTTTATGGACGAGAAATCCGACATCCCGCGCCTGGGTCGACGGATTGCAGGATACGTAGAGCGCCATCGCCGGCTTGAGCGTCGCG
>Ga0181530_10004301_pt1 | contig 15212 bp, 10 predicted proteins | sample PEATcosm2014_Bin_42_FD_119769 | JGI IMG/M metagenome (GOLD analysis project Ga0181530, IMG submission 119769) | Peatland microbial communities from MTU Mesocosm Facility, Houghton, MI, USA - PEATcosm2014_Bin10_60_metaG | ecosystem: Environmental > Terrestrial > Soil > Wetlands > Peat | place... | reverse complement strand
GCCAGTGCAGGTCATCTCGTTCCGATTGGCTCATCGCGATTCGTTCCATCCTTCAACCTTGCGGTTGTCAAGAGGAACTTTCTACTTGGCTCAAAGCGGAACTTTCTATTTGGCCGCGACACAGTGCGCAGCGGCGGTTGTTTCCGTTCGCTCCCGGTGATAAACTTCCGACCATCACTCCGGAGGAAGAGTCAACATGAAATTCAGGCAGGTATCGCCGAGTACATTTGCCTCGATCGCCGTATTGCTCGCGGCTGGTTCCACAGTCTGGTCGCAGCCCGCGGAACATCCGGTTCCTTCCGCTGCTCCTTCCGCTCCACCAGTGGCTCCCGTCAGAGCCGTCACCGACGATTATCACGGGACCAAGGTGGTGGATCCTTATCGCTACATGGAGAACCTCAAGGACCCGGAAGTGCAGGCGTGGTTCAAGGGCCAGAACGACTACACCCGAGCCGTCCTGGCGGGCCTGCCTGGCCGCGCGCAACTGCTGGCGCGCATCCGCGAGCTCGACCAGTCCGTCCCGCAGGTCGATGCGATGCGGCTACCCGGCGATCTCTACATAGTCTGGAAACGCCTGTCCACCGAGGACGTCTTCAAACTGTATCTGCGCAGCGGTCTGAACGGGCAGGACAGGCTGCTGATCGATCCGGAAAAGATCGCGCTCACCGCGGCGAACCAGAGCAAGGGCAAGAGCGACATCCTCGGCGCGGCGGTTTCCGACGATGGCCGGTATGTCGCAGTCGGCATCATTCCGGGCGGGTCCGAGACGAATGCCGAAGTGCATGTGATCGAAATCGCCTCGGGCCGCGAGACCGGAGATGTGATTTCTCACAATGTCGGTCCGGAGGCCTGGGGGCCTTACTGGCTGCCCGACAATCGGGGCTTCGTCTATGGACGCATGCAAACCCTGCCGCCCGGGGCGCCGGCGGCGGAGGCGAGACAGAAGTTTCGCTCCTATCTGCACGTCCTAGGCACCGACCCCGAGAAGGACCCGCCGGTGTTCGGCTACGGCGTGGTTCCATCGATTGACGTCGACCCGAGTCTCATCGCATCGGTCATCATGCGGCCGGGCTGGCGCTACGCTCTCGGCGTTCTGAACGGGAGCGTCACGCCCAATAGCGCGTACTACATCGCCCCGGCGAACTCGATCGGCAAGCGGAATCCAGCGTGGCGCAAGGTCGCGGATTTCGCCGACGGGGTGACCGGCATCGCGGTCCACGGCGACGAACTCTACCTGCTGACTTACAAGGACGCTCCCCGGTATAAGATCGTGCGCATGGATGCGCGCAAGCCCGATCTGGCTTCCGCGGAGATCGCGGTTCCGCCGGGCGAGGCCGTGATTACGGGCATGAATGCAGCGCAGGACGCGCTGGACGTGCGGCTGCTGGACGGCGGAATTGGCCGCCTGCTGCGTGTCCCCTACGGAGCGGCTCCGAAAGTGGAACGCGTCGCCCTCCCGTTTGACGGCGCCGTCGATGCAGCGGCCGATCCCCGCCTGCCCGGCGTCCTTCTTTACATGAGCTCCTGGGTCAAGGCGTTCAAGGTCTACGCATACGATCCCAACACGAAGCAGGTGACCGACACCAGGATCCAACCGGCCGGACCTTACGACGATCCCGCCAATGTCGAGTCGGTGGAAGTCAAAGCCCGCAGCTACGACGGCACGCTCGTACCGCTGTCCATCGTTCATCCGAAGGGTATCAAGCTCGATGGAACGAACCCCACGTTCCTTACCGGCTACGGCGGGTACGGCTATTCGCAGAATCCCTATTTCGTGCCAGCCAATCTTCCGTGGTACGAAAAGGGCGGAGTGATGGCGACTTGCCATGTGCGCGGCGGCGGAGAGTACGGAGAGGAGTGGCATCTGGCGGGAAAGGGGCGGACCAAGCCGAATACTTGGCGTGATTTCATCGCCTGCGCCCAGTATCTGATCGATAACAAGTACACCTCCCCGGCGAGGCTAGCCGGCGAAGGCGGGAGCGCCGGCGGCATTCTGATTGGCCGCGCCATCACCGAGCGGCCGGACCTCTTCGGCGCCGCTGTAATTGACGTCGGCATGGAAGACGCCCTCCGTGCGGAAACCACCGGCAACGGTGAGACGAACATCCCCGAATTCGGCAGCACGAAGACTGCGGAAGGGTTTGCGGCGTTATATGAGATGAGCGCATTCCACCACGTGAAGGACGGCACGCCATATCCGGCCGTCCTGCTCACCACCGGCATCAACGATCCCCGGATCGACCCGTGGATGCCGGGCAAGATGACGGCGCGCCTGCAAGCGGCGACCTCGAGTGGCAAACCGGTCCTGCTGCGGGTGGATTACGGCGGTGGGCACGGCGGGGGCAGCGGCGAGGAGGAACATCAGGAGAGCCTGGCAGACTCATGGAGCTTCCTGCTGTGGCAATTCGGCGTGCCCGGGTTTCAGCCGCCAACGAAGTAGGGTCGCTATTAAAGAGACGCCGCGGCATCACATAGTCTGAGCCGCGGCGATGGCTTTCTTCGGGTCGATCAGGTTGCGGCGGCCGTCAGCCGTTTTCTCGGCGGTCTTACGGATAATGTCGATCACCTGCGGCGGAGTAAGCCGCGGAGCCACCACCAGGATCTTGGCCGCCAGGTTGGCCACGTTGGGCGAGGCCATTGAGGTGCCTGACATCTTGAGGCGGTCGCCGCCGGGGATGTAGCTCTCCACTTCGTAGCCGTTGGCGTCCACCACCACGGTCGGACCGTAGCTGGTGAACGAGGCCTCGTCGCCGGCCTTGTCGACCGCTCCTACAGTGAGCAGGTTCGGGACCTTCAGGCCAGCCGGGATGGCTTCCTCAAAGCTCGAATCGGCATTAGCGTTGCCGGCGGCGGCCACGAAGAGAATCTCCGGCGCGGAGAGCATGGCTTTTTCCAGCGCGTTTTTCTCGACTTCGAACCACTCACGGGCGGTCTTTTTCCGCTCCTCAATGTCCTTGCCGATGGCGCACTTCTCCATGTCATCCTCGTAATCTTTGACCGAACCACCCCAACTCATGTTTACCACCCGTACTTTGTTCCGCTTGAAGAAGTCCACGTAGTCTTGAACGGCAGCGGCCCCGCGGTCGGTCAGCGCACGCGAAGGGCATGGGTCGGGAATCATCTTCCAGTCGAAGGTAAGGCGGCCGGCTACCAGGCGCGCGTAGGGATTGCCGGCGGTGAGAATGCCCGCCACGTGCGTGCCGTGCGAATAGACGCTGAACAGTGAGAGTTCTTCAATGAAGGGTTTCACCTGATCCGGCTTGAGCTTGGCCAAGGCCTGCTTCACCTCGGTGGATTCGGGGCTGTCCACGTTGGCTTGCAGGTCGGAAAACCCTTTCATTTCCTGCTTGGCTTGCGGATAGCGCCCCAACTGTGCGCCGTTGAGCGGGTACAGATTGCCAGTGGTCTTGCGGCTCTCGATGTCGTAAGCCAGAACGGCCGGTTGGTTTTCGGAGTCTTTCAGCACGCGGTCCCGGAAGATGGCGAGGTCAACGCCGCTATCCCACACGGCCACGTTGACGGGTTGGTAGTTCTTGCCCGGCTCCAAGGTGACTTCGCGCGCGGCCCAGATGTCTTGCTTCTCTTTGGCGTGCGCGGAAAGGTAGGCGGTCAGCGCCGCGGTCAGAGTGTCCTTCAGCGGGATTCTCTCCACCAACAACAGGCGAATGCCGGGTAGGGAGTGCGCCAGGTCGGAACTGAGCCCGCCGGTCTTTTCCACCACGGGGTCGAAGCTCGCCTGAATCTGGCCGACCAGGAGCGATTCCGAGACGATCTCGACACTGGCTTTAGTGAACTTCAAATCGTTCTGCACGACATCGAAGGGCAGGGGGTCCAGAGCGCGCATCACCGCGGCGTAGACGGCCTTGCGGTAAGCGGGCGAATTGCGGTCGCCGGATTCGCGCTGCGCATCGAGAATGGAGCGTGTGATCAAACCGCTCAGGGCCTTAGCCGCGGGCTTTTCTTCGAGGGCTTTGATCTCGTCCATCCGCCGGCGGGCCGCGTCGTCGTGGCCTTCGAGGATATCGAGTGCAACCAGGGTAGCGAGCAGGCCGCGCTTGGTGGCTGCATCGTCGATCTCGTAATCGCGCAGCACGGACTCCACATTGATCCTGACCTGGGCCGCGAACGGACGGAAGGCCTGTTCGGAGCGGACGAGGTCCTCGACCTTCCCTCCGATGGTGTATTGGAACACCGGGACGTCGGCCGCACGCGTGATCTTCTTCTTCGGCGGCTGGGCAAAGAGAAGGGCCGGAGCCAGGAAACAAGCGAATCGCACAACAAGTCTGGTACGCATGAGTCTGATGATGCACCATCCGGAGAGCAAGGCGCAAGCGAGCGAGAGCGGGAGGGCGGCAGGGCGTTATTTCGGGTTATCGGCAGTGCATCCGCCGGCGACCCGAAGCCACCGCGCTGACCTTGCGAGCACCGGGTCGGTCTGGGCCCAAGGGCACCGCCTCGGCCCCGTCAACTCTCGCCCTAAAGATCAGGTACCAATTACACAATTTCTCCGGCACGAGAAATCCGGTGACAGGCTGGAATGGTTGCTGGCGGGGATCATGGCGCTGGCGGCCTTTCTGGTCTGGCGAAGGCGGCGGGCGCGAGCCAGGTGAGAGCCAGCGCCACCCAACGGAGGTCCGCCGAGTTTCGGGGGCTGCGGGAGCAGCTAACATCAAGGCGATTGGGAAAAACCGCGCGGTTCAGTCCCCATCGGAGATGTGCCGTGACCTCCGTGCAAAGCATCGGACCGAGCGGGACCTTCGGGCTTCCCTGACCTTGTCGTAGTCATCTAGCGTACCAGCACGTCTGTCAAGAAAGCCTGGGCACTTTGATACTCGTGGAATCGTAAACCGCCGATTGTGGGAGTTTCAGACCCACAGCTATTGTGTAAGCGGGGGCGATCACTACCGCGCGAACTGCAAGTGGAATAGAATGAAGATTCTTCGCATAATGAGCGGAGCCTTGAGGATGGCTGATCCGCGCCCCTGGACCGACCCTATTCGCAGACGAAAGGATGGGTCTGTTGGCAGCATTGTGACCGACAAGGGCGAGTTGCAGGAGATGAACGAGCTTCAGAAGAAGTAGCCGCAGGCGGCATGGGGAGTAAGCGTGCGAACTTGCCGCCCCACGCGGAGATGAAGCAGCCATGTGGCGCAAGGGTGAAGAACGATGGTAGTCAATAATCGCGGTCAGTCGGAGTATTTCAGGGGAACCATACAAAGCTACAACCAGAATGCGGGATTTGGCTTTATTGAGCCCGATGAGAATCAGGGCATCAACAAACTGCTCCTGGTACACTCCAAGTCTTTCCGGCGGCCGAGTGAATCCACCGAGCCCGGTGACCGTGTACTATTCATGACGCATCAAGTTACGGCCGGCCTGCTAGCCACGGACGTGCACGCCGAGGTCGTCGAGCAGGAAGAGTCCCCGAATACGAGCGACGAACCTATCGACGGTGTGGTTAAGGAATACAACACGACCCGCGGATTCGGGTTCATCCAATTGAGGGACAAACGAGAGGCCTTCTTCCATATCTCGTATATAGTGGACCGACCTGACAACGTTTTGAGCGGCACACCGGTCACGTTTTCTCTCGTCCACACCGAGCGCGGACTACAGGCTCAAAACGTGACAATTCAGAAGGCGCCACCGATTCGGTACAGTGCGACCGACTATCTCCCGCAGGCGATGCTTGCGCGAGACAGTCGCCAGTATGATGAGGCAGCGGCTTTTTATGAGAAAGGCATGCGTGAATCGCCCAGCGTGCAACTCATCCTGAGCTATGCCGCGATGGAGAAGAATCGCCGGCGCAACTCCGAGGCGCGGCGAATTTACGAAACCGGGATCCGCCTATTTCCCGATATTGCTAAATTGCGGGAGGACGCGGGCGTGTTGGCTGCCTCTCAAAATGATTATCGAACAGCGATCATTCGTCTGGAGGAGGCGCTCGCAATCTGCCGCAAGAGTGACCAGGGTGGTGAAAAGGGCGTTCTGGTCGGGCTTGCCCGAACTCACTACCAGATCGGAAGCTCGGCATCGTTGAAGGAGAGCATACGCTGCTACAACCAGGCGCAAACGCTCTTTGGGCGCGGTTCGACCCGGCTACCGGAAGCGGATTTTTTAAGGCTGAATTTGGCCAAGATTCGCACTCAGCATCATCGCGGCGCTCTGACGGTTGGATTCCTGCATAGCGCTGGGTTCCAGATAGTGAAGGCGACGCTGTTAGAGCGATTGACCGAGGGCGCTGATCTGATTGTTGAGGTGGACGCTCCAGAGCTCCAGGAGAGCTACGGGATCGGCCGCTACCTGATGGTGCGCTGCGTTTTTAAGTCGGAAGTCGCACTTGCAGATCTAGAAGACTTGGACGCAAGCATTGCGACGTGGTCGCGCCGTGGACTGGCTGACGACCAACTTGCGCTTATGGTCGTGGCCTCCCTTCCGCAAGAACTGCAACGGCTTTTATCCCAGCGTATCGAGGACCGTCGACGGCTCTCCCCGGCTGTCGTTCCAATCCAGCAGACCGACATCGAAACGGAGGTAAGCCCAATTGTTGCTTTGCGCGCATCTCTTGACCGCTGGCTCTATCGGCGCGACCTCTTCGCCATCAACAGCCCCGTCGACGGTCGGCGATTTTTTGGGCGCGACAAACCGCTGGCAGAGCTGCGGGACTCGATTGCGGCAAGCATTCCGACCGGGGTCTTTGGCTTGCGAAAGGTCGGGAAGACATCGTTGTTGAAAGAAACGCAGCGACGGTCCGCTGAACTTGGTGACGTCGTCCTATACCTTGACCTCTCGCGAGTTCCAAGTGACATTTCAGACTGTCGATGGATCTACTGGAAGCTCGGCGCCGACCTCAGAGACCTCGGAGCGCGTCTACCGCTACAGGGATTTCGATGGCGATTGGGGGGGGAGTTTCAAGATTTCTTAGACATCCCAGAGTCGTTCCCGGTGGCAACTGCTTTTGACTCTGACTTGACACGACTTCTGCAGGCCATTCGCAAATCGTCTCTGAGTCCCCGCCCAAAGGTGGTTCTGCTTCTTGACGAGATCGAGCGCCTTCTGCCTACCAGGCTAGGGAAAGCAGGCTTCGAAGGCTTTTTCGAGTTTTTCAGCTACCTTCGTGGAATTGCCCAAGAGAATCACGAATTCGTTATGACAGTAACAGGAGCCAATGCGGCCGTAAGTGAAGCGGCTCAATTCCAAGGGCGCGACAATCCGGTTTTCAACTATTTCAAAGAGGTCTATCTTCAACTCTTGGAATTCTCGGAATGCGCCGTCATGCTGAAGGAGCTTGGCCGCGGGATGGGTATTCGATTCGAGGAGCAAGCAGTTGAGGCGATATATGCTGCCACGGGCGGCCATCCGTTCTTCACTCGACAGTTTTGTAGTTTTGTGGCACAGCAGCACCGCGACCGGCCACTGCTGGTGCGACGTGGAATGCTCTTGCCGCTAATCGACCGGTACCTCGAAATACGGTCGGATGACTTCCAGGAGATCGCCGAACGGCTCTCCCGGGATTTTCCCGGCGAACTCGATATTTGTATAAAGCTTGCAGCTGAGGGAGGTTCCGTCGATCGCGCGCGAGCGAACCAAATCATTCGCGCTGGGTCGGCGGTAAGGCACCTTACGGGGTACCAGATTCTTCAGGTCGACAAGACACGGGCTTTTCTCAAGATATCCATGTTCTCGCAGTGGCTGCAGCGCAGGTACGGAAAAACATGATTGACCGAATGTTACGACTTTTCGGCCTGTCCCGCCACACGCGGCCCGCCAAGCCTGAATCGCGAGTGCTGTGCTTCGGGCGCGACAGCCTGTGCGAAGATGTGGTCCGCTCGACGTTTTCTCAAGGATGCGCCCTTTTATTTGGGGGCCGACAGTCAGGAAAAACTACTGTACTGCGCAATATCGCACGCCAGCTTGCCGACGGGAACTACAGGAACCCGACCCCACAGATTCGGGTTCCTGTCTTTGTCGACTTGATGCGTCTTCCATATGACGCCAGGCCCGCCGACTTTTTTGCCACGCTCGCAAGCCTTTCAATCGATGCCTGCGCGGAGCAGTGTCCTGCGGTCCTCGGCGAGAAGAACTTTGCGAGCCGCGTCAATGGACTAGAATCGTTCGAGACTGCAATTGCTAGAGTGCGATCAAGGGCATCGCATGTCGACCTGCGGTTCGCATACCTGCTGGATGAGAGCAAACGCATAATTGGTGATCGGTTCCCCCGTGGTTTCCACGACAATCTCTTCCACGTGCTCTTCGGTAACTCTAAGATTCAAGGCGTCTGCAACATCGTTTTCGCTGGGGCGCAGGAACTCTACCGCCTCTGTGAAGATGACACCTCTCCGATCGGCAGCCGCGCGGCGAAACACTGTCTAATGAATCTGACGGCCGAGGCCGTAGGCCAGATGGCATACGAAGTGGTTCAGCACCCTGATAAGGGCCGGGCCAGAGTGCTTGCGGATCAAGTCTACGAGTGGACCGGTGGCCACGCCGGTCTGAGCGCCGGACTACTCCGCGCGCTCGCCATGGGGACTACGGTTGATGCCGGAGACATCCAAAATGTCGTCGCACGATTTCGAAAAGAGCGCTCTGAGTTGTTCCAGCTTTGGGTGAACAGTCTGACGATTGAGGCACGGGTCATTCATGATGCGCTCTTAGACAGGAGTAGCCTTACTGTCACAGAGATAGTCGAACTTCTCCGCCGGAAAGGCCTTGCGGTTCACCGCTGTGACCGAGTAGCTGACGAGTTGCAGTACGTCGGCTTGGCGCGGCGGGAAGGCGAGCGCCTAGTCTCCTGCAATAGGATTTATCTCGAGATCGCCCGGCTCTACGCTGGACCAGTGGCAAACACCGAGCTCGAGCGCTCGGTCTGGGCCCTCGTTGAACAGACCGAGGTTGGACTTCGCCAGTTAGTGAGAGTTGCATTCGATTCCCGGTGGGGATCAAGTGCTGATGCAAACATCCGGCTGGGGATCGGTGAGGATGCGTGGTTGAAGGTGATTGAGAATCGCGACAAGTACGCGAAGAGCTATCCTCGCACCATGCAGACAGTCGACTCGGATGAAGTACTAAACTTCACCTACTTAGGCCAACTCGGACAGTTGATGATGTGGAACAAAGCGTGGGACCTGTTCAAGGGCCTCTTTCGCGACAAGCGCGAGTTCGAGGACATGATCCGAGACATCGTGCCGGTCCGCAATGACGGTGCGCACTTTCGCGCCGTTCCTGAGCATGAATTGAATCGATGCCGCGTCAGGTGCGTCGACCTATTAACAATACTGGAGCGGAACCGCCAGGTCACTATCACGACGATCTGACTGGGGACACTAGCCGGGCGGCACAGATCCCGACGCGCATGTGCACGTTTTTAGATGAACAAGAGCAGATACAACGGTGCAACGATGCCGAAGCCGCCGCGCTGACCTTGCGAGCACCGGGTCGGTCTGGGCCCAAGGGCACCGCCTCGGCCCCATCAACTCTCGCCCTAAAGATTAGGTACCAAGTACACAGTTTCTCCGGCAAGAGAAATCCGGTGACAGGCTGGAATGGTTGCTGGCGGCGTTCATGGCGCTGGCGGGCTTTCTGGTCTGGCGAAGGCGGCGGGCGCGAGCCAGGTGAGAGCCAGCGACACCGTCACCACCACCACGCAGCCGATCACGTTGTACCACAGATAGGAAATGCCGCCGCGCAGGAACACCCAGAAAATGGCGGCCTCGCCCGCCAGCATGCCCAGGAACACGGCTGTGCCGCCGACCTTGCGGAAGGCGAAAGCCACCACGAAGCAGCCGAGCAGCGAGCCGTAGAATAGCGAGCCCACCACGTTGACGGCCACGATCAGCGATCCGAGCTTCTTGCCCCAGCCGGCGAATACAACCGCATAAGCGCCCCAGAACAGGGTGGCCCAGCGCGAAGCCGTCAGATAGTGATGGTCGCTGGCGCCGCGGCGAAAGTGCCGCTTGTACAGATCCACCACGGTGACGGTGGCGAGCGAATTGATTTCGCCCGAACTGGCGGACATGGTGGCGGCGAAGACCACCGCAATCACCAGCCCCACGATGCCGGCCGGCAGGTAGCGCGTGACAAACGAGAGGAAGATGTAGTTGGTGTCACTGAAGCCTTTCTCGCCGCCGCTGGATTCCACCAAGAGCGCGGCGCTCGAGCGTGCCGCGTCGAGCGACTGCTGCGCGCCGCGGTAATCGGCGAGGCTGCGGGCGTGCGAGGCAACGTCGCCGGCCCGATGCGCCTGGGCCAGCGCCAGGGCAGCTTCGCGGCGCCGCTCAAACGCCTGGTGGTAGCGGGTCTCGACGCCTTGATACTGGCTCACCTGCGCGATGCGCTCGAGCTCGGTGTGCTGGAACAGCACCGGCGGTTCGACGAACACGTAGAAGACGAACACCATGGCGCCGATGAAGAGGATGAAGAATTGCATCGGAATCTTGGCCACGGCGTTGAACAGCAGGCTGAGCCGGCTCTCCGTCAGTGAGCGGCCCGTGAGGTACCGCTGCACCTGCGACTGGTCGCAGCCGAAGTAAGACAGAAACAGAAAAGTGCTGCCGATGAGACCGCTCCAGATATTGAAGCGGTCGTTCCAGTCGAAGTTGGTGGTAACGGCATTGAGGCGGCCGGCGGCGCCGGCCAGAAACACCGCGTCGCCGAACGAAACCGAGTGCGGCAGCAGCACGACCACGGTGACCAGGGCAATCAGCAGGCCAAGGAAGATGACGCCCATCTGCTGCACGTCCGACCAGGTGACGGCCTTGATGCCGCCGATCACGGTGTAGGTGACCACGGTGGCGCCCATCAACAGCGTGGTGGCGCGCTCCGGCCATCCCAGAATCACCGAGAGCACGATAGCCGGCGCGTAGATGGTGAGCCCGGCGGAGAGGCCGCGCTGGCAGAGGAAGATGACGCTGGCCAGCGCGCGGGTCTTGGCGTCAAAGCGGTTTTCCAAATACTCATACGCGGTGTAAACGCGGGCGCGATAAAACGCCGGCACCACGGTGGCGCAGACCACGATCATGGCGATGGGCAGGCCGAAGTAAGCCTGCACGAAGCGCATGCCATCCACGTAAGACTGGCCGGTGGTGGAGATGAACGTGATGGCGCTGGCCTGGGTGGCCATGATGGAGAGCGCCATGGCGTACCAGGGCATGGTCTTGCCGGCGAGCAGGTAGCGGTCCACCGTGTTGCTGCCGCGGCTGCGGTAGAGGCCGTAGGCAATGATGGAAACCAGCGAGGCGAGCAGGACAACCCAGTCGAGGGCTCTCATCGGTAGGCACGCGCGAAGAAGTACGCCGCCAGAATCACCACCACGAGGTAAACCAGTACGGCCGCGTAGACGCGCCGCCAGCTACCGAGAAACGGCGGCGGCGAGTCCGGCACATCGCGAAGCTCCGGCATGTGAGGCAGTGTAACACGGGAAGAGCGTAGCGCAGGCCGCTACGATGGGCCGGGGGTGGTGGCGCGGCCGCTGCGGAATAGGCCGGGAGGAAAACAGGAGAAGAGGAGCCGATAGTGTTATCTTACTTCTCGAATCGCGGTGGGACATGGTCTACTTAGCTGTCCTAGTACCTCTAAAGGCCGGTCGTTAAGTACCAAAACCAATCGGTTTTCAGATCGTTTTGAGCTACGCTCTAGGTGGAAGAGGAGTCGGTAAATGAAAAAACTACTGCTGGCGGGAGTCTTGCTGCTGCCGTTCATGGCCAGCGCGAGTTACCTCCCGTGCTCGACCACGACGCAGCCGGATTTGCCTTTTGGGACCTGGTCCGCTCCCGGTTTTTCGTGCGAGGCGGACGACTTGATTTTTTCGAATTTCTCGCTCACCGGCGTCCCCAGTAACATGGCCCTGAACTTCTTGACGAACCCGAGCCCCACTGGCGACACGATCGCCTTGAACCTTGTGAACGGGACCTTCGCCCAGACCTTCAGTTTTAGCTACCAGGTGACCCTTGACGGCACGGCGCCTCCGGCAAACGGTGGATCCGGTTGGTTCATCGATACGGCTTCCGCCGGGGTTCAAGCCCAAACCGGTGCGTATGGAGCGTTCGAGAAGCAGGTCTATCAAACTGAAGGCGGGACCTTAATTGGCACCGACGTCTACACCCAGAATGACAACCTTGGCGGGGATATCGGTCCGATTGCCGTGAATCGCACCTCGATCTATGTTGAGGATTCGTTCAGCTACGGCAGCGGCACTTTCTATGATGCCAGCAACACCTTCACCGAAGATCCGCTTCCGGAACCCTCCACGATGCTGTTGATGGGTGGCGCACTCGTCGGCTTGGGTCTGATTGGCCGCAAGCGCCGCAAGAGGAGCTAGGGTACCGGGGCAATTTTTGCTCATTCTCCTTCGAAACCGGATCGAGGCCTTCAGGCGGGAGGCTTCGATCCGGTTTTTGCTTTTGGAGCTGCTTGGCGGGCATTCCACCTCTGCAAATCCTTTAAAACCTGAACCGGCGCTGTCCGTGGGACGAATCTGTCCCACGGAGAATCGCTAAGCTATGGAAAACAATCAAAGCCAGTCCTCAAAAGTGGGCCAATCGTGCCCACTTTGCCGCTGGTACGCAAAACGAAGCGGGCCGGCTGACCTGCCTGCTTCCTGATCTCACTGTGGCACACGAGGGCCGGCGAACACCCCCATCCGAAGCGCTAAAAGCGGGTGTAAGGCCTGTGGGAACAATGGCTTTCGGAAATGTGCCCGAGCGGTGACCGGTCTCGTTCTATTTCTCTTGCCAAGCCAAGCGCAGGATTGTACGTTGGGCGAGTCAGAGTAGCCCGACCCTCGCGACCGCCCTTGACAAGCGCAGCGGCGAACTGTACCTTGATCACGTCGGGCTTGTGCAGCCGGGACGTTCGCGTCCAGCACAGCGAACGCCGGTTCGCGTTTGAAACCAATCAGATGCGGATGGCCCCCAATCGCGGAGGCGAATCCGGCGATTTGAGTGAGAATTCGTTTGCGAGCGGTTGCGCCTATGACTTCGACAAGGAGAAACTCTCATGAGGATTCGAAACATCATGTTTACATCCGTCGCCATTGGCCTCTTTGCGACGGTATTGTCGGCTACGCCTCTTCCCACGCACACCTGGGTTTCGGGAGCGAACGGTAACGACTCAAACCCTGGCACGCGCGCGCTACCCTTCGCCACGTTTACAGCCGCGGTGGTTGGCACCGCAGCGGGGGGACTCGTCTCGGTGGCGGATCCAGGCGACTTCGGCCCCTTCACCATCAATAAGGCGATCACGATCGACGGCGGCGGTGTTGGCGGCAGCCTCACTATCCCAGGCGCTGGCAATACCGGAATCGGCATTTACGCGGGGGCTTCGGATACCGTCATTCTGCGTCATCTCACGATCGATGGTATAGGGCAAGGCGGCACTCCCATCTACTTTAGTACCGGAGGGATGCTCCTGGTCGAAGATTGCGTACTCGAGGGTTTCACGAGCGCCGGGATCGACGTCTTGAGTTATGGGTCACAGAACGTCGTCGTAAAGAATACGACCATCACGGGCGGCTTTGCCGGCTTCAACGTGAACCCAGGGACAGGGCCAGTCCAAGCCTCGCTGCAAGGAGTGACTATTAGTAATGCCTCGTACGCGGCCGTCGACGTCGGAAACGGAGTGACCACGATCAGTAACTCCGTCATTACACAGAGCCCGATCGGACTGGATGCCACCAACGGCTCGACGATCAACGCGGAAAGCAACATATTCTCCTACAATACGACCGCAGTGTGGGCCGCCCCGACGGGGACAATCCGTCTCTCGAACAGCGACATCTTTAACAATGGGACGGGAATCGGAGCTGGCGGCGGGACTGTGGCGACAACCGGAAACAACAGGAAGGCCGGGAACCCCGGAACAGGGGCGCCGGTCGGCACACCGAACGCCACGATTGGCGTTCAATAAGCCGGCAATCGCGCGACAGGCCATCTTCTTTTGCGGCTGGCGGTCCGGCAAGCGGAAGACACTTTCGAAGAGCATTTGAAACAAAGAACGATGGCCGCGAATAAATACAGATAAACACGGGTCCAAGAAAGAGCCTTATCAGTGTAGATCGGTGGCTAGAGAGAATCATCAAGACCAGGTCTCCTAAGAACACAGGTGGGCAGCCGGGTGTGCCTTCATAGGCTTTGGTTGCCCGTCGCCGGCCATGCAAGCAGGCGACAAAAACCGACCGCGTGCCCGACGGATGACAATATCTCGCCAATCAGGCGCGGATGTATAGCGGCGAAGTGGCGCGACTCTCCCGCTGCCGGAGCGGTCTCGTTCTACTCCCCTTGACAACCTGATTGCAGGGCGGTAGGTTGAGCAGGTCCGACACGTGCGGTCCGACCCTCGCGTCCAGCACAGCGAACGCCGATGCGCGTTTGAAGCCACCCACATGCAGACGCTGTCCGATCACGAAGACGATTTCGGCGATCCGAGCGAAAACGAGTCTGCGTGCGCTTGCACCCATCACTCAACAGAGGAGAAAACGTCATGAGCATTCGAAGCTTCCTGTTTACGTCCGTCGTCATTGGGCTCTTTGCGACGGTATTGTCGGCGATCCCGCATCTCCCAGCGCACACCTGGGTCTCGGGAGCGAACGGCAACGACACAAACCCTGGCACGCGGGCGCTACCCTTCGCCACGTTTCAGGCTGCGGTGAACGGCACCGCCGCGGGCGGCCTCGTCTCGGTGGCGGATCCAGGCGACTTCGGCCCCATCACAATCGGTAAGGCGATCACCATCGACGGCGGCGGTGTCGGCGGCAACCTCACCTTCACGGGCGGCTTCGGGATCCTCATTTCTGCGGGGGCCTCGGACACTGTGGTTCTGCGTCATCTCACTATCAACGGTGTAGGGCAAGGCACCGACGGCGTTTATTTCAATTCCGGAGGGGTGCTCTTAGTCCAAGATTGCGCGGTCGAGGGTTTCACGCAAAATGGCATCGAAACGGTCGCTAGCGGGCCACAGAACGTCGTCGTGAAGAATACGAGCATTAGTGGCGGCGTAGGCGGCTTTGTGACGGACCCATTCGGAGCCGGACCAGTCCAAGCCTCGCTGCAGGACGTCACCATTAGTAACGCCTCCATGGTGGCTGTTTTAGTCCAAACCGGGGTGACCACAATCAGCGACTCCGTCATCACGCAGAGTGGCATTGGATTGCAATCCAGCGACAGTTCCACAATCAACGCGGAAAGCTGCATTTTCTCATACAACACGACAGCAGTGTT
>Ga0181530_10004299_pt1 | contig 15219 bp, 12 predicted proteins | sample PEATcosm2014_Bin_42_FD_119769 | JGI IMG/M metagenome (GOLD analysis project Ga0181530, IMG submission 119769) | Peatland microbial communities from MTU Mesocosm Facility, Houghton, MI, USA - PEATcosm2014_Bin10_60_metaG | ecosystem: Environmental > Terrestrial > Soil > Wetlands > Peat | place... | reverse complement strand
GCCGGCGTCGGTGGCCAGCCCACTCATGGCGGCAGCCTGGCGAGCAGGCCGCGCTGGGTGGAGGGCTGCCAGGAGCCGTTGGCGGAGCTGCCCGCCGAGGTTCGTGAGGTGATCGAACGCCACGAGTCTCGAGGCTTCACCTCGTGCCCGGAGTACGTGGCGCCTGGGAGCGCCTTCTACCCCGAGCACCTGTGCCGCCCGCAGCCCTGGCCGGACGGCCTCGAGCGCACGTTCGTCGAGATGAGCGTGGTGGTCTCCGAAACGATGAACGGGCCGAGCGAGTTCACCGTGACGGGCCGGTTCCGCGACTGGGCGTGTTCGACCGGCTGCCGGAGATCAGAGCGCCGACGCTCGTGATGGGCGGACGCCACGACGAGATCCGCGTGGATCATCTCAGCGACACCCACCAAGGCATCGCCTCCTCTGAGCTCGTGATCCTCGAGAACAGCGGCTACACGCCCTTCCGTGACGAACGCGAGCTGTTCCTGGCCACGGTGAACGACTTCTGTGACCGGGTGGAGCAAGGGGCGCCCTGAGGACGCCGTGGCCCCGGGGGACGCTGCGCTCTAGCGGCGGCGGCCCACGACCCAGGCGGTCGCGGCGGCGCCGGCAGCGGTCCAGGCCGCCAGGACCACGAACGAGGTTGCCACGTGAGCCACGATGCCAGTGGTGAGGCCGGCCCGGATGACGACGGCCATGTTGTAGAAGGGCAGGAAGTAGTGGACCGAGGCGAGCCAGGCGGGGAGTTGCGAGGCGGGATAGACGATGGGGGAGAACAGGAGCACGACGAACACCAGTGCGTTGGTGACGACGTTGGTCACCATCGGGCTTGCGATGGCCAGTGCCATGCCGTAACCGACCGTGATCGCCATCAGCGCGCAGAGAAGGACGGCCGGGACGAGCAGCGGTGAGAGCGCGAGGTGGACGTCGTAGCGCCATGCCGCCACGAGGAGGGCGAGCACCGAGCCCGGGAGGGCGAAGAGCGTGAAGAGCGTGAAGGTGGAGGCGGCCTGGGCGCTGCGCGGTGAGGGCAACGACCAGATGTAGTCGAACGTCCCTTCCAGCTTCTGCTCGGCGACGGTGCCCGGGAGCATCACGAAACCGACCGGTATGAGCGCCAGCGTCGGTGCGCCCGTCGTGATGTAGAGGGCCCTGATGGCTGTGACGTGGGGGTAGAAAAAGCCGTACAAAAGGGCCATGCCGGCGCCCATGAGGGTCTGGATGACGATCATCATCGGTACCCACTGGCGCACGCGGCCGTAGTCGAAGCGCATCATCGAGGCCAGGCTGGCAAGCCAGTAGCCGATGCCGGACCGCAGCTCGGATTGCGGGACGTGGCTAGGACGGGCTTCGACGGCGCCCGCGGTCACGGTCGCCGCCCGAGCGCCCGGCCGGCAAGTGCGGCACAGACGATCGCCCACACACCAAGCACGACATACCCCGAAAGCACCGCGGCGTGGGCGCCCGGCGTGAGAGCGGCCCGCGTGACCACGGCCATGTGACGGAAGGGGAGCCACCAGTTGACCGCGCCGAGCCAGCGCGGCATCTGGGACAGGGGGTAGAGCACGGGGGCGAAACCGAACACGACGAAGACCAGGAGCTGGGTGACCATCCTCGTTGCCATGGGGCTCGATATGGCGTGTCCGAGGGCGTAGCCGAGCATCGTGCCGGCGAACGAGGTGAGAAGCACGGCCGGGACGATCATCGGCGAGACGTGCAGGGGGAGGTCGTAGCGCAGCTGCGCCACGACAAGGGCGACGACCACCGCCGGCACGCCGCCCAGCAGGCAGACCGTGTACCAGGCCATCGCGGACACCGAGCGGCTGACCGGCATCGAGCGCAGGTACTCATAACTGCCGTTGGACCTCTGGTCGGCCACGAGCTGGGGCCCGAGGATCATCCCGACCGTCAGCAGGTTGATGACGGGCACACCCGTCGACACGAACAGCGCAGCCGTCGTCGGGATGTGGGAGAAGAACAAGGCGATCCCGAGCACGAAGCCCACGCCCGCCAGCAGTTGCACGATCGTGAGCACCACGAGCCACAAGCGCAGGCTCGCGAGGTGCCAGCGGACCATCACCGCGTAGGCGTGCAACCAGTGTCGCGGCCCGCGCGCGACCGTGCCGTGCGGCACGAGGATCGCGGCCGGGGCCTCAGTCACTCTCGTCGCCCTCGTCGTTGGACATGTGAGAGGTGAGCCTTATGTACGCGTCCTCCAGGGTCATCGCGGCCAGCGCGTACTCCTCGGCGACGCCGGCAGCGGTCATTTCCGCCGCCCATACGATCGCGATGGCGGCGTCGGCTTCGGCGATCGTGGTGACGAGGTTGTTCCCGACGCGCACAGGGGGGCCAGCCCATGCGGGCGGTTCCGGCGTGGCCGTTCCCGGCGTGAGCATCAGCTGCAGGCGGAGGTGGCGGCGGTCGCCCGCCTTCATGGAGGACGGCGTTCCCTCGGCGACGAGCCGGCCCTTGTGGATCACCGCCAGGCGGTCGACCGACTTCTCGGCCTCGAGGACGTTGTGGGTCACGAGCAGCACGGCACACCCGTGCGCGCCGAGGGCGCGGATCTCCCTCCACAACAGGCGCCGGCGCAGAGGATCGACGTCGTTCGTAGGCTCGTCGAGGATCACCACGCGCCCGGGCCGGACGATGGCCATGCAGAAGCCGACGAGTCGCCTCACGCCGCCGGACAAGCTGTGGCCGAGGGCGTTCCTCCACTCCCCGAGATCGAGGGCGTCGATGAGCGATGCCGTCCGGATGCCGATGTCCTTGGAGCTCCCGCCGCGGATGCGCCCGGCGAGCTCGATCGCTTCGGTGACGTGGAACGACTCGATCGGCATCTGCACCTGCGGCAGATAGGAGCAGAGCTGGCGGGCTGCGTCCGGGTCGGCGACGAGGTCGAAGCGGCCGAGCGTGATGCGACCGGAGGTCGGCTTCAGAAGGCCGATGGTCTGTTTGACGAGCGTGGACTTGCCCGCCCCGTTCGGTCCGAGCAGCCCGTAGACCTCGCCCGGCTCGACGCTGAGGGTGATGGCGTCGTTGGCGACAACGGCGCCGAAGCGCTTCGTGAGATCCTCGACACGGAAGGTCCAGTCGTCCGACGGGCCCGGTTGGGACGCCAACCGCACCTGCGATTCGCGTGGCGGATGCGAGGTCATCGCCAATCGTCGATCACGTAGCAGTCGCGTCTGTCGTAGGCGGGCTCGTTCGGGCGGTGCATGGCGACTCCTTGGAAGGCGGTCCGGAACCCGTTCTCCCTGAGGGCGGCGTAGGCGCGCTCGCGGCCGAAGTTCACCCCGGCCGAGAGAGTCGAGGCGTCCGCTTTCGCGGCGAGGTCGCGGCACGCGTCGATGAGCCGGCCGAAGCTGTGGGCCGCTCCGGGTCCGGGCCTGGCTGCCCCGAACTTCACATAGCACGTGCCGCTCCCCGCCTCGGTCCCAGGACCGATATGGCAGACGGCCACAGCCTCAAGCCCGGCGGCGTCGTGGACCAGCACCGTCTCACCGAGCTTCTGGTCGAGCACGGCCTCGAGCTCGCGGGTGACCTCGAGGCCCTCGAAGACGGCGGAGGTGAGCTCGCGGACCTCACCGGTCGCGCCGGCGCGGTCGGACGGGGCGAGCTCGGAAAACTTGACGTACGAGCCGACCCGCGCCGGGCCGAGCACGGGCGCGGCCATCGAGGCGATCAGGTATCTCGGCCAGAACCCGAAGCTCTGGTAGAGGCCGACGTGTTTCGGGCTCTCGGCGAAGGTCAACAGTCCCACGTGCCGGGTGCCCCACGCGTCGAACAGGTCCATCGTCGGCTCCATCAGCCGTCGGGCCACGCCGCGGTCCCAGTGGTCGGGCCGCACTGTCAAGGGCCCGAAGAACCCGACACTGCCCCAGTTCGTGAGGAAGTTCGAGCCGACCAGGTCACCGTCCAGCTCGGCCCCCAAGGCGGCCGTGGGGTCTGCCCGCCAGCGTGTGCGCACGAAGTCGGCGTCGCCGAAGAACTTCTCCGGTTCGGGGTCTTTGAGGAAGGTCCCGAACGCCGTGCGGAAGATCCGGTCGGCCCGGTCCAGGTCAGGCTCCCTAAGGGGCCGGACGACGAGGTCGCCGCTGTTCGTCGAGTTTTGCTTCGTGGAGTTCATTGCGGGACGTCCGCGTGCCTCGCCTCAATCCAGTCCGGGGAGGGGGCGCTGGTCGGGCGTCGTCCACGAATGCAGTGTCTTCAGGTAGTTGGCGCGTTCGAAGGCGCTCGCGTCGACCGAGGTCGCCTGAGAGACCGAGCCGCGAAGCTGAGCCACAGAGGTGTACTCGTGCTCGGCGAGCCACGCGCGCAGCTCGGACTCGACGGCTCTCACATGGCCAGGGCCGGCGTGGAGGATGGCCGAGGTCATCATGGCCACGTCGGCGCCCACGGCGAGAATCTTCACGACGTCGGACCCGGTGTGGACCCCGGAGGTCGCGGCCAGTGAGACTCCCGCTCCGAGCTGGGGTCGCAAGATGGCGATCCAACGCAGGGGAAGGCGCATCTCCCAGGTCCGGGACAGCTCCACCTTCGAGACGACGTCCATCGTCTCGAGGTCAAGATCGGGCTGATAGAAGCGGTTGAACAGGACGAGCCCGGAGGCGCCGGCTGCCAGGACGCGGGCGGCAAAGCCGGCCATGGCCGAGTAGTACGGGGACAGCTTCACGGCGACCGGCACCGACACGCTGGCGCACACCTGGGTCACAAGCGCAAGGTCCGCATCCTCCACCTGCGCCGCGGTCAGGTGCGGGTCGGTGGGGACTCGGTACACGTTCAGCTCGAGGGCATCGGCGCCGGCCTCGGAGAGGATCTTGGCGTAACGCACCCAACCACCGCTGGACGAAGCGTTCAGACTGGCGATGACGGGCACGTCGACGGCCTTCTTGGTCTTCCCGAGCAGCTCGAGGTAGCTGTCGGTCGCGCTGGTGAAATTCGTGACGGCAGGGAAGTAGTCGAGTGCCTCCGCAAAGTGCTCGCTCCCGGCTTCGAGGGCATACGACAGCCCGACCTCTTCGGCGACGATCTCCTCCTCAAACAGCGACGGCAGGACGAGCGCGCCGACCCCCGCGTCGGCGAGCGCCAAGGCACCTTCGACGTCACGAGTGAGCGGTCCTGCCGAGGCGACGATCGGCGAGGACAACCGGAGGCCCAGATAGGTGGTCCTCAGGTCCACTGAGCCTGATCCGGCCATCACTCGACCTCCTCGTCGTTGCTGTTCTCCGTATCGGGGCCGGCTTGCGGTTCCACGTCGGACGCGACCCGGGGAACGGTGCGCTGCACAGAGGCGAGCTGCTCGTAGTACCGCCACCTCTCGGTCACGTCTGCCTGTGCCAGGGCGGCCAGGCGAGCCGCTTGGCGAGGGTAGGTCCGGGCCAAGGTGGCATATCGGGCCTCCGTGGCGGCGAACTCCGCGAGCGGGATAGACGGCGGCTTTGAGTCGAGCCGGAATGGCTGTCCCTCTTCGGCCTGCGACGGGTGGAAGCGGTACAAGGGCCAGTAGCCGGACCGGACGGCGTCCTTCTGGTGGGTCATCGACTTCTCCATGTCGATCCCATGGGCGATGCAGGTCGAGTAGGCGATCACCAGCGAGGGGCCAGGGTAAGCGTCGGCGTCGAGCAGGGCCTTGGTCGCCTGAAGCTCGTTGGCCCCCATCGCGATCTGGGCTACGTACACGTTGCCGTAAGAGCGAGCCACCGCCCCGAGGTCCTTCTTTGCCGACTCCTTTCCCGCAGCCGCGAACTTGGCCATCGCGCCCCGTTGCGTGGCCTTTGAAGCCTGGCCACCGGTGTTCGAATAGACCTCGGTGTCGAGCACGAGGATGTTGACGTCGCGTCCGGAGGAAAGGACATGGTCCAGCCCACCGAAGCCGATGTCATAGGCCCAGCCGTCACCGCCGACGATCCATACGCTCTTGCGCACGAGAGCACTGGTAAGTGCGAGGAGATGGCGTGCCAGCAAGGCGACGGCCGCGCCGGGGGAGGCGACCAGCCGGCTCAGCACCTCGTCGAGTTGGGCGACACGGCGCCGCTGGGCGAACACGGCCTCCTCCTCGTTCTGCACCGCATCGAGTATCGAGGTGGCCAGCTCCCGACCCACCTCCGCGGCGAGCGAGGCGAGCAGGGCACGGGCCCTTGCCTGCTGCGCCTCGAGACCGAGCCGGATACCGAGGCCGAATTCGGCGTTGTCCTCGAACAGCGAGTTGGCCCAAGCCGGTCCGCGCCCTTCGGCATTCGTCGCCCACGGAGTCGTCGGCAGGTTGCCTCCGTAGATCGACGAGCAGCCGGTGGCGTTGGCCACGAGCATGCGGTCCCCGAACAGCTGGCTGGCCAGCTTCAGGTATGGTGTCTCGCCACAGCCGTCACAAGCCCCGGAGAACTCGAAGAGCGGTTGGAGAGCCTGGGAGCCCTTCACCGAGTCGTGCGGCAAGAGGGAGCGGTCCAGCTCCGGGATGGACAGGAAGAAGTCCCAGTGGTCTCGCAGCCGGTCTCGGTGAACGAGCGCGGGCTCCATGTTGATGGACTTGTGCTTGGCCTCGGTCTTGGACTTCGCCGGGCACACGTCGACGCAGACACCGCAACCGGTGCAGTCGTCGACGGCAACGGCGATGGCCATCTCGTGACCAGGGAGATCCTTGGAACGGAAGGGCTTGGACAAAAAGCCCTGCGGAGCGCCGGCGAGCGCGTCGGGAGTGAAGACCTTCAAGCGGATGACCGCATGCGGGCAGGCGATCGTGCACTTGCCGCAGTCGATGCAGATGTCCGGGTCCCAAATCGGCATCTCCAATGCGATGGCCCGCTTCTCGTAGCGAGTCGTCCCAGACGGGAACCGGCCGTCCGCCGGGAGGGCGGACACCGGCAACAGGTCGCCCTTACCGTCCATGAGCATCGAGGTCACGTGCCTTACGAAATCCGGGGCCGATTCGGGGATTGCGACACCGATCGAGCCGGAGGCGGCTTGTTCTGCGGGGATCTCCACTTGGACGAGGTTCGCGAGCGCGGCGTCGATGGCGGCGAAGTTGCGTTCCACGATGGTGTGGCCCCGCTTGCCGTAGGCCTTGGTGACAGCGGCCTTGATCTCGGCTGCGGCCTGGTCGACCGGCAAGATCCCCGAAAGGGCGAAGAAACAGGGCTGCATCACCGTATTGATCCGGCTGCCGAGCTGCGCCTCTGTCGCCACCTTGTTGGCATCGACGACCCAGAACTGGATGTGCTTGTCCTGAATCTGGCGCTGCACCTTTCCCGGCACCTTTTCCCAAACCTGTGCGGGCCCGTACGGGCTGTTGAGAAGGAAGGTCGCGCCGTCTCTCGCCACCTCGAGGATGTCGACACGATTGAGCAGTCCGAACTGATGGCAGGCGACGAAGTCGGCATCGCTGATGAGGTAGGTCGAGTTGATGGGCTCGGGCCCGAATCGCAGGTGCGAGGCGGTCATGGCACCGGACTTCTTGGAGTCGTACACGAAGTAGCCCTGCACGAAGTCGTCGGTCGCGTCGACGATGATTTTGGCGCTGTTCTTGTTGGCGCCGACGGTGCCGTCAGACCCCAGCCCGAAGAAGACCGCCTGTACCTCCCTGGCAGGCCTCGGTGGACGGAAGTCCCGGTCCCAGGGAAGGCTGAGAGAAGTCACGTCGTCGAAGATGCCGACCGTGAAGTGCCGCTTGGGTCGCTCGGCCTTCAATTCGTCGAGGACGGCCTTGGCCATGGCCGGCGTGAACTCCTTCGAAGACAGGCCGTAGCGGCCGCCTGTGATCCGAGGCGGTTGGTTGAACGCTGGTTCTGGGCTCTCCATCGCCTCGTCCACCGCTGCGCGAACGTCGAGGTAGAGAGGTTCACCGACGGCGCCCGGCTCCTTGGTGCGGTCGAGCACTGCGACTGAGCGGACGCTCGGAGGCAGGGCGGACACGAGCTCTGCTGAAGGGAAGGGCCGGTAGAGCCGAACAGTCACCATCCCCACTCGCTCGCCGGCATCGACGAGGGCGTCGACCGCCTCGCCCGCGGCACCGACCCCCGAGCCCATGAGCACGATCACCCGCTCGGCGTCAGGGGCGCCCCGGTACTCGACGAGGCGGTAAGCGCGTCCGGTCCTCTCCGCGAGAGAGTCCATCGTTTCCTGCACGATGCCGGGGACGGCGAGGTGATAGGGGTTGGATGCCTCGCGAGCCTGGAAGAACACGTCCGGGTTCTGCGCGGTGCCCCGCACGTCGGGAGTGTCGGGGTTCATCCCCCGGAGGCGGAACTGGATCAGGGCGTCGTTGTCTATGAGCGCGCTTATGTCCTCGCGCGAGAGCAGGGCAATTTTCGCCAGCTCATGGGAGGTCCGGAATCCGTCGAAGAAGTGGAGGAAGGGCACCCGCGACTTCAAGGTGGCGGCGTGGGCGATCAGAGCGAAGTCTTGGGCCTCCTGGACGGAGCTGGCCGCCAGCATCGCCCACCCGGTTGTCCGGGCATGCATCACGTCGGAGTGGTCGCCGAAGATCGACAGGGCATGAGTCGCGATCGTGCGGGCGGCGACATGGATCACCGCCGGAGTGAGCTCTCCGGCGATCTTGAACATGTTCGGCACCATCAACAAGAGGCCTTGCGATGCAGTGAAGCTTGTGGCCAGAGCTCCCTTTTGCAGGGCACCGTGAAGGGTCCCCGCGGCGCCGGCCTCTGATTGCATCTCTATGACGTCGGGGACTTGGCCCCAAAGGTTCCCTCTGCCCGCCGTCGCCCAGTCATCGGCGTACTCGCCCATAGGCGACGCCGGTGTGATCGGGTAGATCGCGATCACTTCCGAAAGGGCGTACGCGACCCGGCCAGCGGCCTCGTTACCGTCGACGCAGACCCATTCGCGTACGTCCACATTGCCTCCCTGGCTTGTAGGACTGCTGCCCCCTTTCTAGTCCAACGGTGACTGGAGGACTGTGGGCCCCTCCGACCCCGGAAACCGCCCGGCAGTGCCGCGTCGCCGGCCCGGCAGACCCGTGACGGCGACGGTGAGCCTTTGGCCCGCGAGTGATCCCGGCGCCTGTGAGCTAAGAAAGGCGAATGGAAGAACTGACCCGCGGCCCAGCACGGGTTGCCGAGGAACTCGTCCGCCTCGGCGTTTCGAACACCGTGAGAGAGATGCCCGAGAGCACCAGATCAGCGGCGGAGGCCGCGGCCGCTTTGGGCTGCGACGTCGCGCAGATAGTGAAGTCGCTGATATTCCGCTCCGTGGCCAGCGACGAGGCGCTGCTGGTCCTGGTGTCAGGTGCGGACCGGGTCGACGAGTCACGCCTGGCGCGCGTCGTCGGCGAGGACGTGGAGCGGGCACCCGGCCGGTTCGTACGCGACCGTACCGGCTACGCGATCGGTGGCGTTCCGCCCATTTGCCACACCAAGCCGCTGATCACCTATCTCGACGAGCACCTGCTCGATCATGGTGTCGTGTGGGCGGCCGCCGGCACGCCGAGAGCCGTCTTCTCGGTCACACCCGGCGACCTCGTTCGAATCACCTCGGCCAAGGTCGTGGCCGTTTCCGCCGCTCAGGATCCACCCGGCGCCTGAATGGCGGCATCACAACTGCCCGATAACCGAGTTCAACCAGCCGATGTCGGGGAGAGGCGGCCGGTCCTAGTCGCTACGATCCGTTCGTGCCGCAAGAAGCGGGCGAGCCGCCCGACGTTCGGAACTACGTGCGTGACCCGATCACGTCCTATGACGCCGTTCCGACAGAAGAGCGCCACGCGGCACTGCGCAGAGATATCCGTCTCGTCGTTTCCCTGCTCGGCGAGGAGCTTGCCCGTGCAGAAGGTCATGAGTTCCTGAACCTCGTCGAACAGATCCGCGGAGTGGCGAAACTCGAGTGGTCGGAAGGTGAGCCCGGGGGAGGAGGCGGGCTCGCCGAGCAGCTTCCGAACATTCCGACAGGTACCGCCCTTCTTCTCGCGCGCGCCTTCGCCGCCTATTTCCAGCTCGCCAATGTCACCGAACAAGTGCACCGCGCAGCCGAGCTCGGTCAGGCCCGCCGCGCGGAGCGGACTTTCCTGCGCGACACGCTCGACCGGATCTCGGCGCACCGCATCGATCGGGAACGCGTGGGCGCAACCCTCGCGCGCCTCGAGTTCCGTCCTGTGTTCACGGCACATCCCACAGAGTCGGCACGACGCTCGGTCTTGTCGAAGCTCCTCGATGTGGCCCACGTCGTCCAAGCCCTCGGCGCTGATCCGACACCCGTGGAGGCAAGACGGCTCCTCGCCCGGCTTCGCGAGACGATCCTGCTCCTGTGGCAGACGAGCGAACTGCGAGTCGGTCGTCTGCGTCCCGAGGACGAGGCGCAGAACGTCCTGTATTACCTGTCCCAGCTCTACGACAGCGCCGTTCCCACACTCTTGGAGGACCTCGACGACGAGCTCGAGCGGCACGGCGTCGTGCTCGGGTTCTCGACGTCCAATCTCCGCTTCGGTTCCTGGGTCGGCGGTGATCGAGACGGCAACCCGTCGGTGACCCCTGCCGTGACAACCGACGTACTGTTGATTCAGCACGAGCTCGGGTTCCGCAAGCTCATCGGGCTCGTCGACCAACTGACGCGGGCGCTCTCGAACTCGACGGCAACCGTTGGCATCTCGGATGCGCTTTCGGAAAGCTTGGCGGCGGACCGCCTCTCGTTGCCGGACGTCTACAACCGCTACAAGAGCCTCGACGCGGAGGAGCCCTATCGGCTGAAGTGCTCCTACGTCCGCCAACGTCTCGTCAACACCCGGTTACGACTGGCCGGAGACACCCCCCACGTGCCGGGCGAGGACTACGTCGGTGTAGAGGAACTCATCGACGAGCTCAGGCTCTTGCGCGACTCGCTCGCGGCCAATCGCGGCGAGGCCATCGCCGAGGGCCTGCTCGGTCGCATGGGCCGCCTCGTCAGGACCTTCGGGTTCCACGTGGCGACTCTCGACGTCCGCGAGAACGCCGAAGCGCACCACAAGATGCTCGGCGAGCTGTTCGACCAGCTCGGAGAGCTCGAAAGGCCTTACGCGGAGCTTGACCGCTCCGAACGCAGCGCCGTGCTGTGGGCGGAACTGAGCAGCGCGCGACCTCTCGGAGTGTCGCGCTTCGCCCTGTCACCGCGAGCGGCCACGACCTATGCGACCTTCGAAACGGTTGCGGCTGCCCTTGACCGCTTCGGTGACGGGGTGATCGAGAGCTATGTGATATCGATGACCGAAGGGGTCGACGACGTCCTTGCCACGGTCGTGCTTGCACGTGAGGCCGGGCTCATCGACTGGCGTTGTCGTTGGGCCCGCATCGGCATCGTTCCGCTGTTCGAGCGCGTGGCGGAACTTCGCGGCTCGGGTGCCTTGCTCGACGAGCTTCTCTCGAATCAGAGCTACCGGGCCGTCGTGGCAGCACGCGGGGACGCCCAAGAGGTCATGGTCGGTTACTCCGACTCGAACAAAGATGCCGGGATCACTACCTCCCAGTGGGAGATCTACAAGGCACAGGGCGTGCTGCGCGACGTGGCACAGCGTCACGGCGTCGCCCTCCGGCTCTTCCACGGTCGCGGCGGGACGGTCGGACGAGGCGGCGGGCCGTCGGCCGAGGCGATCCTCGCCCAGCCGGAGCGAACTGTGGACGCGTTCTTGAAGGTCACCGAGCAAGGCGAGGTGATCTCCGACAAGTACAACCTCGCGGAACTGGCGCGGGAGAATCTCGAGGCGAGCCTCGCCGCGGTGATCGAGTCGAGCCTCCTGCACAGCTCGTCGACTGACTCGACGACCACGTCCGAACGCTGGCACGCGGTGATGGAGGCCGTCTCTTCTGTCGCCGAGCGCGCCTATCGCGGACTACTCGGGAACGCGGGCTTGGCCGAGTACTTCACCTCTTCGACACCTGTCGCGGAGCTCAACGATTTGAACCTCGGCTCGCGTCCGGCATATCGACCGGAATCGGGATCCGACCTCGCCGCGCTGCGGGCGATTCCCTGGGTGTTCGGCTGGACCCAGTCACGCCAGATCATCCCTGGCTGGTACGGCGTCGGATCCGGACTCGCCTCGGCCCGTGCTGAGGGCGCGGGACAGGCACTCGGCGAGATGTACGAGAAGTGGCCGTTCTTCAGAACCTTCGTGGGCAATGTCGAGATGACCCTTGCCAAGACTGACATGGACATCGCGTGGTTGTACGTGAAGTCGCTCGTCGCGCGGGGCCTGCACGCCATCTACGGGGAGATCGCCGAAGAGCACGCCCGCTCGGTCGCGGAGATCCTCAATCTGACTGGTGAATCCAGTCTGATCGAGGCGAGGCCGCTTCTGAGGCGCACCCTCGCGGTTCGTGCCGACTACCTTCGGCCGGTTCACCACCTCCAGGTCGAACTGCTGGGAAGGCACCGATCCGGTTCCGAGGAGCCGGACCTGCGACGCGCGCTGCTCATCACGGTCAACGCGATCGCGGCCGGACTGCGCAACACCGGCTGAGCCCGGATCGCCGCGCCCGGCGGCCGGTCCCGTTTGTCCTGCTCTTTCAAACTACCCCGTCGTCGGACGGCGTTCGCGCCGATCGGCGCGCACAGCCGCGATGCGGGTCTTCATGCTCCTGGCGCACGTGCGGGCAGCGAGGCGCCCATACCATCGAGCAGGTGGCTCTCGTCGAATCGGTGAACCTAGGAGTGCTGCGGACGGTCCGGGCGAAGTCGGGCTCTACCGCCATCGACAAGGTGCCCACGCCGGGGCCGGTCATGGTTTCGGTCCCCGGACCGAAGGGATCGGGAACCAGCGGACTTGCGGGTGACGTGATCTGCGACGCGACGAACCACGGTGGTTGTTCTCAGGCCGTTTATGCCTATGCCAGGGAGGACCTGGACTGGTGGGAGGCCGAGCTCGGCGGACCGCTCCGATCGGGCGGGTTCGGGGAGAACCTCACGATGGCCGGCCTCGAGGTGACCGACGCGCTCATCGGCGAAACATGGCGTGTCGGCGACAGGGCCGTCCTGCAGGTCACTGGTCCTCGCATCCCCTGTGCCACCTTCGCCGTGTGGATGAACCGGAAGGGATGGCTGAAAGAGTTCACCCGTCGCGCGCACCCCGGCGCTTATCTGCGCGTTCTCGCTGCCGGCGAGGTGCGGGCCGGCGACGTGGTCTTCGTGCAGTCGCGACCGAGTCACAGCGTCACGGTGGGGATGGCCTTCCGGGGGCTCACACTGGAACCCGACCTGCTCCCCAGGCTCCTCGAGGCATCGGAGTACCTCGAGGGGGAGATCGTTGCTCGGGCGACAGGCCGCGCGCCCTTCGTCCTTCTCGAGGAATCTGACGGCTGAAGCGAGGAAGCCGCGATCCTCGGTCGAGTGCCCGAGTCCCCGCGGGCGCGGCAGCACGCCGCCCGCTCGCTCATGACGGCCGGGACGACCGTTATGTTTGGGGCATGAAGCCAGCGTCTCCCCTCCGCGTCCTTGTGCTGGTCGTCGTCGGCCTGTTCGGCGGGGGACTCCTCGTTCCAGCCCTGGCCGCCGCCGGTCCGGGCCGCCCGGAGACCGGACAGAGCTGGTCGGCGAGCACACCCAATGTGGCCGGCGCGCCGATCACCTCGTTGGTTGCAGTGACCTGCGTCAGCGCCGCGGACTGCTGGGCTGTCGGCGACCGTTTCCTGTCATCCTCGTCCAACGCCGGGCCCGCCCTGATCGAGCACTACGTAAACGGTGATTGGACGCCGACGGCCGCGGCGCCTGCGCGACCGGGCACGCTCGATGAGCTGTCCGGGGTCAGCTGCCTGTCGGCCACGGACTGCTGGGCGGTGGGTATGCGCAGTGGCTCGCACCCGGGGAACCTCCTTGAGCACTACGGGACCCACGGTGGCTGGACCGCCGTCAATACCCCGGCGCCGCAGGGGGAGTTGTCGGCGGTGACTTGTCAACCCGGCAACGGCGAGTGCTGGGCCGTCGGATCCTCGGGGAACTCAGGCCTTGCCGTTACCTTTCGGCTTTTCGCTGGCTCCTGGCGCTACGTGGGGGCAGCGCCGCTTTCGGCGTCGTTCGTCCAAGTGAGCGGAGTGGCGTGCGCGGCCGAAGACGACTGTCTGCTCGTCGGGTACGCCACGCCGAAACACGGTGCCAGCAAGGCCTTGGCCGAGCGGTGGAACGGGCGTCGCTGGTCCGCGGTCAAGGTCTCGGGCGAGCTCTCGGGGGGTGGTTCCCTGGCCGGCGTCGATTGTTTGCCGGGGAGTTCACCCGTCACTTGCTGGGCCGTCGGCCAGACGGTCGCGAAAGGCCTGGGTCTCATTGCGATCCACCCCCTCGTCGAGCGTTGGGACGGGAGCTCGTTCACCTCCGTCCGCAGCCCGTCGGGAAGCGCCGGTAATTACCCGGAGCTCAGGGCGATCGCTTGTGCAGCTGTGACCGCCTGCCAGGCGGTCGGGTCACGTGGCGCGGGCGAGGACGAGGCGCTCGTGCTCACCGAGGGGTGGAACGGCTCGAGCTGGTCGGCAGAAACTAGCCCCAGTCCCTTGTATGGCTTTCAATCGCTCACCGGCGTGGCCTGTCCGTCTGCGAAGGGATGCTGGGCTGTCGGCGAAGGCTTGAACCACACCGGATCGGGCAGCCGCATGATCATCGAGCACTTCACCGTGTCCACCTGATCCTCCTTGTCTCAGCGCGACCTGGGGTCTCGACGGCCTCCTTGGAGGAACAACCCCGAGGGCGTTCAAACGACTGAATACCCGCACAGGAGTCCCGCTTCTTGACTCAGGTCACCTCGTCTATCCAACTGAGGTAAGCGGGCAGGCCCTCGGCCACCGGCAAGAGCAGGATCTCCGGAGTCTCGTATTCGTGGACGGAAACAATGGCCTTCTCGAGTTCGGCGTACCGCTCCCTGCGGGTCTTGACCAGCAAGAGCACCTCGCTCTCCGCGGTCATCTCTCCCTTCCAAGTGTAGAGGCTGTCGATCGGCACCAGCTGGATGCAGGCGGCCAACCGTTCACTCAGGAGCTTCTCGGCGATCTTCCGGGCGTCTTCGCGAGATCTCACCGTCGTCAGGACAACTGCGTAGGAAGTCGTCGGGAGGGGGTTGTCGGATGCGGTCATGCTCCATGATTGCATTGAAGGGTCTTTGCGCCCGACTGACGCAAGGCGCGAGGCCGTGCAGTCAGGACGTAGTCATGGCACCCACTTCCGCCGTCGATGTCCTGGTCCGCAGCGGTACGGCCTCCCGGTTGCCCGAGTACACCCACGACCCGTCGGCCCCCTGCGGCCGGAAGGCGGCGGAGG
>Ga0181530_10004298_pt1 | contig 15227 bp, 15 predicted proteins | sample PEATcosm2014_Bin_42_FD_119769 | JGI IMG/M metagenome (GOLD analysis project Ga0181530, IMG submission 119769) | Peatland microbial communities from MTU Mesocosm Facility, Houghton, MI, USA - PEATcosm2014_Bin10_60_metaG | ecosystem: Environmental > Terrestrial > Soil > Wetlands > Peat | place... | reverse complement strand
GCGCCGTTTGTGCTCCTGCGCCAGCTCCTCGGTCTCGCCGAGGATCGGCGCGATCATGAACAGCACCTTGCACGAGTCGGGGTCGCGGCCGTGCGCCACCATATGGCGGCGCACGTCGTCGCGGTAGGATTTCATCCCGCCGATACCCTTGGCGTGGGCGACGATCGTGTCGGCGTGTTTCGCGGCGAAGGCGCGTCCGCGCGGTGATCCGCCGGCCTGGGCGATGACCGGCTGACCCTGCGGGCAGGGGCCCGAGTTGAGCGGTCCGCGCGACTTGTACCACTGCCCTTCGAAATTGACGTGATGGACCTTGTCCGGGTCGATGAAGACGCCGCGCGCCCGATCGGCGACGATCGCGCCCGGCTCCCACGAGCCCCACAGCGCGCGCACCGCCGCCATATACTCATCCGCCATGTCGTAGCGTGAATCGTGCTCGGGGAGGCCCGGCAGGCCGTAATTCATCGCCGCGAAATCCGAGCTGCCGGTGACCGCGTTCCAGCCGATCCGGCCACGCGACACCTGATCGAGGCTCGCGATCATCCGCGCCAGCAGATAGGGGTGATGGGAATAGGTGCCAAAGGTCGGGACGATACCGATCCGCGACGTCGCCTGGGTCATCAGCGCGGCGATGACCGACGGGTCCTGGCGCGGCACCGCGATCGCGTTCTCCAGGTAGATCGCCGGCGACCCGCCGTAGCTTTCGCCGATATAGGACGAATCCTCGATCAGCACATAATCGAAACAGGCGCGCTCCAGGATCCGCGCCAGATCGAGAAACAGCTCGGGCACCATCCAGCTGGTGCCGACATGCCCGGTCCACTCTTCGCCCCACGCCTGGGCGCTCGACCCCTGCAAGAACCACGCGAGATGAAACGATTTTCCTGGCATTGGCGCGCCCCAGCCTGCTTGCATCGGTGCAGTGCAATATCAGGGCCGCGTCGCCGTCCGCCGGTAGTGCAAGGTTTCCAAATTGCCTAAGCCGACCCCACCCCACGACGTAGCAGAACTTCAGCCTTTGCCAAGTCCTGCCGAAGGATGTCTATTGCCTCAAGTGAGAGCGGGAGAGCCATGGTTCCCTGTTCCTGAGTTTCCAAAAGCAACGCTATGGCCCCAGTCGCCTGCTCTCCGACCCATGAGCGGCGCACAATGATCTCTGGGTAGGTTTCCTTCGGAACCGGCATTGATGGTCTCCCGATCTCTGACCGCATGGACGATCCCCTCGCAAAGCATCGAGAGGATTTTGGGCGCGCGTATGTGTGTCGAACTTATTCATAGACAAAAGGTATCAAATCCATAAACAAAAGGTATCAAATGAGATTTCTTTTAGCAAGCATTATGTAGGGTTTGATTCTCATTCACCTACGCGCGCAAACCATTGATTCGGCGCGCTTTTCCTTGACAACGGCTGCTGGACGCCCTACATAAAAAAAGCGACCCCGCCGGGCTTCGAACCCGGAACCTAGGGATTAGTAATCCCTTGCTCTGTCCAGTTGAGCTACGGGGCCACAGGGCGGGCGAGCCGGGCCGTGGTGGGGAGTAGTGCCCCCGCACCAAAGCCCGACCCGGTTAAACCCTCCTACCGACCATGTGCCACATGGTGCATGCCTCCTTTCTATGTTGCTCGGTTATCGGACCCCGGCGCTGCAACGCCGGGGTTCTCCGTTCCGGATTGTTCCGGCCCGAAGAACCAAATATGGCCGTTTCGATGGGCCAATCCTTCCTGAGACAATCGGTAAAGCGTCATGCCGACTGTCTTTTCGTGGATATCCTGGTGATAGGTATCCTCGATATACTTTCGAATAGGCAATGCCTTAGTCCCTTGGTCGCCCGCCGCTTGCAGCCGATCCAATACGATGTCGCGGATTTTTGGCATCGCTGGTGCGGCGGCCGAAATGACCTTTTCGTCACCGACGGCCTCTACGGCTGCTTTAGATCGATCCACCGCCGCGATAGCGTTCTGGACGCTACGCATGAGCGCCCAAGTCTTCCCTACCCCGGACGCTGAAATTACCCCCGGGAACAAAGCGATCTGTTCGCCGTCGCTATCATCGCTGGGTAGCTCCAGCGAATAGCCAAATACTCGCGCAGCGGCTACGCAATCCGCCAAATCGCGGTCGATAGCGCGGTCGCGTGCTGCCAGAGAGGCCCGCTGCTGTCGGATATCGGCGCGTTCGGTGAGCAACTGATCCCGTTTTTCGATGATCAGCCCGTATGCTAGTTCTGGTCCTGATTTGTTGCTCCCTGTCATCCCGTCACCCCGTTCACGATAGGAATATAGGAAGGTCTACGAGATATGCAATCGCCTTGTTTCGGTTATTTTGGGTCTGGTTTACCCCAGCGACCTGATGCCGCCTTCTTGGCTATCTGGCTCCGCTGATCAGCGGTTAGCTTTTGAGCGCGAGCCTTCCCGCCTGAGGGCCTTTAGGTATCTAGGCTTTCCAGATCACGCAGAAGGACATGCAATTCATCAACGAGCACGTGAATCGCGGCAGCCGTAGCAGCGCGCTCGGCTCGCGACACTACCCGTCCGCCGCACTGCTTTCGACCGTGCCCGATCTATGCCAGATTTCCGCTTCGTAGACAGGAGCGCGCATGATCCCGGCCAAGGACAAACTGACGATCTGCTTCGCCCATGCCGCCTACCGGCTCGACGAGCAGTTCCGGATGCGCGACAGCGGGATCGCCAGCTTTGAGGTGCGCGACCCCGCGACCCTCGCCGCGCGCATCGGCGAGGCGGATGTGCTGGTGATCTCGGGTCTGTGGCAGAACCGCCTGTTGGAACGCGCCACGCGGCTCTCCTACATCCAGTCGATCGGCGCCGGAACCGACCAGTTTCCGCGCGACGAGCTGGCGCGACGCGGCATCCGGCTCGCCAGCGCGCGTGGGGTCAATTACCGCGCGGTCAGCGAGCACGCGATCGCGCTGATCCTCGCGCTCGCCCGCCGCCTGCCCGAGGCGCGCGACAATCAGACGAAGCGGCAGTGGCGCGGCATGATCGGCAATCTCGCCGGGCGCGAGGATGAACTCGGCGGCAAGACGCTGTTGGTCGTCGGCCTGGGACAGATCGGCGGCCGCGTCGCCGAGCTTGCCCGGGCTTTCGGCATGCACGTCGTCGGCTTGCGGCGCGATGCGGCTTCCGGCGGCCCGGCCGACGAAGTCCGGCCGATGAGCGATCTGAAGACCGTGCTGCCCGAGGCCGATTACGTCGCGCTCTGCTGTCCGCTGACCCCCGAGACCGAGAACCTGATCGACGGCGCCGCGCTCGCACTGATGAAGCCGACCGCGTATCTCGTCAATGTCGCGCGCGGCCGGGTGGTTGACGAAGCCGCCCTGGTCGAGGCGCTCGCCGGCCGGCGCATCGCCGGCGCCGGCCTCGACGTGACCGTCGAGGAGCCGCTGGCGGCGACCTCGCCGTTGTGGGGCATGGCGCAGGTGCTGATCACCCCGCACACCGCCGGCGAGACCCGGCGCTACGAGGACAATGTGCTCGAGATCCTCGAAGACAATCTCGCGCGGTTGTGGCGTGGCGAGACCGAGCTGCGCAATCAGATCGTGTGATCACGGAGGGCGATGTGCCAGAGGGACATCTGATCGAAATTCCGGCGCGGCGCGGCAAAGCGACGCCTCTCCAGCAAGGGCAGAGCGTCAAGATCGTCAACACGTTTGGCCAGCAGGTCGTCGATACCTGGGCGTTCAACGCCGCCGACATCGGTGAATTCATGTCGATGGAGCATACGCGGATCGCGATCGGCCGCATCATCCCCGGGGTCGGCGACGCGCTCGTCACCAACCGGCGGCGGCCGATCCTCACCCTCGTCGAGGACACATCGGGCGGCATCCACGACACGCTGGTCGCGGCCTGCGACCGCTGGCGCTACGAGCTGCTCGGCTGCGTCGGTCACCATGACAATTGCACCGACAATCTCGCCGCGGCGCTTGGCGAGCTCGGCCTCAAACCGCCGGAAACGCCATCGCCGCTCAATCTGTTCATGAACATCCCGGTGCTCGACGGCAATCGGATCGACGTGTTGCCGCCGGTCAGCACCCCAGGCAGCTACGTGACCTTGCGGGCCGAAATGGATTGCCTGGTCGCGTTCTCCGCCTGCCCGCAGGATATCGTGCCGATCAACGGCCTCGGGCTGACGCCGACCGCGGCGCATTTCGCGGTGCTCGGCTAAGGCACAATCCGTTCGTTGGTACCGCCGGTGCCGGCCCCACCCACCCGCAGCTGACGCTGCGGGTCTCCCTCCCCCGCGGGTCGCGAGAGCGTGGCGACCTCGACGCGGCGATTTTTTTGCCATTAACATTTACCCATGCCGAAGGTCGATCTCTCCGACGAGGAACAGGCCGCCATGGCGGCGCTGGTGGGCCGGACCAAAGAGGCCTATGGTCGGGAACCGCACGGCGAGGACGTCCACATCTTTTAGGCGGTACCGTAACATTACCGCCTAAAATTCGACGCCGTTTTTAAAATTCAACGCCGTTTTAAGGAGGCGGCGTACATGAACAGACAACTGATCGTCCATACTGTATGCGCGGCGGTGGTATTCGCCGCTTCGGCGAACATCGCGATCGCGCAGACCCCGCTGATTCCGACCAATGTCCCGGGGATCAGCGTCGTTCCGCCGCCGCCTGCCGGTTTCGATCCGATCGCTGCTACGCCGGCACAGCGTGAGCAATATGCCATCCCGCCGGTGCCGGATCCCACTGCGGCCCCAGCTGCCTATGCCGAGTGGCGGCGCGCGATGAGTGTCCCGAGAAATTATGAGGCGCCGGTGCTCGAAACGACCGATCTTTATAATCAACCGAACATACCGGTTGGAGCGTCCGAGCCGATCGCCGATAAAACCGTTGCCGCAAACTCGTCGAATTGGAGCGGTACCTCGGTGGTCAAAGGAGATTTTACGACCCTCGAAGCTATCGAGGCTGAGTTTGTGGTCCCGACCGCGCGGCAGGCCTTTGGCACGTGCAGCGGCACGGTCTATTCGTCACTATGGCCCGGCATCGACGGCAACGGTTCGAACGACGTGCTGCAAGGGGGTGTCGAGGTCGACGCAACCTGCGCAAGCGGGACAACCACGCCGTTTTATTCCGCCTGGATCGAGTGGTTTCCAAACTCCGAGACGCGGGTCAGCTCTCCGACGATCCACCCCGGCGATCTGATGTTTGTCGAGGTCTGGGCCACGAGCACGACCACCGGCTTTGTATACTTTCTCGATTTTTCGACAAATACGAGCGCACAATACGCTTTGACGGCACCGCGCGGCACGACTTTGAAGTCAAATAGCGTAGAGTGGATCGTCGAACGCCCCGGCGTAAACGGCACTCTTGCCACGCTGACCAACTACATCCAGACATCATGGCCGTTGGGCGTCGCTTGGCGGTATAACGACAAGGCGCCTGACTATTATTACGAGGGTGCCAATCCCACGAAGGGCACGATCCAGGTGCTGACGATGCTCGATAACAGCAGTAACCCGATTTCCGCCCCCATCGGTGAAAACACCAATTTCCTGTGGTTCCTGGATTCCGGATCGGCTTGCGGGGTCAGTTCGTCGCCCTGCTGAGCCGGATCGATCCGCGCCCGTCCCTGATCTGCTTTTCGGTCGGTTCTAGAGCGGCTAACCGATCTAGAACCGACCGAGGCCATTGACGAGCTCCACCGCAAGCCTGAAAGCGGCGTAGGAGCGCGGTCAGAACCCCGGGACGGAGGGGGCGGGGACGACATGTTCCTCGACCCCGCGGACGCCGGGTATGATCTCCGCTGCAACCCGCAGCGCCTGCTTTTTCTCTTCGGGCTCGTCCGAGGAGAGCCAGAAATGCACCACGCCGTCGCGGACGATAATGTCCTCCGGCCAGATCTTCGCCCATTCCTCGCGGCCGAGCTCGGCGAGGAGCCCTGCGCGGATCGTGCGATCGTCGCCCTCGCCCTCGCGCGGTGCCGCACCCTTTGTCGCCCCCAGCGCGCGGACGAGGTTGGCCCGGCTGATGATGCCGACGATCTTGCCGTCGCGCATGACCGGCACGCGCTTGACCCGCTTCGCTTCCAGTAGTGCCGCGACATCGCCAAGATCGGTGTCCTCGGTGACCGACACGACATCGCGCGTCATGATGTCCTTGACCGTGCGGCCATGCGATTTGATGTAATCGCGGGCCTGGTCGGCGGCGAAATGATCGAGCCACCACGAGCGCCGGCGCACGCGATGGCGGTGCGCGGTGCCGATCTCGGCGCGGTGCAACAGGTCGCCCTCGCTGACGATGCCGACGACCCGACCGCCTGAATCGACGACCGGGGCGCCGCTGATGCCGCGCTCCGCGAGAAGCGTCGCCAAGGCCTGGATCGTCGTGTCCGGATCAACCGAGATCACGTCGGTCGTCATCACGTCCATTGCGCGCATTGAGTGCCTCCCCGCTGGTCGATTTGATCGAGATTTGCCGGATTCCCGGTTCGTTGAGCGCGATGTTCCGCCTGATTGAGGCATCGTCGCAACGAAATTCGGTCGCGCGGGCCATTTGCGGTATTAGTGACTTTCGCTCTCGGAGGCGATGAACGATGCTGGTGAGACAGGGTGACCGCACCTGCCTGGAGGCCCGGGCAAAGGCCGAACCCGCCGACGATGTGCTGACCCGCGATTATTACACCCAGCGGCCGCAGATCCGTCTGACCGGCGATGCAACCGATCGTCCACTGCAGTCCGAAGCACAGGTGGAAGTAACGCTGGACGGCAATGACGTCGCCAGGCTGGTCGAATGCGCTATCAGGCATCCCACCGCGAATATGCGCTATGCTGTGCTGGCGGCGATTTGGAACCACCCGGACTCGTTCCGCCAGATTTTCCAGTTCGGCCTTAAAGCGCCCCTCGATTTGCCTGAAATCCGCAAGATCGTGGCGGAGGAGCTTGGTAAGGGCGGGCCGAAACCGGATTTTCCGACTTCGGGTCCGGTTACGCCGGCCGGCTAAGCGCTGCTGCCGCGGGTGCCCCCGCCGGCCCATCTGAGAAATCGTGACAGGCAATAGTCGAGGCTCGATGCGATGAGCGACTGGAGCAAGGTGACCCGGCCGATCCCGGTTCCGAACGAATGGACGAAACCATTCTGGGATGCGGCGAAGCGCGGCGTTCTGGAGCTGCAACGCTGCCAGAGTTGCGGGCATTTCCAGCACCCGCCCTATGCGACTTGCACCCAATGCGTCTCGATCGACCTGAAGTTCGAACCGGTGCGCGGCGTCGGGACGATCTACGCCTACACGATCATGTATCACACCGGCGACAAGCGTTTCGCGTCAGCGGTGCCCTACGCCAGCATCATCGTCGAGCTCGACGACGCGCCCGGCGCGCTGATGGCGGGGAACCTGCTGGAAGCCGAATACTCCGAGGCGAAGGTCGGCCGGCGCGTCGAAATCGTCTTCGAGAAGCTCAACGACGACATCACCCTGCCGCAGTTCCGCCTCGCGCAAACGGCGGCGGGGTGAACAGACGAAACGGCCGGCAGAAATATCGTGCGTCCTTCGAGGCCTTGCTCCGCAAGGCACCTCAGGATGAGGAAGGTTTGTGGATGGCATTTAGAAATTTCCTCATCCTGAGGTGCTTCGCGCAGCGAAGCCTCGAAGGACGCTCAATGCCGATCCAGGCACTCTGAGGAACGCGCCATGTGGGATAACCGCTGCAAGATCGCGGTCAGCGGCGTCGGCTTTTCCAAAGTCAGCCGCCTCGCCGACACCCCGCTCGCCGCCCATGCGCTGACCGCCGTCAAGGAGGCGGTCGCGGATTCGGGGCTGCAGCTGTCCGACATCGACGGCCTGGCAACCTATCCCGAGCTGCCGGCCACGGGCCACGCGGAGGTCGACGGCATCTCCATCGTCTCGGTCAACTGCATGATGGCGATGCTGAAGCTGCCCAACCTCACCTGGCACATCCAGGTCGGCACGACCAATATCGGCGGCGCTGTGCAGCAGGCGGTCAACGCGCTGCTCGCCGGGGTGTGCACCTACGCGGTGGTGTGGCGGGCGATGCACAACCCGCGCGGCACCTACCAGAACCTGCCGAGCGGCATGGCGGCCGGCGCCAGCCAGTTCACCGCGCCCTACGGCTTTGGCGGCCCGGGGCAGGGGATGGCGGTCGCCTACACAAGATGGCTCGAGCGCAACAACCAGAGCCGCGAAAAGATGGCGACCCTCGCGGTGACCCAGCGCAAGCACACCCAGCACAATCCGCACGCCTATTTCTATGGCACGCCCCTCACGCGCGAGGATTATTTCGCCTCGCGGATGGTGGCCTATCCGTTCTGCCTGTTCGATTGCGACATCCCGGTGCAGGGGGCGGTCGCGATCGTGCTGACCACGGCCGACCGGGCGCGCGACCTGAAGCCGAAACCGGCCTACCTCGCCGGTTACGGCCAGCGGCTGCATTTCGAGGTGGCCGGCCGCATCGGCAGCCTCTCCAGCTACATGGCGGGCGGCAGCAGTTCGGCGAAGCTGACCTGGGAGCGCTCCGGCTTCAGCCCCAAGGATGTCGATGTCGCCCAGATCTACGACGGCTTCTCAGCCTCGGTGATCTACGGCCTTGAATCATATGGATTTTGTAAGGAAGGCGAGGCGCTCGATTTTATCCAGGACGGCCGCATCGAGCTCGATGGCGAGCTCCCGCTCAACACCTTCGGCGGCAGCCTCGGCACCGGCCGCATCCACGGCCTTTGGCACATCATCGAAGGCGCCCTCCAAGCCTCCGGCCGCGCCGGCTCGCGCCAGGTCAAGGACGCCAACGTGTCCTTCGTCGGCGCCAGCGCCCCAATCGTCACCGGCACGACGTTTATTTTTGTGGGCGAATCCTACTGACGGCCGATGAAGAGCCGACGGCGCTCACCAAGCCCCGTGGGCGGCGAAAATGACGCGATCAACCTTCCGATGAAACTCTAATATCGGCTACAAGAACGCACTGAGCTGTGTAGGAGGGCCCGGCCGCCATTTTCAAGCAGGCCTTGCAAAACCGCTTGGAAAGATAGAGATTAACTAACGAATCACAATTGTTTATGGCGAGAGGGGGAGATCCCCAGTGACTCCTGATATGAAAGACATAGCGGAGGTTGCTGCTGCATTCGGCACTGTTTCTCTTGCCATAATGGCGTTGATAGGTGGGATCTTCGCGTTGCGTCAAATCAAGGAAGCAAAAAACGCGCGAATTGCGACCCTGTATGTTGCGCTTTATGACTCATATACTAGCAAAGAAATGGGGAACTATCGGCTTTACGTACCAAAATCGGTCTGTTATACGGGTAAGTGCGTGACAGGCCGGCAAATTCCTTTGAGCTACCCCGTCGCCCCGGACAGGGCGCTCGGGATGGCGCTAGATGGCTCGCACCGATGAGAAAAGTTTAACCGACGAAATCGAAATCACCCCGGCGATGCTTGCAGCTGGCGTAGCGGAGTTTGATTTGATCGACTTTGATTCCGCCGTAGCCGGCGCAGAAGATTGGGTAGCGGACATCTATCGTGAAATGGTTAAAGCTAAGGTAGCCAGCGAATGGGAAACGCTCGCTGATTGTGCATTACTATAGTCGTTCCCTCTTCAACGCGAATTTTATCTTTTAATTTAGTGCCTATTGATAAAGTAGTATTGATATATTTTGCGCGTGAATCGTCTCCAGACGCCCAACGACCTAATAGACCAAGGTTTTCATGAGAATAAAGAAGATTACAAACGTCAACTACTTCTTTATATTCAAATCCTAGCGGTATCAGAGCATGAGCGAACGAATTTCTAATTGCTCGAATGTGATCTAAGTCTATCCGTGTCTTTGGACCAATAATATTTAGAGCATATGCCATTTTTATTTTAGAGGATAGGTCACTTAAAAATCCACGTTTTTCATATCTGAAGATAGCTTCTTGTTCCGCAGTTTTAAGTGGTACTAAGCGTGATATAATTGCGACTTCTAATGCCTTGTCTACATATGAAGCGCCAATCATTGCAATTGTATGGTCGATCCAAAGATTTTCACCTTCGCTACGCTCGATATATCGAAATATATTCCAGATACTTTGGTGATCGGGTATTTGGTCCGCCAGCTTTTGTAGCCGTTTTGCCTCTGCCGACGTTGCCATGCTATATTCCCCGGTATGAGCGACCAGGGAAGCGAGCATGACCAGCGCCGCGACGCGTTGTTGCTGCGGCTCTTGAAGACGCCTCCCCAGACGCGCGAGGAACTTGCCGAGCAAGTCCGCCGCGCGAAGGGAAAGCCTACTCGGATTCGCGTGAAGCGCGCCAGCGTAGGAAAGCCCGCGCCCGCTGTTTAGCCGTCCGTGGCTTAGTTAGGCTGTCGGTAGAGAAGCCGCTTACCCTTTGCGCTCGCTAGCAGCGCCTCGGCCCGCTCTGCGTCCGACAGGTGCCGGGTGTTCGCCCTGAAATCGAACTCGTTGAGGTAAAGGTGCAAGTGCGCCTCGCTGATATTGTGGAACGTGCCGAACACGCCGCGCTTGAGCAACGCAAAGTGGCTCTCGACCGTGTTCGTGTGATGGAAACCGCCCGTCTTGACGTATTCCTCGGCGGAGTGGTTGACGCTGCCGTGTCCGGCGAACTCTCGACCGACCGACGGATATACTGCCGCTTCGTCTGTCATCAGATAGGAGCTACGGAACGCATGCGTGACCATAATCGGGCGCAGCGTGGAAGCCGTGACGTTGGCGACGTGGAAGCTTCGCGTCTCGCCGTCGCGCTCGACCAGAGAGAACACCGCCATCTTGCCGACCGGGCCGCGACCAGCGTGCCGCCGCTTGCTGGCGTGCTTGTTGCCTTCCTTGCCTCCGATGTACGTCTCATCGGCTTCTACGACCTTGTTCTTGCCGCCTAGCGGCGCGGGAAAGGGATTACCCGCAGCGGTGCGGAGCCGGTGAAACAGGAACCACGCCGCCTCGTAGGTAATGCCCATCATGCGGCTCAGTTGCAGCGCGGACATACCTTTCTTGCTCGCCGACATTAGGTGCGCGGCCAGCACCCACTTATGCAAGCGGATGTGCGAGCGATCCATGACCGTGCCGACCGTGACACTAAACGGCTTGCGGCAGTCCTTGCACTTGTAGACGCCGGGCCGCGTGCTCTTGCCGGCCAGCTTAGTGATCCGGTCGGCCATGACGCCGCAGCGCGGGCATACCGGCCCTTGCGGCCAGAGCACGGTTTCGAGGTGCTCGCGCGCTACGTTGTCATCGTGGAACATCGGGCGGGAAAGATCGAATTTGGTGGTCGGCATGGCTGAAATCCTCTCAACTGAGACGGATTATAGCCGATTATCCGTGGTACGTAAAGCCGATAGTTCCCAAGAAATGACCGAGTCCAAGCGGAGTTTACATGTTTTGGAAGAGAAATATAAAGCTGAAGGCCACGGTGAGTCATTGGAACAGTACATTGATTCACTATTGCAACGTGAACGTATTCAAAACTATGAACAATACGACACAACGCTGCGATTTTTAACGTTTCTTGAGTACGTCGGCGTTATGGTGGATAATAATGGCAATGTTCACTCTGACAAAGCACGAATATTTGAGTAATGCTTGACCCCGGATGATCGCCGGCCGCAGTCTCGCGGATGTGACCCACGGGCTGGCTTGCTTTAGATCAACGTCATGCCTGTTGCAGGCTTTCCGGAGCAACATCAGATAGTTGGATAGGGCTGCAACAGCGCGACCCGTTTTTTCACGCCATTTGAACTGGACAGAATGTCCGATGTTGGGGTACCCAACGTACCGCGTTGCATTAAGCAACGAGAAAAGGGCCGATCCCCGCGAAGAGATCGGCCCAGGAAAGAGGGTGGCTCCTTGTGGAAGGGAGCCAATAGGAGCGTAGCAGCACGACCTTGTGGAAGGGTCGTGCGCCCCAGCCAGCGGCCCCGGGTGGTTGCCCTGTGAAAGTTACCATCCGGCCCGCACTACTAGGGATATCTGAGCATTCTTAGTTGTCAAACCCATTCTACCAGCGATTAGATAGCGGCCCCTGGGCGAGCTATATGAATGGGTTTGGCCATCATGCCTGTTAAACCGCGACAACCGACGACCCCCGAGGAAGAGGGAATCGAGCTTGTTCCCGATTCGTGGGAACGGTTCAAGCGCACCGCTACTGAGGTGGGCCATTATCGACCGGATCGGGCAGCGGCAAAACAAGCTGCCGCGAATCAGCCTCAGAAGAAGCGCTCGCGCCGCGCTAAGCCGAATCGTTAAGACATCTGCCCCGCAGGGCGTCATTTCGGCGCATCGGGCATTAAATTAAGAAAATTCCTTCATTTTTCCTTGACAGCCTCGCGAGAAATTAGCGCCGATTCGCAATCGCTATGGTTGCGCGGGGACGGATCAATGCCAAGGCGTTCAGCGCTAGTCGACACGCGCATCATTTATTGCGGCGATTGTCTCGACCAATTGCGGAACCTGCCCGATCAGTCGGTAGACCTGATCTATATCGACCCGCCGTTTAATTCGAACCGCGATTATGAGGTGTTCTGGGGCGAGACGAAGGAGCGGCGAGGTTTCGAGGATCGCCACGCCTCGACGCAAGCCTATCTCGAATTCATGCGCCCGCGATGCGTCGAGCTAGCGCGCGTGCTCCAGCCGACCGGCACCTTCTATTACCACTGTGATTGGCACGCGAGCCATTACATCAAAGTAATGCTCGATCAAATTTTTGGCGATAATCAATTTCAGAACGAAATTATATGGAAACGCACGACTGCACACGCCGACACGCATGGGTTTGGGCATATACATGATGTAATATTGCGATATTCTGGCGGTAAAAGACCAATATTTAACCGAGAAATGAGATCGTATCCACAAGCATACATTGATAGATATTTTATTTATGTAGATTAATATGTTGAAGAACGTGGCAAACACTGGCGAGACAACATTACAGGAGCCGGATTACGCAACGGTGAAACCGGGAAGCCATGGAAGGGCATCGATCCAGGCAAAATCGGGCGCGGTAGGCATTGGATACGGATACCGGCCGAACTCGATGAACTCCTCGCTGATGGGCGTATATATCTGCCGCCCGGCGGGGGGACGCCAAAGCTGAAGCGCTATGTCAATGAGTTGCAGGGCGTCCCGGTAGATTCGATATGGGATGATATTCCATCGCTCGCGGGACTCTCAAAATCCGCAAGGGAGTCGTTGGGTTATCCCACTCAAAAGCCGCTTGGTTTGTTGGATCGGATTATTCGCGCGAGCACCAATGAAGGCGATATCGTGCTCGACGCCTTCTGTGGCTGCGGCACGGCGCTTCACGCCGCAGAGACGCTCAATAGGCAGTGGATCGGGATTGATATCTCGCCAACCGCCTGTCGCGTTGTGGCGAAGCGCCTGCGCGACGAATGCCGGCTCGCCGAAAATGAAGCGCTCTGGCGAGCGGGACGCCGGGCATTTGTCGTACAAGACCTTCCCTGGACGTCGGAACGGCTAAGGAAGTTGCCACCATTCGAGTTCGAAAATTGGGCGGTGATCGCGCTCGGCGGCATTCCCAATAAGGTCAAGGTTGCCGATATGGGGATCGATGGTCGGGTGTTTCCGGTTGCGACGGCGCCGCCCGTTCCGGGATTCAACGAGGATGCGCCGGCATTATTCGACGTGCGCGGCAATTGGTATCCGATCCAGGTCAAGCAGATCACCAAAGTCGGCCGCCCCGATATCGACAAATTCGAAGCCGTGATGATGCGCGAGGAGAGGCAGAAGGGCGTCTTTGTGTCGTTTGGCTACACGTCCGACGCCGAGACTGAAATTGACCGTTTTTTCCGCCAAACGGGCAAGGTCATCATCCCATTGACCGTCTCCGAAATCCTCGATGAGCAGATCGCGCGAAAGCTTGCCTAAGGCTCATCCTGCTCATCGAACTCGAAAGTCAACTGGCGCGGATCAGCCTCGGACGCGCGCTGATCGCTCCAACGCCAAGTCGAGCCGCTAGGACGCTTCAGCTTCGGACTGCTGACGAGTTCGTTGATAGGTCAACCGTTTCCCGGCCGCGCCGCGCGCCAGCTTCTCGGTGCGCGCCATGTCGTCAATCCCCAGGCCAATCCGGTTGTTGTAGCGGAAATCGAACTCGGCAACGTAGCGCTTCAAATGGGTGGGGCTGACGTGCTGGTAAACGCCCGTGATCCCGCGCTTTAGGATGCTGAAATAGTTCTCGCAGGCGTTCACCGTTGCGCCGCCGCGCACGTATTCGCCGATGTTGTGCTGGACGGTGAAATGACCGGCCGGAAAGTCAGCGCCGACGCCTCGGTAATAGCTCGCCTCATCGGTGAACACCATCGCGGCCGGGCTGATCTGCTCGCGCAGGATCGGCCTGAGCGTCGCGCCGTTGACTTCAGGTACATGGAATGAGCGCGCCTGTTTGCCATCGATCAGCGTAATGACCGGCTCTTTCGCGGCGTAGCCACGCTGGCGCACTTCGCCGGCCCGCGTGGTAGTGCGACCGATGAAAGTTTCGTCCGCCTGGACTGGCAGACCGCGACCGCCCATCAACGCGCCGAAGCGCGGCTCGCGCATGGCTTCGCGGATACGCATCATCAGGAACCAGGTCGATTTGAGGCTGACGCCGAGCATCCGATGCAGTTGATGCGTGCTCATGCCTTTCTTGCTGGACGACAGCAGATACATCGCCTTAAGCCAGATATGCAGCGGGATTTTCGAGCGCTCCATGACGGTTCCGACCGTTACGGTGAACTGGCCGCCGCCTTTGACGTGCCGGCAAGCGTTGCACTGATAGAGGCCGGGCCGATGCGCGCTGCCGTTGAGTTTGGTTACGCCCTCGCCATGCGAGCCGCAATGAGGGCAAACCGGGCCATTCGGCCAGATCAGCGCTTCGAACCACTCGCGGGCTAGCTGGTCATCGTTGAGGGCTGGATTGTCGAGTTCTGCGGTCACGGCCATCGCTCCTAAGCAATGGCAAGATTTTGATCGCTCGTTACTGCTTTGTCAAGGTGAAAATCGCCATAATAATCTCATAGATAAAACAATGATATTCAATTTTATGGGCGGCAATATAACGGTTGCGAAGCGTTGCTTAGCGCAACATATACGGTGGCGAATAAATGATGGAAAAGACAAACATCTCTTTGCAAATACTCTTTGGCTAATGCGTGAGTTTGAGAGTGATCTCAAAGAAAATCGCCTCCGGCAGTAGCGAGCGTAGGGCGGAAAAGCGCAGCGCCTTCCGCCACACCCAGCCCGGCTTTGGCGGATGACGCTTCGC
>Ga0181530_10004296_pt1 | contig 15228 bp, 14 predicted proteins | sample PEATcosm2014_Bin_42_FD_119769 | JGI IMG/M metagenome (GOLD analysis project Ga0181530, IMG submission 119769) | Peatland microbial communities from MTU Mesocosm Facility, Houghton, MI, USA - PEATcosm2014_Bin10_60_metaG | ecosystem: Environmental > Terrestrial > Soil > Wetlands > Peat | place... | reverse complement strand
CAAATGTTCCTCAATCATCTCGTGCACCACCGAGCGCAACTAGGCGTGTATCTTCGCTTGAATGAAAAGCCGGTGCCCGCGACTTATGGGCCGTCGGCGGACGATTCACTGGGATTTTAGCGATTGGCTCACGAGCCAAATCACCAGATCACATCGACAGGATAGCGGTTGAACCAGGGATCGGCGGTGACGATGGGCCATCCTTCTTCGATGCTCTGGGCAATGATCATGCGGTCGAACGGGTCGCGATGGTGGAGCGGCAAGGATTCGAGCTGCAAAACGTGGCTTAGACTCACGGGCAACAGTCGAACATGGTTGGAGCTCAGTTCACCCGTCAAGAAGGAACCGGCCGGCAACGGCAGCGAGAGCTTTCCTATCTGCACTTTCTGGAGCGCCTCCCACAGACTTACCACGCTCCACCATGAATCGGACGAGGCCATCAGACTGCGCGCCCTCGGAGAGAGTCGCCTCTCGTCTGTGATCGCCCAAAGAAAAGCGTGGGTATCAAGCAGGACGTTCATCACCAGAAAAGGTCTTCGATCTCTTTCGGAAGAGGATCGTTGAAATCATCGGGGACGACAAATTTTCCCTTGGCCGACCCGAACTTGAACCTGCGATTTGCCGGTTTAACTGGCACCAGCTTGGCCACGGGGTTCCCGGCCTTGGCGATGATGACCTCCTCGCCCATCGCGACCCGCTCCAGTAGGCGCGAGAGGTGGGTCTTGGCCTCGTGGATATTGACTTCCATGAGCTGATTATAGCTTAGTCATGGACTTAGTCAACACCTCAAACGCTTCTGGTTAGCACGTGCCGTAGGCCATCTGCTTCGACCCGACTCCTTACGACGCTACCGCCGTCTGTCCCGTGGTCTGATCGGAGCGGAAGCGCAGGAGCGCCGCGATGTTGCCGGCGCTATCGAGATCGGCGTGCTCTTTGAGATAGAGCAATTCGATGTCGCGTCGGATGGCGATGGGGATAATGGCGTCGGAGACGTCGGCGAGTTCGCGCGTAAAACGTCCGCAAGCGACGCACGACGCCGTGAGGTGGGCGTCGAGGTGGCCGCAGTAAGGGCACTCGACCGCTTTCGCGGAATAGCTTTGGCTGAGGAAAATAGTCTGCACTTCGCCGGTTTCCAGCGCGCGCAAAACGCGGCGGAGGCCGGTGACGCCGCGCCCGTTGGACTTGGCGAAATCCACCGCTTCGCTGGCTTTCTTGGAAGCGCGTTCGGCGATCCATTGACCGAGGACGGCGCCGGCGTGGTCGCGAATCTCGTCATTGGAGACGCTGGCGACGTCGGCTGAGAACCGGCCAATCAGGCGCTGCTTAACGTAAGGATGGAGCTGCGACTCGAACTCCGGCCAGTTGGCGTCCTGGCAGCCGACGACCAGCCGCTCCCAGACATTCTTTTCGAAGTCGATTCGCAGCCGTTCCGCAACCGCCTTGAAGTGTTGCAGCGCTTCCCCGGCCACGCGGCGTTCGGCATGTCCGCCTTCGTAGCCGTTGTAGCCGTAGTTCGAGGCGTTGCGCGAAAGCATGTGGACAATGGCCCCGCGTTCGTGCAGGTCGTCCAGGCGGAGGTCGAAGAAACGCGCACGTTGGCGGTCGATCACGGCGACTGAGAGCGCGGGCTGTCCCCCGAGCAAGGCGGCCAGCGGTTTCAACTGAAAGCGCGGCTGGAGATAGATCTGTGTGGCTCCCAAATGAGGTGGCAGTTCGTACTCCCGCCAGAAATTGTGGGCGGAACAGGCGAAGACCGCCCTTCCCCTGGTTGTGCCGCGCAGGCTCGCCGCAAGAGCGAGCACGCGGTCGAGGTCGGCGTGCAGGGACTCGTTTTTGCCGCTGGCACCGGCGCTTTTCAGGGCCTGTTTCACCATGTCTTTGGCGACGATGGCTTCGCGGCGGTGAGAGCGGTCCTGCGGAGGATCGGGCTGGAAGTAAAAACTGAGGGCGCGCGCCCCTTTGCTTTCGTCCGCTTGAAAAGCCGCCAGTTCTCGGATTTCGTCCCGGGTCATCATCTCGATCCTCCTTAATACAGTGTTCAGATGCGGAACTGAGATGCTTAGGTTCGGATTTTAGCGAGGAGTTCCTGGCGGAATTCGCCAGCCAGGGAAGGCGCGCTGCGAACGCAGTCGCGGGCGCGCTGCACGGACTCGCGCACGGCCTCCTCATGGCGCCCGGTGATGACGGCAATTTCGCCCAGGGAAAAACCCTCGATGCCGTAGAGAAGAAAAGCTTCGCGGTCGGTGCGGTCGGCGCCGCGGAGTGCGGATTGGACCAAGGCGATCATTTCGTCGGAGTAGGCGGCCTGCTCCGGAGTGGAAACGCGGCGATCGGGGATGGCGCTTTCGCGGGTCCAACCCTCGTCGGGCTGATGGAACTGCAATCCAACTTCGTCGGAGGCTTGCACATTTTGGCGGCGGCGGCTGTCTTCGAGATGCAAATGAGCGGGAGATTCGAGTTCATGCAGGCGCGCCGTCATCTCGTTCATAGACTCGAGCGCCAGGCGATAAAGCCAGGGTTCGAGCGCCAGCTTTTCCGGACGGTCGTGGTCGCCGAGGGCCCGGGCGATGACTTCGTTGACCACTTCGACGGTCGAGAGGCCGTCTTCTGGGATCTCCTCGGCGGCGCGGCGGAAGTGCAGTTCACGGTCCACAAAGCGTTCGAGCCGCGACAGATTCGCATTCACGTAGGAGCCAATGTCGTCGGCGGACACGGTGGGCGGGCGAATCGCCGCCAGCGTCTGTTCGAAGGGAACGCCGGGTTCGGGCGCTTCCTGTGGCCCACCGCGCCAGCGCCGCCATTTGTGGCTGGAGCGGAGCAGTTCCTTGTGGCGGCCGATCTGGCGCGTGAGTTCGTCGAAAGCAGTCTTGATAGCAGCGGTTGCGCTGGCAGCTTTTTCCTGGGCGGTCAGTTGGCCCGAGGGCAGGCGCAGATTCAAGGAGACGAGCATCCCCTCGCGCGCCGAGTTCTGGTCGATGACAGCTTTCAGATGCACCAGTTCGGGCCGAAAGACCTGAAGGCGCTTTTGGATCTTCTCGATCTGGTGGGTAATTTCCTTTTCGATGTCTGGGGTTTTGTGGACCTTGTAACTGACGTGAACGTTCATTGTCGCGCCTCGAATGCGGGAAAGAAACCCGTGAAGCTGCGGTCCCGACTAAAGAATTGTACACCCGGGGGGAAGAAGAAATCGGGTCATCGGGTGATCGGGTCATCTGACCATCTGAGCCCGAATGCCTCTGAACTTCGATGACCCGATGGCCCGATTCTCTGCCATGAGCTCGCTACTTCAAATACCCCTAATCGTCGGTCAACTCCTTGGGCAACGCGACGGGGAACGGCGGAAATTCTTGCGCGGCGCCCTTAAATAAGGAAACCATCGCCTCGGAGCGTCTGACGCCGTCGTGGACGGCGAACTGGCTCGGCTTCTTCGACGAGCCCTCCCAGAGAGAGACGCCCGCGTAGGCGCCGTCCTTGCGCAGGATGTAGTACTTCATGGAGACGAACTGGAGCTTGCTCATGTCGTGGTTGTAGTTGCGGACGACGCGCTGGAGTGCGTCCAGACCGGCTTCGAGCGGCGGCATGCCGCGCCGCATGTTCTCGACGATGGTGTGCGCTCCGGCGACCTTGATGTTTTCTTCTCCGCTGCCGGTCGCGCCGGCCGAGCCCACGTCCTGATCGGTGTAGCAACCGGCGCCGATGATCGGCGAATCGCCGCAGCGGCCGGGGAGTTTGTAGGCGAGGCCGCTGGTGGTGGTGACACCGGACATTTCACCCTTATCGTTCAGCGCGGAGCAGTGGATGGTCCCGGTCGGCGGAATCAGAACGCGCCGGATGGCGGCCATGCGGAATTCCGGTTCGATACCCAGTTGTGCGGCGTGCTCTTCCAGGCGTCGGATGCGTTCTTGCCAGAGTTCGGACTGCGGCTCGGATTGCGGCGATGCTGGCTGTGATGTCGCGGGCGGCTTCCATTGCGGGTCGGCCATTCCCGGTCCCCACCAGTCGTCGGTCGAGTGATACTCCTTCCACAGCAGCCAGATTTTGCGGGAGCGTTCGGTGAGCAGATTCTCGCGCGGGAAACCCATGGCCACGGCGAATCTTTCCGCGCCTTCACCGACGAGCATGACGTGGCCGGTGTGCTCGAACACGGCCTTCGAGACCAGCGAGACGTTCCTGATGTTGCGGACGCCGCCGACGGAACCGGCGCGGCGCGTGGGCCCGTGCATGCAGCAGGCGTCGAGTTCGACCACGCCTTCTTCGTTGGGAAGGCCTCCGAGTCCGACGCTGTCGTCGTTGGGATCGTCTTCCGGACCCTTGACAACGCGGAGGGCAGCGTCGAGCGTGTCGCCACCGTTCTTCAGGAAGGTGAAGGCGTCGTCGAGGTAATTGACGCCATTGTTGGCGCAAATGATGATCGGCCGCTTTCCGGCGCCAAACGGATTGGCTGGGCGAGGTGCGTCGCCCTTGGCGTTGTCTTTCGCTTTGTCTTGCGCGTTCAGGTCCTGGGCATTCAGACCAGCAGCCAGCGAGGCGGTGATTGCGGAACCTAGAAATCCACGGCGGTTTATTGACATAAATTCTCCGTGCTTACCAATCGGCGAGAAGGATAACACGAAGAAGACCTGATCTGGCGCGAACGGCCGGATTCCTCATGGGTCAGTTTCCGCATCGCTAACTGCTTGCCAATGAACGGGCGATTCTGGAGCTGTAGGCGCTATGGCGATTTATCGACAACTTGCCTGACTCTTCATTTGACGAGATGAAAAGAATCCATGATTTCCACTCCGAGCTGCGGACGGGACTCGCTGGCTGGCCAACTTAAAGTAAGCACGTAAAAGCGACCTACACCGCACACATAGCGTTCGAAGACCATGCTGCCGCCACGAGGCCACTCCTTCTCCTCCCACGCAGGTCGCCCGCTTACGGTGAACTCTCTGATAGGCACATTCTTCGATGCTGCCATACTCTTAAGCTTGCCGAGCGCAACATCGCAGGGTTGGGAGTCAACTATGAGTCTGATGCTGATTGCGGCACGCTGGCTTAGGTGGATAGTCCACACCTTGCGGTCTGGGTCAGCGGAATCGGAATGCGGCTCGGGAGCGTACGGAAATCTGACTGCGAACCCATCTGATGGATAGGAATAATCCTTCAACGGGGTGGACGCTGGCGTTTTAGCTGGCCCTTGGCCGAACATCGCTCCCGTGAGGGCGCAGATAACTAACAGTCTATTCATGCCGGATACTTTAGCAGAGTCACGCCTCGAGCGCGACGGTCAACTGTTTCACACAGGCCATAGCGCTCACGATTCGGACTGGCTGGGTTCGGTTTTCCTTTCCGATCACGGGTAATTCGACAACTGACTCACTGCCCACATTCAGCGCCCAACCACCGGCAGCAGGTGGGCGATGCCTTCGCGAAACTTTTCCGGGGCGGTGATCAGGCTCAGCACTAGATGGCCTTCGTTGGGAAAATCGTAGAAGTGGCCGGGATGGACGCTCACACTGGCCTGGCGCAACACGCGGATGGCGAGATCTTCGTCGCTCCCGGTGGCAGGAACGCGCAGCACTGCGTACCATCCGCCTTCGACTTGCAGCCGCGTACACGAGGGATATCCCGCCAGTTGGGCATCGAGCGCCGCCAGATTCACTCGCAGGCGATCGAGAAGAATGGGCTGGATCTGTTTGCGCTGTTCGAGCAGCACCGGGGCGGCAAGCTGCACGGGAGCATTCATCGAGAGATAGGTGTCGGCGATGATCTCGAGACGCGCGCCTGCTTCGGCGGCGATTTTTTCCGGACCGCTCGTGGCTACCCAGGCGAGCTTCATCTGCGGGAGGGCGGAAATTTTGGAGACTCCGCTGAGGGTGAAGGTCAGCGCGCCGGCGTTGCTGACGAAACTACTGCGGGGCGCGCCGTCATGGGCATAGTCGAGAAAAACTTCGTCCACGATCAGAGCGAAACCGTGATCGCCGCAGAAAGCGTTGAGCGCCTCGGTTTCCGAGGCCGAGACGTACGATCCGGTCGGATTGTTGGGATGGACGAGAATCACGGCGCGCGAGCGGGCGGTCGCCGCTTTGTGGAGCGAATCGAAGTCGATTTGCCATCCGTGGTCGTAGAGCAGCGGGTAGGGGACGAGTTTCACGTCGTCCAGATCGGCGAGAAACTCGAACAACGGGTAGCTCGGCTTGGGTACCAGGATCTCGTCGCCTGGATTGCAGAGCAGACGAAAAACGTAGGAGTAGGCTTCGCTGGTGCTGGTGGTGAGAAGCAAGTTTTCGGGATCGAGATCGAAGATCTCGTGCGACTCGCGATAGTAATGGCACACGGCCTGGCGCGCCGTGAGCAGGCCCCGGGGCTGAGGGTCGTAGTGCATCGCTTCCGGATTCGCCAGGGCGGCGAGCACGGCTTCAGCGTCGGGGCGGACTCCGGTTTCGGTCGGATTGGAAACGGTGAGGTCGAGAATTTGCTGTCCCGAAGCGCGCGCTTCCTCGATCGCGCGGGTGAGAGCGTTCGGGCTGCGCCTCCAGCTTGTGCGGTTAGAGAACATAAAACAACGATAGTGCAAACGGCTAGAGTGGCGAAAGGCTGTTTCAGTCGCCTATTTACTAGTTGGTACTTTACTATTTAGTACTGGGGGTACCCCCCTACCCCCCCGGTGTATTGGAATCAAAGACTTAGGAGGAAGTTCCCGCCAGGTCTTTGAGTTTAAAGGACTTGCGGATAAAGTCTTCCAAAATCAATAACTTAGGAGAGATCCGTTCGCTTCGCTCAGGATTTCGGCAGCGGGCTCCCGCTTCGCTCACGCCCGCTAATCGCCTCAACATAGCTCCAAAACTTCACCTTAAATGGGTTTGGGGCAGCTTCGAGGGCGGTCTTAGTGACGGACTCACCTCTTCACTGCCCCAATCAGATCCCCATTGTCGCGACGGGCGAGGCTTATGTCAATGATGACGGTCGCAGCATGGTTGTAAGGAAAGAGTGTCTCGAGAGGCGAATTGTGCGTCTCGGAGTTGGAAACCAGGTTTTCGATTGCCAGATCGTGCTCACGATCGGCCAATGAGTGTTATGGCGACATTACGACAGTTGGCAGGGTTCAGCGCCGATTGGCCAATACCTGCCAGTCTATCGTGAGCAGATGCATGCCAGATTCAGTCATGCCGATTCGCCTTGACAATGGCTCCGTTTGGGTGCATTGTTGCACCACATTGTGGGGAGTCTCTTCCTAATAACCATGCTCTCTGTTCTTTTCTAGATTCTGGCCTTCGGGGCCGTATCGGGTCTTGCAAGCAAAAGTTCGGTGCGTTGTGCGTCATGAGGCGCACCGCTTCGCCTCGGGGTTATGCCGGGCGAAACCGCAGTGGGCGTGTCCGCGTTTGGCAACCAGCGCCGGAGCCGGCCGCCCGCAGAAAGCCGCAAGGAAAGGAGAAGATCATGAAATCTGCAAAACTGGCCTCCGTTACTGGTATAGCGAAGGCACCTGTGGTTCAGGCAATTCTGGAGATGAAAGACAACTGGGCCAAGCGGTGCCAAGCCCCCGGGCGCCTCGCCTCTTCTCATTCACGATACCGAGCCCTCTGCGGGTTATTCGTGCTGCTGATTGCTATCGCTGGCTGTGGTAGTGGTGCTAGTGGCATCGGGTTTAATCCCAATAATGTGACGGTATCCGTTTCACCGCCAACCGCTGCGATCCTGACCAACGGCCAGGTGCCACTGCAAGCTACGGTTCAAGGTCTCAGCTCGGGATACATCAGTTCGATCAGCTTCTGGATCGTCGCCGAGAATCCCCCCGGCGCTGAGTGCGCCACGTTTGTGGGCATCGTTCCTCCCGGGCCTTGCCCTGCTGGCACGGTTCAGCTGGCGGACGGCAGCGAGTTGACCGTGACGTACTTCGCGCCCAGCACGCCGGGTACGTACCACCTCAGCGCTCAGTGGGATTATTCCCCTAATTTCAATGGTCCGCCATCTGTCATCAAGATCGGGACGTCAGTGATCACCGTTAGTCCCTGAGTTCGAATCCTCACGGATCCGAAAGCCGGCTCTACGTGTCGATTCTCGGGCCGCTGTTAACGCCGGCGACTACGGTTGGTTCCGTAAAGGCTTCCGGCGGAGTCGAAATCGACGCCACTTGGCCAGCCGTCGCCATTGGCGCGGCCGCCGAGGTTATGCAGCACTTCTTCCTGCGCGAGCAGGTGTGCCCCTGGTGTCCACACCCGGCTTGGATAACGGTCGATAACAGCCCATACCGCCGCCTGCCCGCGGCCCATGATGAGGCGGTTTATGGCCGACGTGCGCGGGCGCTGAAGAGTGTCCGTGCCACGCAGGTCGTCTCTCCGGAATCTGGGCCGTAGCTTCTCTCTCGCCCTTGAGCGCTTACTCAATTCCCACTTGTCACCCACCGGTTGCGCCGTGGGCTGCATTCTTATGCCGCTCCGCGGTTGGGGAGCAGCGGGGACGCTCCACTTTTTCAGACACAATCGAGCTAGGGCACAGACTCCTACGGGACGACAATTGGGGCGAGGTCGGTGAGTGGTTCAACGACTTGGATCTGGTACACGGCGGGGGGGACTCTTGGGTCGCGGGACCACCAGACTTCAAGGGTGTAATAGCCGGCGGGCACGTTATACAGGTAATACATACCATCCTGCGCGGAGAAGGCGGGATTCGACCGCCCCACGTAGGGACTCTGGGCGGTGACGGCGACTGCAGAAGCGGGATAGCGGTAACCGTTGGGAGCAACACGGTCCAAGCGGCCACGAATGGTAGCAGCGGCGGCGGTGTGCGCGACCACGACTACGAGCAAACAGCAAAGAACCAACTTACAGAGTACTAAAGCCACACGCCGAGTTAGATTCATGGAGTCGACTCCTTGGGCAGAGGGGCTGGCGTCGGCACGGCGGCTGTCGTTGCGGCGTAAGTGGGCAGCTTATGGAGCGCCACATGCTTGATGGTAATACGCCGCGTCCCTTCGTCCCGTACCAGGCCGAGTGATTGCGCGATATCCTTTAGAGCGGACGGTTCCAGCGGAATAACCGCTGGCTCGAAATTGGGGTGGCTGATAATCAAGTTGGGATACTCAATACCGCCCCCCGCGGGCGCCGGCATGGTGGAAAAAGTCAGCTTGAAAGTGCCGCCCATATTCGCCTGGAACGTGGGCGGGGCGAGTTCAAAATCTCTGATGTCGAGAGGCTGGATGGCGTTGCCACGGTCATCGGTGACCTGTCCGGAGACCTCCCAGACCTGGTACACGGGAGGGGGAGCCCAAACACCGTGGGTATAGGTAATAAGAAGAAGCACGGCGAAATAACCGGCGAACGCTCCGCCGAGTTTTACTTGCATACCTTGCAAGACTCCGCTGACTTTGGCCGAGGAAGGCAAGGCCTTAAAAAGTAGAAAGGCAGGAATGATCGGCAACAGTACTATGCACGCAAGTGTAACTAAGTCCAACGAAACCACGAGACGCCTCCCCCAGCGTTTCCCCAAAGGCTTTTGCGCATAATGTCATTACGTTGGGCGATTGTCAATAGGTGATGACTTTTTCATGGGGGTCGTACGCTTGGTTCGGATTTTGCGCCATGAAATGCTGCGGGAAAATCACTAATTGGAGGTCCAGCTCGGCAATCCCCCAGGGGCTTAAGCCCGCATTTCTGGCGGTCGTTGAGGGCACGACTGAAGTCGCGCCCTATGCAAGACCGAATGTGACTTACAGTAACCCTGGAAATGCTCATGCGCCCGACGACGTTAGGCCGTAATGCATTGGGACACGAGTTGCATTCTCATCGACCGACAGTTACTCCAACTTCTTCGATGGCCGAGACCGGCAGCGTCAGGACTTCTTGGCGCAGCTGGTCGAACAGCACGGACGTAAGATAGCGCTCGCCGAAATCGGGCACGATCACCACGATCAATTTCCCTGCATTTTCGGGACGTTGCGCCACCTTCAAGGCAGCATGCACGGCCGCACCCGAGGAAATGCCAACCAGCAAGCCTTCCTCCAGCGGCAGCCGCCGCGCGGTTGCTATGGCTTCATCATTGGAAACTTGAATGATCTCGTCAATCAGTTCCGTCCTCAGAATGCTCGGGACGAACCCGGCGCCGAGTCCTTGAATCTTGTGCGGACCGGGCTTGCCGCCGGAAAGCACCGGGCTGTCGGTTGGTTCGACCGCGATGGCCTTGAACTGCGGCTTCTTTGGTTTGATGTATTCGCTGACCCCGGTTATCGTCCCCCCGGTTCCGATGCCAGACACGAGGATATCCACCTGACCGTCGGTGTCGTCCCAGATTTCCGGGCCGGTGGTTTTGAAATGGATCTTCGGGTTGGCCGGGTTATCGAATTGCTGGAGGATGTAGCCTTCCGGTGTTTTTTGCAGAATCTCTTCCGCCTTGGCGATGGCTCCTTTCATGCCTTTCGGACCGGGCGTGAGCACAATCTCCGCGCCAAATGCGCGCAGCAACACGCGGCGCTCCAGGCTCATCGTCTCTGGCATGGTGAGAATGAGGCGGTAGCCTTTGACCGCGGCGACGAAGGCCAGACCGATGCCGGTGTTGCCGCTGGTCGGCTCGATCAGCACCGTTTTCCCCGGCTTGATTTTGCCTTCGCGTTCCGCGGTTTCGATCATGGCCAATCCGATGCGGTCTTTCACGCTGTTACAGGGGTTTGCACTTTCCAGTTTGGCGGCCACCCTGGCGTGCGAACCTTGCGCGATACGGTTCAGGAAAACCAGCGGCGTTCGCCCAATCAGATCGGTAACACTGTTTGCAATCGTCATTTCTCAGCTCCTTAATATTGAGTTTCTTGCAACGCGTTCTCTTGGTTGAGGCCGATCCGGAATCACGAGGAGGACAAAATAAAAACGACCCGCGATTCGTAAGACCTTGGGTCGCCAGTATCGAAATCAGAACTTGCTTAGCTGGAGCGTATTCCAGTTCTATTTCAGTCGACCCGGCGGCTGCCGCGACACATGCAGGTACAAAGGCAGGAGCGGCAACAGTCAAACTGGGCCATCGTTCTTGATATGTACATGTTCAAGTTCTCCGGGCTGTGCATCCCGGAAGCACGTGTTTTTCGCGCCGCCGGAAGGCTTCTAGTTTCATCCTGTAGTAACATGACTTCTTTACTTATATAATATAAAGTCTACCGTCCGGCCCGTACAAGTCAAATCAAAAAAACGAATTCTTCCTATCAGTTTTTTGAATCATCCAAGATGGCTTGGGAAGAGGCAGTGACCGGCTAGATGTCGTACGTGGGCGCGTGATCTTCAGCTTTGCATTCGTTACACAAGTCTTCCACGGATTTGTTTTTCAGCATGGCGGACGAACCCCGGCATAGATCATCCCAGGTACGCTTCAGCACGCTGCGCGCAGTAAAAGTCCTACGGCCTTTGGGCAGAAAGTTGACATTGCGCGCAGGGCCTTCCAATGCGGTCACGACGTCGAGCAGGGTGATAGCGTGCGCCGGTCGTGCCATGACGTAGCCGCCCTGGCGTCCACGCAAACTATGAATAAAGCCGGCCTTTTTGAGCGCCAGCATCAATTGACCCAAATACTGATGGGGAATGCCTTGCCGCTTGGCAATCTGATGAATCTGCACGGGACCCTCGGCTGTATGCATAGCCAGGTCGATCAGAGCCAGCAGACCGTATTCACCTTTGCTGGATAGCCGCATCGCTATCAATCATGACTAATTAGCTCAGGTTAGTCAACGGGGCCGGAGTGTCAGTGGCCGACGTGTCAAAAAACCGGGACGGGCGAGGGCACCCGTCCCCACATATCTGATGGAGCGAGCCCCTACTTCTGGTAAAACCCCAACTGCTCGGGAGGGGGCAGGGTTTTGGTGCTCCAATACTGCTCTTGCGCGGCTTGGACGGCGACGAGTTTCGCTTGCACCTCCGACGCCAGATTGTCGTAGCGAACCAGGACGTTCGGCAGCCAATAAGGATGGTTCTCGCGCGCCCATCCTTTCACATACCTCAGGCGCATCTCGGTGATGGCATCGCGCAGGCTCTGCAATCTGCCGTTGATGTCGCCGAGTTCATCGAGGTCCTGTTGCACACGCGTCTCGTCGGTCTGATTCCTATAAGCGTCCCAGTAGAAGCGGCTGATTTCAGAGGTCAACTGGATCTTCAAGCCCAGCGTATCCAGATGCCAGGCAGCGAGGAGCATGTCGTCGAGCGTGTCGGCGTGGAGGTGCGCCTTGGAGCGATTACGCATGAGCGATTCGGCGGCGTGCTCCGCGCTGAGGCGCAGATCGTGAGTAACGGGCAGCGCTTTGGCGGCGGTGTTTGCCCCGGCCTCGCTGAAAGGATCGGACCAGAAAAGATCGTGGCTGGCGTTGTTCAGCTTCACGCTGCCGAGGAGGGCATGAGGACGATCGAGATTCTCAATCACGTCGGCAAGAGTTCTGTCGTCGTCGTTGCGATAGAAAGCCCAGTCGTAGCTATCCTTGAAGTCGTCGATGCTGGACTGGCCGGGCTGCCATCCGGCGGCTGCGCCAAAGACCAGAGCGGGCCAGCTCATATCGACCAGGGATTCGCCGTCGTCGTTCCAGGTGGTGTTGAGCACTCCCATGGCCTGATGCTTCTGGCCATCGCGAACAAAGTCCCTGATGTTCAGAAAAGCGCTGTCGAGGTCAGGCCAGATCACGCGCCAGTTGCCGGCTCCGGGGGCAACGACGACGCGCAGGCCGGCGTTGGTGTAGGGCGTGATAATGCTTTCGTAGCTGGGCTTGGGATCGTAGTCCCAGGGAACGGCGATCATGTCTTTGGGCAGAATGGTCAGGAGTTCAGGATATTTGACCGCGATGTCTCCCCAGAACATGAGCTGCTTGTGATACGGCTTCATGATCTCGAAAACTTTCTGGAGGTGTTCGAGATAAACGCGGCCGAGGCCCTCCTGGGCGGCGAGGGCTTTCGTCTGTCCGAGGCCGAGTTCGAAAGTTTCGTCGGAGCCGATGTGGAAGAACGGGCCGGGAAACAGCGGAGCCACCTCGCCGTAAACCTGGCGAATGAAATCGTAGCTTTTGGGATTGGTGGGCGTGATCACGTGGCCGTGGGGGGTTTCGGCGATGTCGGAATAGATTTCATACTTCAGGAATTGATGAATGTGTCCGAAAGCCTGCTGCTCGGGCAGGAGGGTGATGTAGTACCGGGCGGCGTAGTCGGACAGGTCTTTGATCTCAGCCGGGGTTAGTGCCGCATCTTTGGGAGCAACCAGCGGCTGGGTCTGGAAGTCGAAAACGTGTTCCATGTTAAAGCCGAGGAGGTTGATCTTGTACTCGGCCAGGATGCGGACCTGCGATTTCAAATAATCGAGCGTGTGAATGGGACCGCGGCTGATGTCGTCTTGCACGCCGCGCCATTCCATGCTGGGCCAGTCGCGAATCACTAACTTAGGAATGACCAAGGCCGGGATGGAGAGCGTTTTGCCTTCGGGGCGCAGCAACTGGCGCAGGGTCTGCACGCCGTAGAACAGGCCTTGCGCGGTGCGGCCGGCGACGAGCACTCCGGAGCTGGTCACGCGGATCACATAGCCTTGGTTTCCTAAAGCGGAGTCGCCAAGCTCGTCTCCGGTTTTCACTCCCTGCGATTCGAGATAGGAGCGCAATCCGGGATCGGTGAGGCGTCCGAGCGAGATGTGGCCCGGCGTTTTGGGAGCGGCGGTCGTGAGCTCGATCGAGAGCTTCATTCCGCTGCGGTCGAGGATCTCCTGTTGCAGCGTCTCGGCCGCAGTCCGGTCTTCGGCGTTGCTGATCAGGATGGTGGTCGAGGGTTGGATCACGAGCTTGCCCTCGGCCATGCGGACTTCCTTCGGGGCCGGCAGAACCTTCAGCGCGCGAGCGGCGTCGCTGACTTGGGCGTGAGAAACGAATGACAGACAAGCAAGGCAGGCGAAAATGCATTTAATAATTTTCATGGCGTGGCCGAATAGCGAGAGTAGCAGGCGAGGTGGGACGGCGGCAAGTACTGGGGGGTGATTTAGTGTGGGCGAATCGGATTCACCCGTGGACGGCCGAACCCTCTTGGTGAAATCGCGATCTATCGACAACTATTTCTTGCGCAAGGCTTCTCTGACAAGCTCACAGACACGAAAATGACCCATCTCGCCGCGGTCGCAGGCCTCACTTTCCGCGGTGTTTCCATATTTGTCCTTGACGGCGGGGTCAGCGCCGTCGTTGAGCAGTTCCTCGGCAGCAAGCGCATCGCCGGCCATCGCAGCACTTATGAGAGCAGTCATTCCAGTGGTGGTCTTGGCGTTTGGATCGGCTTTGGCATCCAGCAACAACTGAACCATTCTTCCGTCGGAGCCGTTGTGCGGTGCGATAATCAAAGCGGTCTCGCCGTTAACGTTCGCTGCGTTGACTGGCGCGCCGCGATCCAGCAGTTCTTTCGCGATCTTCAGGTCGCGTTGGCGGGCCGCCGCCATAAGGGCCGTGTCTCCGCCAGGGCCTGCGAGCTTCGGGTCAGCACCTGCTGCGAGAATCTCCTCGGCAATATCGGTATGACCACTGCCGATGGCTTCAAAAAGTGGAAGGTCTCTGTATTCATCCCAGACGTTGGGTTTTGCTCCGGAATGGAGAATCCTGCGAGTTTCCTCCAAGTCCCCTTGTCTAATAGCATCGGCCAATGACCTCGGTTGGGGCTCCGGAATGGAAACTTCGATAGCCTCAAATTGAAGCGGACCGGGATCAAAAGCGCCGTTGACTATTTGCGTCTTCGGAACGAGATGAAAGTACCCCGTGAACGATCCGTGAACGCTGCTGCGCTTAGCGGGTCTGATTAGCTCGTAAACTTGCTGCTCACGCTCGGGCTTACAGTAAAACCACATATACGACAGGCCGCTCGATGGCATGCTCTGTGGGTTAGGGTCGGACATGAAATTGTCGCCTTCCCACCCGAATACCAGCACAGCTTGAACCCGCACAAGATGCCCGTCGAGTTTTTCGGGATGCAGGGACAACTCGGAAACCGTGACGTCGATAGGGCTCTGGCTCGGTCCTTCCTGGCATTGCAGTATGCCGCCGAAGAGAAGAGCTAGAACCGAGGCAAATACAAGCCAGCGCACTCCGAGTCTAGTATTCACGTCTCTCCCTTTTATTCTCGTGAATAAACCGATACAACTACGCAATGTTAACCGATAAGAGCGAGGATTTACGCGAACGATCCGGGATCCTAACCCTGCTAATGACCCTTACTTCGTGAACGCTTCTCTATTCACTACGTACGGCATCTTGGTAATGTT
>Ga0181530_10004295_pt1 | contig 15229 bp, 13 predicted proteins | sample PEATcosm2014_Bin_42_FD_119769 | JGI IMG/M metagenome (GOLD analysis project Ga0181530, IMG submission 119769) | Peatland microbial communities from MTU Mesocosm Facility, Houghton, MI, USA - PEATcosm2014_Bin10_60_metaG | ecosystem: Environmental > Terrestrial > Soil > Wetlands > Peat | place... | reverse complement strand
CCTGCGGCCGATTCTAATGACTTCCTTTGCAACAATTATCGGGATGATTCCCATGGCTATGAAGCTTGGTGAAGGCGGCGAACAGTATACGCCCATGGCTCGGGCCATCATCGGAGGACTGACTTCTTCCGTGCTCCTCACGGTGTTCATCGTTCCCGCCGCCTATCTGCTGGTGTATGGCAGAAGGCAGCGCGCTACGAATCCGCAATCATGACGATTTCTGAAGAACTAACATGCGACATTTCCAAGTCACACTGTTACTCGTATTGAGTTCCCCCGGCTGCGCTCTGGCGCAGCCTGGAGCCCCTGTGAAGCTGAACCTGCACGATGCCGAAGCGCTGGCGTTGCAGAATCATCCACAGGTGCTGGCGGCGCAACACGCCGTTTCCGCCATGAACCAGAAGATCGACGAAATCCGGGCGGCTTATTACCCCGCTTTGTCCGGAGATGTCACCGGCTCGCAGGCCAATCCAAGGGGGCGCGTCGGAGCGGGGTACCTGACAGACCCCAGCCTTTACAACCGCGTCGGCCAGGGCATCTCGCTCAGTCAGTTGATTACGGATTCCGGACGCACACCCAACCTGGTGGCCAGCTCGCGCCTCCAGGCCGGCGCCGCCGGGCAGACGGCTCAAGCCACCCGGTACGACGTCCTGGTGCGCGTCAACCAGGCCTACTTCGGAACCCTTCGCGCACAGGGGCTGGTGAAGGTGGCGCAGGAGACAGTGGCGGCGCGCCAGTTACTCGTGGATCAGGTAACCGCGCTCTTCAACCACAAGCTTCGCTCGGAATTGGACGTCAGCTTCGTGGATGTGAACCTGTCGCAGGCAAAGCTGCTGCTGCTCCAATCGCAGGATGATAGAAATTCCAATTCTGAATGGAGGATTGTTCAAGGCTCGGCGGCAGGAAGCGCACTTCCGGGCTCTCGAAGCCGACCAGCGGTTGCGGGACGAGGCGGAAGCCATCGCGCGCGACGTGAGGACGGCCTGGGCCACTTCCACCGTAGCTTACCAGCGTCTCGACGTCACCGCCGAGTCGCTGCGTGAGGCCACCCTGGCGTTGGACCTGGCGCAGGGCCGCTACAACCTCGGCCTCTCCAACATTGTGGAACTTACGCAGGCGCAATTGAACGTGACATCGGCGGCGATCGAAAACCTCAACGCGAAATACGACTATCAAAGTTCCTACGCCACTCTGCAATACACGTTCGGAGCCTTGCGATAGCCGTTCGACTACGTCGGATCGGTGCCGAAGAGGTTATCGTGCGCGCCGAACGCATGCGAGGAGTATAATTACTTGTCTAGGAGGTACCTGTGCTTAAACGTTTCTCTATGATCATGATGCTGATGGCCCTGTGCTGGGCAGCCCTCGCGGTCGAGCAACGCCACGGCATTCTGGTGGGTGCGGTCCTAAGAACGGACGCCGCCGCCAAGACGGTCGTCGTGAAGCTGGCTGATGGAACCGAACATACCTTTCACTTCGTGAAGCGAACCACTGTCCACGGCGCACAAGGCACTGCCGCGGGCGCCACGGATGCATTTCGTGGATTGAAGGAGGGCAGCGAGGTCGCCGTTCACTATACCGCCCAAGGAACGGAAGAGACTGCCGAGGAGATCGACAATATCGGAAAGGACGGACTGAAGGTTACGGAAGCCACGGTCACGCACATTGATCGCGGCGCCAAGACGCTCGCCCTGAAAACCGCCGACGGCGCTGAGGAGACCTATCGTCTGACCGACAGCGCTGCCAAGGATGCCGGAAAGGACATCGCCGCGGGCGCCGAAAAGTCCGCGAAGGTGACCGTCTACTACACCGAGGAAGGCGGCCACAAGGTCGCCCACTTTTTCAAAAGAGCAATTTAGCGCGGCGTTGCCGCCGCCCAGCGAGCAGGCCCGTACTGTGCAGATGCAGCCACAATACCCGATCTGAAGTATGGGACCAGGCCCGCTACTGGGTTAGAGTTCAGATAGAAGCCCTACCGGAGCGGGCAGGCCGTTACGCGCCGGATGGCGCAGCCAACCCCGGCCAACCGGCGGCACGGCGCCGCTCCGGTGCGAATTCTCACATCGCTTGCGGGGACAGAGAAACGCTTAATGTTTTACCCGGCAACCGGAACGGACATTACGCATCGAAAGGAGTGAGATGCCACACAGACTTGGTTGTTACGGAGCGGCGATCTTCGCCGCTTTCTTCCTTCTGCCTGCGGCGGTCGCAGGGCAGCCTCCGCAGAACCCCCCTCCCGCGGCCGCCCAGCCAGGGGCGCCCATGTCGCCGCAGCAGCTTGACGATCTGGTGGCGCCGATCGCCTTATATCCCGATCCCCTGTTGAGCGAAGTGTTGGCCGCTTCCACTTACCCAATGGAGATCGCCGAAGCCGAACAATGGGTACGGGACCATCCGAAATGGAAGCCCTCGAAGCTCATGGACGAGGCGAAAAAACAGAACTGGGATCCCAGCGTCCAAGGGCTGGTCGCTTTCCCCGACGTGCTCGCCCGGTTGGCCCAGAATATCGGCTGGACCACGCAGCTTGGCAACGCCTTTCTCGCCCAGCAAGCGGACGCGATGCAGGCGGTGCAGCGCATGCGGTCTCAAGCCCAGGCGAAAGGGACGCTCCATTCGACGCCGCAGGAGACCGTCACCACGCAGAACCAGGGCGGGCAGACGGTGATCGACATTGAGCCGGCCAACCCGGATGTCTGGTACGTGCCGAATTACAATCCGGCCTATATTTGGGGACCGCCGGTCTGGGGATTGTATCCGCCGATCTTCTACCCTGGCATTGATGTGGGTCTGGTGTGGTACCCCGGCATAGATCTCGGTCTCTATTTTGGCGGGTGGGGCGGCTGGGGGTGGGGCGGCTGGGGCTGGGCCCCCAACTGGTTCGGCGGGGGTATCATCATCGACCATTCTTTCTTTCATCGTTTCGGTTTCCAGCATTTCCACGAAGCAGGAGGGGCGCTGGGCACCTCAGTGTGGACGCACAATCCGGAACACCGGCTCGGCGTGCCGTATGCCAATCGCGAGGTGGCCGGCCGGTTTGCGGCTAATGGCGCGGTGGGCCGCGCGCCGGCCCAGAGCTTGAATCGCGGGGAGCGCGCGTCTCAGCAACGTCTCGGGAATTCGGGTTTTGAGCAGCGCGGCTGGACCGGCAATCACAGTGTCTTCGGCGGTTATCACGACGGTGGGATGACGCGAATGCAAAGCGACCACGGCTTCTCCAGCATGGGAGCGGGGCGCACGTTTGGCGGATTCGGCGGTGGTGGAGGAATGCGTGGTGGTGGAGGGAGGAGGTAGCGCAATGACTGGCAGACTCTGTACCATTTATGCGGCGCTGGCGATTACATGCGCCGCGCCTTCAATCGCGCAGGAGCGCTTCGATTCCGCGGAGGCTGCGGTGCAGGCGGTCATCGACGCCGCGGATCAGCACGACTCCGCGCGGCTGTCGGCCATTTTCGGTCCACGGGGGAAGGGCGTTCTTACCTCGGGCGATGCCGCGCAGGATCGCGCCGAACAGGCCGAGTTCGCACGGCTCGCGCGCACCAAGCACCGGCTCGAAATTCCCCCCATGAACCCGAATCGCGCAGTCCTCGCGATTGGCGACGCGGACTGGCCGTTCCCCGTCCCCATTATCCGCAGCAATGGCAAATGGAGCTTCGACGCCTCTGAGACGCCGGTCGAGATGCGCGCGCGGCGCATCGGCACCCACGAACTCGACGCCATCGAGATCTGCCAAGGGTACGTGGAAGCGCAGCAAAAGTTCGCGTCCGAGGATCGCGACAAGGACGGCATGCTCGAGTACGCGCCCCGTCTCATGACTACGCCCGGCAAGCATGACGGGCTGTTTTGGGAAGGCGCGAGCGACCCGCTGATTCCCGAGGGCCTCGCCCGGGCCGCGTGGGACGGCGCCCGCAAAGGCGGTGCCAAGCCCTACCACGGATACTATTTCCGGGTCCTCGAGGGGCAAGGCCCCAATGCGCCGGGCGGCGCCCACAATTACTTCGTGAAAGACAAGCTGATTGGCGGGTTCGGCCTGGTGGCGTGGCCGGCCGAATATGGAGTGACCGGAATTCACACGTTCATCGTGAATCAGAACGGCGTAGTCTATCAAAAAGATATTGAGCCGGTTTCCGGCAAAGCGCCGCTGCCGATCACCCGCTTCGACCCCGACCACTCCTGGGAACCGGTGGACTAGCTGATTACACCTTTGCGGATGGCGTAGAGGATCAATTCAGCGCCGCTGTGCAGGTTCAGAATCTCGCGTTCCCGCGTGGTCAGCAGATCGTAACTGTCTTCGACCGCGCGCTCCTTCATCTGCCGCACGTAATCCTCGACCAGCATCTTACTGATCGCGGGGCTGAAGAATGCCTTGCCTTCACTGACGGCCTCGACCGCGCCGATCAGGTCGTTTTCAGCGGAGTCTTTCAGCAGGTAGGCCCGCGCGCCGGCCTTCAGCGCCTTCAGCACGTAGCCCTCATCGGAATGCATGCTGAGAAACACGATGGCGGTCTGCGGCAGCTTGGCGGAGATTTGTCTGGCGGCCTCGATGCCGTTCAGGATAGGCATCGCCACATCCATCACCACCACGTCGGGCGTGTGTTCTTCGGCCAGCGCCACGGCCTCGCGCCCGTTCGCGGCCTCCGCGACGGCCTTGATACCAGCATGGCTTTCGAGCAACAGCCGCAAGCCCTTCCGGACCACCGTAATGGTCGTCGGCCAGTAGAATTCGAATCGGTTTCATGCGGTCTCCCGCGCTTTCCGCGGCATCGGCTCCGGCAAAGGGAGCATGATGCTCAGTACGGCGCCCTGCCCAGGCTCGGAATCCACTGCGAAGCTGCCGCCCAGGTGGCTCACTCTTTCGTGAATCCCCAGCAGCCCCATTCCGCGCTCCTGTTTCGTGTCGAATCCCTTCCCGTCATCCTGGACGGAGAGCAGGAGACGGTCTCGCTCCTGGCGCACTGTGACTCTCACGTTCGAGGCCCCCGAGTGTTGTACGCAGTTGTGCAGAGCTTCCTGGACGATCCGGTACACGCAGGTCTTGATCTCTTCGGGAAGTTCTTCGGAAACCTGCTCGGCCGCCACTTTCACCCCCACGCCGCTGCGCTTGGAAACTTCACGCGCCTGCCATTGCAGGGCGGGCAGCAAGCCGAGATCGTCCAGCATCGACGGCCGCAGCAACAGCGCCATGCTGCGAACCACCCCGATCGAGTTCTCCACCAGCTTCTTGATCCCGTCCGCCTTGGCCGCCACTGCGTCTGTGTCCTTGGTGCGAATCAGGGTGGAAAGGTTGGCCATCTCCACCAGCACGCCGGTCAGTGCCTGGCCTACTTCGTCGTGCAGCTCGCGGGAAATCGATCTGCGCTCGTTTTCCTGGGCTTCCACCAAGCGCGCCGACAACTGTTTCAACTCCGCTCTGGCATTCGAAATCTCTTTATAGTGCGCCGCCGTCCCGGCCTCCAGACCCAGAATCTTGCGCATGCTGAAACCGGCCAGAAGGAGGCCCAGGAGAATGGTCAATCCGATAGCCATCGTCAGGCGGCGCTGGAAGCGGGAAAAAAGTTCCTCCACTCTCGCCTTGCCGCTATTCAACTGCGACTCGTTGATGGCGCCAATCTGGTCCGCGATCCCCAGCATGGCCACGCGGCGCGGGAAGACTTCGTCGCGCAGGAAAGCATAGCCATCGCGTCGCCGCTGACTGGTGGTCCATTGTAACACCGGCTCCAGCACCGTCCAGTATGCCGCCAATTCCTGCGTGAGCACCTGAAACGGATTGGCTTCCTGGGCATTCAACAGCGCCCGGTATTGCCGCAGTGCCGCGTCCATGTCGCCGCGGGTTTCGCGGAGACTGTACCGGTGGCCTTCCGCCTTGCCGCTCTCCGGCTCGAGCAGATAGTCTCTCACATAAGTGCCCGAGACATACACGTCCGCGCGAATCCGCTCCAGCACCCTTGTGCGCAACAAAAAATCTTCGCGAATGTTGTTGTCCGAGGCCTGAATCTGCTGTAAAGCCTGAAGTCCATCGAAGCCCGCGAACGCGACCAGAAGAAGCAGCCCGCCGAAACCCGCCACCAATACCAGCCGGCTGCTCATGACCGGGGATTTATTTGAGAGGCCGCTCATGGCTTTTCCTATCCTATCGCCGACGGGCCCGCGAGGGCCTGCGCCACGGCTACAATGTAAGACCATGCCCTTGCGCCAATACCTGGAGCACTACTTCGAGTTCAAGCAACTCGGCGCTACCTGGAAGACCGAGATTCTGGCCGGGTTCACCACCTTCATGACGATGGCGTACATCGTCTTCGTCAACCCCGCCATCCTGCACGAGACCGGCATGCCGCTGGCGGCCGTGACGGCGGCCACGTGCATCTCGGCCGCCGTCGGGAGCTTCCTTATGGGCGGCTTTGCCAAGTACCCCATCGCGCTGGCGCCCGGCATGGGGCTGAACGCTTACTTCACCTACACCGTGGTGAAGGGGATGGGAGTTCCGTGGCAGGCGGCGCTGGGGGCCGTGTTCATTTCCGGTGTGGCCTTCCTCCTGCTGACCGCCCTGGGCGTGCGCCAGCTCATCATCTCCACCATTCCCTACGAGCTGTACGCGGCGGTGGCGGCGGGCGTGGGGCTGTTCATCGCCCTGCTCGGTTTCCGCAACTCGGGGATCATCGTGCCCAACGCCGCCACCACGGTGACGCTCGGCAACCTGCAAGACAAGAGCACCGCGCTGGCCATGTTCGGCCTGCTGCTGATCGCCGTGCTGCTGGCGTGGCGCGTGCGCGCGGCGATGTTGATCGGCATTCTCGCCACCACCGGTATCGGCCTCGTTACCGGTGTCGCGAAATGGGCGCCGCACTCCTATCGCTTGAGCGACCTCTCGGCCACGGCTTTCAAGCTCGACCTCCCGGCCACCTTGCGCATCGGCTTCCTGGAAATCGTTTTTGTGTTCCTGTTCATCGACCTGTTCGACAACATTGGAACCCTGGTAGCGGTGGGCAAGCGGGCCAATCTGTTCGACCAGACGCACCAGATCCCGCGCGTCAACCGCATCCTGCTTTCCGACGCCACGGCCACTATCGTAGGCTCGCTCACCGGCACTTCCACCGTGGTGAGTTACATCGAGAGCGCTGCCGGAGTGGCCGCCGGCGGGCGCAGCGGCGTGACCGCCATCGTCACCGGCCTGCTGTTTGTGGTGGCGCTGTTTGTCGCCCCGGTAGTGGGCGCCATCCCCGCCGCTGCCACCGCGCCGGCGCTGATTATCGTCGGCAGCCTCATGGTGGGTGTGGTGGCGGAGATTGAATGGCAGGATCCCGAAGTGGCCGTGCCCGCGTTCCTCACCATGATGGCGATCCCGCTGACTTTCAGCATAGCCAACGGTCTGGCATTCGGTTTCACCGCCTACACGCTCATGAAAATTGCGCGCGGCAAGTTCCGCCAGGTGAACTGGTTCGTGTACGCTCTGACGGCCCTGTTCATCGCCCGCTTCGTGTATCTGTCGCGCGGGTGACGCCGAGCGCCGCGCATTTCTTGCGGAAAGTTAATGTAACCCATTGAGCCATCTAGGAATCCCACGTGTTGAACGCGTTGGAGAAACCACATGATGCGCAAGGTTGAGTTGTTAGCGGCTCTGTTGGCGGTGGCGGCGATTCCGGTCCTGGCGGACGCCGGAGATCCCCCGTCGCGCGTGGCGCGGCTGAGCTATCAAAGCGGGACGGTCTCCTTCAGGCCGGGGACCGTCGAGGAATGGACCGCGGCCTCGCTGAACTATCCTCTCACCACCGGCGACCATCTCTGGGCCGATGCCGGCGCACAGGTGGAGATGCACATCGGGTCCACCGCCATTCGCATGGGTTCCCAGACCGCGCTGGCCATCCTCAACCTCGATGACCAGATGGCGCAGTTCAGCCTCACGCAAGGCGTGCTCAACGTCCACATCCGGTACTTGGGAAATCAGGAAGCCTTCGAAATCGACACGCCCAATGTGGCTATCTCTCTCGTCGAGGTCGGCGACTACCGCATCGATGTGGATGGCGATAACAACATCACCACGGTCACGGTGCGGGGCGGGGAAGCCCAGGTCAATGGCGAGGAGGCGCGCGGGGCCTTCCCGGTTCAGGCGGGCCAAAGCGCCCAAATCAGCGGCGTCGATAAGTTTGACATGGGCAGCGTCCCGCCTCCGGACCAGTTTGACACCTGGTGCCAGATGCGCGACCGGCGCGAGGACCAGTCGCAATCGGCGCGCTACGTTTCCCGCCAGACCATCGGCTATGAAGATCTGGACCAGTACGGCGTGTGGCGGCAGGTTCCGCCCTACGGCTGGGTCTGGGCGCCGACGGGGATGATGGCGGGATGGGCGCCATACCGCTATGGCCACTGGGTGTGGGTAGATCCGTGGGGCTGGACGTGGATCGATGACGCGCCCTGGGGCTTTGCCCCATTCCACTACGGCCGGTGGGCGTTCGCGGGCCCCGTCGGTTGGGTGTGGGTGCCCGGCGCCATCGCGCCGCGCCCCGTGTACGCCCCGGCGCTGGTGGCCTTCGTGGGTGTTGGCGGCGTGGGGATGGCGGCATGGTTCCCGCTGGGCCCCGGCGAAGTGTACCGGCCGGGCCTCAACGTGGTCTACGTGAACCAGACCGTGGTGGGCGCGGTGACGGTGGTGCCCCACGACGCGTTCGTTGGGGCGCGGCCGGTAGCGCAGGCCATGGTGATTGTACCGCAGCGCGAGATCGTGCAAGCGCGGGTGGTGGGTGCGACCGCGCCCATCGTGCCGGTGCGGGAAAGCGTGCTGGGGCGTCCCGCCGGCGCCGCCGCGGTTCAGACGCCTCTTGCCAGGGTCGCGGATCGGCTCGTGTATGCCAAGACCGCTCCGCCTCCTCCGCCGGTCTCAAGCGTTGAGAGTCTGCGCGATCACGCCGCGCGCCCGGCCGCGGTGCGAGGCCCCGGGGCTGGAATGGCACGTCCGGAACGGCCGGCGATAGCGCCGGTGCGCAACGACCGCCAGCCAGCCGCGCAGGCGCCCGCGGCCAATCCCGTAACCCGGCCCGCCGAGCAGCCACGGACCGAACAGGCAAAGACCGCGAAGAAAGCCGTCAAGAAGACGGAAAAGAAGGAAGAGCGGAAAGAGAACCACTGACCCCAGTCGCCGGCCTAGGCCCTCCACCGCAAAATCGCGCGGCGTGAAAAAGTCGCTGGCATTTGGGAGCCTCCCCAACTAAAATGGGATTTTGCCACCCGTGAATCTTGAAGTGCATGACCTGCGGCACCTGTCCGGGCTGCACGGTGGAATGCCCTTGTGGAGTGAAGGTTTCTGAAAGGCTCATCCGAGCACAGGAGATGTTTACATGTTAAAGACGATTTGCGCGTTCGGGCTGCTGGCTTGCGGCCTGGCGGCCGCCGCCGATACGGCTCCAGTTCCTGTTTGTACCGCGGTACCGGGATGGACGCAGCGCGGCGAAGCCCGAAGCTATGTTGGCGACAATCTGTTCGAGTACATGGATGGTAACGCGGAAGGCTACCTGATTTACGGCTTCCAGTCCATGCATGGCGTCACTTGCGTCAAAGGCCCTGTCACACTGGTTATCGATATTTCCGATTTTGGAGAACCCGATCTCTCTTACGGCATGTTCACGGCCAACCGGGATCTGCGGGAACCCATGGCCAAGCTCGGGGCGGGCGGCCAGATCGTCCCGCGGAGAGCCATTTTCACGAAGGGCCAGTACTATGTCGAAATTGCGGCCAGCCCGGAAGGCGACCATACCGCTACTTTGCAGGAGTGGATGGCCGCGTTCGAGAAGGTCGTGCCGGGCAGCACTTCTCCGCCCGTCGCTCTCACCTGGTTCCCGGCTGAAAAGCAGCAGACCCTTCGCCTGGTGCCGGAAAGCGTACTCGGAATCCGGTTGCTGCGGCGGGGCTATGCCGCTCAGTACGATTACGGCAAGGCGTTTGTGGTGACGGAAGCAACCCCGGAGTCGGCGGGCGGCGTCTTGCAGAAACTGCGGGCGCGGTTTGCTGCGACCGGTGAGACCACCGCGGCCACCGTCGCCGACGAAGCTTTCCAGGCTAATGACAAGTACCTGGGAAGACTGTGCTTCTTCCGCAAGGGACGTTATGTCGGTGGATACGCCAACGTAGCGGACGGCCAGAACCCCGTAGACCTGTCCGTGGCCCTGGCTGCCAAGCTGCCGTGAGAGTAGGCCGGGGCACGCTCCGGGCCTAACGTGGCCCGGACAAGGCTCGCACCTCCGCCCCCGTCAGCTTGCGCCACTTTCCAATCTGTAGGTCGCCGATGCGTATCGGCCCGATGGCCGTGCGCACCAGCTTGAGCACCTTGCTTCCCACGGCATCGATCATCCGCCGCACCTGCCGGTTGCGTCCTTCCGTTATGGTCATCTCCAGAAACGTGTGCTGGCCGCTCTCCCGCAGGCGTTTCACTTCCGCCGGCCGCGTAAGTCCGTCGCTGAGTTCGATTCCGCGCCGCAACTGTGCGATCTGCTCGTCGTTGAGCAGCGTCGCGGTCTTCAACTGGTAAGTCTTGGGCGCCTTGTGGTCGGGATTGGCGATGCGCTCCGCGAGGTCCGTGTCGTTAGTCATCAGCAACAGGCCGCTGGTGTCCAGGTCCAGGCGTCCCACCGGCGAAAGCCACGTTCCCGCATCGGCGGTCAGATCGTAGACCGTAGGCCGGCCTTCCGGGTCCCGCCGCGTGGTCAGGTACCCCTTCGGTTTATAAAGTAATATATAGGCCTTAGCTGCCGACCGAAGGGCCTGGCCGTCCAGTGTGATGCGGTCCCGCTGGGGGTCTACCCAGTGGTCCGGGTTGCGAATGGTTTTTCCGTTCACAGCCACACGGCCCCCGCCAATCCACCTTCGCGCGTCCGTCCGAGAGCCCAATCCGGCCTTGGAAAGCACTCTTTCCAAAGTCTTTAGTGGGCGTGCCTGGACCTGGCTCCGTTTTTGCCGCATGGCCGGAAACGACTGTACGTAACAGTACTAATGTTACAATAAACCGAGGTGAAAACCACGGGGACAGTTCTGATTCGAGGCGCGCGCCAACTGCTCACCTTGCGCGGCCCCAAGGAACCCCGCCGCGGGGACACCCTCAACGATCTTGGCATTATCCACGACGGCTCGCTGCTGATTCGTGACGGCATCGTCGAAGAGGTGGGGACCTCCCGCCGCGTCGAGAATCTGGCGTGTGCGCGCGATGCCATGGAAATCAACGCCGCCGGGCGCGTGGTCATGCCGGGCTTCGTCGATTGCCACACTCACCTCGTATTCCCGCTGTTGGGCGAGCCCGATGCGGATGAAGAGGCCGCCGCGCGGCTGGTTTGTTCCAGCACCGGCCAGAGGCTGGAAGCGCGCGCACGCTCGCATGTGGAAGCCATGGCGCGCCACGGCACCACCACCGTGGAAGCCAAGACCGGCTGCGGCGCCGATGAGAGCGCCGAAATCAAGATCCTCCGTGTCCTGTCGGCTCTGAAGCGCGACCCGCTTGATGTGGTCAGCACGTTCCTGCTTCGCCTGCCGCCCGATGGGAACGGTGGAGAGGCCCGCCGGGGGGCGCTGGAATCGGTCTGTACGGAGTTGCTGCCCAAGATTCGCCGCCGTCGCCTGGCGCGCTTCGCCGACCTGGTTTGGGACAGCGACGGCGTCTCCCCGGAGTGGTTCGCGCGCTATCTCAGCCGCGCTCGCGGTCTGGGTTTCGCCTGCAAGATCCATGCGGATCAGCGGTCTCCCGCCGCCGCCATCGTCACGGCCGTTGAGCACCTGGTCGTGAGCATCGATCATCTCGAGCACGCCACCGCGGCCGACGCGCTGCCCCTCGGCGGCGCCCCCACCATGGCGACGCTGCTGCCCGCGGTTTCCCTGCACAACGGCGGTCACCACGCGCCGGCACGCGCGCTCATCGACGCCGGCGCGGCCATCGCCCTCGCCACCAACTTTAACCCGCGCCACACCCCCACCCTGAGCATGCAGGCAGTGGTGGCTCTGGCGTGCTTGCGAATGGGCCTGACCGCGGCCGAAGCGATTTCAGCCGCCACCATCAACGGCGCTCACGCTTTGGGTTGCGCCGACCGCGTGGGATCGCTCGAACCTGGAAAATCGGCGGATCTTCTGCTCCTCGATGTCTCCGACTATCGCGAGCTGGCCCGCCAGTTTGGAGCCAACCTGGTTCGTCTGACCATGAAACGCGGCAAGCCGATCTATAAGGCTGGCGAAGTGGCTCGCCGGCCCCCTCGCGAGCTTCTTCCGGCCTGATCATGGGACCTCCCAGGCGCCGCCCATAAGGTGCGACAATAATCACGTGAGGCTGCCGGACGGGCAGTCGCTCCCGGGGTGCCCTTTGGGCCCGGGGGAGGAAAGTCCGGTCTCCACAGGGCAGCGTGCCGGCTAACGGCCGGGGTCCGAGAAATCGGATACGGAAAGTGCCACAGAAAAGATACCGCCTTGCCGCGAGGCGAGGTAAGGGTGAAATGGTGCGGTAAGAGCGCACCGCGGCAGGAGTAATTCTGCCGGCAGGGCAAACCCCACGCGGAGCAAGACCAAATAGGGGAGGAGGGGTTGCCCGCCCCGCCCGACTCCCGGGTAGGTCGCTAGAGCCGCACAGCAATGTGCGGCCCAGACGAATGACTGCCACCCGCAAGGGCACAGAAACCGGCTTATACTCCGGCAGCCCGCTGATGACCGCCGTCCCTATTCGCTCTCACCACATCCCCAACGCCTTCCACCACACCGGCCCGATGCCCAGCCAGATTACCAGGTTCATTAGCGAAATCAACAGGCCCAGGCGCCACCACGTGCCCTGCGCGACGTAACCCGCTCCGAAGAAAACCGGCGCCGATCCCGTGCCGTAATGCGTCATGGCGGCATCCAGGCTCGAAAAGAACGCCAGCACCAGGGCCATCGCCAGCGGCGGCGCGCCGGCCGCCACGCCCGCCGCCAGAAAACTCGGGTAGAGCGCCATCACGTGCGCCGTCAGGCTGGCGAAGGCGTAGTGAATGTACAAGTAGGCCACCGCCAGCGCCGCCGCCGCCAGCGGCCAGCTCCATCCGTGCATCCCGTGGAAAAGCGCGCTCGAAAGTATGCGGATGACGCCCGATTCAGTGAGCGCGTCGGACATCATCACCAGCGGTCCAAACCAGATGAGCGCGTCCCAGGCGCGGCCCTCCGTGAGCAGTTCGTCCCACGTCACGACCCGGCAGAGCAGGATGGCGGAAACACCGGCCAGCGCCACAATCGTGTTGTTGACCCCGTGCCACGGAGACGTGACCCATCCGCCCATCACGGCCAGGAAAATGAGGGAAAGTGTGATTTCGCGGCGGCTCATCGGCCCCATCTGCGCCAGTGCTTCGGCGGCGTGCTCCCTCGCCGCTTGGGTATCGCGCACCTCCGGCGGATGAAGACGGTAAATGACGTAAGGCGCCAGGGCCAGCGTGAGGAGCCCGGGAAGCGATGCCGCCAGCGCCCAATTCCCCCAGGTCAGCTCCACGTGCGCGATCTTCCGCGCGAACTCGGCGATCAGCGCATTGGCGGCCATCCCCGTCAGGAACATGGCGGAGACGGTGTAGTTCGAATGGAACGCGCTCAGTATCAGAAAGGTTCCCAGGCGGTTGGCGGTGGGTCCAGGTTCCGAGCCGAACACCTGCGCCAGGCTGCGCGTGATGGGGAAGACGATGCCGCCCCCGCGCGCGGTGTCGGAAGGCACGAACGGGGCCACCACCAGGTTGGCGCCGGCCATCGAGTACCCCAGCGTCAGCGCGCTCCGGCCGAACCGCTGGATAAAGAGATAGGCCACGCGCCGTCCCAGTCCCGTGACCGTCAGCGCGCGCGCGAACAGGAAGGCGGTGAAAATCAGCCACACCGTCGCGTTGCTGAAACCGGTCAGCACCTGCGCGCCCGGCAAAGTGCCGGTCAGCGCCAGCGTGGTCATCGCCACCACCACCGAGACGGCCATGGGAACCGGTTGGGCTATCAGTGAAATGATGGTGGCGGCAAACACCGCCAGCAGATGGCGTTGTGGCCCGCTCAGGCCCGGCGCCGGCAGGGAATACAGCAATACGCCGGGGATCAGCACCGCCGCCCAGCGCAAGCCGATGCTTGGTCGTGTCATCGGAAAGCTCGAACAAATTTAACACACGGCCAATGGTAAGCTCTGCCTCCCGATCCCGGCCACGGCCCGCACTCCCGCGCCGTGAGCGAGAATAGAAACTTCGGAGTGATCGCTCTATGAAAGTCGTCGCATTCAACGGCAGCGCCCGCAGAGGCGGGAACACTGCCATCCTGCTCGGCTACGTGCTTGGCGAGCTGGCCCAGGAGGGCATTGAAACCGAACTGGTGGAGCTCGCCGGCGCCACGATTCACGGGTGTCTGGCCTGCCGCAAGTGTTCTACGAGAAAGGATCGCCGCTGCTCGCAGACCGGCGATATGGGCAACGTCTGTATCGACAAGATGGCCGCCGCGGATGGTATCCTTCTGGGCTCGCCAACCTACGTCACCGACGTCTCGCCGGAGATCAAGGCGCTCATTGATCGCGCCTGCCTGGTCGCCCGGGCCAACGGCGGCATGTTTCGCCGCAAGGTGGGCGCGGCGGTGGCAGCCGTGCGGCGGGCCGGCGCCATCCACGCCCTGGACACCCTGGATCACTTCTTCCTGGTAACCGAAATGATTATTCCGGGTTCGTCCTACTGGAACATCGGCATGGGCCGGGAGCCCGGCGATGCCGAAAAGGACGAGGAAGGCATTCAAACCATGAAGACTCTGGGTCGGAACATGGCTTGGCTGTTGAAGAAAGTGGCGAGTTGACCGGCGGCCGCCCGCCTCGGATGGGCCGGGGGGTTGCGGCATGGATACACCGCTTCAGGTCCGATATAGCCCTCAGCAGTGTTGGGATTGGCCGGGAGTCGCCGCTTGGATACACTCGTATGAAAAAAAGCTCGCAGCGATGGAGAGTTGGGATTGGCCGGGAGTCGCCGCTTGGATACACTGAGAGAAGCCGTGGCGTTGCCCTGCGCATCGTTGGGATTGGCCGGGAGTCGCCGCTTGGATACACTACCTCTGACACGGCCTACTGTGACTCCCTGTTGGGATTGGCCGGGAGTCGCCGCTTGGATACACTAGTTCGAGGACGATCAGAGCGCAGCACGGGGTTGGGATTGGCCGGGAGTCGCCGCTTGGATACACTTCAAGAGCGGGCCAGCAGATGGCGGTCCACGTTGGGATTGGCCGGGAGTCGCCGCTTGGATACACT
>Ga0181530_10004292_pt1 | contig 15243 bp, 27 predicted proteins | sample PEATcosm2014_Bin_42_FD_119769 | JGI IMG/M metagenome (GOLD analysis project Ga0181530, IMG submission 119769) | Peatland microbial communities from MTU Mesocosm Facility, Houghton, MI, USA - PEATcosm2014_Bin10_60_metaG | ecosystem: Environmental > Terrestrial > Soil > Wetlands > Peat | place... | reverse complement strand
TCCATGTTCTGCTTCTTCAAATACCACACAGCCAGCTTGCAAAGAAATTTCATAGATCACCTCAGAATTGATTTTAACACAAAAGCTTTGCCGGAGTACGAACTCAGTCCAGATGACGCCTCGGAGACTTGGGCCTGAATCTTAGGAACGTTGAATGTCCTTACCATGACCTTGTTATTTATCTTGGCCTTGTTATTTTTCTTTTCACAGGGGCAACCATGTTTCAAATAATTGTCAAACTCTACTTGGCGAAGCTCACTCTTGAGTTTTCTTCGCACTCGCTGAAATACTCTGTCGTCTCGGTCTGCTTTGCTTCTCCCCATAGAAATCTCCTAAGGTTGGCTAAGAACTCGTGGCTGAAATAAACCCGAGGGTCAACATTACTCATTTGCACACCTATGCAGTTCCATTTTTAACTGTAGCAGTGACTTCTCCGTCGCCTAAAGGCGCGGCGCCCATTTCCTCTTGGCCAAGGGGCTGTGCGGCTGGCTCCCAAGTTATTACGCTTCGTCTTGATTCCTCGTCAATCTCTTCCTTGGTGACCGGAACCCAACCTTGCTCTGTAAACTTTTCGTAACCTTCCTGAGGAGTCTTACCACGCCAGCGAACTATCATTGAGCCTCCATTTCAATTACCAGTATAACACAGGTCGGAACGTTTGTCAAGCTTGTTTTGCCTCCTCCATCTTCAAATACAGTGTACCACAGAGCGAGAACAAAGTCAACACTATTTTCATAGCCTATTTTTCCCTACTATACGAGGCTATTACAGAGTAAACTAAGCAAAGACCTCATAAACTAGTGTGCCAACCTAACCCTACTTTAGGAAGCCCGGTTTTAATTTGATTTTCTAAAGTAATTCTTTGCTTTTCAATTCGTTTTTTCCATTGGTGGTTAAAACACAGGGTTTGATACCCTTCCGGGAAATTATTTTTAATCAGCAAGGTGTATAAACCAGTTCCCCCTACACGCATTGGCCTGCCGTGTAATGAATAAGGTTTTCCATTTTTCCTTGTTGGTATTTCTTTATACCCTTCGTCATTTAAATGGTCTAAAGAAAGCATATCCGGGTCAGTAACTTCACATCCAGGCCAACAACATTTAAGGATTGAATTAGGCCGTAATAGGTAAGGACTTTAATCTTTCTTTCTTTGTTTTTAAGTATGAATGCAGTCTTTTGACAGAGCCTACATGACGTTAGATGTCAAGTGATTTTTATATAAAAAAAATTTTTGGTCTTTTCTACCCTCATTATAAGTATAACATAAAATTTTTGAATAGTCAAGTGATTTTTTAAAATATAAAAATTTTTAGTTTACGAAGTAGTCTAAAGACTTAGCTAGGCTTAGTCTTATATGACTTAGACTAAACAGGTGTTTGTTCTCCGCGAAGGAGCATTATTTGTTTCTTGCGATTGTGGCAAGAACAAAGTGTTTGGTATCCAGTAGGCCAGCCTTCAATACGAAGGGCGTCTGCTAACCGAGCTCCACCACGCTTATGCTTATGATTCTTACGGTCTTTACCACCATCATTATTTACATGGTCAAGTTCAAGCATATCGGGGTCAGCGATTAAACAACCGGGCCAGGAACACTGCATTACTCCACCAGGACCATAATGGGCTAAGGCTTCTAGTTTAGATTTGTGTGCTCGTCTTTTCTTATATTTGCTCCTCGCTGTTTTATTGCTGTTTTTATAAGATGGCTCCAGCTTTTTACACAGCTTACACCTTCCTCGGCTATCTTTACTCTCAGGCCAAGGATGACCTCGGGTGCAATGTGTAGCCTTGTGAGGTACATAGCGAGAATGGCGACAGACTTTGCAAGCTCCATCTGGATAGGTATTCTCAGGGGTCATTTCATGTAACTTCTTTGAACATAGTCTCATAGTTTAATCATAGCATACCTGACGTTAGATGTCAAGTGATTTTATATTAAAAAAACTTTTGGTCATTATTTGGCAAAGACTTTGTTCTCACAATGTTACCGCCGGGCGGCCTTGACCTTTTGTGTCATACCCTGCAGACTCTGGCCACACCCGGCCTGGGCAAAACCGAATGGGACTCCTAAGGCTGTGCCGTGTGACAAAATTTGGCACGCACTAAGTGCTTTGTATTGAACAGCGTGAGAACAATGTCCAGCCAGGATACATTGCTCAGGCGCACACCGGCCTGACTGTGTTCTCGCGTCGTTCTCACTACGCTCCGCGTTGTTTCTCATTGCGCCGATGTAGCCGGCTGGCCTCGTATGTTGCTGATAACGCAGGACGTTGTGAGAACAGCGTCATGTAATATATGTTATGTCAACTAGCCCTACAAATATCACATAAATACTTTGTTCTCACTCAGTTACACGGCGAGAACGCAGTAGGAACAATGTGTCACTAAGCATACACGTCTACGATGTTAAACAACGTTCTCACGCTGTGACAAATTATGGCACACGCGCCCGGTCACCAAACACAGTGAGAACAAAGCAAACAAAGCAGTTATTTGTATTGACAATTAGCGTCACATGTGATATAATGTCATTATGATGAGATTAGACGAAGTGAGAACAGAGCAACGAGCCAAATACATAGAAGCACTAGCTCAGTTTATTGTGCCAGACGCAGGTATGGAGTTTAAGACTAGTGTGTTTGCTCACATGCTAGGCCCAGGTGTGTACATTGCAATCAAAGACAGCGAGCCTATTTACATTGGCATGTCTAAGAACTTCCTAGCCCGGTTTGGTAAGCATCACCACGAAGCTGAGATACTGGCCAGCGATACAATCAAGTTCATTCCTTGTAGGTCTATTGAGTCAGCCTACATGCTTGAGTCTATATTGATAGAGGTATTTGATCCCTGCTGTAACATCAGGAAGAAACACACTAACGCTGCTAGGATGGCTGCAAACGCTCTCGGCAGTCATAACACAAGCCGTATCATCACTCAGTATGCACACCCTCAGACTTCTTAAAATCCAAGGGCGACGACTGCATGCCACAATGCGCTTACAATGTCAGCTATTAATGGCTATTGTGGCTAGGCTGCAAGAACCCCGCGGCTCAGGCCGTGGCTAGAACACTGTATTGATAAGGCAGTTCTGCCAGCCCCGAAGGGGCCGCGTGCATACACTGTACTAGTCTGCCATACATAGGCTTGAGCCGTAACCCCAAAGGCCACCGTCTGCATACATATGCAGATGCTTAATACTGATTCAGTTGTGTTTATGAGTTTAGAAACAAGTGGGCAATACATCTCCACGATGATAACACATGGTGAGAAACTGACAAGCGTCGGCAATCGCTCTGAGCACGTCAGCGGTTCGCATAGCATTGTCATCTTGCCGATAATTCGCCGGAACAAAGCAGTTTGGTTTCATAGCTCCTCTATCACAAGTTTATTGTGCTGTCCGAATACAAGTCAATTATGCCGGTGTTTAGCTGCGTACATTATCGCTGCCTTGCTTTGTGAATAAGCGACGGTCACTATATGCCTGGGCGAAGGCTTAAACGGAACGCGCTTGAACTGCCAAATCACATAAGATGTACAATCACCCTCACCTACTCGCGATAAGATATAGGTTGGCCTATTCCGCTTGATCCTGGCATATGTAGGACAGCCATCGCAGCCACGCATACAGCACATGATTACTCGCCTCCCCTAACTTCAAGCCTGGGTAATTGGTAAACCATGCTAGTAGGTGCAGTGTCAGTATGCAGAAGTGTTTGGCACCCTTCAATGCATAAGCGAAGCTCGCGCAAAGCTTCACATGCCTTACACTTTATAATAAGTCTGGTATAACCAGTATAGCCTGGGTGATCGGGGCAATTCACAATAATCATATTACACCTCCGCAAATCCAACAACAGAGTAGCGGCCTTCGTTATACACAACTCTCAACAGCGTTACTAATTCGAGAAAATCAGGATGTGTGTTTGGCCTTTCCGTAATGGTATAACCGCGCACAGAAAAATATTCCCTGGCCCATAGCTTCAATTGCTTATCACTCATTTGTGTATCTTGAATTTTTTTATTCCTCATATATTATCTCACCATGTCCAATTCTAGTGTATCTAGTTCATTCAGGCATTGAAACAATGTTCCCTTATGTTTTCCAAACCACGTATTGTGATGATGGCCAAATATCCAAACTACCGGCTTATGCGCTTCCCACATGTGCTGTAAGAGCACACCGCAAGGAGGAAGAATGCCGCTAAAGATTGAATCGGCTGAGCCAGCCGGAGGCCTTTACTCGCCTCCCCTAACCTCAAGCTTGGGTAAAAGCGCAGAAGAAGAGGGGGGAGCGGCCATAAGATTATCGACCGAACTCCCAAAAGGAGCCCAGGGCCGCAAGCGCCTCGGCGCGGCGAACGCTGGCAAGATCGCCACTGCGATAAGCTTTCAATTGCTGCTTATCGGCAATCACCCACTGCCCTAGGTTTGGACCTTCCACGATGACTGCGTTCCAAAGATAAACTCCCATGGCACCTTTGCCAGCAAATGAGTCAACATAGAACGGTCCAAAGCTTTGACCCACTAAATTGTATTTCCTTGCAGGATACATTATGTCCACCTCTCAGTAAACTTGAACAGCTAAATATTCCCTGCAATCTTGGTGCCAAACTCTAACCTAGGGCTAGCGCATATCTGTGCAACTGAGGCAGAAACACATTTAAAAGGGCTGGAAATCGCGAGGAAAGGGCACGCCCTGCAACGTTCGTTATGATCCTGGTATATCGGCATGGGTGACCTTCAACAGGAGCCTGGTTTAACCTCAACTGCACCATATAACTCCTTTATTACCGTAGTGCGACTAAAATCACACAGTGAGAACACACCCGGAACATACTAGGTATGATCTGGCTAAGCATGCGATAATACTCTGTAAGTCTATGAAAATGCATTGTGATGACCAAGTGATGACTCAGTAAGTACTTTGTTTTCAATGTCTTACAAAGTTCCCACAATGTTCTTACAGTGTACTGACTGGTCTGGGCTCTGTGATGACAATTTCCTTACATTGTCAAAAGCTAGTATAGCATATTTTTTCCCTTTTGTCAAGCAAAATAATCTGAGGTTTGGCATTATAATTGAGTATAGCACCATCACATAGAAAACAGTGTAAATTCAATCACTTAGCTCCTAGTCTTTCGGGTACATATTACATACCTATTTGTGTTTGTTTTCATGAGGATAGATATGATAAGCATATTTTATAAGGCTACAAGAGCAATAAATACATGCAAGGCTAGTTTAAAAAGGCTACAGATCACTTTGTCACTATAAATAGTTTGCATCATACTGATTTTATTGCTGGGTCCAACGAAGAAAGTTCTTGGCTTTGGTCCTCAGACTGCTGTATAGTGGGATGTAAGGAGGATCACCCAGGAAACGGACACCCGGCAGGCTCTACGCACGATGGCGGAAAGAGCGGGGCAACGAAACGAGATGGGCGGTCTTCAGAGTGAACGAGAAACAAGGTTCTTTGACATCGGAATAAGGGTTAGTTGAGGCTTTCGGTTAGCGCCTCCCCCTTGGGTGAGTGGAAGATGACCCCCAACGAATAGAAAAAGAAACTCCAGACGGTGCATGACCATACGGGTCCGACGAATCAACCTGGGTGAATCAATCGTGAAGTGACTAAGGGATTGACTGAGCGCCAGGGGAAAACGGGACGGGGTAAGAAAAGGCTGATCTGAGATACTTGAGAATGACTGTTCTCAATGTGTGATGGATTCAAAAATTTTAAATCATCATGAAAGCCACAAAACAAGACGCAATTGATAGACGCCAGTTCCGGTGTCGTGGCCATGATGTGAGTAACTGGCAACCTTGTTGTAAGCTGCTAGTTATTCAGAGGGCAGAATTGGAACGGTACTAGTTGCATGATATGCCGGTGCAATTCAAGCCGTATGATTCTGCCCTCTGAATAGCTTTGTTGATCGCTCTTGAATCCATGGTCTTAATCAAATGAATAACAGCATGTGAGCGTGTTGTGAAAGTTTGAACGTCTAGGCCGTCATAATAGAAAAGGGCAGTTGACCATGGATTCCAGAGTGATTAACAATTATAGCATCGTGGCCTGAATCACACTTCCGTTGTGGTTCAGGCCAGAATGCTTAACATTTCAGAATGGAGAATTAAAATGGAAAAGATGATTAGAACGGAAGTTACAACGTGTAAGAATAGGGTATACATTCTTACTCATCCTTTAGCAACAGTGCAGATTTCGTGCTATGAATACTGGCCTTGGCAGGAAGAGATTAAACCTGTTGACCAACGTTTCTACACCGCTTGTGGTACGGTCAAAGGTAATTCTCATGCAACTTTTTCTCGCGTTCGCAACAATGAAACAAGGTTACTTGGAATTGTGAAGCGTTGGCTTCGTGGCCTTGAACAGTTTGAAGCTGACAAGGCTTCTGGTAAGATCATTACTCTTCACAAACAAGCTGATATTCAAAACGGTTTCGGATGCTGAGCGATGTGGTCTGCATATGTATGCAGGCCACAGTAAAGCGCGTGACGGTCACAAGCCCGTCAACATTTATTCGGAGGTGATTTATGACTCGCGTTCAAGCTGGTAGAGTGTATGTATATCGCCCTGTAGGAATGGACCTGTGGGATTCTCGAATTTACGCTGACCGGGTTGTTCCTGGCGACGAAGTTCGTGTAATTAACCTGTATGGGTGCCCCAAAGCTAATACAATGGGACATTGCCACATTGAAACGCTTGGCGGTGAATTTGCCGGTTTGGTTTTGACCAATTCTCTCGTGCTTAAAAGCAAGTGGGACAAACGCAAGATGTTTTGGGGTTTGGAAGCTTGCGATAAAAAGGAGGTGGTTGCATAAAAATGACTATTAATGAGGAGGTTAATATGAACTCTCGTTAAACACCAATAACTAATGTGCAGAGTGGTCCGGTATGACGAGCCTAACTCATACCGGATTAATGCGCGTGACGGTCACAAGCCCGTCTAATTTACCGTGGAGGTTTGTATGAGTAAAAAGGAACGTAAAGCACATATTGAATTTAATGTTAGGCATGGTTTTATTACCATTTGTACTCTTCGTGATCTTATTGCTGTTACTTCGTTGCTGCTTTCTATCGGAGAGAGATACCCTGAGACATGTTCAATTATGTTTCGAGCGGCACACGAAGCGGCACACCAATATGCACCTATCTAGCAGAGTGGCCCTAGCCTTCGATAGGGTGTAATGCTGCAAACTGGTCACAAGCCCAGTTACATTCAATTTGAGGTGATATATGAACATCACTTTTAAAGAACAAGAGACAATTCGCAGGCATGTCGAAGTGAAACGTTTGTTGGCTGAAAATGGCCTGGGTAAGTTCATTCGGCGGATTGAGCATGTAGAGGCTGCATATGATGTGTGGCTAACTACTGACCAAAACAAAGTTCCAATGTTCAAAACTGAAATTGAAAATGGCCCTGGTAGCACAATGCGTGAATTCTACGGGGAAGGCATCATTAATTAAACTTCACTCTCTTTAATATCGCAGAGTGCGCCCTAGTGATAATCTCCTAGGGTGTAATGCGGAGGTCCGGTCACAATCCCGGACAGCATTTAATCGGAGGAAAACAATGTATACCACTTACAATTTCAAGACCAAGAAACAAGTCAAAGAGGCTGTAGCAAATTGGAATAATCATTTGAAAGCTATTGCTGACCCAATCTTTGCTTTAACCGTAGGGCTAGAGGTTGCAACGGCTTGCCCGGTTTGCGTTTATCAAGAGGGGCTTTTTGGTGGCAACGAGCCCACTAATGGCACGGTTTATCTTGAGGGGCCGCATCACCCCAAGCCCCACCGCTGGTACGCTCAAGCCACATTGAAAGACGGTGTGGTTGTCGCGGTAAAGTAATGCAGTCTTTGCGGTCAGAGTCACTTAGAGAACTGAAGCCTTAAACGGTAGAGGGACCAGTGGCTTTGACCGGAGTGAGCATTACTAAATTTAATGGAGGATACCATGGACTACGAATTTATTAGTGAGCAAAAACTGAGAGACATTCGCGAATCTGAGGAAGCTGCAAGGTGTCTCCCGGCAGAGCGCGAAGCTGCAAGAAAACGAGTGGCAATCAAGCGTGCTCTCCGTATTCGTGGAATGGAGCCCGAAGTTACTATGATCGTGGCCTGCGAGAAAGTTTTGAGCCATGAGCAGAACGATGCTATGCAGTCGGCAATAGATGCGTTTTATTCCCGCTATGCTGACCTTGCAGTTGAGCATCGTGTTGACCCATATCACCAAGCTTTGTTTCGTTAGCAGAGTGGACTAGGAGCAATGAACGAAGGATACCGCGTAACTCAACATCGGGCATAATACTGGTGTTGGCTCCTAGTTTAATGCACAAGGCAGGTCACAAGTCCTGCAACATTCAAGCGGAGGTATTATGAAATATCAAAAGGCTGTTTTAGTTGACTGGAGTGTTTTAAACACCGGATGGTTTGGCCGCAGACTTACGGGAACGGTTTATAATCATCCACGAATCCCGGACGGCAAACTAATTTATACCGCCCCTCTCAAACAACTTTTTCGGACACACCATGTAGCTTTTACACTTAACACTCGCTATGTTTTAGCGGGAAAGGAACGCGAACAATGAAAGTTCTTCTTGGAAAGTGGTACTCTGGCAAGTATGGTTTTGAATATCTTTACCTTGCTGAATCTCCGCTTACAATTTCAGTATGGTATGCGAGCCCTGGAAACTTCTCATTTCGGTTTCTTGATAAGTCTCAAGACGGATTCAAGACTATAGATGAAGCTAAAAAAGCAGGTATTGCCTATGCTCGTGGAATTATATCAAAGGCAGGCCAAAGCTTAGCTGATGCATTCAATTCTTAACGCAGAGTGACGCGCCTAACCTTCTACCATAGACGTATAGCTCATAGGGGGCGCGATAATGCGGCATGACGGTCACAAGCCCGTCTATATTTTAGGAGGATACATGGACAACGAAACTAAGATTTATAAAGTCCCTGAAAGAAACCTTGGCACACTTGAAGAGAGAATAGAAAAGCTTAACAAACGTGCTCGCAAGCTTCATATGCCAGAGGTTGTCGTTACGGTCCGGCTCCAAGGTCTGTTATGAAAGTAAATCAAAATATTATGGAGGATTCTGATGAAAGAAAAAATTAATACTCAACTGGCAGAGAATGATCGTTATGAATCTCTTTGTCCAACTTGCAACAAAGCATTCACACTAACCCACTCTGAAATTGAGTGGTACAAAGAAAAACACCTTTGCCTGCCTTCTCGCTGCGCAGACTGCCGTCGAAAGTCACGCAATGAAGCGCGTGCTAGGGAACGAGCAAAACAAATTCAGATCGAACTGAGTGAGCGTGCTGCTGATCTTCGCAGGAAGGTTGAAGAGTTCAAGAATTTGCAAGAGGAGCTTCGTTCAACAACTTTTACTAATGCTAACGATTTGAAGTCGTTCAAGTCGCGTTTAAGTGGAATGGCCGGGAGATAGTTTCCCGGTTAACACGCATCGCCGGTCACAAGCCCGGCTGAAAGGGGAACACATGCCTATAGGAGCCGTTTTGCTTATTGCTGTGCTGGCCTGGATTATTGACAGAAATAAATTGTGGAAGCTTACAATTCAGTTATCGGCAGTAGCATTCACCGCAATAGGGGCAACGATTGAATTTGTAGGTTTGTTATGTTTAGTCGGCATACTTCATTAATTAGGAGGGGGAAATGAAAACGTGGGAAAGGTTGCTGCTGGCAGTTTTGATTGTTGCTTCGTTAATTAGTTTCTGGTTTTGTTTTTTAAGTAAATTCAACCCTTGTTGGAGGTTATTCTAATGCAAGGAAAGCGTGGTGGTTGGAAAGGTCCGAAGAAAAGCAAGCGCAATCGTGTGGGTCATGACGAATATAAAGAACGTTGCAAGCAAGGCAATATTGCCAAGGGTAAACAGGTTCGTAACCATGAACTAGGAACTTGGCAAAGGTTGTATGCTGAGCGTTCTACGGAGGAATAAGCAGAGTGGCCCCAGGCAACGGTACGAGCCCGTTATTAGACGGAGAACCTGGGGTTAATGCTGAAGGCCGGTCACAATCCCGGCCATCGACCAACTTAGAACTATCAGCGGCCTTAGCTCATCGTGAGAGCGGCTGATACTTTGCAGATAGACACCCTAGATGCACGGCCTATATCATATTTAAGATGGGGAGCACGTCCAGTGTTGATAGCTTACCCTCAGGCAGATATCGCCAGTGAGCCGGTGAAAGAGCCGCCCTGTTTGGACGGTAATCTCAGGCCGGAACATGCAGAGCCACCTTCTGCTATATAGGAAAGGGCTAAGCTGAGAAGCTTGGGGAACTGTTGTTAAGTGAAATCCTGCAAAGTATTAGTGGCGGTCCCTAGTACGAAGGCCAAGGAACGGAGTAATGCTAATGACACGAAGTCGGCTAGTAACCGGAGTTCAGTTATTAGAAACCTAGATCGGGGTTAAACTCCCCGAAGGTCGCTGATAGTTCTAAAGTTCAAAACATTCAAATGGAGGTAATACCATGATAGAGTTTGTTGATGTAATCAAGAACTCCGATCCTGACCCTGCGTGTGATTGCCCCGATATGCTAAACAACCAGCATAACCGGAGCGAATGCACTTCGGGTTGCAAGTGTGATAACTGCAAAGTTGAGTTTCTCTACAGAGGGGCTATCACTACTTACATGACTGATGGCAAGGACGTATGGCCGGTTTACATTTGCCCCGTTTGCAGTCATCAGATTTTGACCTTCTGGAACAACGAAGCTCAGGCCAATGAGATGTACCCTGAGGGTTGTCAGTGTGTGAATGAAGAAGAGAACGAAGAAATTTGTTCTCACTGCAAAGTGCTTCTTACTAGTCCAGAAGCATTACAAGAAGCTGAGTGGGAGGCATTGATGAGCCGTGGTGGTAAGAACATCATTGAAAGTGCAATTGGACGCATTGATGCTGGAATCGTGGTAGGAAAGTTTAACTTTTTAGACGTGGCCTATGCTCTTGAAATTCTCTTTGAAGCAAGGTGGAAAGCAATTAAAGGTTTGTAGGGAGGCTGTTATCACTCGCGAGGCGGCCACAAGTCGCGGAATTATTCAGCCTTCCCATTCAGTACTAGCAGAGTGACACGCTTGCATATGTATGCAGGCGTGGTAATGCGGCAGGCCGGTCACAAGCCCGGTCACGCTATTTCAAGAGGAGGTAATATGGAGTTTCCTACGCCTTGGACTTTGGAACTGAGACAACAATTTCCTTATGGTTTTGTTATTAAGGCAGCGAACGGAGAAGAAGTTATGGCTGAGGATGCCTACTGCTTTTCAACAGAGCAAAATACCCGCGAAGACAACGAGCGTGGAGTTGGTTTTGCTTTTAAGAACAAACCCGACAAAAGTTTTACTACTCGTGGCGAAGCGATTTTAATGATTGCGGCTCAGACCATGAAAGCAAAGTATATTGTGGCTGCGGTTAATGCTTACTCCCCTTTGCGTGGACTTCTCAGGGAATTGCACGCTGTTGTTGAAGGTGAATGCCCTAGACTGCTTGATGAAAACAGTGGAGGAAACGCACGCCTACGCCTAGATTTAGATATTCAGAAAATTCTCGCAGACCCACTGCCCTAACAGAGGGCAGGTAATGCGGCAGGCTCGTGGGTAGCCGAGTCACATAGTTAAATAGGAGGTAATACAATGTCTGGTTCTGTTTATCCTTGTCAGTACTGTGAAACGAATCGCTGGACTAAAGAAGAGATACCGTGCCCTGGCTGCGGTAGAACAAGAACGAAAGAAGAACAAGCTAAGAGCCTGGAGCAAGCAAAGCAGATGGTCCTAGACTTGAAGCTTGAGAGGCAACCACGTAAGAAGTGGTTTTTCATTAAATCTGAATTGGCTGAGCAGATCACAACCTTTGAAGCTTGGCAGAGGTCTTAAGTGTAACAAAACAATATAAATAGAGTTCTTGACTTGCTAGCCTACTTATGATATACTTAAGATAATGGTTAGCGGGGTTCCGGTGCCTCTTACACCTGCCCCGCTGATTGCCCTATAAGAGGTAGGGTAAACATGAGAAAATCACGCAGACAATACTGGCTTAAGTATTACAAGAAACACAAAGCTTGGATACTAGCTCGCAATAAATCATGGTATGAGTCTCACCCAAAGGCGCAAGCTAGGCACCTTTTCACTAAAAGGAAATGGCAAAAGACATTAAGAGGAAAGTATTCTAACCTCCTATCCCAAGCTGGGCGCCGACATCTTAAGGTTAAAATAACTTTTGATGATTTCAAAAATATGGTATTAGGAAAACGGTGTTTTTACTGTAACGGAAATCTTCCCAAAACAGGAGGGAGTTTAGATAGAGTAAAACCGTCCTTGGGATACATTAAAAACAATGTTCGCCCATGTTGCACCGACTGCAATATATCTAAATTAAATAAGACTGAAAAACAGTTTAAGTCTTGGGTTTTACAAGTCGCACGTCATTGGGCTTCCAAATAATTTGCAGAGTGGTTCACACACCTTGTGAATTAATGCACAAGAGCAGTCACAAGTCTGCTCGTTTCCATATGGAGGTAATATAAGGATATGAAGCTTTCGTTAGTTATGCAAGTAATGCTAGCATCAAAAGCAACTGATCTTTCAGCTTTAAAGTACCCTCTATTTGCCTCGTATAAGTTAGACGGTGTTAGGGCCTTTATTTCTGAGGGAAATGTTTGGTCAAGAAAATTCAAACCTATTCCTAACAAGTATGTTCAGGAAAAATTTTCAAAGCTTCCATCTAATTTGGATGGAGAACTAATCCTTGGTGACCCGACTGCAAAGGACTGCTATCGCAAAACAATGAGCGCAGTTATGAGCCATGATGACGAAGCTGGCAAGGAAGTAGAATTCTACGTTTTTGATAAGGTTCTGGATAGAACCTTTTCGGAGCGTTATAACATTGTAAAAGTTGAGTGCGGTTGTAAAGTTGGTGTCGTGGTAGTAGAACAAAAGATGATCTACTCAGTAGAAGAATTGCTTGCCTTTGAAGAGTTTGCCCTAGAACAGGGCCATGAAGGAATTATGGTTCGCTCCATAGATGGAATTTACAAGCATGGCCGGAGCACCGTTCGCGAGGGATGGCTTCTTAAGGTAAAGAGGTTTGAAGATTCGGAAGCCGTGGTCCTGGGATCCATGGAGTTTCAACACAATACCAATGAAGCGTTCAAAGACGAGCTCGGACATACGAAGCGCAGTACAGCAAAGGCCGGTAAGGTTGGTGCTGGTATGCTTGGCAAGCTACTAGTTCGTGATTGCAAGACCGGCGTGGAGTTTGAAATTGGAACAGGGTTTGATTTTGAAGAAAGAAAGTCTTTGTGGGATGAGAGGGAATCTCTTGTTGGTCGTATCGCTAAGTATAAACACTTTCCCTCTGGTTCTAAAGATCGTCCAAGGTTTCCTGTTTTCCTAGGATGGAGAAACCCAATTGATAGGTAACTTCAACAAAACAAACTAAATAAAGTCCTTGACTTTATAGCCTACTAATGGTATACTTAGAATAATAGCTAGTGGGGTTCGGTGCTCCTACATCGGGCTCCACGAACTTGCCATTAGGAGATGGCTAGCATGACAAACCAATTGTATCAAACCTTAACACCGCAAGAACGAAAAACTTACAACAGAAGTCAGTATTTGAAACGTAGAAAAAGCATTCTTTTGAAATCCCATATTAGAATGAAAACTACGAAAGGCAAATATTCTCTGTTGTTAAGTTGCTCTAAGAGACGGGGAGTTTCTGTTTCTATATCTTATTCTGTGTTTACGAAGTTAAATTCCAAGCCCTGTTATTACTGCGGAGGATGTTTGCCGGAAACAGGTTATGGAATAGATCGGGTAAATTCAAAAAGAGGATATGTCATAGGAAATGTAAGGCCATGTTGTGAAATTTGCAACAAAGCTAAACTATCTATGACAGAGAAACAGTTTCGCACTTGGGTTCTTAGAGTTGCAAAACATTGGGCTTCAAAATAAGTACTTTCCGAGTGGCAGTAAAGACAAACCGCGCTTCCCGACCTACCTGGGATGGCGCGATCCTATTGACATGGACTAGCAGAGTCAGCCTGCATACATATGCAGGCGTAATGCTACAGTCTGGTGACAAGTCCAGACAGAGTATATTTAAAAGGGAGCAAATATGGATTTGACTTCTGCACAAACCCTCGTGATGTTCCTGTCCCATAGATTTAAAACAACAGTTCCGAAAGTGCGGTATGGAAAGCTAAGAAGGTTTCACGGAATGTACTGGACTAGGAATAAAGGTGAGATCGCTCTTGTTCGTGATAAAATTTATGCCGATCTTGTAGCCCACGAGTTTGCTCATCATTTAGACTCTACTAGGAATCCTAAAGTAAGGCGCTGGCATTCTGATTCGTTTTACTACTGCTTACTACAAATCATTGAAGCAGTCGGATACAAAAAATATGAATATCCCTGGCACAAAGAATATCCACACCTTTTAAAATGGGCGGTTCGTGATGGGCTTTGGCCGAATAAGGATTCTAAAGAAGAATTAGATGCCAAAGTAACGTCCTGGTATGCTCAAAAATAGTTCTTGACAAAGTGAGAGGGGTTATGATACCATTATTATATGGTTATTTTTTCAAAATGGTCTGTTAGAGGAGCCTGGAGTCCTCATTGCACCGTCAATGCAAAGACCATGGGTCCAAATCCCATACAGACCGCCATGCGAGTTTCGTTCAGTGGCAGGACCGTAGCCTCCAAATCTACAGACAGGGGTTCAATTCCTCTAGCTCGCGCCACGGCACCAAAAATGAATCCATCACACGCTGAGAGTAGTCAATTTCAGAATTGGAGGATTCTAATGGACTGTGATAATCAGTTTGATGAAACTGAGAGCTACCGCCGACAACGACAGGCGGAGCTTAATTCTCAGGCAGTTGTAAAGGAGCGCCTAGAACAACAGTATGGAAAGGTCTGGAGCACGTCTGATCTAGTACAAGATTTTGAAGTAAAGGGCTTCAGTTGGCCCCTCTCCCGCTTGGCCCCTTTCGTTGTAGTTCGCCGCAAGAGTGATGGAAAGATTGGGAGCCTGGAGTTTCAGCATAGTCCCAGGTTCTACTTCAATTGGAAGGGAGACAAAAGATGAGCAAGCGTTCGGATTTCGGGTGTGTCGTGCATCCAAAGGCGAGAAAGGAATATAAGTGTGAGCTTTGCTTTGGGCCAATTCAGACTGGAGAAAATTACGTTGGCTATTTCGGCCAAT
>Ga0181530_10004289_pt1 | contig 15254 bp, 11 predicted proteins | sample PEATcosm2014_Bin_42_FD_119769 | JGI IMG/M metagenome (GOLD analysis project Ga0181530, IMG submission 119769) | Peatland microbial communities from MTU Mesocosm Facility, Houghton, MI, USA - PEATcosm2014_Bin10_60_metaG | ecosystem: Environmental > Terrestrial > Soil > Wetlands > Peat | place... | reverse complement strand
GGCGTTCGGATCGTCCCTCCGGCGCCGGGATGAAGTGGCCGGCAAACTCCTCCTCGTCGTAGTAGAAGCCTTCGTCGCCAAACTGTCCATGTATCTGCCCTTCCTCGGTCCACAGCAGAATGAAGTCCCCTGCCCTGAGCTTATCAATCGGCTTTGTGGCCTGATAGTAAGCTCCGGTGGGTGGAGGCAACGGCTGATGTTCTTTTTTTGGCACGACTGTTTCTGTTTTGCTGGATTTATACACAGCGTCATAAGTCTTTGCGCATGTAAATGCGCAAATCTGCCGCTATCCGAGCGGGTTCCAGGCGTGACACAAGCGACTGTGGCGCCTTAAACGGACTCGAACTTGGGGAAAAATCTATAGCGGTGTCATGCGGCACCATGCGCCCGCCAGGTGCGGGGGAAAATGGGGGGAAAGAATTCGGCTCCTTTTCCTCGGTCCATAGCGTTATTTGGATTTGTTCTACTGGGCCCGACATAGGGAATGGCCGTCGAAGCTGGAGTGGAGGGTGTTTGGAAAAGCCTGTCGATTTGATTCAACTTCCGGAACACATTCCCCAAGTCCTTGCCTCATGCCGTTGACGGGGACTACAGGACCAAGAGAAAATGTGAAATCGCAACAATCCCTCGCCTGGCATCCCCAGCAGCGGCTGGCAGGACTTGAACCTGCAACCTTCTGACCCGCAGTTGTGAAATATCTGTTTCTGGATGTTCCTACACGCATCAGATTGTACACTTATCCGACCGCCGTCGAACAAGCACGAACACAGACGAAACGGACGGTCACGATGCTGCTATCTATACTCCTCGCACGGGCAAACCCCTGCTGGCGACAACCAGCAGGGGTTTTGCCTGTATTCAATGCTCAAGCCGCGAGCATGGGGCGGAGGGCAGTCAATCTCTGAATTTCGGCATCAAGCGTTTCGCGGAAGCGTTTGATTGCGGCCATCGGCACCCAGTTCTTCGTCTTGGCATCAATCAGTTTCTTGCGGATGGCGTCAGCACCTTCGATGGAGTGGAGGTGGTCGATGGCTTGCTCAATCCGCCGCGCGAGCGCTTCATCCGTCGCCAGCACGCTAATCGCCTGGTCAACACCCTTGGCGAAGCTGGGGACATTCGGGTCGTTGTGATCCACGGCCTTGTAGCATTCTGCACCCGTGCGTTCGATCAAACCGAGAACCAAGGCGACGAACAGCAGGCGCGCTGGACGCGAGGGGTCATGAGCGGATTCCGGCGAATATCCGAGGAGGATGCTCGCGTCTTCCACGGCCACCACCATTGGGCCGCGTTTTTCTGGAGGCAGATTCCGGAACTGCCGGAATCCTTCGAGCAATTCGTGGTTCTCGCCCACGGGCGCGAATCTTTCCTCGGTTACGCAGAGGCATTCTTCCGGACGGGGGTGGTCAACCGTGCGGACAATCATATCCTTGCTCATGGCCTTGACGTCCTTGGACACCGGGGAAGTATCTCCCCCCTCCACAAGCAGGAACCGGTGCCGGATGCGCTGGCGTCCAGCGTAAGGATTCGCAATAGCGAACTCGCTTGACTGGAGATCAATCTGTTTCAACAGCAACTGTTTGGCTCCGTTTAATCCGCCAAAAAACTGGTTGAAGGTCTTGGGGAGCGGGACGGATCCCGCCACTTTTTGCGCCTGGTCCCGGATTGCATCAGCAAGTGACTGGTCAGCGGGGCGCGACGCAATAGCATGGCGGATGGATGACTCATCGGATTCGATCTGGTTCTCGACCGCTTGCGTAATGTCATCGGGCAGCGGGAACTGCTTGTTGCAGCCGGTGATATTCTGCTGCTTTTTCGCCGAGTCAATTCTGCCAGCCGCGTCCACAGCGGCAGCGGTCGTCTCTGTTTGAGCATTGGCACATTCACCTGCCGATCCGGCCAGGAAGGTGGCGAGCCGTTCATAACCCTGGATGGCGGCCGAAAAAACATTCTGATCGAACCTTGCAGCGGCTCTTTTCTCCAATGCGGAAATCCATTGAGAAGCCGCCGCCCGCGCATATGCCGGCACGAGGCGGCCCGGCCACCACCGGCGTGCATGATCATCAAAGCGCGTCACAGCATCGCGGACCTCGTGGTCGGCGACCTCCATCAACTTGGACGCGCTGGCGCAGCGGGTTTGAAACTCCAGACGATCCGCCCGAACGGTTTCAAGCGAATTGGCATAATACTGCTTGATGGCGTCAAGACCCTCCCCTGACGATAAGATTTCATTTGCCCTCTGTCTGGCCGCAGCCTCCCGCTGGCTTATCTGGACGGTGGCGAGGTTTTGAGTTTCCTCGACGGATGCCCTGGCCGCGAACTTTTCCTCCGCCTGAGCGAAGAACATGGCCGTCTGCTTCAATAAGGCTGGATCAAAGGCGATGGCATAATAGACGCACAGGAGGAACGATCCCATGGCCGTCGCCGCACCCACACTTGCCCAAAATCCCGGCGGGGCAAAAACGGAACCGGCCAGCAACAACAATGCGAGAACCATAAAAGCTACGGCGTAGGGCAGCTTGCGCCACTTGCCGCAACTTCCCGCATTTGCCCGCGCAAGGAGGGCAGCTTCGCGGAGTTTCATTTTGCTTTGATTGGCCGAAATCCTTGCAAGGAAGGATTCGGATTCGGGAGTCATGATTTGAGTATTCATAATTTCTTGTCGTTTTGTTGTTGTGGTTTTTACATGTTAGTTCTGTTGAGGATTGATCATCCTGGAGATCGCCTGAAGCGCGGCGTTGAATGCCAACTCACGGTTTTCAGACTCTTCGACCGCAAATCGTGCCAAACCCAAACGTCTGAGGCCGCGGTATCCATGCGACTTGTCGAGCACGACTTTTTGCGGATCGCAAAAGGCCGATTCGGAAAGGCTGCCGAGGTGGCTGTGAGATAAAAAATACAGGAGCATCCCGATGGAAGCACTAACCTCATCCCTGTCGCCAGCGACGAGGTGGCCGGTAGAAGCTCCCCATACGGTAAAGGTGTCCAGCAATTTCAACCCCGGATCGGGGGTAATAACCGCACCGGAAAAAAGGCCGATTTTGATTTTTGCCCGGTCGGTTTGCGCCAGCAACAGTTCCATGGTCGTCGCCCCGAAGCTCGCCCACGCGGTCGTTAAATCATGGGTCTTGGCCACCGTCGGGCTGGTCATGATGACGTGAGAGCGAAGCCGCAGGCCGAGGAGTTTGGCCGCATACTGCGCCCTCAATAGCAAATAGATGACCGTCCCCGCGAAGGTCGAGGCATAGCCGGAACCAAAAAAGTAGGCATCCAGCACATCACTCTGGACAACCGGGGTGCCCCGGTCACAAAGCTCGCCGTAGTGGCAACGGTCCCTTGCGTCAGCAAAAAGCTTGGAAAGTGCCTGGACAATCTGATGGTCAACCGCCTTGATGGTATTGGCGGAAAAGATTTTGTGGCCGCCAGCCCCTTCTTTTGAGGATGCGGGCGGAAGCAATGCAAGCTCCTCCGCATCGCGGCGCATACACGGATACCGGCTAGCCATCTCAGCCAGCTCGCCGGTGGTTCGCTCCGGAAGAATGATCATTTCGTCCGGTTCCAGACACACCGAGCCGCGCCCGGGTCCCAGTGGCAGGGAAAAGCCGCGTGAGGATTCAGCGGTATCTATCACCAGAGTCGGCGTGTGATTAAGCCGGTCCGCGCCAAGCTGTTTGGTTTCGAGGAGGCGATTGCTGGTGGCAAACGAGAATCCGCTCGTGCCGCCGCCAATGAGCACGCTGGGATTCCAGACGCGCGCGTTTTCATTTGCGTTGTGCGTTATCGTTTTCATGTTTTTCTTTCTGTTTGGGGTTGTTTAACTGTTGGCTTCGATGGGTTCTTCCATAGCTGGCGACTGCACCGAATTGATGCCGCCAAAAATCAAAGCCCGGCCCCCGGCCGATTCGGCAAGGGTGACGCGGTCGCCTGAATGAAGGTGAAACTTGCCGGCTCTTGGCAGACCATTGATTGAGGTGCCCTCGACTGCAAGCAGGACGGCGCGGCCGAGCCAGTCACGGCCGATGGCAGCATTATCACCGCGCAGTTCTTTCGGCGCAGAATGGGGGGAGTCATCCAAAACCAGGACATCATTGGAGCCGGCCAGAATAATCCCGTGCGCGCTGCCGGTTTCGGCTTCGGCCAGCTCGATCATGGCCGGATGCTGGCGGGCATTTGAGGCCACGCCAAAGACCACCATTGCGATGACGAGAAAAACCACTGCAACAACAACGCCAATTTTGCCGATGAACGGCAGATGCGTTGTTTTTGCTCCGCCAACATCGGGAGGAGGAGACGGAGCCGGAGGCGGCGGTGGTTCGTGCGTTGCTGCGACCACGCTGTTGATGGGCTTGTGCCCTATGGCAACCGTCGAGACAGCTCCGGCGAGGCTGGTGGTCACCGCCATTGCTGCAACTTGAGGCGGGTTGGTGACCATGACGAAGTTTGTCCGCTCAACGAAGACCCGCTCCACGTTGGTCATGTAATTCGTCTGAGTCAGATATTCTACAATCCTGACCGGCGGTGGGGCAGGTGTTGCTATTTTGACGACATTCGTGCGGACCACCGTCACAGTGTTCGTCACTGTCACGATGGACGGAGTCATGGGCTTTGGGTTCAGCGGAAGAATCTCGCCGTTTGCAAAAACGATGTTTCCCTGCTCGATTTTGCAATTGTCAATGTTGTCAATTGACAGCGCGCCAGCTTGAATCAACGGCACGGCAGCCTTGCCGAGACGGGCTAGGCTTGAAAGCTGTTGGAGCACCCATTTGTCATCCGCATCTCCGTTGGCGATGTGGTTTTGTACGCGGACGCGCTCAAGCAAATACAAGGCAATCAAACCATTCGGCGTCTTTGCAGCGATCTCGGCGATGCTGTCCTTGACCGCCGCACGGCGGAGTTGGAGCGACTGATAACGGTCGTGATACCCCTCCTTGTCCCTGGAATCGGCGCGCCACGCGGAAAGCAGATCAATTTTCTTGGCATTCTCCTTGTCAGAATAATCACTTTGATCCAACAAGAGATACGCGCGCACGGCGCTGGCGTCCGCCTCCGTTGTCAAACCCGCCAAGACCAAGCGGCGGGCCTCGGCGGCGTATTCTTCCGCACGCACGACCGTCGCCGCCGAATTGCGAATGTCGGCCTCAACATCGGCGGGCTTGGGAGGCCCGGCATTCGCCGTTGTCACCACGGCAGCGGCAATTAGCAAAATGCAAAAGATTTTCCGCATTGCGCCGCGCAAGAGACCGAGCGCGACCAGCAGGACGAGGACGAGGGCGGTGATGCCGACGACCGGGTGATCCGTGTAGAAATCGCGAACGAGCCAGGCGAAGTCTTCCAAGTTCGCCACGGTTTGTTGCGCAGCGGTCGCCAAGGGCTGACGCGTTGGGATGATGGCCCCGGATTCCAAAAGCGGGGCGTCCCCTTTTACATTCACGCTGGAAAGGCGCATCTCGCCTCCGTGTTGTTCGCGCTCGACGCCAACACGCATGACGTTCCGCGCGGCTCGATCCGTAATCCGCAGCACGGCAAAACGGTTTGAGCCGTCCATGGTAATGGTGGAGACGAAACCGACAACCCGGTCGTCCAGCGTGACATTCTCATGCACGGCCACCGGCTCGTCGGGATTGATGACAACACGGGATTCCCGACGCTGGTTGCAAGCCGTGAGCAACGGGATGAGCAGCAGACACGCCACCGTGGCGTTAAGCGCTGGCATTATGTTTTTCTTCATTGTGTTAGTTTTCATACTTTTTCTGTTTATGGATTTGGATTTGCAAATGGAAATGGGTGAAATTGTTCACGAAACCACCCCTCCGTTCAGAAATTTAATTTTCGTGTGACAGGAACTGCATTTGAAACAAGGGACTTCTCCGCGCAGCAATTTGAAATGCCTGCGGGCGGACAGTTGAATTGTGCGGCAGGCACAGACGTAGGCGAAGTTGTGCTCACGGCGGACCTGGGCGTTTGTGATGTCATAGGTGTGGCACCTGATCGGCTTCAGGCCCAGTGCCAGCATTACGGACTTCCACTCCCGACCGTGAGGTTTAACACAAAAGCGGTGGAGCCGTCTGGTAATGAGGCGACCCACTTCGTGAAAAACTGTTTGCTCTACGAAGTCGGTTTGGTTTTTGAGCAGCAGCACGGGATTCAGTCTGATTTGATAATCCCGGCAACAGGCGCGACCAGCACAACAGCCTCGCAAATCGAACAGTAGGCGCGGCAGTTCAAACTGACGCTGCCAAATCGCGTCGGCCTTAATGTAGGTTTCCAACACCTTGTCTTCCACCTTGGCCACGAGGTCATTGAGAAGTGCCGTGGGTATATTCATGCGTTTTGCTCCTCCTGGGGGTTGGCGCCTACAAAGGGTTGGGCGGGGACACGAGCAGTGCGAATCGCCGCATGTATGGTGGTGAATGGATGCCTCCAAGGCTTTTGCCCTTTCGCATCACCAGAAACCAACCGCCCGAAATTGATCGGAACTAAAACTTTAGTATATGTGAAGGCCACTGGGAGCTTGATGGTTGTTGGCATCGCGTTCATAGATGTGACAGTCCTTAAACACGGACCGTGCCAAGTAAAATGCACAAGTGTAGATCAACGCCGTCAGGCGTGGAAACGACTGGCTGACAAGGAGTTTTGCCGATCATCTCTTTTACGAGCACGCTTGCCGCTTGTTCCTCGGCAAGTTTCGTAATTCGCGGGAGGCGGATTTTGCGTTACGTTGTAACGCAGCCATTGCCGCTTCCGGCGGCTGTCAACAGAGCGAACTGGTTTGTCATGTTGGTTCCTGGGTTGACCGAATCAATCGGTCTTCTGCCGCAGTCCGTTGGTGGTCTGCTCGGAAACGGTTTTTTCAATGGATTTCCGATCGCTGATTCTGTCCCGTGTCGCCAGCGCTATAAGAGCCGAAAATGTTGAGCCGATCAAAACGGCCACGATCACGAATCCGGTTTCAAGGCGGTCCACCTGGCGTTCCAAACGATCAATGCGGCCATTGCGAATGTAGTAGTTCTGCCACTCTACATTGATTCTGTTCGCCCGCTCCATTTCCGCCAACCCGTTGGTGCCGCCAGCCGGTGGTAACACCACCATGCTCATGCCGGTCATCTCAGTCAAGAGTAAATACAAAATCAGAATGATAGTTTTCATACGTGGAATGTGGGATTGCTTCTATGGAATCTGCTTATTGATCCTTTTCCGGCCAAATGCCTAACCGCGCCATTCGCGGGTCCACAACCCGCGCAATTTCCGTCATGGCCGTGTGGCGAATGGCGGCTGCGACACTCGCTGCGGCGGGCGCAATATTTGGCACCGTGGCGGCGAGTTGCCGCATCTCGACCACGGCTCCGTCCGCCACCTTGTGTGCCGAACCTGCTGAAAGCTCATCGGCACTGTCACGAATAGTTTGCACCCAACTTTTAACACGGTAACGCAGTTCAGCGTCAAACTTGATGGGATCCTTGTGCGCAATGTGTGCCAGGTAATTCTCTCTTGCCCTGATTCGTCTTAGATGTGCGCGGCTCATAGAGGTTTCCTCTGGCAGGCCCTCGTCCAATGCAACCGTGGTTACTTATTGGTGGAGGGCCTAATCGCTTTCGGTGTTCACCGATGGTTCGGCTTGCGTTCAAGACCTTTTAGCTTGATCCATGCCAAGTTACCGAACGCCATGAACGAAGCACATAAGTCGTTGAGGATGCAGCGTATTTGCGCAAAATCTTGCGAGATGGAATCATTGCGCGCACACACGTAATCTCCCGACGTAATCTTTTCATTGCTAAAGCGATTACAACGTAACTTGACCATTCCGTATCCGACATAAGATAGAGCGCGGCGAGTGCAATCATCCGATTCGACAGCCTTAAACGGGCGGAGGGCTGGTGCAATCGGTTTCAGCAACAACCAAGAACGACCGGTGGCGAAGTGCGGTAGTGTAGAATATGCGTCCGATATGTCCGGGCTGCGGTCCGTGTGCAAAATGAATCATCCCGATGAGAATTACTAATCTCAAAAGCCCGTCCGAATTGTCCGGCTACTTCCAGCCTACGCCCTTCCAACCGCGTTGTGCTTTTCCATTCGGACCCGCTATGTCGTTTCGCCGACTGGCACCTAGTTCACGGCGCACCGCTTCCTCCATCAGTCCAGTGAAATGCGCTTTGGGCATTGTGTCCCAGCCGTGCCTGACACAGTAATCCGAGAACCGTTCATACACTTGGTCCGCGGTGAGTGAACCAGTCGCATCTTTTCTCAGGCAGTCCCGGACAAAACGGACGTGTGCCTCGCACTCGCTCAGAAGATCGTCCACGATTCTTTGCTGGCGAAGCGTGGTGCCGAGCCTCCAACCATCGTTACGGACTCGGTTCAATCCTTCCAGCATCCAGTTAAGCACGCCGGACGCTTCCCCGGCCAAGATGGTTTCCGACAGATCCGCGACCACCTTTTCCGGCGGTGGATTCTCGTACCGGACAATCCGAAGACGGCGGCGCCACGCATCCGCGTCCCCCTGGAACCGGACGCGCAGGTGAATGTTGCTAGTCAAAATCACATTAAATGCACAAATGATTTCCGGACGGGCGTTCGTGCTCTTGAATTCCAACGTCATAGGATCGCCTCCGGTCAGTGATTTGAGCACGCTGGCGCTGCAGCAATTCAAGAAATTGGGTGCAACGTCAGCGCCGTATAAAAGTGTCCGCCAGAGTAATCCTCCCATATGCTTCTCCCGTGACTCAGGTTTTATGGTTTTTTCCCAAGCAACATGCATGGCACTGCCCAGGTCCCTGAGTCAACGGGAGAAGCATTTCGTCCCAATTCAAACCGCGTCCCCAAGAGGGATGTTCGCAGCGTTGCCATGTTGTGCGGGCCGATGATCCCGCGAAGAACGCGGATAAAGGTGCCCTTTCCGCCTCCAGCCGTTCCCGTCAGGAGCATGACCACTTGCACCAGGTTCGATCCGACCAGGGCCACGCCACACCAGCGCTGGAGGAGGTCAATATCTTCCTCACACAGGGCGGGCTTCATCAGCACGTCGAGGAACCTGGGGCATGAAGCCCCGGGTACGTAGGGGATGGCCAGCTTGTTTCGCCATCGTGACGCCGGGCTGAAGGGAAGCAGTTTAAGATCTGTCAACCGAATACTTTCAGTGAGCCCCGAATCGAAAAACTGTGCGGCACTGCCAACAGTCCCTTGGCGCGCTGAAGAACTCCTCGCAGGGACGCCGTCTTCCGAAAGCGATAGATGAGATTGCCAATGTTTACCTCTTTGCCGGCTTCCTGCGCGCAAAGCAGAAGGGTCGGGCTTAAACGTGCAGCGAGTGCGTGCTCGGTCTGCTCCATGTAGAGCCCGGTTTCGGGATTGTACGCGTAGAATCGCCCCTCCGCCGCCATGTGAACCGCGGGTGCTTTGGGCGAACCGTCGCTGCTCAAGGTGCCGGCGAAGAAATCCTCAGAAATGTCGGCCACGTAGGGCTGGTCGCGACGGTCCCCTTGATTTGCAGCGCACCACCATAATTTTGTGAACCTTCGGAAACCGATTGGCAAACCAAATGTTCGGTCCTGACGAAGACGGATCGGGCGCGAAGTCGGGCACTTCCGCCGATTCAGCGGTATCGCTTTTCTCATGGATGGCGGCTGGGCTGGGATGCTCTGGCGTCGTTCTCATGCAATTCTCCTTGGCACAGGGGATGCCAATGATCTGAGAATGGTGGCTTAAAATCTCGTAATATGTTAATGTTGAACATGATGTGTCAGATTATGCCTTCCCCTCAGGGTGGCGAACGCCCAAGTGGGACGAGTTGAATTGCAACTTAAATGTTACGTTGCAACTTTAAAATTACATTGCAACTTTGATTAAGAAGGTGCATTTTATTCGTGATGAAAAATGCCAAATTCGTCGGAGAAAGGAAATTCGCTGGTGTTGATGCGGAAATCGGAAATCGCTTAATCGCGATGAAGCCTCGTGTTGCTGCTCTGCGCAGCGTCCGGGTCGCCCTGATGCAACTGGCCTATGCCTTGGCGGAACGGCCGGCATCAGCTGGCTTCTTGGTATTGCCCGACGTTTCGGTAACACCGGAACGTCTCCGCGATGAGTGGCGGCTTGCTTCGTCGGTGCTTCGTTCCGATGTGTTGAATCGATTGAGCATTTGCACAGGTGAGGCGGAACATTTGGTCGGCATACCCCAGGATCCAGATGCCGAGACGCAGCGTGCCATTTCTGATTTGATCGCAGCAGCAGGGCCACGCGCCAGTTTGAGTCTGGCCCGTCCCGAATACCCGTTCACGGTCATGGAGCTGCTCGTTCATCAGTGGTTGCTCGGTAAAGGGCCGATGACGACCAAGTGGCTAATGGAAACCGCCGGATGCAGCTACCCTACGGTCGCGACTGTTTTGCGGCGGTTCGAGCATTGCCTCGTTCGACATTCTGACAGGCGGGTGCAACTCCGCGCCTTTCCCAAGGAGGAGTGGGCGAGATTGGTCGCCGTGTCAGAAAAAGCGCGCGGCACAGTCCGATTTGCTGACCGTTCCGGGCAGCCCCGTTCACCGGACTCCTTGTTGCTCCGTCTGCAACACCAAGACCGCAAGGACATTGCTGTTGGCGGTGTCGTGGGCGCCAGACACTATCATCCTCGACTCGATATTATTGGCAGTCCACGCCTGGACATTTCACTGCACTGCCCTGGGAAAACGGCGGATATGAGTTTCATCGAAAAGCTCGACCCCGCATTGGCGCGAACGGAAAAGCGCGATGAACCTGCCTCAGTCATAGTGCATCTGGTCCGGCGTGCCGACCCGCTTTTCCAGACGGGAGAAGCAGGATTGGCCTGGGCCGATCCGGTCGAGTGCTTGTTCGACCTCCATGAAGCGCGCCTGGAGCCACAGGCGCGTGAGTTTCTCAATTCCTTCCCAACCATGAAAGACCAGATGTGAATAACGCCGAGGACGTCATGAGACTCGTTTCTCCGGCGACCGTGCTCAAGCAGATCGCCGCCGCCGTGCCGGAGGACTGTCGGGAGAATATCATCATCATTGGCAGCTTGGCAGCAGGGTATCATTTCTTTGGCGATAACGCCTCACTGATGGTGCGCACCAAAGATGCCGATTGCCTGTTATCGCCGCGCATCGAGGCCATCTCTGCCGGCGTTGCCGTCACCGAGCGGCTTTTCCAACGGAATTGGCAATTCCGGCCTGACGCCAAATGGTCTACACCGGGAAACGAATCCACGCCCGATGATCAACTCCCAGCCGTCCGCCTGAACCCGCCCGGTGTTCCGGAATGGTTTATCGAACTTTTGACTGTCCCGGAGTCCCCGTCGGACATGAACAAGCGGTGGGTTCGTCTCGCGACATCGGCTGGGCATTTCGGGTTGTGCAGCTTTGGGTTTCTTTCGCTCACAAACTACCAGCCCATTTCCACGCCTTTCGGCATCGCCATTGCCCGGCCCGAACTGATGGCCCTGGCCAATCTGCTTGAACATCCGGAGATTCGTCCTGAAACCATGAGCGGCCTGATTGCGACGCGCGAAATCAAGCGCAGCAACAAAGACCTAGGGCGAGTTCTCGCCATCGCGCGCCTTAGCGTTTCCAGAAGCGAAGACGCTTTGCTGGATTGGCCTGCCATCTGGCAGGAGGCGATGCAAGTGCGCTTTCCCGACAACTGGAGAAGTTTCATGGGCAGAACCGGCGCTGGATTGCGCCAACTTTTGAATCGCCCCAACGATTTGGATGAAGCGCGGCACACATGCGAGCATGGTTTGCTCGCGTCTGCGCCTCCTACATCGGAACAGCTCCGGCTTGTCGGCTTGCGTTTGCTTCAAGACGCGATCGAACCTCTGGAGAGAAGTGGGCGCTAGTCGGCGGGTACGCACCGAAGATGGCCCGGCTTCTTGCCAATTCAAGGTGTCGGCCTCTTATAGTCCGGAAAATACTTTTCGATCCGGTCGTGAATGTCAGGATGATTGGTCTTGAATTTGTTACTAAGGTCGCGAAATGCGCCGTCGCTTCCCTTGGATTCTTTCTCCCACAGGTTGCGCTCGCCGGTTATGAAAGCAACATCACCCATAACTGCCGAAGCAAGATCTTCGTCAATCACAGTCTCTGTCATTGCACGGAGCCCATCGCGCAAACTCTTCATTTTGTGCTCGACAGCATAGCGACAAACAGCACTGACCATTTCGGGAACATGGTTTTCGATGTTTGAACCTCGGCCTTGCTGATAAAGGAGCTTAATGTAGTTAGGCTCTGGATGATAAGTTGCGTCCAGCGTGAGGTCCCGTTCCGAAACGTTTCCTGAACGCGGATCAATGAAGCGGACCGTGAATGCTGGTGGGGAGGTGAATCCGTCCAAGCGCCTTGTTTTGACTTTGCGAGTCCGTTCCGAAGTCTCCATCTTCGCGCCTGGCTCTGCTGGCTCGCGCACCACCTCCTTCAAAGTTGCGCTGCCCAGCGCTTCTCTAGTTTTTCGCCTCACGCTTTCCAGCTCGGCAATCGTCCACAATCGAAAGCCGTTCTTCCTCAGACCTTCCCAAAATGGACGGTGCTTAAGCACGTCAACAGCACCAGCACCTGAGCCTACCTTGATCTCGGTAGTTGCATGTTGAGAAGTGCCCCCCCAGTCACCGCTCGTTCTCTGCCGACCGACGTCACCAGCCTTGTGCAGCTCCGCTACTAGCGAGAAATCAGGAAGGCTTTGCGGCATAATCTCAGCTGTCTTTTCCAGAATCACAGCCCGTTCGATGACATTGCGCAGCTCGCGGACGTTGCCGGGCCAGTGGTGGCCGAGGAGTTTTTCGCGGGCGGCGGGAGAGATGGCGCGGATGCGCCTACTCATGAGCGTGTTGTAATGACGCAGGAAGTTCTCGGCCAGGAGGATGATGTCGCCGCCGCGTTCGCGCAAGGGGGTGGGATTGATGTTGACGACGTTTAAACGGTGGAAAAGGTCTTCGCGGAAATTGTTCTGGCCGATGGCCTCGATGATGTCGCGGTTGGTGGCAGCGATGAGGCGGACGTTCACCTTGAGTTCATCGTTGCCGCCGACGCGGGTGAAGGAGCCGTCTTCAAGGAAGCGGAGGAGTTTGGCCTGGAGGGACCGGCTCATGTCGCCAATTTCATCGAGGAAAATGGTGCCGCCGTCGGCTTCTTCGACGCGGCCGAGCTTTTGGCGGATGGCGCCGGTAAACGCGCCCTTTTCATGGCCGAAGAGCTCGCTTTCGAGGAGGTTTTCGGGGATGGCGGCGCAGTTGATGCGGATGTAATTTCTTTGGCGGCGGACACTGAGGCTGTGGAGGGCGCCGGCGACCAGTTCCTTGCCGGTGCCGCTTTCGCCGAGGATCAGGACGGTGGCGTTGGTGGGGGCGACGTTTTGGATGAGATTGCGCAGCTCCAGGATCTTGGGAGATTCGCCGACGATCTGGTCCAGGCGGTAAACCTCGCGAGTATCTTGCTTTGTTCGTTTTCGGTCTATTGCGATTTCAAGAATCTTCTGTAATGAAGCCTTATAATCGCTGTTTTTGTCCAAATAGTCGTAGAATCCGGCTCGCATCGCAGCGACTACCTTTTCAGGGACCAAGCTGTCGGCATGCGCCGTTAGCATTACCAACATCATTTCAGGAGCAATTCTCCGGATGCAAGTTCCCGCCTCCAAACCATTAGTGGGCATTTTGTAATCCAACAAAGCGACATCAAAGTTGCGAAGCGTCGCTTGAGGCATCGCAATAACTGCATCGCCATCAGATACGGCAACGACCTCATGTCCTGACTTTTTACACAATTCGGACAGTGGTTCTCGCCACTCATATTGATCATCTGCAATAAGGATGTTCATAGAATTAGCTACACGGAATGTGAATTTTAACCGTTACGGCAGGTGCCGCGACACCAGAGATGTCCCACCCCAAATGATACAGACTGCGTTTCACAATCTCCAATCCACTTGGCTCAACCTCTGTGTTAGGCGTTTGTGCAACACCATTCAGGTAGTCGACCCATTGTCGCTTCCGAGCGGGCCACACTTCGTCCTGAGAAAACGCAACGAGGCGTGATTCGCTCTCTCGATATAGAGCAACCTCGAAAGTTCTCGATTGTGAGTGATCATAGGCACTTCTAGCAGCATTGTGCCAGAGATTCCAGAAAACAAGAAAGATGTCCTCGATAGCATCCTGTGGCGGCATGAAGTCCGCTTCTGGTTCAATACGTAGATGCGCGTGGGCTACTCCAGAAGTCTCTTTTTCTTTGAGCCATCTCAAAATGTCTGCTACGCCCTTATTCTGTAGAGGCCAATACTTTTTGTTCATAACGAGGTCGAGTGTAGCAAAAAGCACATCGGATGTCTTTTCAGCATCTGCGACAAATGTTCGACTTTTCCCGGAGATTTGAGTATCATCTTGAATTAAAGCCGCATGCAGTAGTGGTCCCGGATTAAGATTTACAATGCTATGCCGATGACCCAGGAACCTGGCGCGAATGCGACGCTCTTCCTTTGCAAATGCTGCCTTCGCTCTTTCGCACGCTTCCTTGGTGTCAAGCCCGCCTAGCGGGTCATAAGTCCATTCTGGATTAAAGTAGGGGTTAGGCTCTGTGGCGATCAGAACACGCCTTCCGTCCGGAAGATCGATTGGTTCACCAGCTCCATCAGTGTTGTCCGTCAAGTAGATACGAGGAAACGGCAGATTCCGAAGCAGGGACATGCTTCGTTGGTTGAACCGTGACACGATTGACTGCAAATCAGACTTGGCGATCTCATCGGCAAAAAGTCTCTCAATAACATCGAGGTATAGGGCTTTAGCTTCCGTGCGGAGCATAGCACCGATCCGTGGTATTACATCATGGTAGAAGTGAAATATGTCATACCAATGCGGTCGATCTGAATCAATGAACCTGAGCAACACAATCCATGGCGAACCTTCGATATGAATGGGAACGTAAATCCGATGCTTGGATGCCAGATTCTTAAAGCTGTGCCACTTTGCTTCGTTAAGCTCGTCTGGAATTTGCAGCGGTGCTGCCAATGTCACGGTTCCGGTGTGAAATGCATCTTCGGCTCCTTTGCCAAAGATGCGCAGAAACATTTTAGCCACGTCCGTCGTCGCTTCAGGTCCATTCCTTAGAAATTCATGCTGCTCTTTTGTAAGCACGCTCTGAGGCTGACGGATAAGTCGTGTTGGCTGGGATTCTCTTGCGACCAAAGCCGTGAAGACGAATGAGAACAGGTTCGCGCCACACGATGATGCTGGATCTTTCAGCCGCATATGAGGCAAGCCTTCCAAAAGTTTG
>Ga0181530_10004286_pt1 | contig 15261 bp, 15 predicted proteins | sample PEATcosm2014_Bin_42_FD_119769 | JGI IMG/M metagenome (GOLD analysis project Ga0181530, IMG submission 119769) | Peatland microbial communities from MTU Mesocosm Facility, Houghton, MI, USA - PEATcosm2014_Bin10_60_metaG | ecosystem: Environmental > Terrestrial > Soil > Wetlands > Peat | place... | reverse complement strand
TGTTCCATTCAAACATGCATAGCAAATCGGCGGAACAGTCGCGGAACTTTAGCCCGGCCCTGGAAACTACTCGGTGCCGTTCTTTTTGCGCTCGGGAACACCCAGCTCTTTGAGCAGGCCCGTGGCTTTGTAGACCGTATCGAGCGCCTCGCTGATGCCCTGCGACGCCACGTGCACGGCGCGCGCCAGATCGTCGGTGTACATATAGGTGGACGGCAGGGCTTCCAGGTTGGCGTCGAAGACCATGCCCACCAGTTCGCCGTTCCGGTTCACGGTGGGGCTGCCGGAATTGCCGGCGGAAATGTCGCAGGTGCTCACGAAGTCGAAGGGCGCGATCAGGTCGAGCCGGGCCTTGGCGTCCATCCACCGCTGCGGCAGTTTGAAGGGCTCCTTCGGACCCGCCAGGTGAAAGAGGCCGCCGAAAGTGGTGGCGAAAACCACGGACGCTTCGGTGCGGTCGTGATAGGCCTTCACTGCGCCGAAGGTCACGCGCGGCGTGGAGGTGGCGTCGGGGTAATCCGCCGGGCCCCAGATGCGGAAACGGTATTGCGCAATCTTCTCGGCTGCCGAGGCCGCCAGCGCCTCGATGGTTTCCTTGTGTTTCTTGAGCAGCTTGCGGGCCGGCTCATCCAGCGCGCGGACCAGCCGCAGCATGCCGTCGTCGGATTGCATGGCGGCTGCTTTGTCGCCGGCCAGCCGTTTTCGTTCCGCCACGTCTTTCAGCTTGCTCGTGGTCACGAACTCCGCGGCCATTTGCGCCGGCGTCTTGGAGCCCAGGATGGCTTTCAGGGGAACCTCTCTTTCCCCGAGCGCTTTGAGCTCTTCCAGATACTGAGTGAGCAGCGCCGTCTCCAGGGCGTCGTCGATGGGCGCGGGGGAATAAAGCGCCAGTTCCAGCGAGCCGAGCGCGGTGTCGCGGTATTCCGGCAGGCGCTGTTCGTTGGGCTTGGCGCGCTCCTGGCTCAACCGCAGCACCTGGCGAGCGATGCGGAAAAGCGTCGAGCCTTGCGCGGCCGGCTGTTCCAGAATCTGGTAAGGCTTCTCGAACGGCGTCCAGGTCTTGTGAGCGGCGGCCACTTCGTCCCACACCTTGCCGCCTTCGGTTCCCAGCTTGGGATCGTGCTCCACCGCGTTGCGCAGGCGCTTCTCGAAATTCACTTTGCGGATCAGCAGGCGCTCGTCGCGCAGCCCGATCAGCAGGCCGGCGGTGGATTTGTAATTCAGCCCGAGGGTGGATAGCGCCCCTTCCGCGATGCGCCGGCTCTCGTCGGTCTTGGGCGTGAAATTGCGCAGCATGTCGATGCGCGCCGCCAGCCGCTGGGCCCGCAGCGGCATTTCCGTATCCCGGTAGAAGGTCAGTTGCGCGCTGGTGTCCAACCGCGAAGTGGCCGCGGGGTTTCCGGCCACGAAGAGCAGGTCGGTGTCCTTGACGCCCTCGGCGCTCCATTTCAGGAAGTGCGGGGTGGCGGCCGGCCTGCCGTTCTCATAGGCGCGCAGAAAAGCGATGTCCAGCTCGTACCGCTGATAGGTGAAGGTGGCGGCGTCGCCGCCGAAAAAGGCCATCGCGCGTTCCGGCGCGAACACCAGCCGCAGATCGGTGTAGTTCTTGTAGCGGTAAAGGTGGTATCGTTCGCCCGAAGAGAGCGCCACCACCGTGCAGGCGTCCCCGGTTTTTTCCGCGCAGGCCTTTTCCACCCGCGCAATCGCGGCGTTGCGTTTGGCCAGCGTGTCGGCGGCGGCTTTTTCGGTCACCATCACTGGCTTGGCGTTCTTGGGCGCTTCCTTCACCGGCTCTTTGATCTGGCTGGTGACGTCTTCCAGGCTCACCAGGACGCCGGCTTCGAGCCCTGCGCAGGCTCGTTCGTCCGGGCCCGCTGCCGCATAGAACCCATCCTTGACGTAATCGTGCTCCGGCGTGCTGAGCTTGGCTACGCAGTTCTCGACAGCTTCGCGGTTTGTCAGCACCAACCCGCCCGCCGATACGAATGAGCCCGAAGAGCCGCCGATCCGCAACGTGGCCAGCCGCAGGCTTTCGAGAAACGCGTTCGTCGCGTCGAAGCTGTAGGCCTTCTGAACCGCGTCTTTCGGAAACTCGTTGAAAAGCCACATGCCCTCGTCGCCCAGAACGGGCAGAGCGAGAGCGCACGCCAGAAGCACGGCGGGGATTTTCATGCAGACTCCAGGATATATGGATTCCGGCTGCCCGGCCAGTTAGTTCCCAAAGTTCGGCCAGTTCCGCTTGACAACGCTAATAAATTAGTACTAAATCACATATATGCCGCGCACCGTTCTCTTGCTTTTCATGGCAGCCGCCTGCCTGATGGCCCAGGACCAAACCCAGCCGTCGCCGCCGCCGGCCATTCCCGACCTCATCAAGACCGGCCAGGCCAGCTACATGAAAGGCGATTACGAAGCCGCCCGCCAGAGCTTCCTGCAGGCCTGGGAGATCGCCCGCATGGGCCCGCTGGACGATCCCGTGCGCTACGACATTCTCAAGCGCCTGGTTACGGTGCGCGCCGCCGCCGGAGAATTCGCCGACGCCGACGACTTTCTCCAACTGGCCATCTCCTGGCGCGAGCAGAACCTGGGAATGTACGATCCCAAGATTGTCGACGACGTACTGTTGTCCGTGGGCTTCGCGCGGGCCATGAAAGATTTCGACAAAGCGCTGGCGGTGATGAGCCGCGTGATGTCGTTGCACTACCGCGCGGCCGAAGGCGCCGACAGCATCGCGGTTGCCGACGATTTCAGCCGCGTGGGGCAGATCTACGCTGAAATGGGCAAGAAGGAAGAAGCCATCCTCCGGCTCAACGGTGCGCTGGATCTCCGCGCCAGAATTCTCGGGCCGCTCGATCCCTCGCTGGTCTACGACCTCGATCGCCTGGGCGGCTTGCAGATCGCTTCGCGCGCCTACGACAAGGCGGAAGCAACCTACCGTCACGCCCTGGTGATTCGCGAGACGCTCTACGGCAAAAAGCATGCCGACCTCATTGCCTCCGTCGATGGCCTGGCTTACGCCTTGTTCGGACAGAAGAAGTACGACGACGCCGAGCCACTCTACCTGCGGCTGCTGGACTTGTGGAAGGCTTCGGTGGGTAGCGAAACGCACCCCATGGTGGCCATGGCGTACGACAAGATTGCGATCTTCTACGCGGCGCAGAAAAAATGGGACCAGGCTGAAGTGGCCACCACCCACGCCAACGCCATCCGCGCGTTCCAGTTGGCGGATGGCCTGTCCGGCGAAGCCTCGCAGCGTATCGACGAGAGCAAACTGGCCGAAGCCTTGCCGATCTACGAGCGGGCCATCAAGATTCTGGACCCGCCCAACCCCGTTTATGACTCCGAGCGCGCCGACCTGGAGAACATGGCCAACGAACTCAAGAAGGTTTTGAAGAAGCCCGCAACCCAGGCCCCGCCGGTGAGAAAGAAGTAGTTTGGTGGGGCGGACCCCTGGGCGGACCCCCTGGTCCGCAACCCGCCCCCCGGTCGGGTTTGACCGCGGCAGCGTCCCACTACACATGGCCAAGTCCGCCTTTGTGCCCCAGCCTCTTCGACTACAATATGTTTAATGTCCAGATCGCTGTTTGCCACCGTTGCGGCTGTGCTCATGCTGGTTGCGGCCAGCACCGCGCAGATCGAAAAGAAATGGGTCTTCAATAAGGGCGAAATCGAAACCTACGTGCGGCATTTGTGGGTGCTGCCTTCGACGTTGGTCGTGACCGTGGGCGACCCGAAGCCCTCGGCGGACTTGCCCGGCTTCCAGGAAGTCATGATCAAACTCACCCAGGGACAGGCCTCGCAGGACGTTACCATCTACATTTCGAAAGAAGGCAAAATTCTCCAGGGCAATATTTACGACATCAATCTCAACCCTTTCAAAAAGGATCTCGACCGCCTCAAGACGCAGTTCCAGCCCAGCCTCGGGACGCCCGGAGCCACCGCTGTGCTGGTGGTCTTCAGCGACTTCCAGTGCCCCCACTGCAAAGCCGAAGCGCAGATGCTGCGCCAGAGCCTGGTGGCGAATTATCCCACCCAGGTGCGCCTCTATTTCATCGACTTCCCGATCGAGCAGTTGCATCCCTGGGCCAAGGCCGCGGCCATCGGCGGCCGCTGCGTCTTCCGCCAGGATCCGGGCTCGTTCTGGGAATATCACGATTGGGTTTTCGGACACCAGGAATCCATCACTCCCGAAAACCTGAAAGAGATCGTCGCCATCTGGTCCAAGGACCGCAAGGACATCGATTCCCTGCAACTCGGCCAGTGCATGGACACCAAGGCCACCGAAAAGGAAGTCGATGCCGAAATGGAAGAGGGTCGTACCTTGCAGATCGAGGGCACTCCCACGATGTTCATCAACGGCCGGCGGGTTCAGAATTCCATGACGTGGCCCGACCTGAAGGCCACCATCGACAACGAAATCGAATACCAGAAGGTCGCCAAGAACGCCGGCGAAGACTGCGGCTGCGATTTGCAGCTCAGCGTGCCCGGCCTTCCGAAAACCGGCGCGCCGGCGGTCAAGAAGAACTAATTGGTCAAGAATCGAACACCCATGAATTTCTATAAGAGCCGGTTCGCGTGGCTGGTTTTGTGCGCGGCGCCGTTGGCTTACGGCGCCGACGCCAAGATTGACCCAAATCTTTATTTGAACGACGTCAAGTTTCTGGCCTCGCCGGAGTTAAAGGGGCGCGCCACTGGCAGTCCGGAACTCGAAAAGGCCGCCGCCTTCATCGCCGGCAAGTTCCGCGAATTCGGTTTGAAGCCGGTCGCGGGCAACACTTATCTGCAGCCTTTTCCGGTGACCACCGACGCCAGGCTGGGCAAGCAAAACCACTTCGACTTCCGCGACAACGGCCGCGTCACCACGCTGCGCTGCCCGGACGATTTCGTGCCCTTCAATTACTCCTCCACCGCGAAGCTGAGCGCCGCCGTGGTCTTCGCCGGCTTCGGCATCACGGCCCCGGAATATCATTACGACGACTATGCTGGTTTGGATGTTAAGGGCAAATTTGTCTTGGTGATGCGGCATGAACCTCAAGAAAATGATGAGCACAGCATCTTCGCCGGAAAGATGCTTACGCCGCATGCCCAGTTCGTCAACAAGGCCGCCAACGCCAAAATGCACGGCGCCGCCGGGCTGATCCTGATTGACGATCGCGCCGCCCATCCCAATGAGCCCTGGGAGATGCAGAGATTTGGTTCCACTGCCGGGCCGCTGGATGCCGGAATCGCCATCCTGCAGGTCAGGGAAGAGCGCATCGACGCCTGGTTTCAAGAGGCCGGCAAGAGCCTGCCCGCGGTGGAAGCGGCCATCGATAAGGACCTCAGGCCGCAGTCGTTCGCCTTCCCCGACACCCTTCGCGTGGATGCCGCCGTGGACATCGCGCGCGTGGTCAAGACCGTCCACAACGTGGTGGCCTATGTGCCTGGCGAAACCGGCGAATACGTCATTATCGGGGCCCATTACGACCATCTGGGCATGGGCGGCCAGTATTCCCTGACGCCGTCGGTGGTGGCCATTCATCCCGGCGCCGACGACAACGCCTCGGGGACCGCCGGCGTCATCGAGCTGGCGCGCTGGTATTCCAGACAGCCAAAACAAAAACGAGGCATTCTGTTTTTGTCGTTCGCGGGCGAGGAAATGGGCCTGTTGGGGTCGGCTTACTACGTGGCCCACCCCGAGCTGCCGCTGGCGAAGGCCGTGGCCATGATCAATATGGATATGATCGGCCGCATTCGCGACGGCAAGGTCTATATCGGCGGGGTGGCCACCGGCACCGGCCTCCGGCCGATGCTGGAGCAGGTGACGCCCAAGTATCAACTGAAGGTGGATTATTCCGAGGGCCCGGAAGCGGGATCGAGCGATCACACCTCGTTTACCAGCGGGCAGGTGCCCGTGCTGTTTTTCTTCTCCGGGCTCCACGCCGATTACCACAAGCCTAGCGACACCTGGGACAAGATCGACGCCCCCGATGCCGCCCGCCTGCTCACCTTGGTCGCGGAAGTTGCCGACGATCTCCGCGCCGTCGCCGTGCGCCCGGAGTTCGTGCATGTCGCGCCCCAGACGCCGCCCATGGGCGGCGCTTCGGGCTCCGGCTACGGCCCCTGGTTCGGGTCGATTCCGGATTTCGGCGAAGGCGTCAAGGGCGTCAAGTTCGCCGATGTGCGCGAAGGCTCTCCCGCCGCCAAGGCCGGCTTCAAGGCCGGCGATGTGATAATCGAATTCGACGGCAAGAAGATCGACAACCTCTACGACTTCACTTACGCCTTGCAGGCCAAGAAGCCGGGCGACGAGGTGGTGGTGAAGGTGCTGCGCGACAATCAGCCCGTGGAGGCCAAAGTGCTCCTGGCGAAGCGGCAATAGGATTGCCCTCCGCCAGGATTTCGTTGCCCTGTGGCGCACGCACGCATGCGTGCCGCGTCGACACTCGTGTCGACGCTTGGCGTTATCGCGCATTGGTTCGGCTATGCCGCTTGGCGGGGCGGCCGATCTCGGCCGCAGCCTCTGGTACGCGTAATCCCCTTCACAGTTCGGGCAGCAGTTCCCTGAGCATTTGGATCAGCACGGAGGGAAAGAACGGCTTGCGCAGAAAGCGCACACGGGGGGATTTGGGAGTGTGCGGGCCCTTGTCACGGCCCGAAATCAGCAGCACCCTGGCTTCCGGTTTCAGCTTGAGAACGCGCTCCGCTAGCTTGTTGCCGTCCATTTCGGGCATCAGGATGTCGGAAATCATCAGGTGCACCGGGTGCTCTTCGCAGATGCGCAGGGCTTCGGAGGGCCGTGGCGCCAGCAAAATGTTGACGCCGTGCGGACGCAGCATCTTTTCCATCAGCCGCAGGATTTGCGGGTCGTCGTCCACAATCAGAACGGTGCGCTTTTCTGTGCTCATTCGAACATCTGATTCTACGGGTGGCTGCTTGCCATGCGCAACCGGGCGCGAATTCTGCGACAATGCGGCCAGTGCCCTGTCTGTTTTTCATTCTCGTTCTGGCTTTCCCCCGCGCCGTCCTGGTCCTGATGTTTTTTTTCTCCAACTATCTCGGGCGCGCCTATCACGGGCTGCTCATCCCCGTGCTCGGTTTCATCTTTCTGCCGCTGACCACCATCGTGTACGCATGGCTGATGAATTCGCACCGCGGAACCGACGGCATCAATGTGATTTTTCTGATCGCCGCCGTGGTGATCGATCTGGGCGGCCTGAGTGGCGGCGAGCGCTATCGCCGGACCACCCGCTAGACGGGCCCCACCCGCTACTTCCGCCCGTACGTCACGATGACCGTGGTCCGGCGCGATCCGCCGGTGGCCACAATCGTCAGGCTGCGCTGGTCGCCTTCATCGGCCGCGACCACCGTGCCGCCTTCGTCGTTGATCGTGGAAATGTTGATATTCATCGCCATGTCCTTGCACTTCTTTTCGTAGAAGGCCAGCACTTGCGACGCCGCATCCGGGGTGGTGAAAGTGAATTCGCCGCCTTCGCCTCCGGAGCCATTCGAGCCGTCGCCCGATCCCTGCGCCCGCAAGGCAAAGGCCGGCTTCGATCCCGGATACGACGGAACCCATGACGGCAGTTTGCCTTCGCTTCCGAATTCCACCCTGCCGTCCCGCCCCGTGATGGCGAAGCCGCCGCGCGTCCGGTCGAAGCTCACGCCGGCCTGCCGCACGCGGTGCAGCACGAAATACCCGATGCCGGCCGCGCCCAATCCGCACAAGACGAACAGTCCTAATATCACCACCAGCACCCACACAATCGGGCTGGTTCGCCGGGCCAAAGGCGCTCCCGGCGAAGCCACCGGCGGCTGCGCCTGGGCGGCGCCCGCCGGCGTTCCGCATTTCGTGCAAAACGCACCCGTCATGGTCGAGCCACAGGAAGAACAAAAAGCCATGCTTTCCATCACCCCCGCACCAATGTACTGCACGTTGCCGCGCGGCGCAATGGCAAAGGAAGGCGAAGGAAGACCGCTCCCTCACGGTCGTCGCGGCTCGCCTCTTACTTCAACTTCAAGACGGCGTCCTGATACAACAATTCCAGCGTCTTGACGGAGTTCGTCTTGCCGCGGTACGCAAAGTAGAGAAACCCGCTGAACGCCGCATGGTGGGGGCCTTCCACCAGGGCCGTCTCCACCGCGATTACTTCCGCCTTCACCGGTTCTTTTTCCACGCCGCTCGGATTGTCCTGCGGCACCGGCACGCGCGGCGGAAGCTGGCTGCCCGGCGGATTGCTTCCCGGAAACGGGTTCGGATTCCGCGGCGGGCCGCCAATTACCACTCCCGCATTCCCCGCGCTCGCGTCGATTTCCCCGTTGGGCCTGGGCTGTTCCCATTCCGGATGCTGCAAACTGGCGGCCACCATGCTCACCGCCTCCGGCAGCAGCACGGCCTTCCTGCCGTTGATGCGCAACGAAAAGTCGGAGTTCCGGATCTCGATGGTCTCGCCCTTCGGTGGAAACAGGGCCACTTCCACCACCAGGTAATCCTTCGCCAGGAACGCCTTGTCTCCGCGCGAAAAGCTATGTACCATGTACTCGGCGCCGATGGCCGCGGTGCGCGTGCTGGCGTGCGCTTCGTAATCCTCGGCATTGGGCTTGGTCTCCGTCCCCTGCCCGAACGCCGCCGCCGCCGAAAACAGCAGCAACCAATACCGCATGCTTGATGATACCCCCGTCCGCCGGACGGCATGATAACCTGTTCCCTCAGGAGCGTATCCCATGACCAGACGCGATTATCTCAATTGGATGGCCGCCGGAGCCGCCGTGGCCGCCGCGGGTGACGCATCCGCCGGACAGCAGCCGCGGCCCGGTGCGCCCCCCGCACTGCAACCCGGCGACGCCGACCGCGAAGCCCGCATGAAGTGGTGGCACGAAGCCCGCTTCGGCATGTTCATCCACTGGGGACTCTACAGCACCCTGGGGCGCCACGAATGGGTGATGGAAGAGGAAGGCATCCCGGTGGCGGAATACGAACAGCAGGCCAGGCTGTTCAAGCCCAAGCCCAACGCCGCGCGCGATTGGGCGCGCCTTGCCAAACAGGCGGGCCAGAAATACATGGTGATGACCACCAAGCACCACGAAGGGTTTTGCAACTTCGACTCCAAGCTCACCAACTACAACGCCGCCCAGCAGGGGCCCGGCCGCGACCTGGTGAAGGAATACGTCGAAGCCGCCCGCGCCGAAGGCCTCCGCGTGGGCTTCTACTATTCCCTGATGGACTGGCACCACCCCGATGGCGCCCGCTGCAAGAGCGCCGACGGCAAGGTCGACGAGCCCGCGCGCCGCCGCTTCGTCGATTACATCCACGGCCATGTTCGCGAGCTGATGACCAACTACGGCAAGATCGATATCCTCTGGTACGACGTCAACTGGCCGCTCAACGCCCAGGAACGGGAATCCGAAAAAATGAACGAGATGGTCTTCAAGCTGCAGCCCGAGATCATCGTCAACGACCGCAACGGCTTGCCCGGCGATTTCACCACCCCCGAGCAGACCATCCGCGCTTCCACGCGCGCCTGGGAATCCTGCATGACCATGAACGGCAGTTGGGGTTATCAGAAGGCCGACGACAATTGGAAGACGCCCAAGACCATCGTGCGCAACCTGGTGACTTGTTCCCACGACACCGGGAATTACCTCCTCAACATCGGCCCCAAGGCCGATGGCTCCATCCCCGAAGAATCCGTCCGCATCCTCACCGCCGTGGGCAAGTGGATGGAGCATAACGGATCCACCATCTATCAATCGGACAAGTGCCAGCCGCACGCTTCCGAATTCGCCGGCTTCTCGCGCCAGGCGAATACGCTCTTCATGCACGTACACTTCTGGCCCGGCTCGACGGTATCGCTGGGTGGTCTGCGCAACAAAGTGAAGTCCGCGCGCCTGTTGAACGGAGGCAAAGACGTGAAGTTCGACCAGGACGATTTCCGCGTGCGCTTCACCGGCCTGCCCGAGAAGGCCCCCGACGATCCGGTCACCACGATCGCCATCGAGTGTGACGGCGAGCCCAACCAGGACACCTCCGGCTATGTCCGCCGCGAGCGGCCGCGACGCGGGGTGGGAGTATAGCCAAGGGGGTTTCGTTTCCCAATATCGCGAATGCCGCAGGATGAGTGGGGCAGACCCCCCTGGTCTGTGCGTCTCCCCGGACCGCTGTTCGCTTGAAGAATCAAGTGATTGCCACTCGCGAAAAGCCGGCCGGGGGGCCGGCCGAGGACGAGGGCGTCCGCCCCACGACTCTTCGCTAGAGCACCGTCGGCGCTTCGCCCAAACGCACCTTCAGCGTTTCATGTCTGCCGTTGCGATACACCGTCAGCTCCAGCATGTCGCCGCCGCGCTTGCGGTTCATCACTCGCTGCAGCGTGTCATTACTCTCCACTTTCTGGCCTTCCACCGCCGTAATGAAATCGCCGCCCACGCCCAGCCGGTAATTCCCCGCAATCACCACGCTCTGCGGTCCGCGCAAACCCGCATCGCGCGCCGGTGAACCGTCTTCCACGCTTTGAATCAACAACCCGCCGGTCGCCGGCAGGTGCAATTCCTCCGCCAGATCTCCGGCGATAAACACCGTCCGGATCCCCAGCGTCGGCTGCGAAATGCGCCCGTTCTTCTGGAATTGGTCCAGCATCGCCTTGGCCCGGCTGATCGGCATCGCAAACCCGATCCCCACGTTTCCCTGATTACCCAGGATCGCCGTGTTGATCCCGATCACGTTCCCGTGCGAATCCAGCAGCGGCCCGCCGCTATTGCCCGGGTTGATGGCCGCATCCGTCTGGATCATCCCTTCGAGCGGCACCCGGCTGTCCTCCGTCCGGATGCTCCGGTCGAGCGAGCTCACGATCCCCGTAGTCAGCGTCCCTTCAAACCCGAACGGGTTCCCGATGGCCAGCACCTTCTGCCCCACGACCACGCTGTCCGAATCTCCCAACCGCAGCGCCGGCAGTTTTTTCCCTGCGTCGATCCTGATCAACGCCAGGTCGCTCCCCGGATCGCGCCCCAGCACCTTGGCCTTGTATTCCTTGTGGTCCGCGAGCTTCACCGTCAGTTGGCTGGCTCCCTGTACCACGTGGTTGTTCGTCAGGATCTCCCCTTCCGGGTTGATGATGAAGCCCGAGCCCGTGCCGTCCTGCGGGTAAATCTGGAAGAACCAGTCTTCCCGATACACGCGCGACGTGATGTTCACCGTGGCGTCCCGGCAATTCTTGTAGATGTCGATGTTGTTCTGCTCATCGGCCGCGTATCCCGAAGCCGCCGACGCCGGCTCGCTCCACAAGCGCCCCGCCGAACGCACTCCCGCGAAATCCCAGTGCTCGACCGAAGTGATGTACACAAATGCCGCCACCATCACGGTGGCCCAGACCATAGGTCGCAGAATCCTCTTCATTCCATTCTCCGTAAAGCTTCATAGGCGGCCCTGGTTTGCCGCACGGTATCCTCTTTATCCCCCGACGTATCTATGACGAAATCGGCATACTTCCGTTTCTCTTCGAGCGGCATCTGCCGGCTCAGGCGGGCCCTCACATCGGCCTCCCGGGCGCCTTCCCGGCGCATCGCCCGCTCCACCTGCTGCTCTTCCCGGCAAGCCACCAGTATGATTCGATCATAACGCTTGTAGCTTCCCGTCTCGATCAGGATGGCCGCTTCCACCACCGCGATTCCCCGCTCCTCGCGCGCCCGGAACTCCGCCATCAACTCGTCTTCCCGGCGCATCACCGCCGGATGCACCAGGCTGTTCAGCCGCTCCAGGCGCTCCGGCGCTCCGAACACCAGCGCCGCCAGCGCCTGCCGCTCGATTCTCCCGTCTCCGCCCAGGATCTCGCGCCCAAATTCCCGCACCACTCCCGCGTACGCCTCTCCGCCCGGCTGGAGCGCCGCGTGTCCCAACTCATCCGCCTGGATCAGCAGGCAACCGTACCCCGCCAGCGTCTCGCCCACGAAGGTCTTGCCGCAAGCCAGCCCTCCCGTGAGGCCCACTTTCAACATATACCCGGCCGCCGCTCCGCCGCCGCCACCGTGTTCGCCATCAGCATGGCGATGGTCAGCGGCCCCACCCCGCCGGGAACCGGCGTGTAGGCTCCCGCGATTTCGGCCACGTCCAGCGGATGAACGTCGCCCACCAGCACACTGCCGCGTTTGTCGAACACGCCCATTCTATCGGCGGAATGGCGGAAAATCCGCGCCGCTTCGTCGCGGTTTTCGATGCGGTTGGTCCCCACATCGATCACCGTCGCTCCGGGCTTGATGTATTCCCTCGTGATCAAGGCCGGCCGCCCCATGGCCGCCACCAGAATATCGCCTTCCCGGCACACCGCCGCCAGGTCCCGAGTCTTCGAATGGCAGATGGTTACCGTGGCGTGCTCGTGCAACAGCAGAAACGCCACCGGCTTTCCCACGATGTCGCTGCGCCCCACCACCACCGCGCGTTTCCCCGCAATTTCGATCCCGTACCGCTTGAGCAGCTCCAGAATCCCCGCCGGCGTGCACGCCCGCGGCCCTGGCAACCCCGCCACCAGCCTCCCCACGTTGCACGGATGAAACCCATCCACGTCTTTGGCCGGGTCGACCGCCAGCAGAATCCGCTTGGTGTCCACCTGCCGCGGCAGCGGAAGCTGCACCAGGATGCCGTCGATATCCGCGCGCCCGTTCAATCCGCGAACCACCTCCAGCATCTCGTCCGTTGACACCGTACCGGCCGGCGTGATGCTTTCCGAATAGATTCCCAAGTCGTGGCAGGCTTTGATCTTGTTGCGAACGTAAATCTCCGATGCCGGGTTGTTTCCCGCCAGCACCACCGCCAGGCCCGGCGGCCGGCCGGCCGCCGCCAGCGCCTCCACGCGCGGCTTCAATTCGCCCTTAATCTCATCGCGAACGCGATTTCCATCCAGGATTTGCCCCATTCCTTTCATCATAACTGCGCCGCCCGGAACTTTTTGCCGACTGTCCGCATTACGCGCCGGCTGCGGCGAGCCCAATAGCCCCATTGCTTCGGCCCGCGAAATCGTTTATACCGGAGTCGGAGAACCTATGGTCGGCCTCAGCCTTTTCTTTATCCTGGTTATTCCCCTCGTGCTCCTCTGCTTCGGCTTTTGGCTTTGGATGCTGATCGACTGCGCCACCAACGAGCCCGACACCGGCAACAACAAGGTGGTCTGGATCATCATCATCGTCTTCGCGCACATCATCGGCGCAATCCTCTATTGGATGGTGCGCCGCGACCAGCGCATAGCCGAAGTCGGCCATTAGTGGACCAGGTTGGGTCGGCTTTGGCGGCTAACCCCTTTGTTTGCTTCCAAAACCGGACCATGTTGGGGCCGGTTTGTCCATCGGCTCCCTAGTGCGGCGCAGGCGTAAAAAGGGAGAAACTGGCGCCCTGCGGGTCGGCCACCACCGACATCCGTCCAACCTTCTCCATGGTCATCGGCCCCATGTGCACTTTGCCGCCGAGTTCCTGCAGTTTCCGGGTGGAAGCGTCCGCATCGGTGACGTAAAAGTAGAGCATCCAGTGCGGCGGCACATTGGGAGGCAGAAACTGCGCCGGTGGGATGCCGCCGATGAATGCCTCGCCGTTCCTGATGTGCAGGTATCCGGAAGGGTCGTTCTCGCCCTTGGTGATCTGCCAGCCAAATACCGCGCTGTAGAACCGGGCGGCCGCTTCCACATCGCGCGTGCACAAATCGGCCCAGCAGAAAGTGCCCGGCACTCCCGAAATGCCATTGCTGTGGGGCCGTTTCTCCTGCCAGGCCTGGAAGACTGCACCAGTCGGGTCCTTGATCACCGCCATCCGCCCCACGTCAAACACGTCGAAGGGCCCTTTGAGCACCGTGCCGCCGGCCTTCACTGACTTGGCGGCGGCATCGTCGGCGCTTTCCACCGCGATGTAGATGGCCCAGTGCGGCGGAACTCCGTGCGCCCGCATTTCCGTCATCAACGTGTATGCGGCGCCCGCATTGCGCCCCTCCAGCGTGAACATGCTGTAGACGCCTTCCGGCCCCATCGGCATGTCATCCGCGTCCCAGCCGAACAGGGATTTGTAAAAGCTCTTGGCTGCGTTCTGGTCCGTGGTGCCCAGCTCGAACCAGCAGAAAGATCCTGGTGGGTAGTGCTCGATATTGGCCATGCCGGCAGTATAACAAAGGGCTGCCCGGAGCGCCGCTTACCAGACCAACGGGATCAGCCGGTATCGAACCCGGCCAGCGTACTCTGTGTATCCTTCAAGACTGCGCCGCAGTTCGCGATCCTCCATGGCCGTCCGAATCACAACGCCGCCTATAAGGACCAGCGAGGCCGCCAGGCCGTACCAGGAGCCGAGCAGCAAGGCATTCGCCGACAGATAGATCAGCACGGCGGCGTAGAGGGGATGGCGGACTATGGCATACGGTCCGGTGGAGATCACTTTGTGCCCGCGCTCCTTTTGGATTTTCACCACCGCCAGAAGAAACGGGTTTTCCTGAAAAACGCGGTTGATCATCCAAAACGACAAGATCATCAACGCCCCGCCGGCGCATTGCAGCCACACCGGCATGGCGGACCAGCGGAAACGCACCGCATCCAGGCCCATCAGAGGCAGCCAGCCGCACCAGGCGACGATCATGGCCACAAGAAACATGCGGTCCCAAACCGGCTGACCTTTCTGCACCGGGGATCTCATTCGCTCGGCGAGCAGCGCGGGATCGTACCGTGCCAGCAGAAGGGTGATCCACAAGGCTCCGGCGAAGAACAGGACGAGGTACGCCCACGCGGCCGGCCAGAGAATGGTTCCCGCCGCGCCGAACAGCAGGGCCGAGAGGATCAGAGCTTCCACCGCAAGAGTGATCAGGACCTTGACGCCCATGGGCTTTGCCTTCGCAATCCTACACCAGACTAACAACCGTGCGGGTTGCAGTAAAACCAGACGAATGCGATTCACTGAACTCGTTGAGCGGCGGCCCTGTGGTCTGCGCGGCCCTTACTCAGCTTTGAGAGAAGCCATATCAATGGAGAAGCGGTACTTCACATCAGCCTGGAGCAGTCTCTCGTACGCTTCGTTGACCTTCTGGATAGGGATGACTTCGACATCGGCGGTGATGTTATGGGCGCCGCAATAATCGAGCATTTCCTGGGTCTCGGGGATGCCGCCGATGTTCGAGCCGGAGAGACTGCGGTTGCCGAGGATGAGGGCGAAGGCGGACACGCCCAGGGGCCTCGCGGGAGCGCCGACAAGGGTCAGTTTGCCGTTCACGCCCAGTAGATTGAGGTAGGCGTTGATGTCGTGCTCGGCGGAGACGGCGTCGAGGATGA
>Ga0181530_10004285_pt1 | contig 15261 bp, 14 predicted proteins | sample PEATcosm2014_Bin_42_FD_119769 | JGI IMG/M metagenome (GOLD analysis project Ga0181530, IMG submission 119769) | Peatland microbial communities from MTU Mesocosm Facility, Houghton, MI, USA - PEATcosm2014_Bin10_60_metaG | ecosystem: Environmental > Terrestrial > Soil > Wetlands > Peat | place... | reverse complement strand
TCGCCGCTTTGCTGCTCGCCCTGGTGGCGCTGATCGTCCGCGATGTCCGTTTGGAGGGGAGCCGTTTTGCTCTGTTAGCGGGGATAGGCGTAGTCGCCGGGTTTTCGTATTGGATCCGATACCCCGGTTTGTTTCTGGTGGGAGGCGCCTGTGTCTATCTTGTCGCGAGAGCCTGGCGGAACCCGCGCGCCCGTCGCGGAGCCCTCGCGGGGTTGCTGGCGGCAGCCGCGCTTGCCGGGTCCGTTCAACTCCGTAACGCCGTCTACACCGGATCGTGGCGCGGCGCGTTCAATAGCCGCGCAGGGCAGACGCTGCCAACTGTCGTCGTCGAAACATTCCGGGCTTTCTTTCACCTGGTGGTCGGCGACCGCGTCCCTGCGCGCTTCGATATTTGGATGGTCATTCTCTTGTTGTCGTCCGCGCTTGCGCTGTTCCTTGGCATTCGCGCCCTGATTGGCCCGCACTTCAGCATGAAAGGCTCCTGCGAGCCACTGGGTTGGACGCTGTTTATCGGGTTTGTCTACATCGCCGGCGTGATGCTGGCGGCGCTGATTACGATCGCCGACGATTTGCCACGCTACTATTTCCCCGTTTACCCTCTGATTCCGGCTCTTGCCGCCGTTGCCTGTTCCGCCATCGCGAGGGGATGGAAATCCCTGGTTGTGATCGTGCTGCTGCTTTCCGTTATTGCCGTTGAAGCGCGCAGCCTGTTTGTCCCCCCCGCACAGCCGGATTGGGTTTTGACACGCGCGATGCTGTCGGAAGAAGTACAGCCGGGCATCGCGTTGACCGAATGGCTGCGCAGCCGCGTCCCCCCGGATGGAACGATGATGGCGGTCGAGGGACAGGCAGTCCACTACGTCCTGCAACGTCCTGTTGTGGCCGTGATTCCCGCCGATAAAACCAACCGGCAAACGGATGAACAAGGCTTTCGATCGCTGATGATGCAATTCCGGTCCCGATATCTGCTGCTGTTTCCCAATGCGCCCGCGGACAGAATTCCGGAGCAGAATTCATATGACTTCCTGCAGTCTCTTGCCTCGGGCAACGGTCCGGCGTGGCTGAAACTGGCGGCGCGTACGCGCGACGCGGCCGTTTATGAATGCGCTGACTGCGCAATTTGAGACCTCATACCGCCGCGGGCTTCTCCGGAGGCTGAGCCGGAGAAGCCCGCCGCGAGCGGAGCAGGGTTACATACATGGACGTTGAGACGAAACCCTGCGCCGCCACAACCGACCATGCTGTGCCGATCGGCCCGAAACGCGGCGACAGAACGACCGCCAGCACGACATTGAGAATACCCGCGCAAACGACAATCCGGTTGAAAGCGCGGTCCATTCCGAACGGCAGCATCCATTGCAATCCCAGGATGTTGCTCACCGCTATCGCCGGTATAACCAGCGATGCCACCCGCAGGACGCCGATGGCCGGCCGGTAAGAGGTTCCCAGCAGAAGCCGAATAACTAACGGCGCGGTGACGATGAGCGCGCCCGCCGTCACAACACCCAGGATGCCGAAGAAGATCAGCCCCTTCCGGATGGCGTCCGTTGCCTTCTCCCGGTCGTTGGCCGCCAGATGAATCATTCTGGGGTAAAGTGCCTGCGTTATCGGGGCCATCAACCCCACGATCATGAGGACGATTCTTTCCGCGCCGCCATAGTAGGCCACCCCCACCGAGCTGACGAAGAGGCCAAGGATGAAGGTGTTGGCCATGGTATAGAGACTGACCGCGCTGCGGGAAAGGAAGATGGACCAGCCGTCCTTAAAGGCAGCCATCGCCTGTGCCGGCGCCGGCAGCCGGAAAGAGATGCCTCGGTACATCTTTGCAACGATGACCGCGGTCACAATGCCGCCCATGCCGGCTTGCAGCGCCAGCACTCTCCAGCCTTGCGCGGAAGACTTGACGAATTGGAAGATTCCAACGGTCACGCATGCGCGCCCGAACACATTGAGCCAGGCCGGGAACTTCATTTTCTCTATGCCCTGGAAGTACCAGAACGGCCGGATACCCTGTGTCACGGCGATCGCGAGCGCCAGCCAGAGGTACCACTGATTCTCCCGGAACGCCGGCACCGCATACCTGGCCACCAGCGCGATAAGGGCGGACGGAAGCAGAAGAAGAAGGTTGGCGCCGACAACCCCTCTCACCACTTCCGCATGCCGATCGGGATCGTCGCGGTGCCGGGCAATCTCCCGGGTGGCCGAAAAGCCGAAGCCATATTCCAGCACCAGAATCATCCAGCCGGAAAAATTCTGGGCGTACACCACCATTCCCCAGCCCGCGGGCTGCAGGACGCGAGCCAGGTACGGGACCGTAATCAGCGGCAGGATATATTCGGCGAACTGGACGCTGTAAAGCGCCAAAGCGTTCTGAACCACCGGATGGCGCAGGTAACGTTTCATTCAACAGCGCTCTTCACTTCCGGCGGGACAGCATTGTCTCATAGATCTCCTGCATGTTCCGGACCGCGCCGGCCAGGGAAAATTCCCGGCACATCCTCTCCCTGGCGGCTGCGCCCAGGGCCTGGCGCCGTCCGGCATCGTCCACGATCTCCGAGAGCCGCGCTGTCAGAGCGTCTTTGTCCCCGCTGGGAAACAACAACCCGGTCGATCCATCGGACACCAGTTCGGGAAGCCCCCCCACGGCGGACGCAATCACGCAGCATCCGCACGCCATGGCCTCCATCAGCGCATTGGATAACCCTTCGGTGAGCGAAGGCAACACAAACACGTCGATTGCCGACAGTGTTCGGGTAACGTCCGGCGTCGAGGGCTGAAAGACACACTTGTCGCCGATATTCAAGCTCACTGCCAGAGCCCGCAGGGCAGGTTCCTCCGGGCCGCTGCCTTTAATCAGCAGGCGGATTCCGGGCCGGTTCCGGGCCACTGTCTCGAATGCTTCCAGCAGCAGGCCGAGGTTCTTTTCCGCCCGGAGCACGCAAACGGTCCCCACCACAAGCGTTGCTTCTTCGAGACCAGGCAGTTCCACGCGGGGAGCCGGATGGAACGCCGCCGTATCGATGCCGTTATAGCAGGTAAAAATCTTTCGTGGCGGGATGGAGTAGTCTTCGGCCAGATGGCGGCGCAGCGCCTCGCTGTTCACGACGATACCCGTTGAAATACGGTGCGCGAATCGATTCAGCCAGCGGTAACGGCGCGGGATCAGGCTCATATGGCATCGCTGATTCGAGATCGTAATCACGCCCGCAACGCTTCTCGCGGCGGGAATTCCAAGCACGTTCATGGTGTAGTCGAAGCTCTGCACAATACGGATGCCGTGTTCCCGGATATAGGCTCGAAGCCGGCGCGCCTCCCGCAAGGCGGAAACCCCCACCAGTGAACGAGGGCCCATGCGGAAAAACGGGACACCGGCCTTACGCAGGCGATCCACCCAGAAGCCGCCTTCGCAGGATCCAACATGCGGCTCAAACCGGCTGCGGTCGACGTTCAAAGCCGTCAACGCCAACTGGCGTTCTCCGCCCCCATGGCCCAGCGAGTGGGACATCAGCAGAATCGGAATGGGCTTCGCTGCGGATCCGGGAGCCATGCGCCGCTAACCTGCCCGCGGTTTCCACACCAGATAGCGATCGCCCGACAGCGCGCGCCACAATCCATTCAGGTAGGCGCAGTGAACGATGATAAAAAACATGGGAATGCCGGCCCACCGAGCACCTGCGCGCCATCCCGCGACGACGAGAACGAGCAACCCGAGCGCGGCAGCGGCGAGTGTGCGCGACAACCCCGCGAGCGCAATCCATCCCAACGGAATCCAAATTCCGGCCACCCAGCGGAGCCACTTGTGCGAAGTCAGCGTCCAGAGCATGCCCCAACGGCGGTTTCGCAGCAGAATCCACCACTCGCGAACCAGCAGATAGCTTGCCTGCGCGGCAATGCGCGTCTGGCGGTCGAACTCCCGCCCGGCATGATCGCCGGCCGGTTCCTCGCTGACCGCCCGCGGTTCAAAACGGGCTTCGAAACCGGCGGCAACGACCTGGCACGGGTGGGCCAGATCGTTGATGAACTCCGGCGGCAGGTCGCGGTAAAGCTCCGCGCGCAGAGCGTAGATCGGGCCCAGCGCTCCCGCCAGCCAGCCGCACGCGCCTTCGCGGTTTTTCATCCACGAATCCAGCCGGTAGTACGCGCTCTCCACGGCTGCGTTTCCCCCGCCCTTGCGAATCAGCGCGCGGCCCGAAACCAAGCCAACCCGGGGATCGGTCAGAGGCTGGACCAGCAGGCGCACGGCATCGGGCCGAAAGTGCCCGGTGGCGTCGGTAAACACCAGGACGCCGGCACGCGCGCGATGGGCAAGATCGTTCAGGACGGCCGTCTTCCCGCTGCGTTGAGGCCGTTCGACGAGATGCACGCGAGGATGATTCGCTCCGCGGACGATCTCAGCCGTCCGGTCCATCGATCCGTCCGTTCCGATCCACATCTCAATCCGATTCGGCGGATAATCGAGAGCGTCGAGATTGTTGATTTTGTCGAGAATTCTCCCTTCTTCGTTGAAGGCGCTCACGAGTATGGCCACCGAGGGCAAATCGGCCGTGGCCAGGCAGGGACGAGCAAAAAGGCGAGTGGCGAGCCCCAGCAGAAGCGGATAAATCACATAAGGATACGTCAACCCGAGCGTGGCGATTGCCAGCAGCCATTCCATCGAATTCAAGCGTTTACACGTTGTGGAACGGGCACGAAATCAAGCCTTTAAGCTACCATACTGAATAGCCGGTCCCGCCTTGAATAACCATGTTTAGGCTCGGAATATTCCGTCTGGAAGATTACCGTCCAGAGGCCCCCGGAATGTTCGGCCGGTTACGCTGGAGGCTGACCCGGCATCGTATTTCTCTCCAGCTTCTTAAGACCGCAATACCGGCCTCCGGCCGGGAAATCGCGGTATTCGAAGCCCTCATGCAGGATCTCCTGCTCAACAGCGGAATCTACCGGACCACTTACCACGGCCGCTTCCGCAATCTGGATCGATTTGTCAACGAACTTCTCGCCGGGCGATTCGCTTCCACGGCCCCGCTCGATATTCGGGATTGGGCTGCCTCCGACTGTCTGACGTCGTCGGAATGGGCGGCGTCGCTGCTGCCGTTGTTTCCGAACGCGCGTCTGGAAGCTTCCGACCTGACTCTGTTCCTCGTCGAGGTGAACTACGGCAAGTACACGGTGATTCAGGAGCGCGACGGCCGGCCGCTGCAGTATATATCCCCATCGTTTCTCATCAACCTGAACCGTCCGGAGCAACGGCCGCGCGTGCTTGCGCGCCTCATGCGGAAACGGGTGCAATCCATCGCCGCGAAGTCGAACGCGTGCTTGGCGATTCCGGCCGAGTGGCTGGATTCGGACAGCGATTCGCTCTCGCGCCCGCCATTTGTAGCCCGGAAATTGCCGATGGTTCATCCGGATGCGGTCTTGTTCCGGGCACGAAACGAACGGTTTTCGATCGCGCGGCATTCCGCGTTCGACGCTCTGCCGCGGCCCGTGGACGTGATCCGCTCGATGAACATTTATAACCTTTCGTACTTCGAACCGCCGCAGCTGCTGGAAGGGGCTAAAGCAGTCTGGAAAAGCCTCAAGCCCGGCGGACTGTGGATCGCGGGGAGAACCTGGCATGAAACGCCGCCATCTCACAACGTCAGCATTTTCGAGAGAACAGACGCCGGGTTCCAACTCGCGCGCCGGTACGGCGATGGGTCGGAGATCGAATCGATTGTTCTCGACAGCCGGTTTTAGCGTCCGCAGTACGATGAAAGACAGAACGACAATCCGATGACGAGCGCAGTGCTCTTCGAAACGATTCCCTGCCCGTTGTGCGGAGATGCGCGATTCGAGATTGTAAAGCCGTCCAAATATGCGGAAGGCGTGAGTGAAAGCGAACTCCGGCTGGCCTACAGCGCTTCGAGCAACCATCAGCTTCTCGATCAGGTGGTGCGGTGCCGGTCTTGCGCGCTTCACTACGTCAATCCGCGGCCTTCTCCGGAATTGATCATCGAAGGCTATGCGGCGGCTGAAGATGAAACTTTTGTCGCTCAGAATGAAGGCCGGATCCGCGGATTTCAGAGAACGCTCCGCGGAGTGCTCAGGCGAAAGGGCATGCGGGATGGCTCCGGGCTGCGGTTTCTGGACGTCGGCTGCGCGGGCGGAGCGTCCCTCGTGGCCGCGAAGTCGCTCGGTTTTCAGCCGGTCGGCGTCGAACCCAGCCGATGGATGGCCGACTACGGCCGCCGCACCTATGGCGTCGAGATTCACGACGGAATTCTGGAACCCGGCATGTTCCCGCCATCGAGTTTCGACTTCATCACGATGTGGGACGTTCTCGAGCACGTGCCCGACCCCGGAGCGCTGCTCCGGCTGGTGCATGAACTGCTGACTCCCAACGGTACTTTTGTAATGACTTTCCCCGATTTCAAGGGAATCATGAGCCGGATACTGGGAGACCGATGGCCCTTCTGGCTCAGTGTCCATCTTCTCTACTACGATCGCCGCACCATTTCGCGCCAACTTGCGGCCTGCGGATTTCAGACGGATACTTTGATGCCGTTCTGGCCCGTTCTCGATCTCGGCTACATTCTTGAACGCGCCGCTGTTTATATGCCGCCTGCACGCTGGTTGCGCAGCTTGGCCCGGGCCACCGGGCTCGACCGCACTCTGGTGGCTTACAACATGAGCCAGATCGTCGTGATTGCGCGAAAGAGAACGGGTTGAATGAGAGCTGCGCAACAGCGTCCTTTGGCCCTGGTATTCGATCTCGATGGTGTATTGCTCGATTCGGCGCCCTGTCACAACCGTGCGTTTGAAGAGGTTTTCAGGCCGTTCGGCATCCGCGATTTCGACTATCGGCAGTATGCGGGCCGGAAGACGGTGAATGTCATTGAGGAAGTGCTGCGACGCGCCGGCCTGGAGCCCGGGCCGCAACTGATTTCGGAGCTGGCCGCGGAGAAAAGCAGGCTGGCGCGGGACGAACTTCGCGCGGCCAATCCCGTGGCGCCCGAATGCATTCCGGTACTGACGCAATTGTCGCGGGAGTACGCGCTGGCTTTGGCGAGTTCCGGTTCGCGCGCCAGTATTGCCCTTTTTCTGGCCGCCAACCGTTGCGCGCACTTGTTCCGGTCGGTTCTTGGCGGCGACGATGTCAGTTGCGCCAAGCCTCATCCCGAAATCTACCAGCGCACATTTGCGACACTGGATGTTGTTCCCCGTGCCGCTCTGGTGGTCGAAGACGCAGTGGCCGGAATTCAAGCCGCCAGAGCCGCGGGCGCCGGCGCCGTGATCGGTGTGGAAGGAACATGTTCGCCGGCCCAACTCTCCGCTGCCGGGGCGAGTGGGGTGATTCGCGGTGTGAGCGATCTTCCGCGATTTCTTTGCGAGGCTTATGAGAACGCCGTCTCAACATAAAATCGACTGGTCCAACTGGCGCGAGTTTGCCGCGCCCGCGGTCGATTCTTCCAAATGGACGGCAATCATACCGGCCGCCGGGCGTGGGTCCCGCCTGGGATCGGACCGTCCGAAGATCCTCTATCCCGTAGCCGGCCGGCCGTTGATCGAATGGCTGCTCGATTTTCTGGAACCAAACTGCAGCCGGCTGGTTTTTGTGCTTTCGCCCGGAGGAGTGGCGGCAGTCCAACCTGAGCTCGAACGGCTCATTCCCGCTCGCTACGAGATAGTTATTCAGGAAGCGCCGATGGGTATGGGCGATGCCGTCGAAAGGGCGCTCCCCGCGGTCGGGACGCCCCATTGCGTCATTGTTTGGGGCGATCAGGTGGCGCTTCGCCGGGAGTCCGTGGAAGCTTGTTTGCGCCTTCACGAAGGGCCCATGCATGTCTCCGCCACCTGCCCCACGGTCTTTCGCGCTAATCCGTACATCCATTTCGACCGCGACGCCGACGGCCGGATCTGCGGCCTCCGCCAAGCTCGCGAAGGCGACCGGATGCCGGACGAGGGCGAAAGCGACACGGGCTTCTTTTGCTTCGAGACGCAAACGTTGCGCCGACTGCTGGCCGGACTCCATGAGCAGCCGGGGAAGGAGGGACGCTCCACGGGAGAATTCAATTTTCTACCGGTGATCCCGTTTGCCGCTCGCCAAGGTCTCGAGATCCTGTCTCCCGCGCTGATGACGCTCGGGGAAACAGTGGGCATCAATTCCGCGGTGGACGCCCACGCGGTGGAAGCTTTTCTGCGAAACTCCCATGCCGGTCTCGACCAGCACATCGACTGACCCAGTTCGCGCCCTGCAGGGCGAGCCGGACCGGGGAACGAAGACAAAGATCAACCTGGTGCTGTTTTCCGGCGGGAGCGGAACGCAGAGCATCACGGAGGCGCTCCTCAAACACTCGCAGATTTCGCTGCGAATCCTTATTAATGCGTATGACGATGGCCACTCGACCGGCCGCTTGCGCCGTTTCATTCCAGGCATGCTCGGGCCATCGGACGTTCGCAAGAATATCAACCGGCTGATGCCGGTCGCGGAGCGTTGCCAGCAGGCGCTGCGGTCCATTTCCGATCACCGCCTGCCGGTGGGAGTTTCCCGTGAGAACGCGCTCGAATTCCTCGCATGCTGCGTTACCGGCCGGATGCCGGAGAACCGTATGCCGGACAAGCTTGTCCACGATTTTGAATCCCTCACGGTGGCGCAGTCGCGGCGATTGGGGTCGCTGCTGAGCTCGTTTGTCGATTTTTTTCACTCCGAAGAACGGTCCGGGCGAACGTTCGACTTCACCGATTGCGCCATCGGAAACCTGCTGTTCGCCGGTTGCTATCTGCAGGAAGGCCGCGATTTCAACCGCACGATCCGGGCATTCAGCCAGTTCTATGAGGTCCTCCCGGACGTCCTGCTGAACATCACCGAAGGAGAAAACCTGTTCCTGGTCGCCGAAAAGGAGAATGGAGCGGTGGTTCTTTCCGAAGCGGCTATCGTGGCGGCGCAGGATTCAGGCAAGATATCGGAGCTCTTCCTGCTGGATGAGGACACATATTGGAAGCGCGTGGAAAACGCGGTGGAGCCGCCCGAAGGCTGGCGCAGTCTGTTCCAGGCCGCACACCGCATCCCGCGCCTGAACCCCGATGCGGCCAAAGCGCTGCGGGAGGCGGATGTCATCGTGTACGGCCCGGGGACGCAGCATTCGTCCCTGTTTCCGTCCTACATGACCGAGGGGGTGGCGGAAGCGATTGCCGCCAACAAGCGCGCCGACAAGATCTTTGTGGGCAATATCCACCGCGATTTCGATATTCAGGAGGACGACGCCAACGACCTCGCGCGCAAGCTGCTTCATGCGCTGAGCCGCGGCGGACAAATCCGTGTCAACTGGCTTGACGTGGTGTCCCACTTCTTCGTGCAGCGCACGGACGACACATCGCTCAGCAAGGCGAAGTATGTCCCGTTCGACGAAGGTCACTTCTCTTTCCCTCTGGAAACGGTAAAAGCCCGCGACTGGGAGTCGCAGGAAGGCCGCCACTCGGGCGGATACGTCGTGGACGAATTGCATCAGATCATCCAGGCGCGAATCGACGTCGAATTGCAGCGCGTTCATCACATGGTCTCGATCGTGATTCCGGTTCTCAATGAAGAACGGACGATCGAAGAGGTATTGAGGTCGCTGATCGCACTGGATTTCCAATCCCTCGGCCTGACGAAAGAAATCGTGCTGGTGGACGGGGGATCGACGGACCGGACAGCGGAAATAGCGCGATCCGTGAACACGATCCGCGTTTTCAATCTGGACGGGAAACTCGGCCGCGGCGCGGCTCTGCGCATGGGAATCGAAAAGGCGCGGGGCAACATAGTAGCATTTTTTCCCGGCGACAACGAGTATCATCCGAACGACCTTTACGCCGTTGTCGGCGCGGTCGTCCAATCGAAGTTCCGCGTAGTGCTCGGATCCCGCGCCGGCAAGTGCACGAATTTGTCGGAGCGCCTGATGCAGATATACGAAAACCGGCGCATTCTTTACCTCACCAGCAAGTATGGCGGCATGCTGCTGAGCGTGTTGACGCTGTTGCTGTACAACCGGTATGTTTCCGACGTTCTGAGCAGCGTCAAGGCGTTCGATGCGCATCTGCTGCGGTCGCTCGATCTGCGCTCCAACGGGATCGATCTGGAAACCGAGATCGTGGCGAAGCTCTCGCGAAAAGGCGAGTACATGTTCGAATTGCCGGTCGACTACGAGCCGCGCAGCCGCAGCGCGGGGAAAAAGATCACCGCACGCGACGGCCTGAAAGCCATCCTCGCTCTGTTTCGCTACCGCGTCGCCTGATTCAAATGCCAACCCTTTCCATCGTCATCCCGGCGTATAACGAAGGAGCCTTCATTGGCACTGTGCTGGAGAAAATTGCCGCTGTGCCGACCGAGCGGCTGGGATTCGCAAAAGAAATCATCGTTGTGAACGACGGCTCAAGTGACAACACGGAGGAGATTGCGCGGTCCCACGCCGGAGTCCTTTGTTTTACGCAGGTGCCGAATCAGGGCAAAGGCAAGGCGGTGCAGCGCGGGATCCGGGAGGCCACCGGCGACTATATTCTGATTCAGGACGCCGATCTCGAGTACGATCCGAACGACTATCTCGCCATGCTCGCCGCGCTGAAGGAAAAAAATGGGGACGTAGTCTATGGAAGCCGCACTCTCGGGCAGTGGGCCGGCCAGTCGCGGTGGACATTGTTTCCCGGTAAACATACGAACCAGGGTAAGGGGCCGTGGCTCGCGGGCGTGCTGCTCACACTATGGACCGCGCTGATGTACGGGCGCTGGATCACCGACACGCTGACGGCGTACAAGCTCTTTCCCGGACCCGCCGTCAAGGCCATGAGACTGCGCACCAGCGGGTTCGAAACGGACCACGAAATCACCGCGAAACTGATCCGCCTGGGCAAGAAGATCGTGGAGGTTCCGATCGCGTATCATCCCCGCTCTCAGGAGGAAGGGAAGAAGATCAAACCTTCGGATGGATTCATCGCGGTCTGGACGCTTTTGCGGTTCCGTTTCACGGACTAGCTGCTTTCCGGCGCAAAAAGCCGGGCCTTGGTTTGACGAATGACCTGCTGGACGCGTGGCACCATGGTGTCGATTTCCTTGCGCAGTCCGCGCGATATCCAATACCCGCAGCTTCACGCTGCGGCTGCGGTCGCGCATTCTGGTTCCGGTCGTGCCAGTCAACGCCGACAAACACGAGCATCGGATTTTTCAATCGGTGTGCCCCCTGTGTGCACCTCGGTATCTTCCGGCTTTATTCGGTGCACACCGCTGGTCCGCTAAGTGCCAATGGATACGGTCAGCTTCACTCGGTGACAGGAGCCGTCTGGAGGTCCGGGCGTCGCGAGGAGTGAAGAAATCAGGCCGGCCTCGGAGGGAGCCGGGTCTCGCGGCGCTTTGTTGGTATCCGTTCTACGACACCGTTCTGCGAAGGGCTTGGGCCTGTGCGGCTTTGCTGGCCACTGGAGTGATATCCTTTCGGAATAAGGAAGTAGATCTGGAGATCACCCATGCCGGAGCAGATCAGCCGTAGAGAGACGTTGAAACGAGGATTGGCCGCGGCAAGTTTGCTGGCCCTGGTCCCGGAATGGAGCGCGCCCGCGCTGGCCGAGGGCGAGACAGATATTCCATTCACCGATTATCCGGCAAACTACAAACCAAACGGCAATCCCGCCGCCACGAACCGGCTGCTCGATATTCGGACGATCGACGGACACACTACCCCGGCCGACCAGTTCTTTTTTACCCAGCATTACAACCGGCCCGAGGTCGACGCCGAATCGTACCGGCTGAAGTTCACCGGAATGGTTACTAAGCCAACCGAGTTTTCGCTGGCCGATATCAAAGCCATGAAGTCGACGGAAGTCGTGAACGGCTACGAGTGTTCCGGCAACAGCGCGCGTACCTTTGAAGGGCTTTCCTCCTGCGGCCGGTTCACAGGCGTGCGGCTGAGCCAGCTGTTGAAGCAGGTCGGTGTGGGCGCCGATGCCCGCGAAGTGGTCTTCTTCGGCAACGATCGCGGCATGCAGGATGTCACGTTTCGCCAGCAAACGTACAAGCTCGAACAGCAGTTTGCCCGCAGCATTACGCTCGAAAACGCGATGAAGCCGGAACCCCTGCTGGCCTATGCGTTGAACGGCGCGCCTCTGCAGCGCGATAACGGCTTTCCGCTGCGTCTCATCATGCCGGGCTGGTACGGCGTGGCCAATGTGAAGTGGCTCGCGCAGGTTCATTTGCAGGAAGAGCGCTTTTTGGGTAACTTTCAGGCCCGCTGGTACCGCACGCTGCGCGGCGTGGGCGGCACGGGAGAAGACGCCGATCCGGGAACGCAGTGGGTGGAGAACGAAGTCACCCGCATGCACGTGAAATCGGTGATTTCACGCGTGCGCAAGACCGCTGGCGGGTATCAGGTGTTCGGATTCGTGCTCAACGACGGTACTCCGCTCAAGTCGGTGGAAGTGAGCGTCGATGGAGGACCCTGGCAGGCCGCAATGCTGGACAAAGCGAACACCCGGTTTTCCTGGAAACTGTTCACCTTCGACTGGAAAGGCGCGACTCCGGGCGAACACACCCTCGTCTCCCGAGCTGCCGACGCGAACGGCACCTCGCAGCCGACGGCGGCGGATCTGAAGCGGAAAAAGACTTTCCTCGAAGACAACGGCCAGTTCCCGCGCAAAATCACGATCGTTTGATTTCTATTCCGCTCCAGTTGCCGCTCCGCCGCCGGGCGCGTGAGTTTCGCCTTCGTGAGCCTTTTCGCTGTCGGCCTTCTCCACCACGATGGTAAATTTCGCCGCCATCGCGGTGATCGCTCCCACCGCCGCCAGCACTGGCGCAAACACCGCGCCCACTGCGGCCACGCTCACCGGGATCTCGACAAACGTGTGCCCCTGCTCATCTTTTATAATGATCCGGCGCACATTGCCCTCGTGAATCAGCGTCTTGACTTTGTCGACGAGCTCGTTGCCGAGGACTTTGACCTCTTCGAAGAATGTTTTCACTTTTTCCTTGTCCATTTGTGCTCCTAAACGACCTTTTCGACAATCCTGGCGGGCAGAACTACCAGCGCCCATACCAGCGCGAGCACCGAGCCGACCGCAATCCCCACAATCCTGAACGGCAGCAAAAGCACCCACAGGATCGGATAGAGCACCAGCGCGGCCAATGCCAGCGGCCAGCACATCACGAAGAGAATACACCAGATCAGGAATTTCAGCATTTGCACGGCACCTTGGTATTCAGTACGTATTCGGCCGTCCGGTGGTTCGTTAGGACCGTGGTATCCTTGTAAATCGAGTTTATTCAAGAGGATCGGAAATATAGATGGCGAACACCTACGGTGCCCTGAAGCGTGTCCGGCAAACCGAACGGCGCACGGAATTTAATCGTTTTGCAAAGACGCGCCTGCGTCACCAGATCCGCGCGATGCGCCAGACTCTGGCGGCAAAAGCGCCCGCCGCGGCCGACGTCAAGACTGTTATGGCGGCCACATTCTCGCTGGTCGACAAAGCCGCGCGCAAAGGCTACATCAAGCGCGGTACCGCGGCGCGGTACAAGAGCCGCCTGCACAATCGCGTAAAAGTCGTTCTCGGCGAAGTTAAAAAGTAACGACGCGCAAATTAGTCGTTTTTGTCGCCGCTCGTTCGCCGCGCGGTTAGCCCTGCCGCGTTCGCGGGATGTTCCCTGAAGAGTAAGCTGGAGATGCATGAATATAGAGGTCCTGCTCACTGAAGCGGAGATAGCCGACGAATTCGCCGAGGCGATGGAGGCGCGAGATCTCCCGGAGAAGTTCTTCTACTGGACCCCGCTCTCGGTACGTGCGTGGAAGGAAGTTGCCGCCGTTGCGAATGAAAGTCTCCGGCAGACGTGGGACGCACTGGCATTGAAGGCCGCGGAGCTGACGAAGCCTTTCGGGGCCCGCGTGCCGGTCATCAGCTTTGGAGCGGGCGATGGATTGAAGGACCGGGTGATTCTAAAAGCTCTGCACAACGCCGGGCGCGAAGCGAAGTACTTTCCGGTGGACGCGAGCCAAACCCTGCTCGAGACCGCCTGCGCCGGCGCCGAAGACGACGATTGCGAAGCGCTTGGCCTTAAAGCGGATATTTCAAGCCCCGTTCATTTGCTTCTGGCGGCTGACGTGAGCGAAGCGCCTCGGCTGTTTCTGATGGTTGGAAATACGCTCGGCGGCTTCGATCCGCTGGATCAGATGAAACAGGTAGCGAGTTGTCTGCACGAGGGCGACATTCTGATCGTTGATGTACGAATCGATGCGGAAAATGACGGTGATCCTGGTGAAGCCCAGAAGCGCTTCGTTCTCGCCCCGTTGGCCAGCGCCGGAATCGGACCCGAAGACGGCGAGCTCAAGCTTGTGGAGAACCGTGACGACCGCCACGCCGGCCTCTATCTGATTACGCGTCGATTTCAGGCCGCGCGCGATCTCACGATCAAGGCGAGCGACCGTGAAATCCATGTGGAGCGGGGTGAGCGGTTCTTTCTGAATTTCCGTTATCGCTTCACCCGCGAGGCTTTCAGCTGGCTTTTGACGCGTCACGCCGGGCTGAAGATCATGGGCGAGATCCCGAGCGCCGACGGCCGGTTCGTCACCGCTATCTGCACGAAGGGGAACTCGTCCGGCGGACGAAGGCCTGGTTCATTGCCTCCACCGAGCGCAACAGGCGCCGTCGGCCGCCGCGCAACTCGATAAAAAACGGATTTCTCAAAGACACTACGCTTGTCGATCTTGTGGTAGACTGTGAAAAATATCACAGTCGACATTTGGCTGCTTCGAGGTACCGTGACGGAACTGGAGTATGCGATCAGACACGGGGGTCTGACGCCTAAACGACTCTTGAAAAAGATTACCAGGCGTGGGTTCGGGGCATCTGTCCTGACCGGCCTCACTGGTGCGGCAGCGTCACGCCTCATACGTACACCTTCCGTAGCGGCAGCGGGCGCCGATTTCACTATTGCCATTATTCCGGATCCTCAGTACCTGGCTGAATCGTGCCCTAACAATTTGGGTGGATATTACACTGCCATGATGAAGTGGATCGTCGACAACAAGAACATCGTTTTCACATCCAGCACGCCGTCGTTTGACGCCAACATCAAGGCTGTGGTCGGCGTCGGCGACTGCGTGAACGCGACCACGGGAACCAATGAGTTCACGAACGCCCAGACCGCGTGGACGATTCTGGACTCGAGCGGCATTGCATTCACTACGCCTCCGGGCAACCACGACTATTATTCGGGCAAACCCTCTTCCCGGAGTAACCTGGGAGCGCAATTCGCAACCGGCT
>Ga0181530_10004281_pt1 | contig 15267 bp, 17 predicted proteins | sample PEATcosm2014_Bin_42_FD_119769 | JGI IMG/M metagenome (GOLD analysis project Ga0181530, IMG submission 119769) | Peatland microbial communities from MTU Mesocosm Facility, Houghton, MI, USA - PEATcosm2014_Bin10_60_metaG | ecosystem: Environmental > Terrestrial > Soil > Wetlands > Peat | place... | reverse complement strand
GTTGTGCGTTTTTGCGGTCATATTTACGGTTTTGGGAGTTTGAGCCGGCCGGATTTTTCCAGTTCATCCACGGAGGCAAAATATGCCGCGCGCATCCGCCGGATCTTTTCAGTATTATCCGACCGCGTATTTTCTTCCAACGATTCATCCAGCCGTTGAAACGCCTGACGATAGGCGGGATTGCGGACTATCGGACGCGCATTTTTCCCGTTGCGGATCATTTTCATGATTTCAAAGGCCGGTCACGGTCGGGACTGGCTTCGTTCTTTTGCAATTCGTTCACGCCGCTGGGACCATCCTCAGGAAGCTCGCCGAAAAGAGCCCGGCGCAGCCGGTCAATTTTTTCAATGTCGTTCGAACGGGTATTTTTCGCCAAGGCTGCGTCCAGGTGTGCAAACGCCTGACCATAGGTGGGATTGCGGACAGTCATCGGCGGTTGTTTATGCTGACGGGTCATAACAGGTTCAATTCCTTTTTGATTTTCTCCAAAGAATCCGGGCTGAGGCCACGCGTGAGTTCCGAAAAGACCTCCTTGCGAATTTCGGGCCGCTTGAGCCATTCCCGAAATTCCTTTTCCTCTTTCGACTTGATGTCAGGCGCCACCAATTCATAAAGCCGTTGCCAGGCAGCTTTGGTCTGCGGGTTGTGTTTGATTTCTTTTTTGAGCTCATCCAATCCGGCTTGAATTTTCGTTTCCCATTTTTGTTTGGTGTCGCGCTTCGCCAGTTTCAGCCGCTCACGCTCAATATGGAGCCGCTCCGCCGTGTGATCGCCATGGCGCAACATGGCCCAGTCCTGCACGAACGTCCGCAACACCTCAAAACGTCCAGTCCCGTCCGTTGCCGTCAACTTTTCCCGCGCCGCCAGCAGGTATTGTGGCGCCAGCCAGCCGGCCACGGCGTCGGTGACTGAACCGCCCGCAGTGCGTTTCAAATCATTCGCTTCCGCCACCATGTTCTGTAGCAGCGATTTGGTCTCGGCCAGATTGGAGTTGCCCGCGCTCATTTGAATTTACCCCGCAGATGCCGATTCCAGAATTCGCCGGGTGAAGGCGCGTTTACAAATGCATCAAACAACGAATACGGAACACCCGGCAATTCGTAGGTTTTGGGGTTGTTATGGAACCGCACGGCCATAGTGCCGTTCTCATAGCCGACGGCGGCTACCGCGCTGGAGTTGACTGGTATCATGCTCATGGTTCTCTCCTTGAGCGCGAGACAGAAAAGATCCGCAGCGGAATGTCCGCCCGATTACTGGTGCCGCGCTCGGTTGTTTTTGGTTTCACTGCGAGGCGACACTACGACAATAGCAATCAGCGGCATATCCGCTAACTTTGGGCAGGGGTAGGACAAGGCTGGGCTAGGATAGGGCAGGGTTAGCCTAGGGGTTGCGAGCAAGCTGCTCCAACGCTTGAATCACCGCCTTGCGAAGTGGCGCATAGCGCTTTCCTGCCGGCCCAAACTTTCCTTTCAAATAGTGCAATTCCTCAACCTGCCGCAGATCGTGGAAACGACAGCGAACTAACGGCATGATTGCGGTATCGGCCCAGGATTGCGCATTTTTCTTGGTGAGCGGAGCAAGCGTGAAACTGTTTTTGTAAATGGGGATTTCATCACGATGAATAATGCCAAAGCGGTGATTGTCCGCTTCCGCGAACACATACGGCTCAAGCGCTTTTTCAATCGGGTCGTTCGGTTGTTTCTCCGGGTTGATGTTGTATTTGCCCGCCGCCACCAGTTCGAACACGCGTTCCGCATTTTCGCTGGCAGCGCGCATTTCTTCCCAAGTTTGATTTTGATTGTCCGATGGCTCGGCGTGGCGAATTATCCAATGCACCTCATCAAAGTGCTTCAGGCCACCCCAGACAAAACGGTTGATGGGAGTTTGGAGGCTGTAATTGGCCTGTTCAGTCGCATTGATGGGGCAATTTTTCCCAAGCTCCAATGAATCCGCCACACGCGGGAAATGATTGTTGGCTGCCGCGTGAGCAAGATGGCAGCCGGTCATACTCGGCTTTTCGTTTTCAACTTCCGGTCCAGACCGGTATGCGTTCCGCCAGCCGTATATTTTTCAGGAATAACCATTTTAGCCAACCAAAAAGCAGAATCGGTGGATTGACAAATTTCTAATGTTGTGAGCCAATAGAGAGTGCTGTGAATGGTTCAAAGCCAACCAGACAAAACAGCGCAACATCCTTGGAGAAGCAGGGATGTTTTTAGTCGCGTCCCAAAAGCCAAAAGGAAATTCCATGAAAACATGCCTCGGCATCACACGGTGGCTCACGGTCGCCGCGCTGTTTAGCTTCAATCTTCAACCCGCACCCGTCTTCGCCCAAGGCACGGCCTTCACCTACCAAGGCCAGCTCCAAAACAACGGCAGCCCGGCCAGCGGCATCTATAATCTGACGTTTTCGCTGTTCAACACCAACACCGCCGGTGTCGCCATCGCCGGGCCGGTGACCAATAACGCCGTTGCCGTCACCAACAGCCTGTTCACGGTGCTGATTGATTTTGGCCCAGATGTGTTCACCGGCCAGACCAACTGGCTTCAAATTGGCGTGGAGACCAATGGGGTCAATTCGTTCACCACGCTGACGCCGCGCCAGCAATTAACGCCAACGCCGTATGCCATCCTGGCCGGCGCCGCCGGGGGTTTGTCCGGCACGCTGCCGGTGAGCCAGGTCAGCGGGGTGGTGCCGCTCGCTCAATTGCACGTGGCCGTGATGACGAACAATGCCACCGGTGTGACCCTGTCCGGCAATTTGTTTGGCAACTTTGGCGGCTCCTTCTTCGGCAACGGCAGCGGACTGACGGGATTGAATCCGACGAATTTGAGCGCAGGCACGGCAGGCATCAACATCAGCGGCAACGCCGCCACCGCGACTACGGCCACCACAGCCACGAACGTGACCGGAAACATTGCTGATTCTCAGCTTTCGGCCAACATCGCCCGGCTGAACGGGACAAACAATTTCGCCGGCACGAACACTTTTGCCGGCGTGACGGTCGCCACCAACGTGAACAATGTCATCGCCGGTGCATTCATCGGCAACGGCGGCGGGCTGACTAATCTCAACACGGCACAATTTGCCAATTCCGTCCTGACGAACGGTGAAACCGGGGTCACGCTGGGCGGCTCGTTCGCCGGCAACGGCGGCGGGTTGACCAATGTGAGCGCCGCCATAGCTGCGACGCTAGCCATTCCTCAGGGCATGGCGCTCATTCCCGCGGGAACGTTCAGCATGGGGGACAGTCTGGATGGCGAGAGCGATGCCACGCCCACCACGAACATCACGGTGTCGGCGTTTTACATGGACATCAATCTGGTAAGCTATGCGCAATGGCAGTCGGTCTATTTTTGGGCCACCAATCATGGCTACGGTTTTGTCAATGCGGGAGCGGGCAAGGCGGCGAATCATCCGGTGCAGATGGTGGACTGGTATGACAGTGTGAAGTGGAGCAATGCGCGGTCGCAGCAGACGGGATTGGTGCCAGCGTATTACACCGATGTGGGATTTACGCAGGTGTTCACGAATGGCGACAGTGGCACCACGGTCTATCTGAATTTGACAAATAACGGTTATCGGTTGCCGGCGGAAGCAGAATGGGAGAAGGCCGCGCGTGGCGGGTTGAGCGGGCAGCGGTTTCCGTGGGGCAATGTCATCACGGAAAATCTGGCCAACTATGAAGGAGCGACCGCCAGCTACAGCTACGATTTAGGGCCGAACGGATATAACACCGCCTTCACGAACGGAGTAGTGCCTTACACGAGTCCGGTGGGCTATTTTGCCCCCAATGGGTATGGATTATATGACATGGCTGGGAATGTAGAGGAGTGGTGTTGGGATTGGTATGGGACGCCGTATGGCCAACCCACCAACACGAATCCAACCGGGCCGGCCACAGGGAGCGACCGTATGTTGCGCGGCGGCCATTGGAGCAACAACGCCAACTTTGCGCGGTGCGCCAATCGCAACGACTTCAACCCGAGCGACGTCGGCCCCTTCATCGGGTTCCGTTGTGTGAGGGGGCATTAGTTTTTTCTCTTTTACCCTTTAACCCTTTTGCATGAGCGGCAATGAAACAATCAAAGGCGAGGGAACCGGAAAACGGGGGTCTGGGGGCGCAGCCCCCGGCGAAAAGCTTTTTTGAAAAAATGACACGGCTGAAAGCGACAACATTCTGACGAAGTCTAAAATGAACAATTACATCCGAACCTCTTGCATGATTATTACTGGCTTGCTGTTGGCGCAGCCCAAACTGCACGCCCAGTCCTACACGATTGATTGGTATAAAATCTCCGGTGGCGGCGGCACGAGCACCGGCGGCGCTTATTCCGTCAGCGGCACCATCGGCCAGCATGACGCCGGTGGGCCGATGAGTGGTGGCAATTATTCGCTCACCGGCGGGTTCTGGAGTTTGATTGCTGTAGTGCAGACTGGCGGCCTGCCCAACCTGATCATCACTCATTCCAGCAACAGCGTCATTGTCTCGTGGCCGAACACCGGCAGTTACACGTTGCAACAAAATAACAATCTCGCCGCGTCGGCGGGTTGGACGACGAGTGGTTATACCATTACGACCAGCAACGGCACGAACAGCATCACCATCACGCCGCCGACGGGCAATTTGTTCTTCCGCCTGTCCAATCCTTGAAACCCTCGAAGCATACGGAAACCAGACGTACTCCGTCAGGCGGATACGTTAATTCCGCCAGTCACCAGGTCCAGCCAAGCGCAGAATACCAGAGCGTGTGGTTTTCACCGGCAACGCTGTGGCCCGCGCTGGCCAGCAGGCTGAAATGTTCGGTCAATTTGTATGAACCGCCAAAATTGAGCGCGATAAATCCCTGATCGTTGTCCGCGTCCCGGCCTTGCGCAAACAATTCGCCGCCGAGCGAGAGATGTTCGCCAAAATCACGTTGCAACAGCCAGCCGCCGAAACCGTAGTCACGCCGGCCGGCCGCAGAATTCAATGCCGCGCCGCCGCCACCGTAAGTCGTCCATGGTCCCCAGCTTTTTTGCAGCCACAGCGGCAATTGAAACCAGGCGCGACCGTTGCCCAGGCCGCGCGACGCGTTGCCCGTCGGCAAGGTGACCGCCGGGAAGAAGGCGATTTGCGGCCAGCCATTCGTCTCATGCAGAAACCGATATTTAACGCCCAACTGCACATCGCCCAAACCGGAGGCGTCCGGTGTATTGCCGCCAACCGAGGTCATCGGAACCGTCAAAGACAGTTGAGTGTCCGGCAGCGGGCCATAGTTCAGTTCCACCGCCGGGCCGTTGATGATGTAACCGCCTTCCTCGTGGTCGCCAGCGGCAAAAAGGTAGTTTTCCCAATGTTGATAGTCCACCGGCTCTGGATCATCCGTCAAAAACGGGGGGCCGGCGAACGTGCGCGTCGCCAGAATCAAATGCAACCCCAAGGCCAGGGTGATGATTCCGAACGCCCGGTGTTTAAACATTCCGGTGAAAGTAATTTCTCCGCCCATACGCCGGCAAGCACAACCAGCCACCGCGTTCTCCCAAGCGGTGCAGCGGTAGTGACTCAAGGCGATTGTTTTAGCGGCCCACAACCAGAATATCCAGCAGTCCCGGACCGTTATTGGCGCCACGCCTGCCGCCGGCAGGTTGGTTTGTTTCCGCCGGAGCCGTGGCGGGGGCATTATTCGTGCCTGCCACTGGCGGCGTGGCGGGCCGTTCCGTGGCGATCAAAACGATTTGATTATTTTTTGTGTCCAGCGTGCAGGTTTTGGCGCGCGGTTTGGTTTTTACCGTTTGGGCGACTTCAAAACTGGCCGGACTGGTTTCCTTGATGATGGTCAACGTGCCGTCGCCCTAGGAACTGAAAGCTTCCATCGTAGCCGGATTGAATCCGCCGCCGTCCGTGCCCTTCCCGATGGGCAGGGTGGCCAGAATCTTTCCGTCATCGGCGCTCAACACCACACAAGTGGCCGGTTCGCGGCACAAGGCGAAGAGAATGTGGTTCTTCGCATCCAAACCGAGGCCCGCCGGCCCGCCACCCTTGCCGCCAAGAGCGAATTGCGCCGTCACTTTGAGCGTGTTCACGTCCACCACCGCAATCTGGTCCTGGTCTTCGAGGTCAACATACAGATGCCCCCGACCATCGCTCTGCGCCTGTTCTGGTGCGCCGCCCAGATCAATCGTGCCGACGATCGAGCCGTCTTTGCCGTCAATCACCGTGGCGTTGGGCGCGCTGTGGCTGAAAACATAAATCCGTTCCGTTTGCGGCTCAAAGAAGATGCCGTCGGGCCGGCCTTGCACATCAATGGACTTGATGGTTTTGAGAGTCTGCGAATCCCACATCACGACGGGGCTGCTGCTGCAAAAGGCATGGTGTGATTTGGAGTCAATTGCCACCCCGTGCGCGTGGCCGCTGGCGATGGAACCCGCCGGTTTGAGCGTGTCGAGATCAAAGACAAGAGTTTCGTTTCCACGCGGAACGTACAGCCGGCGGGCGTCGCTGTCCGCGGTGACATAATCAATGCCACCCGTCCCCATGATCTGGGCGGAATTGACGATGTTGTAGGGTTTGGTAGTGGTGGTGGTCTGGGCTGAAACGCCGGAGACCAGCATCCCAAATCCAGCAACAAACAAAACGCGTGAAAGATGGTTAAGAATGTTCATAAAATAATGACGTTTATTAAAAAATCAGTATGGTCTTTAATTGCCACGGGATATAATCACTCTTTTTTATGTGATTTGTCACGGTTTTTGGCAGCGCACTAATTTGAATTGGTAACGGAAATAACAGCCGGTTGGAAAGGCATCAGGATGTTTGTTGAGGCGGGATTTCCTGCGCTTACACTTAATATCGCTGAGAAGTTAGGGCTATTCCAAGCATTCGATGACATGGCAGAAGGCTCTGGAATGTTCTCTGAAATCTGAGCTTTCTCTTGAATTAACGCCCACATAGTTCCCGCAAATACAAGGCTCGCACCATATACCGGAAAAAGCCTTTACCCCGTCACAGTCCACACAACCGGCCCCGACAACAACGCCGCCAGCCGAGCCGCCGAAAAAGCCGTAATTTGAGTGGATTGTTTTAGTCATTTGACAACCCTTTCTTTTGGGTGTTTTCTGGCAGGCATGAATGTTTCCCAAAACGCGAAGTTTGCCCTTGTGATTGGTGAGATTCACAAAGGCAAATTCGGATACGCGGCATCAGATTCTTGGAAGACTTTTTTAATGAACGTGCGGCAGACGATACCGCAAGCCGAAAAACAGAACGCATAACCGAAAATATCTGGCTGATACCGATAGATAGTGAACTGCTTGTTTTAGCTGCGTTGGTTCAAGCTCTGAAAGATTTTGACGTTCCAATGCGGGTGCTTTTTCTGGAGGAAGCTCCAGACTGGATAAAATATCCACCAGACGCGAAATCCACCGCCGAAGCCTAACCCTCACAAACCCTCCATTTGTTGAGGATTTTTGGGGTAACTTTGTATATAAGTCCCCTAATTTGAAGGCTGACGCTCAAAGTAAAAGATCGCGCGAGCGGTTCCCGGTTCACCCAAATTAACCGGAAGTCGTTGGATCATGATTCGATAATCTTTCGCCGCTTCTATCACCGCATCCGTAAGCCAGGCAAGCGGAACCCCGTCTGTTTTGATGCGGAATATATCTTGTCGCAATAGACCGCCCAGCGATTTGACAAACTCATCACGCACTTCGTTTGGTGGAACACTCACGTAGTCATTGAGATTCTCCGGAGGTTTTGGAATCAACAGGTAAGTCATGCTTTGCCCCTATAAATATGCCCTTTTTTTCAAGCGAGTTTTCGATCCGATCAGTTTTTAACTTTGCACCTCCAGTCGGGAGAATCGTCGCCTTTGTGCCGGTTGTTTTCCCATTGCAGCGGTTGCAAATTATCCAAATCGTCCGTGCCGCCTTTGGCCACCGGTTTTATGTGGTCTATCTCCCATCCATACTGCTCCGTTCTTCCGCGCTTGGCGTACAGCATACTCGCCCCGCACACGTCCTTGCGGAAGCCGCGGTATTCGGGTTCCGGCGCGCCTTTTTCCCATACGGCCTCAATCGTCGCTTCGTCAAACGGCTCGCCCTTGTTGTTCGTGTTCGGATTTCTCGCCATTTGTTGCCTCAAAACTTTTCCCCGCGCAGCATCCTGCGCAATTCATCAACCGTGTCAAGAAATTCATTTCATGGAATCCGACTTCGCCGATATCGGGTTAATCCCGGGCCGTTTGACGGGCAGGTTACGGTTTTGTGAATTGTGTGAAGATGTGTACAACTTTTGCGGGAAGTGCTTGCCAACGACGGAAGTCTGTGCGAAAACCGTTTGAAAAACAGGGTTGGTGAGTCTGAGTCGGAATGCAAGCGGAAGCGATTCGGTTTTGTCAAAGACATGAAGAAGCGAGACATGAAGAAGCGTGAAAGCAGCGGGATGGTTCGTGGAAGAGTTTTGCCGGATGTTGATTCCCCGGCAAGGGCGGCAAAACATGGCTCAATTGTTTCCCAAATGTCACGCAAGCCCGGCGCGTTTGGTGTAAGGTTTAAACGGCAAATGTAATAATAATGCCTGAAACTAAAATAATATCAGCCAGCCAGAGACAACATTCAAACAAGAACGACCTATGAAAAAAATAACAACCTTAATAACAACCTTTGTCATCCTTTCATTTATTGGCGCCCTGTCCGCGCGTGCTACTGTGCTTTTTCAAGATGCATTGAATTATCCAAACGGATGTATTGAGACCGACGGTTTATGGTATGCCTTCACCCCGGCAACGCCGCATCTGGACGCCTTTGTCACGAATGATCTTTTGATTCTCAATCAAAACGGCTACGACGGCGTCGCGGCACCATCCAACAATTTCACCAACACTCCGGGAAACACAATTGTGTTTGCGAGCTTTACCATCAATGTCAGTTCGCTGCCGACGGTCAATGGCGGTTACTTCGCTTATTTCAAGGACACCACCAATGACTACATTAATAAAGTTTTTATTGACACAACAGGAACGACAGTGCCCGGAACCTATCGGCTGGGCATTGCTAATGCCCAAAATTATATCTATTCGACTGGCGCCACCAACTTCCCGTTGGATCTGGCCACCGGCATCACCTATCAGGTGGTTTGCAGCTACGATGTGAACACTTCTGATCCGTATCCCAACTCAACCCTTTGGGTCAATCCAGTTACGATAAACGATTACAATGTTTATGGGACCGATCTCGTGACCAATCCCCCTCAAGAGACCATAGTGATTTCGCAGATTGCCTTCAGCCAATACGCCAACCAGGGAGTGGCAGCGATCGGCAATGTCGTTGTTGGCACGACTTTCGGCGATGTTCAAACCAATACGCCTCAAATTCCGGTGATTGGCATCGGACCGCAAAGCACCAGTATTTATTCAGGAAACAATCTGACACTGTATGTGGCGGCGTCCGGCCTTGGCCAGTTGAGCTATCAATGGCTTTCCAATGGTGTTCCGCTTTCCGACGGCACCTACGTTTCAGGCTCGGTGGCCAATGTGCTCACTTTAACCGATCTGCAAAACACCGCCAATTACAGCGTTATTGTTGCCAACTCGGCGGGCAGCGTCACCAGCACGCCGCCGGCGGTGGTTTCGGTTATCACCACCCTCACTGCGCCATTCTTTACCTTGCAGCCGCAAGGCGAGACAAATTCGCTTCTCTCTCCGGTAACCTTGACGGCGGCGGCCAATGGCACCGGGCCCATTACTTATCAATGGTATTTTGAACCGGCTGGTGGCAACACTTTCACCGCTTTGTCGGGTGCCAACAGCCCAAGTTACAGCTTCACTGCCGGTTATCTCAACTCGGGTGCTTATTATGTCACTGCCACTGGCGGTGGCGGCAGCAAAAACAGCGCAACCGTCAATGTGTTGGTCATATCGCCGCCGTTGGTCAGCATTGGCTATATGCACCAATTTATAACCAACAAAAACAGCAATGTCAGCATCAATGGCGGACAGATATTTAATGTTGAGGGCGTGGTTACAACCATTGGTCAAATCATATCAAAAACCAGTTCTGAATTCTTTATTCAGGACGGGACGGGGGGTTGCCTGGTGTATGCCGGTGGATTTAACGTCACCAACACGCCTCCCGTTGGAGCGCTGGTAAATGTCATCAGCCCGGCAGAGTCATATTACGGGGAACTGGAGATGGACCCAACCACCACCGCGGCCACCAACGCCGTCATCATTCTCAGCACCAACAATCCATTGCCGGCGCCGATCCCGCTGAACTTGGTGATGGTGGCCACCAATAACAATTCCACCCGGGGCACTTATGGGTGGTCTAATCAATGTTCCCTGGTGACCATGACCAATGTTTATCTTTATTCCTCGGCAGCGGGCGCGCCAGTCAGCGGCAATTTTGTGACTAATGGCTACAATGTGCTGTACGCCTTTCAACAACCCTATTACGCCAGCGAGCCGTATGTGACACTTTATGTTTATACCTATACCAACGTTCTGAACCAGGCAAACACCAATTACTGGGGCAAACCGATCCGCAGTTTTTACTATGAAATAACGGCCGCCTTGGCGATATACAGCCCAACCTCGGCCCAGCCTGAGCCGTCGCGCTATGCTGACTTTGTCACCAACCAGCCCGCGTCCTTTGCGATTGGTATCTCGAATACCAGCGGAGTTTCACAGATCAGTTGGCCGGCGGTGGCTGGCGCGACTTACAGCGTCTATAGCGCCACGAACCTCCTCGGCCCGTGGACGCAGACCTTTGGTTTGGGTTATTATCCGAGCACCGGCCTTTATAAGGCAACCAATTCTGCCGCCACCCAGTTCTATCGAGTCAGCACGCCATGATTGGCTGATCGGAATTGCGTCATGCGCAAAAAAATCAACGCATCGGGCGTGAATGCCGCCGTCAAACAGCGCGCATTCACGCTCATTGAGTTGCTCGTCGTCATTGCCATCATCGCCATTCTGGCGGCGATATTGCTGCCGGCGTTGTCAAGGGCCAAACAAAGGGCCCTGCAGACCGCCTCCCTCTCCCACTTGAAGCAGTGGGGACTGTCCTTTCAAATGTATTCCCCGGACAACAACGATGGCATACCGCGTGATGGAATGGATGCTGATGCCGAATATCCTGGACCATCCAATGACTCAAAGTATCCCGATACTATAGTAGACGGCACTCCCAATGATCTCCATGCCTGGTTCAATCTGCTGCCGCAGTTGGTAGGGGAACGAAACCTGTCTGATTATTACAGTGACTATAAAAGTGCGCGAGGCGGCAGTGCAACCAAAGCAACCCTCTATTATCCCTTTCCCGGCGGCAAGGGAGCCATTTGGGAATGTCCTGCCGCCAATATGTCTTTAAATACGGTTGCCAATATTTTGTCAGGGAACGGAGCATACGGTTTTTTTAGTTATGTCATGAATATAGACCTGAAAAAAGATCCGGGCAATGCCAGTGGAACATCTAATCTGCCATATCCTCAAATGCCCAAGATGACCACTTTCAGACAACCGTCCGCGACGGTATTCATGTATGACTGCGTCTTTGATCCGGTCACGGAAGTTGTCAATGGTTCGCCTCAATATAACTCGGTCAATCCGGCAAATCGCCAAAACAGTTTCGCCTCGCGTCATAACCAAGGCGGCAATATTAATTTCTTTGACGGCCACGCCGCCTATTTCAAGACCAGCTATATCCAAAGCAATCCTTCCAGCGGCGGTGAAGGCGAACCTATATTGGGGGACGTTATTTGGGATGCGCCGTATCGCGCGAACAATTGACTGTTTCACAGCGCGGTTGTGCAATTTCTCTTCGGAGGGGCGAGTTACACAAACCCCCAATTACAGAGGCATCTCCTGAGTCAATGGTTCGTAGAACTCGCCCCTCCGATATTTTTGAGACAGTCTCTTTTTATTTACCCCCGGAACGCTTCTTCCCATTGAAAGTAAATGACAACCCCGATGAAATGCTTTTCACTCTCCGGAATATTATTGCCGATGTGCGCCGGCGGCATCAGCCGGCCGGTTAATCTGACCGCCACAGGACTTTGAAACCAACCACTGCCAGGCCAAATCATCTCGCGCCACGCAAGGGCTGGCTGGGCCTCTTTCAACCCGCGCCGCCCGCGCCGGTCACGCTCACCGACCCGGCGGCAATTGCGGCGAAATACCGCCGCTGGCAGAGGCGCGTCCTGATCTTTTCCATCGTTGGCTACGCCACGTTTTATTTCGTGCGCAAAAACCTCGGCGTCGCCATGCCGTTCATGGGCAAAGACCTCGGCATCACCAAGGAAAACCTCGGCCTGTTTCTGACCCTGCACGGGGTGATTTACGGCGTGTCCAAATTCGCGAACGGTTTTCTCGCCGACCGCGCGAATGCCTGCGTTTTCATGTCCACCGCGTTGCTGGCTTCGGCGCTCCTCAATGTCTGGTTTGGCTTGAGTTCGACCGTCGTGGCGTTCGGCCTCATCTGGATGCTGAACGGCTGGTTTCAAGGCATGGGTTTTCCGCCGTGCGCGCGATTGCTGGCCAACTGGTTTCCGCCCCGGCAACTCGCGACCAAATTCTCCATCTGGAACTCCTCCCATAATATCGGCAGCATTTTGATTGTTCTGCTTTGCGGTTTTCTGGTCAGCGGAAATTTGTTCGCCCCCAACTGGCGGCTCTGTTTTTTGGTTCCGGCGGCCATCGCCATTTTCGCCGCCGTTTTGATCTGGTTCCTGATGCCCGACACGCCGCCCTCGGTCGGTTTGCCCGAAGTTGAAGGAACCCGGACGCAGGCTGAAGAGCACGAATCGCAGAAAGATTTCCAAGCGTTCCTGTTCCAGCAGGTTTTTTCCAACCAATACATCTGGATTCTTTCGGCGGCGAATTTCTTCGTCTATGCCATCCGCTACGCCGTGTTCGATTGGGGCCCCACTTTGCTGACCGAAGCCAAACACATCCAGATTCTGCACGCCGCCTGGATGATCGCCGGATTTGAAATCTTCGGATTGATTGGCGCGGTGCTGGGCGGCTGGATTACCGACCGTTATCTCGGTGGCCGTCCCGTGCGCGCCTGTGTCGTTTACATGGCGCTCGCGGGCGTTTCGGTCATGCTGTTCTGGAAAATCCAGACGCAATCGGAACTGCTCATCACCGGCCTGCTTTGCGCCACCGGCTTTTTCGTCTATGGCCCGCAATGTCTGCTGGCCATCGCCTGCGCGAACCTCGCCACCAAGCGCGCCGCCGCCACCGCCATCGGCTTGACGAGTATTTTTGGCTACGCGAGCACCGTGCTTTCGGGCTGGGGCCTGGGATTTATCGTCCAACATTACGGTTGGAACGCGGGGTTTGCCGGACTGATTGGTTGTGCCGCCATCGGCACGTTGCTGTTCATCGTAGCGTGGCCGGCGAAGGCTCACGGTTACAAACAATGATTGTAATAATATCGCGCTTACAAACGCGCAACCGCCACCCAATGGCATCCCGGTTCCGGCCGGACGCCTTTCAAGTTTCCATCCAAACGAAACGCGGAGTCATTCCCCGATGATTTTTACCAGCACGCGCTTGCGGCGGCGGCCGTCGAATTCGCCGTAAAAAATCTGTTCCCACGGGCCGAGATCCAGTTTGCCCTTCGTGATGGCCACAACGACTTCGCGGCCCATGACCTGCCGTTTCAGGTGCGCGTCCGCGTTGTCCTCGCCGGTGCGGTTGTGCTGGTATTGCGAAACCGGCTCGTGCGGTGCCAGTTTTTCCAGCCACACGTCATAGTCGTGCAGCAAGCCGTCTTCCGCGTCGTTGATGTAAACACTGGCGGTGATGTGCATGGCGTTGACGAGGCAAAGGCCCTCCTGCACCCCGCTCTTGCGGACCAGTTGCTCAATCGTGCCGGTGATGTTGAGGTAATCACGCCGATGTGGCGTTTCAAACCAGAGATGTTCGGTCAGGCTTTTCATCCGCCGCCTCCCGGCTTCAAACCGCCGCCGCCACCAAATCGCCGACTTCGCGCGTGCCGTGGCCCATTTTGCCGGCGGCGAGCGATTTGATCTTGGTGTTAATGGTCTTCACGACGGCGGCTTCAATGGCCGCGCCGGCTTTGGCTTCACCGAGAAAATCAAGCATCATCCCGGCGGCGTTGATGGCCGCGAGCGGGTTGATGACGTTCAGGCCGGTGTATTTCGGCGCGCTGCCGCCCATCGGCTCGAACATGCTCGTGCCTTCGGGATTGATGTTGCCGCCGGCGGCGATGCCCAAACCGCCCTGAATCATCGCGGCCAGGTCGGTGATGATGTCGCCGAACAGGTTGTCGGTGACGATCACGTCGAACCATTCGGGGTTTTTAATGAACCACATGCAGGTGGCGTCCACGTGCGCGTAATCGCGCTTTACCGCCGGATATTTCGCGCCGACCTCATGGAACGCGCGTTCCCACAAATCGAACGCGTACGTGAGCACGTTCGTCTTGCCGCAAAGCGTGAGCTGCGCGGTTTTGCCCGCCTGGAGGTCCTCCGTTTTGAGGCCTTTCCACGGCTTGCCACCGCGGCGTTTTTTCGCGAGGTCAAAGGCATATTTCAAACACCGCTCGACACCGCGCCGCGTGTTCACTGATTCCTGAATGGCCACTTCATGCGGTGTGCCCTTGAATACAAAACCGCCCGCGCCGATGTAAAGACCCTCGTTGTTTTCACGCACGACGACGAAATCAATGTGCTCCGGCCCCTTGTCCTTGAGCGGACAATCGGCGGCGCGATACAGTTTCACCGGGCGCAAATTGATGTATTGCTCCAGCTCGAAACGGAGGCGCAGCAGGATGCCCTTTTCGAGAATGCCCGGCTTGACCTGCGGATGGCCCACCGCGCCGAGAAAAATCGCCTTGAACTTGCGCAGCTCGTCCACCGCGTTGTCGGGCAACACCTCGCCCGTCTTCAGATAACGGTCGCCGCCAAAATCGTAATGGTGCCAGTTGATCTTGAAACCGAATTTTTGGGCGGCGGCCTCGGACACTTTGAGGGCCTCGCGGGCGACTTCCGGCCCCGTGCCGTCGCCGCCGATGACTGCAATGTTATAGGTTTTCATAAATTATTGCCTTCACCCCGAAAGCTTTCGGGGCGGAAAAAATATTTTAACATTTTTCAGCCTGGTCGCAATGGAATTATGCGCAACGGTTTAATCCGCGGCGCAACTTGAGGGCGTGTTGCCCAAATCATTTTGGAGACGGTGGAGCGCGGCTGTCTCAGCCGCAGCACGTTCGACCACCCCTAAACCCGTGGAATTTCGTGCGCTCATTGGCAATTCTGG
>Ga0181530_10004276_pt1 | contig 15276 bp, 12 predicted proteins | sample PEATcosm2014_Bin_42_FD_119769 | JGI IMG/M metagenome (GOLD analysis project Ga0181530, IMG submission 119769) | Peatland microbial communities from MTU Mesocosm Facility, Houghton, MI, USA - PEATcosm2014_Bin10_60_metaG | ecosystem: Environmental > Terrestrial > Soil > Wetlands > Peat | place... | reverse complement strand
GGACGTGGATGAGATCGACGGCATCGCGCCGGCGGTGGCCATCCGGCAGAAGAATGCCAGCCGCAATCCGCGATCGACGGTGGCGACTTCAACCGAATGCTACGACTTTCTGCGCCTGCTGTTCGCGCGCGTGGGCCAGACGTTTTGCCCGAACTGCGGCACGCGCGTGCGCAAAGATACCGTGGATGAAGTGGCCGCGCGGCTGATCGAGCTGCCGGCGGGGTCGCGGTGGTACGCATTGTTTCCCTGCGGGCAGCACGCGACCACGCAGGCGCTGCGCGATCACCTGTTCGAACTGCGCAAGAAGGGATTCAGCCGGCTCTTTCAGGAAGGGCGGCTGTTTGAATTCTCGACGCCCGAATCGCTGCTGGACATCGATTTTTCGAAGCCCGTGTTCCTGCTGGTGGACCGCATCGCGATGGGCCCCGATCTGCACCAGCGGCTGGTGGACACCATCGAAATCTGCTATCGCGAATCGGGCGAAGTAGTCTTCGAGAACGCCGTTTTCGAAAACGCCGCCCCGGGACAGCAACTGCGGTTCAACGAGCGGTTCCAGTGCAAGACCTGCGGGATGGAGTTCGCCGAGCCGGAGCCGACGCTGTTCAGCTTCAACTCGCCGGTGGGGGCATGCCCGCGGTGCCAGGGGTTCGGCAACACCATCGATTTCGACATGAACCGGGTGATCCCGGACTCGACCAAGTCGCTGGCCGGCGGCGCCGTGGAGCCATGGACCAAGCCGAAATACCGCTCCTGGCTGGGGAATTTCAAGAAGCACGACAAGAACGCGCGGCTCAACGTGCCGTACTGCGACTTGACGGAAGAAGAGCGCGGGCGAGTGGACGATTTCATCCGCCGCTTTTTCGACTACCTGGAAGCCAGGAAATACAAGCTGCACGTGCGTGTGTTTCTGAGCCGTTACCGCGGCTATGCGCAATGCCCCGATTGCAAGGGCGCGCGGCTGCGCAAAGAGGCGCTCTACGTGCGCGTGGGCGGGAAAAACCTGGCGGACGTTTCGCGCATGAACATCGCCGAAGCGCGGGATTTTTTCGACGGGCTGGCGCTGAGCCCGGAAGAGACCGCCATCGCGGACAAGATCCTGGTGGAGATCCGGCAGCGGCTGAAATTCCTGGTGGACGTGGGGCTGGATTACCTGACGCTGGACCGGCTGGCATCGACGCTTTCGGGCGGGGAGGCGCAGCGCATCCAACTGGCGACGTGCCTGGGATCGCGGCTGGTGGGGGCGTGCTACGTGCTGGACGAGCCGTCCATCGGGCTGCACACGCGCGACACCGGGCGGCTGATCCGCATCCTGGAAGAACTGCGCGAACTGGGCAACACCATCGTGGTGGTGGAGCACGACGCGGAATTGATGCGGGCGGCCAACCACATTGTGGACCTGGGGCCGGGCGCCGGCGAGCACGGCGGGAACATCGTGTTCGAAGGGCCGATCGAGAAGCTCATGAAAAACGGCGCGGGGTCGCTGACGGCCCGCTATCTGCGCGGGGAACTGCGGGTTTCGTCGGAGCGGCCGCGGCGGGTGGTGAACCCGCGGCGCACGCTGAAAATTCTGGGGGCGCGGGCGCACAACCTGAAAAATATCGACGTCGAGATTCCGCTGGGGATGATGGTGGCCGTCACGGGCGTGTCGGGGTCGGGAAAATCGACGCTGGTGCACGACGTGCTGTACCGGACGCTGGAAGGGCTGAGCAGGTCGCGGGAGACGGCGGCGGAAGCGGAAGACGGCGCGGCGGGCGAAGCGATGGAAGCGCCGTCGCAGCCCATGGCGTGCCGCAAGCTGGAAGGCGCGGAGCGGATCGCGGGCACGGTGATGATCGACCAATCGCCCATCGGGCGGACGCCGCGCTCGAACCCGGTGACGTATATGAAAGCCTTCGACCACGTGCGCGCGCTGTTCGCCTCCACGCGCGAGGCGGCCAAGCGGGGCTATACGGCGGGCCACTTCTCATTCAACATCCCGGGCGGGCGGTGCGAAGTCTGCCAGGGCGACGGCACCGTGACGGTGGAGATGCAGTTTCTGGCGGACGTGGAGCTGCTGTGCGAAGAGTGCAAGGGGACGCGGTACAAGAGCGGCGTGCTGGAGGTCCGCTACAACGGGCTGAACATTCATGAAGTGCTGCAACTGACGGTGCGCGAGGCGATCGAATTCTTTCACGGCGCCGCGCGGTTAGTCGCGCGACTGAAGGTGCTGGACGACGTCGGGCTGGGATACCTGCGGCTGGGCCAATCGGCCACCACGCTTTCGGGCGGCGAAGCGCAGCGGGTGAAGCTGGCGTCGCACCTGGCGGCCACCACGTGCGCGGGCACGCTGTTCATCTGCGACGAACCGACCACGGGGCTGCATTTCGACGATATCGCGAAGCTGCTGGCGTCGTTCGAACGGCTGATTGAAAACGGCGGCAGCCTGGTGATTATCGAACACAACCTGGATGTGATCCGCGCGGCCGACTGGGTGATCGACCTGGGACCGGAAGGCGGAGCGGGCGGCGGGAGGGTAGTGGCGGCCGGCACGCCGGAGACGGTCGCGGCCACGGAAGGTTCGTATACCGGATACTATTTGCGGGCCGCGCGCTAGAATCGTACCAGGAGGTCCGATGCGTCCTTTTCTTCTGCTTGCCTTGCTGCCGGCGCTGGCGCCCGCGGCCGATCCGCTGGGCGTGGTGCAAGCGGTGATTGCCCAAATGGACGGCGGCGAAGCGCTGCCGGCCGATTTTCAGCATGCCCCCGGGGAGACGCTGTTTTTCAGTTGCCGCATCGCGGGCTTCACGAAATCGGCGAAAGAGGAGATCCATCTCAAGTACTCGGTGCAGGCCTTCGATCCCAAGGGCGTGGCATTGAACGAGATTTACCAGAACGAGATGGAGGAAGAAGTGGGCCCGCAGGACAAGGAGTGGATGCCGAAGATCGAAACCCAGGTGGATCTTCCGCCGATTCTGCGGGGCGGCGCATACAAGATACAGGTCAAAGTGGAAGACGTGCTGGCCAAGGCTTCGGCGGAGCTGGCGGTGCCGTTCCAGGTGCATGCCAGGGATGTGCCGGCGAGCGCCGTGCTGACGGCGCGCAACTTTCAGTGGTACCACACCGACGAGGAAACGAGGCCGATGGCGCGGCCGGTATACCACCCCGGCGACAACATGTGGATGAAGTTCGACATGGTGGGCTACAAATACGGCGAGGGGAACAAGATCGACGTGAGCTACGTGGCGTCGCTGGTGCTGGCGAGCGGCAAGGCGATCTGGACGCAGCCGGAGCCGGCCGTGGAGCAAAGCGAATCGTTCTATCCGAAGCCTTATATAACGGGCGAGTTCGGCATCTCACTGCAAAAGAACTTCGCGCCGGGCACCTACACCATGTCGGTCGCGGTGAAGGACGCCGTGGGCAAGCAGACCTACGAAGGCAAGTTCACCTTCACGGTGCAGTAGGCGGCGGAGGCGCTCATGCCGACACCCGGCAACGACAGAGTGTCCGTCCCCCACCAGGGTGTCGAGACGAGTCTCGACACGGCACGCACGAGTGCGTGCGCCAGGACTTCCGGCTCCGCGTGAGAAATGCAGCTCAGCGTTGCGCGATAAGCGGGATGATCACCGGGCCGGCGTTGCTCACGCGCGTGTCGCTGGTGAGCGCTACCGTGGAGCCGGTCGCGGCGTCGAAGACTTGCAGCGTGGTGAAGACGGTGCAATAGCCGGGATTGGTTGGGGTAGCCGCGGGAGTTGGAACCGGGTTGACGGTCACCACGCCCCGAATCTCGGCGCGGTTGGCGGTCTGGGAGGTAATCTCGGCGCGCGTCAGATCGAGAGTGGCGGCGGTCTGCGGGACGAAATTGGGGACCACGGCTTGCTTCAACGATTTGTTCTGTCCGTCGAAGAATTGCAGCTCGACGGTGCAATTATTGGCCGTGGTGGGAACCGTGCTGGAGTTGGAATTCAGATTCAGAACGCTGAGCCGGGCGGTCTGATTCGAGGCGAGGCCGACCATGCCGGTGGTGACGGCCGGCTGTGACAGCGGATCGAAGATGAGGGCATTCTGCGCCATGGATTGGGCCGCGAAGGCAAAGAAGCCAGCCAGCGTCAGACGGCAGAGACCTGTGCTTTTCATAACATTCCTCCTGATTGGGAAGTTGGAGCCCGGGATGACGCGGCGGTCCCGGCCTACCGATCATTAGAACACGGAGGGAGCGAAGAAGGTTGCGGCGGGGAAACGGGGGGTTGGCGGGCTCAAAACCTCAGGAGACCAGAGCCTGCGTGACGCGCGAGGCCAGTTGGTCAAAGGTCAGGATTTCGTAGAACGAGGGGTCCTGCATGATGCGCGCCACCAGGGCGGCGTGCATGGCGTGTCCGGCGCGTTCGGCGATGACGTGGCCGAGCAACAGGCGGCCGAGCAGGGCCAGATCGCCGATGAGGTCGGGGCCTTGTGGCGGCAGCACTCATCGGGCGCGCGAAGACCGCCGGGGTTGAGGACGCCGGCGGGCGTGAAGCAGACGGCGTTCTCCAGGGAAGCGCCGCGAATCAGGCCCATGTTGCGCATCTGGTCGAGATCGGACTCCCAACCGAAGGTGCGGGCGAAGGCGATTTCGGCGGCATAGCTTGCGGGGGTCACGTCGAGTTCCAGGGACTGTCGGCCGACCGGCGCCGGGTAATCGGTATCGCAGGTGAGACGGAAGCTTTCAGCGGGCAGGATGGAGATGCGCTTGCCTTTGTCTTCCACGCAAATGGGCCGCCGGATGCGGAGGTAGCGGCGCTTGCGGCGATACTGGCGGATGCCGGCCTGTTCGATCAGGCGAACAAACGGCAGGCCGCTGCCGTCGAGGATGGGCACTTCCAGGTTGTCGATTTCGATATAGGCGTTGTCAATGCCCATGGAATAGAGCACGCTGAGGAGGTGTTCGGTGGTGGAGATCAGGACGCCCTGGCGCATCAGGCTGGTGGCATAACTGACGCGGGCGACGTGGCGCCAACTGGCTGGAATCTCGAATCGATCCAGGTCGGTGCGCACGAAGACGATCCCGGTGGAGACGGGTGCGGGCAGCAGGCGGATCTGAACCGGCACGCCGCTATGCAGCCCTACGCCGCCGGCTTCCACCGGCCGATGTAAAGTGGTTTCAAATCGCACGGCTATTCACGGGCATTGTAACATCTCATCAAGTATTGGTCCCTGTTACTGCAAACATTTGATGCGGAAAGACTTGATCTGGTTGCGGTGTGGCTAAAACGCAACACTTTGCGGGGCGATTGTGTCCCAAACGGAGCGCCTGGGCGGTAAATTTCGCTTTGGACAGCGGCCAGTCCATAATCGAGTCATGTATATCCGCGTGAATGAGCGGGACAACGTCGGGATCATCGTGGACCCGGAAGGGGTTGGGACGGGAAGGGCTTTGCCCGGGGGAATCACGGCGCGGGAGGCGATTCCGCAAGGCCACAAGGTGGCGCTGCGCGATCTGGAGGCGGGCGAACCGGTGTTGAAGTATGGCCACACGATTGGATTCGCGGAGCGGTCCATTCCGGCGGGGGCGTGGGTGCGCGAAGAGACGATCCGCATGCCGGCGCCGCCGCCGCTCGACGAACTGCCGCTCTCCACGGCCGTGCCGCCGCGGCCGGTTCCGCTCGAAGGCTACAGGTTCGAAGGCTACCGGAACGCGGACGGCGGGGTGGGAACGCGGAATGTTCTGGGGATTGCGACCACCGTGCAGTGCGTAGCCCCGACCGTGGAATATGCGGCGCGGCGGATCAAGACGGAATTGTTGCCGCACTTCCCCAACGTCGACGACGTGGTAGCGGTGACGCACTCTTACGGCTGCGGGGTAGCCATCGATGCGCCGGGCGCGGCCATCCCCATCCGCACCCTGAAGCACATCTCGCTGCACGCGAATGCGGGCGGGGTTCCGCTGATCGTCAGCCTGGGCTGCGAAAAGATGCAACCGGCGCGGCTGTTCGCGAACGAATTGCCGATGTTGGCAGAGCGAATGCCGGGAGAAGCCAACGTGATCCGGCTGCAGGACGAGCGCGGCTTCGCGGAGATGGTGGCGGCGATTCTGCGCGCGGCGGAGAAACGGCTGGCGGAACTGGACCGGCGGCGGCGCCAGAGCGTGCCGGCGTCGGAGCTGGTGGTGGGGCTGCAATGCGGCGGCAGCGACGCCTTTTCCGGGGTGACCTGCAACCCGGCGGTGGGGTACGCGGCCGATCTGCTGGTGCGCGCGGGGGCGACGGTGGCCTTTTCGGAAGTCACCGAAGTGCGCGATGCGGTGCATCTGCTGACGCCGCGCGCGGAGACTCCGGAGATTGGGCGGGCGCTGATCCGCGAAATGCGGTGGTACGACGAGTACCTGGGGCGGGGAATGGCGGACCGCAGCGCCAACACCACTCCGGGCAACCAGCGCGGGGGGCTGTCCAACATTGTCGAGAAGGCGCTGGGCAGCGTGGCCAAGTCCGGCACGACGGCGCTGCGGGCGGTGGCCACGCATGGAGAAAGAATTTCGACCAGGGGCCTGGTGTTCGCAGCCACGCCGGCCAGCGATTTTATCTGCGGCACCCAGCAGCTTGCCTTCATGAACGTGCATGTCTTCACGACGGGCGAAGGCAGCCCGTACGGGTTGGCGATGGTTCCGGTGGTGAAGGTTTCTTCGCGCACGGCGCTCCAGGAGAAGTGGCACGACCTGATCGATATCGACGCGGGGCGCATTGCCACGGGGCGCGCCACCGTCGAGGAGGTGGGCTGGGAGATCTTCCGATTCCTTCTGGAAACGGCCAGCGGGCGCAAGAAGACCTGGGCCGAACACTGGGGCCTGGCGAACGGACTGGCGCCGTTTAACCCCGGGCCGGTGACGTGAGGGTTATGATGGGCGACGTGCCGATGCCGCGGTTGTTCCTGATCGACTCCTTCGGATTTATCTTCCGGGCGTACCATGCCCGCGCCCGCAGCGGCGCGCCGCCCATGCGGACCTCGACCGGGCTTTCCACCGAAGCGGTCTTCATCTTCAACAACATGTTGCGCAAGCTGGCCAAGCAGTACGAGCCGGCTTACATGGCGGCGGTGTTCGAAAGCCAGGAGCCGACCCTCCGGCTGCAGGAATTCGCGGAATACAAAGCCAACCGCGTGGAGACGCCGCCCGACCTGCTGGAACAGATTCCGGCGGTCCGCCGGTTGCTGGAAGCCATGCGCATTCCGGTGGTGGAGTCCGCCGGATATGAAGCGGACGACGTGATCGGCACGCTGGCGCGGCGGGCGGAACAGAGCGGCTGCGAAGTGGTGATCGTCTCGAGCGACAAGGACATGATGCAGCTCGTCACGGAACGGGTCGCGATGTTGAACCCGGCCAAGGACGACGAATGGTACGACCCGGCCAAGGTGAAAGAGTTTCTGGGAGTGCGGCCGGACCAGGTCGCGGACCTGCTGGCGCTCAAGGGCGACGCGGTGGATAACATTCCGGGCGCGCCGGGAATCGGCGATAAGGGCGCCAAGGATCTGATCGAGCGTTTCGGGTCGGTGGAAGCGGCCATGGAGCATGCCGCCGAAGTGGAGCGCAAGTCCTACCGCGAGAGCTTGCAGAACAACGTGGAGCAGATCCGCATGAGCAGACGCCTGGCGACTATCTCGACGGATGTGCCGATTGAGTTTTCGCTGGAAGGATTGAAGACGCAGCCGCCCGATGAAGCGGCCCTCAAAGCGGTCTTTCAGGAGATGGAGTTCCACAGCCTGCTGAAAGAGCTGGGGCCGGGCGAGGACACGCGGGCGCGGGACTACCGCGTGGTGGAGTCGGTGGAGGAACTGAAGGCCTGGCTGGCGGAGGCCCAGGGCGCTCCGGTGGCGGTGGAGATTTTGAAATCGGCGGAGGGGGAGTTCGCGCTGGATACGGCGGGCCTGGCCTGGCGCGCGGGGGAAGCGCGCGCGGTGAACGCGGAGAGGCTGGCGGAGTTGAAGCCGTGGCTGGAGGATGCGGGCGCGCCGAAGATCTCCAGCGATGTTAAAGCGGCGCTGCTGGAACTGGACCGGCTGGGGATGGCGGGCCGCGGCTTCGAGCACGACGTGATGCTTTACGCCTTCCTGCTGGACGCCGACCCGGCCGCCGTCACCCTGGAAGCGCAGGCCGAGCGGCGTCTGGATCTGAAGCTGGGGGCGTCGCCGGAACAGCACGCCGATATCTGCCTGGAACTGTGCCAGCAACTGGCGCCGGCCATCGAATCGCGCGGTCTGGGCGATCTGTACCGCAACATCGAACTGCCGCTGGCGGGGGTGCTGGCGCGGATGGAGCGCACCGGCGTGCGCATCGATTCCACGGAATTGAAGCGGCTCTCGGGGTTGATGGAGAGCGAGATCGCGCGGCTGACCGGGGACATTCACCGGCTGGCGAACCGCGTTTTCAACATCAGCTCGCCGCAGCAACTGGCCGAGGTGTTGTTCGACGACCTAAAGCTCCAGGCGCCGGTGCGGTATGGCAAGGGAAAGCAGCGCTCCACGGCGGCGGAGATTCTGGAAGAGCTTGCCGCCGACCACGAGATTGTGCGCATGGTCCTGGAATACCGCCAGCTCACCAAGCTGAAGGGCACGTACGTGGATGCGTTGCCGGCGCTGATCGACGCGCGCACGGGCCGGCTGCACACCAGCTTCAACCAGGCGGGCGCTGCTACGGGGCGGCTGTCGTCATCCAATCCGAACCTGCAGAACATTCCCATCCGCACGGCGCTGGGACGCGAGATCCGCGCCGCCTTCGTGCCCCGGGAGGGATGGAAACTGCTGGTGGCGGATTACTCGCAGATCGAGTTGCGCCTGCTGGCGCACATGTCGGACGACCCACTGCTGGTGGAAGCGTTCCGCAACGGCGAGGACATTCACACGCGAACGGCGTCGGAAGTGCTGGGCGTGCCGCCCATGCTGGTGACGCCGGAAGCGAGACGCGACGCCAAGGCGGTGAACTTCGGCATCGTGTACGGCATCAGCGCGTTCGGACTGGCGGCGCAGTTGGGAATCGGGCGCGGCGAGGCGGAAAAATACATCCGGAATTATTTCGCGCGCTACGCCGGCGTGCGGCGCTTCATCGATGAGACCATCGCGGAAGTGCGGCGGACGGGAGTGGCGCGAACGCTGTTCGGGCGCGAGCGGCCCATCCCCGATATCAATGCCCGCAACCCCAACGCGCGCGGATTTGCTGAGCGCGTGGCGGTGAACTCGCCGCTGCAAGGGACGGCGGCCGACCTGATCAAGCTGGCGATGGTGCGCATCGCGCGAGGGCTGGAAGCGGCCGGGTGGCAGAGCGCCATGCTGCTGCAGGTTCACGACGAGCTGGTGTTCGAATGCCCGCCGGAGGAAGTCGAGGCCGTCTCGGCACTGGCGCGCTGCGAAATGGAAGGCGCTTGCGAATTGAAAGTGCCGATGGTAGTGGACGTGGGGGTGGGAGACAACTGGCGCGACGCGAAATAATTGTGGGGCAGCCAAATCCTGGCTGCCGCCGGCTTTGAGCCGGCGTTCGCCCGGCCGGGAAAAAACCGTGGCTTCCTCGATGTTGCTCGGCCGCGAAACTGATGAAACCTTTATCAGTCACAGCCCCCGCAAGTCGCGGCTCGGTTCACTTGCGCAGATAGGCGTCGTCGCCCCTGATCCAATCTTCGCGGCGCGGGCAGAAGATGTCCATGGCGAGGCTGTCTTCGAGCGCCACCACGGCGTGAGGCACGTTGGGCGGAATCACCAGGGACTCGCCGGCGCGGACCACCTGGTGGCGGCCATCGATCACGAAATCGAGCGCGCCGCGCTCCACCGTGCAGATCTGCTCGTTGATGTGGCTGTGCTCGGGAACAGCCGCGCCCTTCTGTAATTCCAGGCGGGCGATGGTCATCTGGCCGCTGTGGATCATGCGCCGCGTGACGAGCGGATTCAATCGCTCGACCGGCATGTGGTTCCAATCGTAGAGCTGCATGTGAACGTATTGTATGATGAAAACTTATGAAGGGTATTGTGCTCGCGGGCGGGTCGGGGAGCAGACTGTTCCCGCTGACCAAGATAACCAACAAACATCTGCTGCCCATTTACGACCGGCCAATGATTTATTACCCCATCCAGACGCTGGTGGACGCGGGGATCCGCGACATCATGATCGTCACCGGAGGACGCAACTCGGGCGATTTCCTGCGGCTGCTGTCGAACGGGAAAGAATTCGGGCTGAAGCACATCAACTATACGTACCAGGAAGGCGAAGGCGGCATCGCCGACGCGCTGGCGCTGGCCGAACACTTCGCCGACGGGCAGAAGATCTGCGTGGTGCTGGGCGACAACATTATCGAAGGCCATGTGAAGAGCGCGGTGGAGAAATTCCGGGCGCAGGAAAAAGGCGCTCACATCCTGCTCAAGGAAGTGCCCGACGCGGAGCGCTTCGGCGTGGCCGAAGTGAATGGCGGCAACGTGGTGGGGATCGAAGAGAAGCCCAAGCGCCCGAAATCGAACTTCGCGGTGACGGGCATCTATATGTACGATGCCACGGTATTCGACAAGATCCAGACGCTGGTGCCTTCGAGGCGCGGCGAGCTGGAGATTACGGACGTCAACAACGCCTATATCCGCGAAGGAACCATGACGCACTCGTTGCTGGAGGGCTGGTGGACGGACGCCGGGACGTTCGATTCGCTGCTGCGCGCGGCGAACCTGGTGGCGCAATCAGCGGGGCGGCAGATGGAAGTGGGCTCGCCGGCGAGCGCTGTGGAAGGAACGGTCCGAGCCTGATGGCGGAATCAATCGCGGCTTCGCGTCGGCTGGCATCCACACCCGACATGCAGTTGGGAGTGCCGGAGTGCGCCAGGGGCATCGGCGCGGTGATTGTCAAAGCGGATTCGCCGGAACTCATCGACGGCGTGCGCATCCAGGCGTTTTCGATTTACCCGGACGACCGGGGATACTTCCTGGAAGTGCAGCGCATGGGGCAGGGCCTCGGGGCGGCGTTTCCGCCGGCCACCACGCAAGTCGCCGCGGCCATGAATTTCGCCGGCACCATCAAGGCGTTTCATTTTCACCTGCACCAGACCGATTGCTGGACGCCGGCGAAAGGCATGCTGCAAGTGGCCCTGGTGGATCTGCGGCTCGGCTCGCCCACATTCGGGAAGCGCAACACGTTGTACGTGGGCGCGCTGCGGCCCTGGCAGGTGCTGATCCCGCGCGGCGTGGCGCACGGCTACAAGGTGATGGGCAGCGAGGACGCGATGCTGGTTTATATGACCGACCAGCTTTACAATCCCGCCGACGAAGGGCGCCTGCCGTACGACGACCCATCCATCAATTACGATTGGGAGACGCAGCGGAAATAACCGCGCCCGTCGATAAAGGCAGACGATTTGTGAAGATTCTGGTAACGGGCGGCGCCGGGTTCATCGGATCGGCGTTCGTTCGCATGGCGGTTGCGGAGACGGATTTCGGCGTAGTCAACCTGGACAAGCTGACCTATGCGGGCAACCTGGAAAACCTGAAGGCGGTGGAGCGCAGCGAGCGGTACCGGTTTGTCCACGGGGATATCTGCGACCGGGCGCTGGTGGACGCGCTGATGGAGGAAGAGAAGCCCGAAGCGATTGTGCACTTCGCCGCGGAATCGCACGTGGACCGCAGCATTCTCTCGCCTGAGCCGGCGATCCGCACGAATCTGAACGGCACCTTCACGATGCTGGAAGGGGCGCGCAAACACAAGGTCGGCCGCTTCGTGCACGTCTCCACCGACGAAGTCTACGGCAGTCTCGAAGCGCCGCTCGAAGCCACCGAGGAGTTTCCGCTGAACCCCAGCAGCCCCTATTCCGCGTCCAAGGCCGGAAGCGACCTGCTGGTGCGGTCCTATTTCGTGACCTTCAGGCTGCCGGCGCTGATCACGCGGGCCTCCAATAACTACGGGCCGTACCATTTTCCGGAGAAGCTGATTCCGCTGATGATCACCAACGCGTTTGACGACCGCCCGCTGCCGGTCTACGGCGACGGACAGCAGGTGCGCGACTGGCTGTACGTGGACGACCATTGCCGCGGGATACTGGCGGTGCTGCGCAAGGGACGGGATGGCGAGATCTACAATATCGGCGGCAACCGCTCGCTGCCGAACCTGGACGTAGTGCGCCAGGTTCTGGCGCTGACGGGCCAACCGGAAAGCCTGATTCAATACGTGACCGACCGGCCGGGGCACGACCGGCGCTACGCGCTATCGAGCGAGAAATTGATGCGCGAAACGGGATGGGCGCCGGCGATGGACTTTGAGACCGGCCTTGCGCGGACGATCGCGTGGTACCGGGCGAACGGCGAGTGGGTGGCGCGGGTGCGGAGCGGCGCGTATCGGGAGTATTACGAGAAGAATTACGGGGGACGGGAGACAGTAAGGTAGTGCGCGGAATTCAGCCGCCGATGAACGCCGATGAACGCAGATAGACCAAGCTTTTTCAATCCGCGTTCATGGGTGTTCCTCGGCGGGCAGGCGCCGGCTGAAAGCCGGCGGCAGCCAAGATTGGCTGCCCCACAGAGCGGCGAAGCCAATGTGAGATGCAGCCAGGCGTCGACAAGAGTGTCGACGCGGCACGCACGAGTGCGTGCGCCACGAGCGAAATGAAATCTTCGCCTCGACAGAAGATTCGGACAGGGTGTAATACTTTTCAGCGGTGCCAGCCTGAGTGATCCATGCGCGTGGCGATTGAAGCGTCGTCGTTGGGCCTGACCAGCGGAGGGCTGGCCCGATACACGGGCGAACTGAGCCTGGCGCTGGCGCGTGGCTTTCCGGACGATGAGTTCTACCTGGTCTCGGACCAGGCGTTCCGCATGCCGGAAGGCGGCCCGCCGAATCTGCGCCGTGGCGGCGGCCCGCGCAACGCCATGGAGCGGCGCTGGTGGATCTGGGGCCTGGCGCGCGAAATGGATCGCCTGGGCGCGGACCTGGTGCACGGCCCGGACTTCGCGGTGCCCTACATTCCACGGCGCCCGAGCGTGCTCACGATCCACGACCTTTCCCCGTGGATGAAGCCGCGCTGGCACCATGCCGCGGAACGGGTGCGGCGGCGGACGCCAGTGCTGCTGGAGTTTGGGATCGCCACCATGATCGTGACGCCGGGCGAAGGAGTGCGCAAAGCAGCCATCGAGCGATTCCACTTGCGGCCGGATCGCGTGGTGGCCGTACCGGAAGCGGCCGCGCCATGGCTGCGGCCAGTGGAGCCGCCACCAGTGGAGCCGCGGCCCGTCGAGACTGTTGGCGGCGCACCGTATTTCCTGTTTGTGGGAACTCTGGAACCGCGCAAGAATCTGGAGACCCTGGTGGCCGCGTGGCGCGAGGTGCGGCGGCGCCATCCGATCGACCTGGTGCTGGCCGGCAGGCGGCGCAAGGATGCGCCGGATTTTGCCGGGGAAGCGGGGCTGCGGCTGGCCGGCGAAGTGCCGGACGCGCAACTGGCTGGGTTGTATTCGGGTGCGCTGGCATTTGTTTACCCGTCGCTCTACGAGGGCTTCGGGCTGCCGGTGATCGAGGCCATGCAATGCGGCGCGGGGGTGATCGCCTCGCGCGCGGTGGCGGAGGCGGCGGGCAACGCGGCGGTTTACGCCGATGGCGTGGAGGAACTGGCGCGCGCGATGTGCCATGCGGCGGAGCGGCCCGAGTGGCGCGCCCAGCGGCGAGCGCTTTCGCTCGAACGGGCGCGCGAGTTCACCTGGGAACGCACCGCCCGGCTGACGCGCGAGGTTTACGAAGAGGCGCGGAGGCGTTTTGGCAACTGAGGCGTTGGTGCTGGCTCCCGAAGCTCCCTACCCGCTGGCGGGCGGCGGCGCGTTGCGCACGGCTTCGCTGGTGCACTACCTGGCACGGCGCGGCGCGGTGGACCTGATCGTGTTCCGCCAGCCGGGAGCGCCGGACCCGGGGAAAGAACTGCCGGCCGGCCTGGTGCGCAAGATCACGGTGATCGAATTGCCCGCGCATTCCCGCAACGGGGCGGCGCGGGCGGCGAGGAACGCGGGCCGAGTGGCGCGCAAAGTGCCCCCGCTGGTGGACCGCTTCGCCGGGTTCGAACGCGAAGTCAGGGCGGCCATCGGCGGCGCGCGGTATGACATTGGCGTGGTGGAACACTCCTGGTGCGCGCCGTACCGGTCGGTGTTGGCGAAGGCTTGCACGCGGATGGTGCTGGATCTTCACAACATCGAATCCGTGCTGCACGAACGGTGCGGAGCGGTGGAAGGCGGCGCCACGGGATTGGCCCATCGGGTCTTTGCCGCCGCGGCGCTTAAATTGGAGCGACGCTGGCTGCCGCAGTTTTTCGAGGTGCTGGCGACGTCCGAGAGCGATGCCGAACGGCTGCGGGCGATCGCGCCCGGCGCGCGCGTGGTGGTGTATCCGAATGCCATTCCGGCGGTCGGGTTGCCGGCGCAAGCCGATGAAGAAGCGATCGCCTTTTCGGGCAATATGGAATACCACCCCAATCGGGGCGCGGTGCAATTCTTCCGGCAGGAAGTCTGGCCGCATCTGCGCAAGCAGTGGCCGCGGCTGGTATGGAGGCTGATCGGGAAGAACCCGCAGGCGGTGCGGCAATGGATCTCGGGAGACCCGCGAATTGAAGCCACGGGGCCGGTTGACGACGCGGTGAAGGAACTGGCGCGGTGCCGGGTGGCGGTGGTCCCGCTGCTGGCGGCGAGCGGCACGCGGTTGAAGATCCTGGAGGCATGGGCGGCCGGGCTGCCAGTGGTTTCGACGCCGGTCGGGGCCGAAGGCCTGCCGGGGCGCGACGGCGAGAACCTGCTGTTGGCGGAGGGCGGCGCGGCGTTCGCGTCGGCGGTGTCGCGGCTGTTGAGTTCCTCTACGCTTCGGCAGGAATTGGGCAGGGCCGGACGGCTTTTGCTGGAAGCGGAATTTACATGGGAAAAAGCATGGAAAAAGTTGGACCTCTGATGCTTCGGCCGGCATGACGGTCCGTTATACTGGTACGATCCATGCGCATCGGGGTTGATGCACACGCCATTGGCCGGCACCTGACGGGGAACGAAGTCTACCTGCGTAGCCTGCTGAACGCCTTCGCCGCACAAGATCGCGACTGCGAGATTGTGGCATACGTGTCGGCGCAGGAATCGCGCGCCAGCATTCCGGCCAGTATCCGGACGCGGCGCGTGGCGTTGAACCCGTTCGCGCGGCTGGGGTACGACCTGTCGATGAAGTTGCGAGAAGACCGGCCGGACCTGTTGCACGTGCAGTACACGGCGCCGCTGGCGTGCCCGGTGCCGGTGGTGGCGACGGTCCACGACGTGAGCTTCCTGGAGCATCCGGAATACTTCACACGCTGGCGG
>Ga0181530_10004268_pt1 | contig 15302 bp, 12 predicted proteins | sample PEATcosm2014_Bin_42_FD_119769 | JGI IMG/M metagenome (GOLD analysis project Ga0181530, IMG submission 119769) | Peatland microbial communities from MTU Mesocosm Facility, Houghton, MI, USA - PEATcosm2014_Bin10_60_metaG | ecosystem: Environmental > Terrestrial > Soil > Wetlands > Peat | place... | reverse complement strand
GTTGTCGCCTTGCGGACGGCCAATGACAGCATCACGCGCGATACGCCGCTGATGATCATGCTCACGCCTACCAGAGTACCGATCGCCCAGGCGGAACTCGACGGCCATCGCAGGTAGATCATCGACCCGAGCAGGATGGTAATGACGCCATCGAGCAGCACCCAGATTGATCCTCCCAAGGAGCGCATCTGGAAGAACAGAATGATGTCGAGGATGCCTTCAATCAGGAAGAGCGAGGCCAGTATCAAGGTAAGCGATGCCACACCCAGCACTGGATGCAGGATCAGGTATCCGCCGAAGAACAGATAGGCGAGCCCGACCAGCAGCTTCCAGATCTTGCTGCCGGCGCCATGAGTGCGGACGGCGAGCATCAGGTGGACTACGCCTGCCAGCATGATGAGCCAGGCAATGAGCGCGTTGACCGCCAGGGCGGCAATAAATGGCGAACTGATCGCGACCATGCCGAAGACAATCAGTAAAACTCCCCATGCGATCGACAACGTCGAGGCCTGCCGTACGATGTCGGTGGGAGGGTTCGTTGCCATGGAGACCTCCTTGGAAAGGCGGGGGTAATCCTATCTCAAAATGGCGATTTGTTGAAGGCTAGTCTTGACGGTGAGCCGCTTTTTGATCGGTGCAATCCTCGCAACGGAGAAAAACCAGCCATGTGCTTTTCAGCAACCGCGAACTTTGCCGCCCGCCAACCGTCTTCCACCGACCCCGCTTATAAAAGACGATTTATAATAGAAAGATTCGGTGGCGCGTTTTGATCCGTCTGTAGTGCCAGGGGAAGATGTCGACAGATAGCATTGTGGTTCGCGGGGCCCGGGTTCATAACCTCAAGAACATCGATTTTGAAATCGAGCACAACACTTTAACCGTCGTTACCGGAGTGTCCGGTTCGGGTAAATCGTCGCTTGCTTTCGATACGATCTATGCCGAGGGGCAGCGGCGGTACGTCGAGTCGCTGTCCGCATATGCGCGGCAGTTTCTGGAACGGATTGAGAAGCCGGACGTCGATGTGATTGACGGGATCGCTCCCGCGGTGGCCATCAAGCAGAAGAATTCCACTCGCAATCCGCGGTCTACCGTCGCCACTGCCACCGAGATTTTCGATTACCTGCGCCTGCTCTTCGCTCGCGTTGGACGAACTTACTGCCTGCTCTGCGGACAGGAAGTAAAAAAAGATACGGTGGACGAAGTCGCCGAGCGGCTGCTTGCCCTGGGCGAGGGCACTCGGCTGAATGTGTTCTTTCCGATTCAGACGCACTTGCCGGCTGCCGACGAGAAGGTCGCGAAGAAGTCTCGCGTGAAGAAAAAACCGGCCGAGTCGAAGTTGCCCTCGGACGCGATTTCGGACGCGATGAGAGCGCGGCTGTTCGATCTGCGCAAGCGCGGCTTCAACCGGCTCTTTCAGAATGGACAGGTCTTTGAGTTCTCGGCTCCGGAATCTTTGCTTGACGTCAATTTTTCGGAACCGGTTTTTGGTTTAGTGGATCGTCTCGTCGTCGCCGCCGACCAGCGGTCGCGCATTGTCGACGCGGTTGAGATCGGGTATCGGGAAGCGGGCGAGGTTATTTTCGAAACCGCGCTTCGGGATGGCGATGGCGAAACTCCTCAGCGCCTGCGATTTTCGCAGCGCTTCGAGTGCAAGAACGACGGCAGCCGCTACGAAGAACCGGAGCCGCGCCTGTTTTCATTTAACAATCCTTATGGCGCCTGCCCGCGTTGCCAGGGGTTCGGCAACACGATCGATATCGATCTTGACCTGGTGATTCCTGACAAGAGGAAGACACTGAATGAAGGAGCAATCGAGCCCTGGACTAAGCCCAAGTACAGGCCGCTGTTCACCGAACTCAAACGCTTCGCGCGGCTGGCTGAAATTCCGCTGGACGTGCCCTGGTATGAGCTGGACGCCGACGCGCAGAAGTTGATTGTCGATGGCGACCGCGGGTTTGGCGGCGTCCGGGGCTTCTTCCAACATCTTGAGCGCAAGAAGTACAAGCTGCACGTGCGCGTTTTTCTGAGCCGCTACCGCGGATACTCGCTGTGCTCGGCTTGCGGAGGGACTCGCCTGCGCGTGGAAGCGCGGCAGGTCAAGATCGATGGCAAGAACATTTGCCAGGTTTGCTGTATGACGGTGGAGGAGGCGGCTCGCTTTTTCGGGCAGCTTACGCTCTCGACTGAGCAGGCCGCGATTGCCGACAAGTTGCTTGTCGAACTCCGGGAACGCCTGCGCTTCCTGAACGAAGTCGGGCTGGAGTACCTGACGCTTGACCGCCTCGCCTCGACCTTATCGGGCGGCGAAGCGCAGCGCATTCAGCTGGCTACCTCTCTTGGCTCGCGGCTGGTCGGGACGCTGTATGTGCTGGACGAGCCTTCCATCGGGCTGCACAGCCGGGATACCCATCGGCTCATCAAGATCCTGCACGATCTGCGCGACCTGGGAAATACCATTCTTGTGGTCGAGCACGATCCCGACATTATGCACGCCGCCGACCGCATACTCGACCTCGGGCCGGGCGCGGGAGAAAGCGGTGGAAAAGTTGTCGGCGCTGGCACTTACGGCGAGATCATAAAGATGCCGCACTCGCTCACTGGGCGTTATCTGGCTGGCGAGCTTCACATACAGATTCCTCCGCGACGCCGGCAGCCGGGGTCGCATAAACTTCGCATCACGGGCGCGCGCGCGCACAACCTGAAGCACATTGATCTGGAAATCCCGCTCGGGATGCTGGTGGCGATTACCGGCGTCTCGGGCTCGGGGAAATCTTCGCTGCTGCATGACGTTCTGTATCAGGCGCTGGCCGCGGCCAAGCGGCAGACTAGCAGCAGCGCTTCCGGCACCATTCTGTGGGACAGCATCGACGGCGACGAGTTTCTGGACGAGGTTGTGCTGGTCGATCAATCGCCCATCGGCCGCACTCCGCGGTCGAATCCGGTCACGTATATCAAGGCTTTCGACCTCATCCGCGAATTGTTTGCGTCGCTGCCGGAAGCTCGGAAACGCGGCTTCCCTGCCGGACACTTCTCCTTCAACGTTCCCGGCGGCCGCTGCGACAACTGCCAGGGCGACGGCACGGTCACGGTCGAAATGCAGTTTCTCGCCGACGTGGAGCTGATCTGCGACGACTGCAAGGGCACACGCTACAAGCCGCAAGTGCTCGAAATCCATTACAAAGGCAAGAACATTCACGAGGTGTTGAACCTCACCATTCGCGAAGCGCTCAAGTTCTTCGCCGAAGTTCCGCGGCTCACGGAAAAGTTGCGCGTGCTTGACGAAGTCGGCCTCGGCTACCTGCGGCTGGGGCAGTCGGCCACCACGCTCTCCGGCGGCGAGGCACAGCGGATGAAGCTGGCGGCGCACCTGCAGCCGGGAACTCACCAGCCTGGAACTCACGCCACCAGCCGGGCCGGCGAGGGCGGCGACGGGGCCAAACGCAAGCGCCGCATGCTTTACATTTTCGATGAGCCCACTACCGGCCTGCACTTTGACGATGTCAGCAAACTGCTTTTCGCTTTTCGCCGTCTTATCGATGCGGGAGGGTCCATCGTGGTTATCGAGCACAATCTGGAAGTGATCAAGACGGCGGACTGGGTCATCGACCTCGGCCCCGAAGGCGGCGACCGCGGCGGGAACCTCGTCGGCTTCGGGCCGCCGGAAGCGATCGCCGAGCTGCAAAACTCTTACACTGGACAGTACCTGAAGCGGGTTCTGGACGGAAACGGCGTACGCAACGGTGAGCGGTAGAATAGAACCGATCCTATGAATGTTCGGGAAGGTGAAGGTACCCAAGGGGCGAAGGAGCGTCCGTCAGAGTTCGGCCGTCCCTCCAGGACTTGAATCGTTCCTTCCTCTTTTCCCAGCGCTAAAGCGCTGGGCTAAGCTCGGTTGCCCCTCCGGGGCGGGATATTGTCACGGATGAAGCGCACGTTCAGCAACGCGATCCTGCTCATCGTCACCGTGCTCTGCGGCTGCGCCTGCGCTCTTGCGCAAACTCACACCACCGTCCGCCATCACAAGGAACTCGTCGAAGACCAGCCTCCGGAAATCGCGCAGGCGGAAGATGCCATCCAGAAGGAGGATTTCACCGGCGCGGAGGCGCTGCTAAAGAAGGCGATCGATAAAGATCCCAAGAACTATCAGGCATGGTTCGATCTCGGATTTGTTCTCAACCGCCTGGGCCGCATCGAGGACTCGATCCACGCCTACCGGCAGTCGGTCGCGGCCAAGCCCGAGGTTTTTGAATCGAACCTGAACCTGGGCATGATGCTCGCGCGCGACAATAATCCCGAGGCCGAGCGATTTCTGCGCGCCGCCACAACCCTTAAACCCATCACGCATTCTCCGGGAGAACATGTCGAAGAAGGCCAGGCGCGGGCGTGGCTCGCGCTGGCGCACCTGCTTGAAAACACAAAGCCGGAAGATGCGCTTCAGGATTACCGCAAAGCCTCTGAGCTTACCCCGAAGGACCCCGAGCCTCATCTGTCGGCCGGTCTGCTGTATGAGCGGCGAAAGGAATTCTCCGCCGCCGAAGCGGAATACAAGCAGGCGCTGGCTCTCGATGCGCACTCCACCGATCCGCACGACAACGATCCGCACAACAGCGATCCCCATTCCAGCGATCCGCACAGCAATGATCCGCATAACAACGATCTGCGCAAAAACGATCCGCACGGCACGGAGGCCGCGATCGGGCTCACCAACATTTACATGAAGTCGGGGCGCCTGGGCGACGCCGAACCGCTGCTGCGCCGGTTGGCCGCCGACCGCCCCGATGACGCCGGCATTCATCTCCAACTGGGGCGCGTGCTCGCCGCGGAGGATAAGAAAGACGACGCCATTGCGGAAATGCAGACGGCGCTGAAACTTGCGCCGGCGGACTCCGACGCGCAGCGGGAAATTGCCGGCCTTTATGCCAGTGCCGGAAAGAACGATCTGGCGGAAACTGCGTATCGCGCACTGGCCGCGGCCCAGCCGAATGACGCGGAATTGCATCGCGAGCTGGGGAAGGCTCTGCTGCTGCAGAAGAAATTCGCGGAAGCCGAACAGGAGTTTCTGATCGCGGTCCGGCTAAAACGCGATTGGCCCGATGTCTACGTCGATCTGGCCTTTGCGGCGAGCGAGAACAAGAACTACGAACTGGCGATTCGAGCCCTCAACGGGCGGTCTCTGTTGAAGGAGGAGATGCCGGCGATCTGTTTTTTTCTTCGGGCGTCGGCTTATGACCACCTGCGCGACTTCCAGCAGGCCGCGATCGACTATCACCACTTCCTCGAAGCCGCCAATGGGAAGTATCCTGATCAGGAGTGGCAAGCTCGACATCGCCTGATCACGATCGAGCCGAAGAAGCGTTGACGACCATGCGGCGGCTGACCATTTCGATCCTGCTCGTGACCTTTGCCCTCAGCTTATGCGGGGCGGCCAAGGACGAAACTGTCGCCGAACTGAAATCGCGATTCGAAAAGGCGCGTCCCGAAGACCGTCCCGAACTCGCCATCCGGATCGCGCAGCGTCAGCTTCACGAAGCCGACACACTCTACGGCAAGGGCGATGCCGAGGGCGCGCGCGCCGCCGTCGACGACGTCGTCACTTATTCCGAGAAGGCCCGCGACGCTGCCACACAAACCAGGAAGCACCTCAAGAACGTCGAGATCGACGTGCGAAAAATGGCGGAAAAACTGCGCGACATCAAGCGCACTCTTGCCTTCGAGGACCAGCCTCCCGTCGAACAGGCCGTCCGGCGGCTCGAGGACATCCGTACTACGCTGCTCAAGGAAATGTTTGCCAAGGAAGACAAGAAGGAGAAGCCATGAAGCGGCGAATCGGCTGGCGCTGGCGCAACGCGCTCGAATTGGCGCTGCTGCTGCTCCCGCTCTGCTCTTCGCTCTTCGGCCCGCTTTCGGACCCGCTTTGGGCCCAGCGCCGTCGCGACCCGCTCAATCCGCTCGAGGTCGACCAACTGCGCGACGCCATGCTCGACCCTGACGAACGCTTAAAGCTTTACGTGCAGTTTTCCCGGGATCGCATGACGAAGCTTGAACAAATGCGCAGCGACCCGAAGACTACCGACCGCGCCCGCCAAACCCACGACATGCTGGAAGACTTCCTCGCAGTCTACGACGAACTCAACGACAACATCGACATGTACGTCGGCCGCAAGGACGATATCCGCAGGCCCCTGAAACTGATCATTGAAGCCGACACCGAATTTCAGTCCAAGCTGCGCGCCCTCAAGAACGCCGCGAACACCAATGCCGCGGAAGCAAAGCAGTATGAATTCCTGCTCACCGACGCGCTCGATACCGTCGATTCCAGCGCCGACGACCACCGCAAAACCGTCGCCGAGGTAGCGGAATACATGAAGCACAAGAAGAAGAAATAGGGCTACTCCACCCGCGGCAAAGTTCTTTACCACAGGGAGCGCAGAGGAACACAGAGGAAAGCACAGGGTTCCCCTGTGTACTCTGTGCTCCCTGTGGTTAGCTTTTGCCTTTCGTCGATCTCAGTTAGGAAGGCGGACCGTGCTACTCTTCCCTCAACGTGTCCCCAAAGCTCAGCGAAATATTTCATGAGGCCTATGGAGAACTTCGCCTGCGCACGCCTGTGCCGCCGATGCATGTGCGCTTCTACGCGTTCGTCTCCATCAACAACACCATTCGGCTCAGGCAGGGAGAGCTTTACATTCGCATCTCCGACCTGCTGGAAGGCGCTCCCGAAACTGTGCTGCACTCGATTGCACACATCCTGCTCGCCAAGCTCTATCGCCAGCCAGTCGATCGGGCTCACAACACCCGTTACCGCCGATATGTCGCCGGCCAAGAGGTTGCCGCCAAGGCGCGGCTGGTGCGGCAGATGCGCGGACGCAAGCACATCCGCTCCGCCCGCGGCCACTACTACCATCTGGAAGAAATCTTCGACGACCTTAACCGCCGCTTCTTCCACGGACTCATGGGACGCCCGCAACTTACCTGGAGCCAGAACCACGCCCGCCGCAGCCTCGGCCACTACGATCCCGCGCACAACGCCATCGTCATCAGCCGCGTCTTCGACCACCCGCGCGTGCCGCGCTGCGCGGTTGAATACATCCTGTACCACGAAATGCTCCACTTGAAGCATCCGGTTAAGCTGCGGGGGAGCCGGAGGTGCGTGCATTCGCGGGAGTTCTTGGCGGAAGAAAAGAGCTTCCCCGAACTGACCAATGCTAAGAAGTTCTTGAGGATCATCTGAAAGCGAACGAAACTCTTGTTCTCGATAAGTGAAACCGCGATTTTGCGCCAACTATCGTAGACGCTCCCAAACAGAGAGCCATCGCAAAGGCCACGGCAGGGGGCGGTGTAAACGCGTAAAATGGGCGCTAGCGTGTTCCGTTTTTCGCCTTAGACTTACTCCGCTGACGGACGGACTTGATGGCGTCGGCGGCGCTCTTGAACCCGGGAGCGTTTTTCTTGAGGGTTGAAAACTCCTCTTTGCCGTAACGGAGATTCAGTTCCGCTTCGAGGTAAGAGCGGCGAGAGAAGTTCTGGCTGTGACTTTCCCAGAACAGACGGTTGTCGTGGTCGGCGCGGTTTCTTGCGATGGCCCTCCAAACCGCTGGAGCCTCACGCGGATCGTATCCTGCCGCAGACATGTAGGCGAGACCTCCCCGGTCCGCCTGGGTTTCCAGTTGGCGCGAATAGTCGCTCACCATACCTCTCTCGACAACCATCGTACCAACAGATGCCGCGCCGTAGGTGAACACGGCGGCGGCGGCGCCTGCAAACCTGATTGTCATTCGCTCAGTGCGGCGAGAGCGGTAAGCGCGCCACGCCTGCTTCTCCACCGCTCTTGACATTTCATGCGACAACATGAAGGCTAGCTGGGCTTCATTGTCGAGAACATCAAACACGTGCGCGCTCACCACAACGATCCCGTTGGGATAAGCGCCAACCAAAACGGTGTCAGTGTCGATCAAGAAAAACCTGAACTGGATTTTCAGCGGGTCGTTGCCCGAAGGCTCCTGCTGGTACGGGGGTACGAGACTCATCCCGATTCTCGTGAGGTACTCCTGGGCCTCCGGACAGGGAAACATGTCGCGTTCCGTCTCGTCGACCGTTAGTTTGCCTGCGCCGGTTTGCGAATCGGAGTAATCGACGTGAGCCGCTAGCTGTTTCCATGCTTCTGCTTCTTCTGCGGCAACCGTGTCCCGCTCAAACTCTATTCTCTTGGCCAGGATCGAATCGTCCGGTTGGCGCGCACCGACATAGTGCGCGAATGTGTTTGGGCCAATTTCCTCCGGCGAGAGCGGGACGTTCTCGGCGGACGTTCCATTCACACTGCCCAGTTGTTTGCGTTCCGTTTTGCTGCGCTTAACCGTGATCGCCGTGTCTGGCGTGACAGTAAGGATCTCTCCGTCGGCAATCAGGGTTCCGGACCACCCGCGGACGTCTTTCTTAAGGGATGCTTTGTTCTCAACCAGGCCGGTACCGACGACGTCCTCGTCGTCCGATAAGACCTTGATCTCCTGCGCTCTCACTTCACCCGTGACCCGGTTGTAATCTCCCTTAACTTCGAGCTTAAGTCCGATCCTGAGACTGACAGGTTTGCCCGGTTCAACTCGCGATCCGCCGCTCTTTTCTGCCGGCAATATCTCGTTGTTGATTTTGTACTCGTCCATCTCGAAACTGGTGGGCGAGTGCACGACTGTCACAAAGCCCCGAAGTTTGATCTGGTTTGCCAGGCAGAGGTTGGACAGCAAAAACGTAAGGACGGCAATCAACAGAGAGCGGCGTATTGGACCCTTGCGCAACACAAGTCTGCGACGCTTTGCGCAAACCCAGAATATAGACCAGTGCTAGAACAAGTCAACTAAGCAGGGTCAGACTCGCACGCTGCGTGCATCACACGAGAATTGTGATAAATGCGTAGTGTTCCCGCTAAATCCCGTTCAATGCCGTATTTCCCCGTGTGATGCAAATCACAGCCATCGGTGATTCAGTGCGTTGACCGGGGCCCATCCGACACCGTATCCTATTGATATTGAAATTGAATTTCATTTTCAACTTGAAAGCGATACCTTTTTCAATGCTCCAGGCATTTCTTGTTACCCTCCGCGAAGGCGCCGAAGCCGCGCTGGTCGTCGGCATTGCCCTGACGTACCTGACTAAAGATCGAACTGAAGACCGAACTAAAGGTCGACCGCAGCCATCCCCGCAAATCCGTCGCCGCCGCTCCTGCAGAGCCGATGACGCCGGTCCGAACGGAGACCGAAAGCGAGTCGGACCGGAAATGCCCGAACGGCTGGTCGCGCTTACCGATCTTGCGATAGGCGAGGCAGGCACGATCGACTATATCTCGCTGCCTCCGGGCGACCAGCAATTCCTGATGCGCATCGGTTTTGTTCCGGGCGCGCAGGTCAGCTTCTCCCGCCGCGCACCTTTGGGCGACCCCAGCGTCTATGCGATAGATGGCACCGAGATTGCCTTGCGCGCGGAGACCGCGAGCCACATCATGGTTCGGCGAGGATGGCTTTCGCCATTGGGTGACTTGCCGTGACCTGTCACTCGACCGAGACTTTGATCGCCAGCAGTGGCGAAGTCGAAAAGCACCCGAGGCGCGAGATCCGCACGGTGGCCCTGATCGGCGCTCCCAATTCGGGCAAGTCGACGCTCTTCAATCGTCTCACTCGCCTTCGTCAAAAGGTCGGCAATTACCCGGGCGTGACGGTTGAGCAACGTGTGGGTCTGCTGGCTGGCCGCGGACACGAGATCAGACTCATCGATCTTCCCGGTGTGTACAGCCTGACGCCTTATTCCGACGATGAACGCGTCGCCGTGGACGTGCTGACCGGTCAAATGGACGGCCTGCCGCGTCCGGATGCGGTTTTGCTGGTCCTGGATGTAACCCATCTCTCGCGTCAACTCGTGTTGGCAAAGCCTGTAATCGCTTTAGGGCTGCCCACACTTGTGCTCCTGAATATGGCAGATGTTTTTGCTAAAGGAGGCGGGTCGCTCGACGTTCTCAAACTCGCCGCGGAACTGGGGGCGCCGGTTGCCATGGTGAGTGCGACCCAGGGAACGGGACTGGATGCTGTGGATCGTTTCCTGCGACAGGATCATGATCGGCGTCCGTCCGCATTGCTCCCAGTGTTGCAGGACCTTCCGCAGAGCCGGAAGTGGGCGAGCCAGGTGGGGCGCCGCATCGATTACCAGCAGCACCTTCCGAGCGAATGGAGCCGGCGGCTGGACGATGTCTTCCTGCATCGGATATGGGGACCACTTATTTTTATCGTGGTCGTGGGCGCCGTTTTCCAAACCGTGTTCGGACTCGGCCAGCCCATGAGCACGGCTTTTCAGGACCTGCTCACAAAGCTTGGCCAGCAGGCGGCGCCCTTGGTTCCCGATGGTATCCTCCGATCCCTTCTTCTGGATGGCCTGTGGAAGGGAGTAAGTTCCGTGCTGGTGTTCCTGCCTCAGATCCTTCTGCTGTTCTTATTTATCGGACTGCTGGAAGACTCCGGCTATCTGGCGCGCGCGGCGCTGATTGCGGACCGCACCATGCGGAGCGTGGGACTGAACGGGAAGGCGTTTATTCCTCTTCTGTCCGCCTATGCGTGCGCGGTACCGGCAATCATGGCCACGCGCACCATCGAAAACAAGCGCGACCGGATCGCGACGATTCTGGTCGCCCCTTTCATGACTTGTTCGGCGCGGTTGCCAATCTACACATTGCTGATTGCGGCATTTATTCCGGAGCGCCCGGTGGTCGGCGTGCTGCTCGGCTCCAGGGCATGCGCCATGCTTTCGCTGTACGTACTCGGTTTTGTTGCGGCCATCGCGACGGCGAAAATCCTCAAGTCGTCCGTGCTCAAATCCTCTGCCGCTCCGTTCGTGCTGGAACTTCCCGAATACCGGTGGCCGACCTGGCAGTCGATTGGCCTGCGCTTGTATGACCGCGCACGGGTCTTCCTGCGGCAGGCGGGCACCTATATTTTGGGAGTCTCTCTGCTGATTTGGGTCCTGACTCATGTTCCACTGCACCAGGGCCACGCTCCGCAACTAGAGCAGAGCGCGATCGCTTATCTCGGGCATGGAATTGAACCGGTGATTCGGCCGCTCGGGTTCAATTGGAAGATCGGGGTCGGACTGTTGACGTCGGTGATCGCGCGCGAAGTGATCGTCGGCACCCTGGGCACGATTTATGGAACCGATCCGGCGACGCACTCGATGACACTACAGAATGCGCTGAGGCAAGATCTTACTTTTGCCGGGGCGATGGCGCTGCTGGTTTTTTTTGCGTTTGCCATGCAGTGCACGTCAACGCTGGCCGTGGTGCGCCGGGAGACCAATAGCTGGAAATGGCCCGTTGTCCAGTTTGTTTACATGACGATGGTTGCCTACACTGCGGCATTCGCGGTCAACCAGATTCTTTCGACGCTGGTCAAGTGAGGAACAGCTGCAAAGGCTCGATGGGCTGCGTGTCGCCTTCCAGTCGTCACTTCTTCCCAAAGAATTTTCCGAATCCCAAGCGCACCTGCACCGTATTTACTCCGGGATTCGGCACGGTCAAGCCGGCATTTGAAATGTGCAGGTAACGGACGTCAACCGACCACGCATGATCTCCGAAAAAATAGAACCCGAACGCCGCGCCCGGCGTGAAATTCACGGTCGAAGTTCCGCGCGGCACTTCATGGGTTGTAAACAGCGCGCCTCCATTCAACTCAAGAAAGGGAGCAATATGTCCGCGGGTGGCGAAAATCCATTTCAGCCCCACCGGATTCACTCCGGCTCCGTAGGCAGTGTTTGCCGGCTGGAAGACAACAAACACCGGCACCGCGTCCACGGCAAGCTCGAATCGTCCGCTGAGAAAACCCGGCAAGTGCGGTTCAGTCAATATCCATCCATAGCGAAATCCGGCGTTCCACACGTTGGTATCCTTAGTGCCGCCCGGAACCGAGTGTCCGCCGCCGGTCCAGACCTGGAGCTCACGACCGCCCTCCTCCGGGCGATCCTGCGCGACGGCCAGCGAAACGGCCAGAAAGAGTGTCAGCAAAAGAGAGCCTGCTCCCCCAATGGATCGTGTCATAGGTGTGGTCAACATCGAAAAGAACGATACGCGAACCGAGGCCGTGAAACAAATCGCGGGCAGCTTCGGCCTGAATCTTCACCACAGGGAGCACAGAGGCACACAGGGGAGCGCGGTTTTCTCTGTTCCTCCGTGCGCTCGCCGATACGAACTGGAGTCGCTACGGGCTACTCTTCTACAGCCCCAGCCCGCCATCCACGGCCAGCACTTGCCCGGTAATAAACTTCGGACAGGCGGCGAAGAACATCACGGCCGCGGCTATGTCCGCTGCCGTTCCGTTGCGCTGCATCGGTGTTTCCTTCGCCATCTTCCTCATGAAGGCCGCTGCCGCTTTTTCTCCCAGGTCAATCATCCCCGGAGCAACCGCATTCACCGCAATCTCGGGCGCCAGCGCTTGGGCCATCACTTTGGTCAGCATGTGCACCGCCGCTTTCGACGAACAATAGTGCGCGTGCGTCGCCCACGGACGCAGCCCGCCCAGCGAACCCATATTAACGATGCGTCCTTTGCGCTTTCGCAAATACGGCAGCGCTTCACGCGAAACCAGAAACGGTCCGCGCGTGTTTGAAGCAAAAATCGCATCCCACTGCGCTACCGTAATCTTTTCGAACTCGACGGTTTCGTAATTGGCGGCGTTATTCACCAGCACGTCGATCCCGCCCAGTTCTTTGGCCACCTCCTTCACCATTTCCCGGACGCTCTTCTCATCGGTAATATCGCAGCGCAGCGCCAGCGCTTCCACGCCATGGAGCGCGAGCTGTTCTATCACCGCCCGCGCCTCGCTCGCCGAGTTGCGATAGGTGATCGCCACGTCCGCACCATTTTCGGCGGCGGCTAAAGCGATCGCGCGCCCCAGCCGTTTCGCCGCTCCGGTCACCAGGATCGTCCTGCCCGATAGTGCTCGTTCGTTCATCGTCATCCCGAGATTCTATAGCGGATCGGGAGTTGCCGTGGCCGTAGGCAGCCTGGCGCTTGGACGGGCGCACCCGTTCCCACACGAGATTCTATGCCCGTCCGTATCTTGGAAGCACTGCACTCAACTGCTACACTGCCTCGAATGACCGAGCCTCGCGAAGTCATCATTTATTCTCGTAAGGGATGCCATCTCTGCGAAATCGTCAAAGAGAGCATCGTCAAGCTACACAAGCGGGGCGGCTTCACCTGGCGCGAAATCGATGTTGACTCCGATGCGGAAATCCGGCGCCTCTATAGCGATGAGGTTCCCGTAGTCTTTATCAACGGCCGCAAAGCTTTTAAGTACCGCATGGATGAACAGGAATTCCTGCGCAAATTGAGCGCTTAAGTTCTGCTCGTGCGGAGACGCGCGTCTCGCCTACGCTGCTGCCCCAGTTTCCGCCATCTGACTTTTAACTTCGGCCATCTCGCACTACAATCACCCCCGATGCTCCGCACTCAGCTTTTCGCCGATCCCACCGGCCGGTTCGTGCACGATGTTGTCCTCCAGAGTTGCCGACAGAACAACGGCAAGACGGCACTGATCGACACTTCGTGTGGTCGCCGTTTCACTTTTGCCGAATATGGCAGCCTGGTCGAATCCCTTGCCCGCGGCCTGGTCTCGGCTGGACTCGCTCCCGGAGAAGTGGTTGCGATCTTTCTCCCCAACTCATGGGAATTCGCCATCAGTTATCACGCGGCCACGCTTGCGGGAGGCATTCCTACTCTTCTCAATCCCTCTTACCGCGAGCGCGAGATACGCTATCAACTGGAAAACTCGGACGCCGTGTTTCTCATTACCGACGCTCCTCTTCTCGACAACGTGAACCTCGCGGGATTGCCCGCGCTGCGCCGCGTCTTCAGCACGCGCAACTCGACCACACGAGGTCAGCACGCAGGCTGCGAGGACTTCGCCAACTTGCTCCGCGGTTCGAACGCCACGCTCCCCAAACCAACGCAGGATTCCGCCCAGACCATCGCCGCGCTTCCCTACTCCAGCGGCACCACCGGATTGCCCAAGGGGGTCATGCTCTCGCACTACAACCTGGTGGCGAATGTTTATCAGATTCTGGGTCCGAATGCCGCGATTCTCACGCCTGACGATGTCATGCTCTGCTTCCTGCCTCTCTACCACATCTACGGACTCACGGTGGCTCTGACTCTTTCGCTCATGCTCGGCTCCATGATGGTTCTGATGCCGCGCTTCGACGTGCAGAAGCTCTGCGCTCTTCTGATTCAGGAAGGGGTCACCATGATGCCGGTGGTCCCGCCTGCCGTCAATGCCTTGTGCCAAGCCGCCGAAGCGGGCATCTTTCCGAAAAACCACAAAGTGCGCTGGATCAAGTCCGGGGCCGCGCCGCTGGCTCCCGAACTGGCTCGCCGCCTGACCGGTCTTACCGGCATTAGCGTTACCCAGGGATACGGCATGACCGAAGCTTCCCCTGTCACTCACGTTGGCTACATCGCTCCGCCTGAAATGTGCCGCCCCGCCTCCATCGGACAGCCGCTGGCTCTCACCGACTGCCGCGTCGTGGGCATTGACAGGAACGAGGTCGCACTGGGCGAACCCGGCGAACTTGTCATGCGCGGCCCACAGATCATGCTTGGATACTGGAAGGACCCGCAAGCTACCGCCGCCGTTCTTCGCGATGGCTGGTACTTCACCGGCGACATCGTGCGCTCGGACGCCGACGGCTTTTACTACGTGCTCGACCGCAACAAAGAGATGATCAAGTACAAAGGATTCCCCGTCGCTCCCGCGGAAGTCGAATTTGTCCTTCTCGAACACCCCGCTGTCCGCGATTGCGGCGTCGTTGCCAAGCCCGATTTCGCCGCCGGAGAAATCCCCTGCGCTTTTGTCGTGCTCCGGGAAGGCTTTGTGGCCTCGGACGCGCTGGACAAAGAGCTCCGCGACTTTGTTGCCGACCGGCTTGCCCACCACAAGCAGCCTCGCGAGATTCACTTTGTGGAAGTCGTCCCGCGGACGCCATCGGGCAAGATTTTGCGGCGGGAGCTGCGCAAGGCGATTTCCTAATCTCCCGAGCGGCAATCGGATTTCGTGTAGAGACTGGGCTTGCCGCGTCTCCCGTCGCGAAAGTGAGGACGGCGCAAGCGGAGACGGAGCAAGCCCCGTCTCTACAGGGCAGTGTAAAATATTTCCATCCCCATGACCCTCACGACCTTCGTCGCCAAGTCCGCCTTTCGCAACAAGCGACGCAGTCTGCTTACGGTCGCCAGCATCGCCTTTTCTCTGCTCCTGCTTTGCATCATGCTTTGCCTCTGG
>Ga0181530_10004264_pt1 | contig 15317 bp, 9 predicted proteins | sample PEATcosm2014_Bin_42_FD_119769 | JGI IMG/M metagenome (GOLD analysis project Ga0181530, IMG submission 119769) | Peatland microbial communities from MTU Mesocosm Facility, Houghton, MI, USA - PEATcosm2014_Bin10_60_metaG | ecosystem: Environmental > Terrestrial > Soil > Wetlands > Peat | place... | reverse complement strand
TTCTTTGCGAGCCAAATCCTGCATTTTCAGCCCGAACTACAGGAGCGCCGGTTCCACGCGCCGCTACGGAATTTTGACTTCTACGATGATCATGCCGTTTACCGTGATGTCCGGCGGAAGCTCGAAGTCACACTCGACCATTCCGCCATGACGATCATTTGGGATGCCTCCTGGAACCGGTGGCGACACCTGCTGGGAGCCAAGGTCGAGTTACAGGGAACCTTCGTCCAGACGGGCATGTACCAGCGCCGGAACGGTCAATGGAGCCTGAATAAGTGGGAGACCGCTTTGCCGAGCCGCATCCACGTGAAGGTTCCCGCCAACATCGCTGAGCAGATTGAAGCAGCCCGCAAGAGCTACCATCAGTTTGGCCAGTTTTCGGACGCCTTGGGCCAAATTCGTGCGCGGATCGAGCGTGAGCCAATGGAAAGGGAACAACTAAGCAGCCTCTGTTGGGACCTTGGTTTGCCCGGAGACTTCGACGTCGCTCAGATCAGCTGGCAGCCCGATTACGATGAGTTCTTCTACCAGCAGCTCGGCCGGCGGGCGCGTCGGCTCTACCTCTTCCGCGGCGAGTATATCTTCGATCTCCCCAGATCGATCGCGGTTGAGACACCGCAATTGGGTCATGCGACGTACCTGTTTTCCAAGCCACAGAGCATCGAAGCCTTCCTGGCTGTTTACGTCGCCGCCACGAAGGAGGCAATCCGACAGAATCGTGCCAACATGGCGGACCGGCTGGGATTCCTAGGGCGCGTCGTTCACGGATCGAATCCGCGCGTCTGGCTTCGAGCCTTAAAGGCGCGGCTGGGCGAGGCAGCCGATTCGCCTGAGGTCGCATCCGAGGGAGAGTGAATATGCAAAACGAATCCAACACGAAGTCTGAAATCATTGCCCTTCTCGAAGGCCGGACGCAGGTGAGCCTCGAGAACGTCCGCCAGTTCATCCTGGACCTGGACGAACGAGATTACGTCGAGTTCCTGTATCCTTCCGACCCTGATTTCACCGAAGAGCTTGAAGCGCGGAATTATGAGGCGAAGGGGATGCTTGAAACCCTAAGAGACATCGAAGGAACTCTTCGCGGTCTGGATCGAGGCAAGATCCAAATCCACTGACTATACCTCAATAATGGCAGTGCTCGCCGTCGAGAGTAGTAGCCGGAAGATTACTCAGCCGGACGCTGCATTGTGCGAATTTATTCCCGAGCACTCAGGAGCGATGCGACGAGACGGTAATCGGATTTCATCGGGAGGTCCAAACCAACTGTTCCAAAAATGTTCCAGAATTCAATCTACTGGCCCCAAAGGGGGGGCTAATTTGAGCGAAAGCAGACGCCCCGAATTGGTCTAAGGCCATGGAAAACATGTGAAAGGATGGATAGAATGCAAAGTGATTGGTTTCCTGGCAGTCATGAGGTCGAGAGTTCGAACCTCTCCAGGTCCACCATATCCCGCAGCGCATCAATAACTTACAATTAATGTAGCCCAGGTTGTACGCTAGAGAGAAGCGAAACTGTGCGACAACCCAGTTAATTTGGTGCGACTGTGCTAAAACTCCGCCGGTGCGACCACATAGTTCCGCTTGCGAGATGTCACGACCGCTTTTCCACTCTGCTGGAGAACGATGGGCCGAAGCGTGGCACGGCCGTCGGAGTGGTGTCGTTGCAATAAGCTCTGCGGAAAGTACTTAATAGTCCAGACGGTCGAGACTCGGGACTCATTCACGGAAACGGACCATGCGCAGACAGGAGTAAACTCCTGTCCATCTTGAGCAAGGTCGGCCGCGAGATCTCGATGCGGTGGAGGAATTCGGGTAGATTTTTCGGCAGCGCGCATGACTACGAAGCAAGGGGTCGGGTGTTCGAATCACCCCTGGCGTACCATAACCACTGCAGAATAAGCAAGTTACAGAAGCCGACCCAGACAACACCTGCTTTTGGTGCAGAAAAAGCATCTAATTAGTGAACTGTAACGAAATCCCCTTTTCACTTCCCAGTGAATAGGTCGCGAAACTCTCTCGCCGAGGCAGTGGCCAGCAACGTTAACGTCGTGAGCCCTGCGATGCCATCGGCCATGAGATTTCCCTGCGATTGCTGTAAATGCGAGAACGCATCTGTAACGTCCTTTCCGCCTAATGTGAGGAGATGGTCGCCGCTGAGGCCCGAGCCCATGCGTGACGCTTGGCCGCGTCATTGTCAAGCTGAGTTCGAATGGCTTGCATCATAAATCCGGCCTTGAGAGGTTCACGGCGTCACGTCGAGCCGAGCAGCGTACGGCAGTCGGCTTGCACAGAGGACAGGTTTCCTGAGAGGTATGCTTTCAGCCTGAACTAGGCCGCCGCCTTGCTGGCCCAGAGCGGTTTCGTGAGCGTTGACACGAGGTTTCGGCCCAAGACGGCTGAAGCCGCCACGGCTCCGCCGAAGAGCGCTCCTGAAACGCCCAGCATGGCCACGTCCTGGCCCGTCAGATAGAGATTCCGTACGGCGGTTCGCGGCGTCAGGCAACGCAGTTGAAACCGCTTTGGAACCGCACTGACCCCATAAATCTCGCCACGCTGATAATTCATGAAGTGGCGCGTGGTAAGCGGTGTAGACAATTCCGCGATTTCGATTTTCCCGCGGATCCCTGGCACGTGTTCCTCCAAGCCGCGACGCAGGCGGTCGGCCAGGCTCTGCTTGAACTCGTCGTAATCCTGGCCCCGGTGTTTCCAGCGAGTGTCTTCCCAGGTCGCGAACCAGTCGTAAGGTGCGGGAGTGATCACTTCCAGGGTACTGCAGCCGGGATGCCGCCGCTCGAAGTTCGGATCCTTCGCGGAAGGAGACGAGATGAACATGAACGGCAAAGGGGCGGCGGGGTCCTGCGCGAAGCGAGTCAAGTTGGCTTCGTGATCGGGCGTGGGGTGGACCCAGAGGTTCGTTCCGGTCAGTCCTAACTCCGCCGCACTTCCCTGCACACCCACATACAAGCAGAGGTGCGCCTTCGAGGGCGGCAAGCCGCGCAGTTCTTTGAGAGCTGAAGCAACGCCTGGGGCTCCGGGCGGCAGCAGCGAAGCGAACGTATTCCACGCTCCCGCATCGCTTACGACAATGGGTGCTCGAAACTCGCGGCCGTCTTGCATGCGGACGCCGGCGGCGTGTTGGGCGCTGTCAAGGAGAATCTCACGAACCTCGGCGCTGAATACAATCCGGCCGCCGGCGGCTTCGATGGCCGGCGCAATACTCGCCGCGATGCTTGGCGCTCCTCCGACGGGGAAACTCGCGCCCTCGAAATAGTGTTCAGCGATGGTGGCGTGCGCAGCAAAGCTGCTTTCCGCAGGGGGTAGACCGTAATCGCCCCACTGCGCGGTCAGGACCGCCTTGAGATCCCGGCTCATCCCCAACTCGCCCAGCACTTCCGCCGTGGTGCGTCGCGCCCAGCGCAAGAAGGGAGCTTGCAGGAGTGCTCCTGCCAGGCGCGCGATCGGACGGGGCAAAGCCTTCTCGGCATAGTACGCGTTGCCCCTGCGGACACATGACTGCACGGCCCGGAGATAGCGGTCGATAGCAGAGACCTCGGCAGGGAAATAGGATATGAGGTTTTCGCGAAAGCGCTCGCGTCCGGCCGGGAATTCGTACTCGCCGTCCCCGATCCGCACTCGATCGTACACCTCCGGCATGGGGCTCCACTGGAGGCGGCCGTCGCTGAGGTTGTCAAAGGCGGCGCGCAGCGGGGAGCCCGGGGTCTGCACTTGGCCGATGTAGTGGACCCCCACATCCCATTCGTAGCCAGGCCGGTGAAAGGCATGGGTAAAGCCTCCCGCTACGTAGTGGCGCTCCAGCACCAGAACCCGCTTGCGGCCGTAGCGCGCCAGGAGCGCGGCAGTGGCCAGCCCGCCCATGCCCGAGCCAATCACGATCGCGTCCCAGTCGTCCCGGAGCGTGGTCTGCTTGTAGGAAGAGCCGACGGTAGTCCTTGCCATGAAATCACCTCCCAAAGCGGTGCAGCCTCTCGAATGTTGACGCTGGCCACATTATCCGTTAATAATGTTGCGCTTGTCAACATCTTTCCTCTATAATCCCTTCCTATGAAGAAACCACGTCCCTACCACCACGGGAACCTCAAACGCGCCTTGCTCGAAGCTTCCCTCGCTTTGATCCGCGAAATCGGTCCCAGCGCCTTCACCTTGCGCGAGGTGGCGCGCCGCGCCGGAGTTTCCCACAACGCTCCGTATCGGCATTTCCGCGACAAGGAGGAGTTGCTGGCGGCCGTCGCCGCCCAGGGCTTTGACCGCTTGACGGATTCCATGCTGCGCGCCGCCGCCGCCGGCTCAAGTCCCCTCGAGAGGCTCCAGTTCAGCGGCCGCGGATACGTGCAGTTCGCCCTCCGTCACCCCCAGCACTTCACCGTCATGTTCGACGCTCCCTGGCATTTCGCGGCCTACCAGCAAACTCACGCCGCCGGGGAACGGGCTTTCGGCACGCTCGTCCGCTGCATCCAGGAGTGCCAGGCGGCGGGCTGCTTGCCGAAGGGCGCCGGGCTACCCCTGGCGCTGCTGGCCTGGTCCATGGTGCATGGGATCGCCAAGCTGGCGATCGGCGGGCGGCTGCCTCTCTCCGGCGCCGCGCAGGTCCTTCAATTCACCGACCTGGCCACTGAGGCTATAAGGGTGGGAATGGCGAACGTCGCCGATCCTCACTTCCAGGCGCGTCGCTCGGAGGTTTGAGATGGATGAACGCCGTCACGCTCAGCGAACTCGAAGTCTACGTATGCCCTGCTTGTAAGAGTCACTTGATGCAATTGGACGGCGCTCTCCGCTGTCCCACCTGTTCCAAAGCCTATCCAATGCGGCAGGGTATCCCGGATTTCGTTCTCGAAGAACTATCCCGAAGCGCCGACCCCGAACTCCGCAGAATGCGCTTTATCGATCAGATTGCGCGGATTTACGAAACGAAGTTGTGGTATCCGGTCGTCCTGAAGGTATTCGGTGGATTTCGCAGCCGGTCTTTTGCTCAACTGATCAGCACGGTGGCCGGAAAGGTTGAAGCGGTGAAGGGCCGGGTGCTGGACATCGCTTGCGGGCCCGGCACGTTTGGCCGGCGGATCGCCTCGCCGTCGAAGCAAGTGTTCGGGATCGACGTCTCCATGGGAATGCTTCGCCAAGGCGCAGCCTACACGGCAAAGGAAGGCATCACCGGCATGAATTTCGCCCGTGCTCGAGTGGAGGCCCTTCCGTTCGCCGACGGGTTCTTCGACGCCACGCTCTGCTGTGGCTCGCTTCATCTCTTTACGGATACGCTGACTGCTCTGCGCGAGATGGCTCGCGTCATGAAGCCGGGAGCGGTTCTTGCCGTCTTCACTTTCACCGCGGGTCGCGGCGGTGTCCTGAGATATCGCCAGGTGCTCGCGCGGATGCGCAGGGATCACGGCCTGCATGTCTTCGAATTGCCTGAGATCGAGAAGTACCTGATTGATTCAGGTTTTGAGGATTTCCAACCTGACGTATCTGGCTCCATTCTGACATTTAGCGCCCGGAAGCAACCGGCCGGCAAGTTCCCTTCCTGAGGCGAACTCACGCCATTCGACATGGACGAAGGACAAATATGCCTTTCATGCTGTTCGCTATTGGCATGGCACAATCCCACAATCGGACGATTCAGAAGCGAAGACAGTGCGAAAGCGGGTCCCACTCCCTTTAATCGCAGCTTGTTACAACTTGGATGCGGATGGCAACTTAGTTGCCTGCCAATAGGCGAGGAGTTGGTGGACATCCTACAAGGGCAATTTGTCCGCCGTCGACGCGAGGGGCCCGATCAGGGCTTGACCCGAGAGAATCGCTGCCTTAGGATTCCGGGCTAATCGCGATTCACCCCTGGCATGCGAGTCGCAACGGGTGGCTCCGAATGGGACAACATGGCTAACATTCTGAGGGATCTGCGTTTTGCTTGGCGAGTCCTGCGTGCCGCCCCTGGTTTCGCGGCCGTGGCTGTGATCACGCTCGGACTGGGCATCGCCGCGAGCACGGTGGTATTCAGTTGGATTGACACTGTCTTGCTGCGGCCGATTACGGGCGTTCGGAACGCGCGTGAGTTGATGGCGCTGGAAGGGATTGCCCCTGACGGAGGACGTCTGGGCCAGTGCACGCATCCGGACTTCCGCGCTTTCCAGCAGGGCCTGACCGTGGCTTCAGGCGTAGTCGCTTCGCACACTTCCTTTTTCACTCTCGGCTCGTCCGATCATCCCGGCCGGGCCTTGGGGGAAGTGGTCTCGGCCAACTACTTCACGGTGCTTGGGGTCAAGCCATTCCTGGGTCGCCTATTTCTGCCTGAGGAGGATCGGGACGCGCCGGGTGCCTATCCCATCGTGGTCATCAGTCACCGGCTGTGGGCAACCCAATTCGGCGCCGATCCGGGCATCGTGGGGCGCGTGGTGCGCATCAACAGCCACCCGCTCACCGTCGTCGGCGTCACCCCGCCCGATTTCCGCGGCACGTTTGGTGGCTCCGCGTTTGACGTCTGGGTCCCGCTCAGCATGATCCTCCAGATGGGCGCCCTGAATACCTGGGCCGCCGACGACTGGAACGCCCGATTCCTCAATATCATCGCGCGGCTGAAACCCGGCGTCAGCATCGGGCAGGCAGGGGAAGAAGTTCGAGTCATAGCGGCTCGAATCGCCACCGATCATGCCGATACGCACAAGGGCATCGGCGCCCGCTTGGTTCCCCTGTGGCAAGCGTCGTACGGGTTGCAGGCAACCTTGCGCGATCCGCTCTACCTGCTCATGGTGGTGTGCGTTCTGGTGCTGCTGATCACGTGCGCGAACGTAGCGAACCTGTTGACGGCCCGCGCGATATCCCGGCAGAGAGAATTTGGCGTGCGCATAGCCTTGGGCGCCACCCAAAAGAGGATCGTGCAGCAACTGCTGGCGGAAGTCTCGCTGTTGGCTGGCGCGAGCGCGATCTTCGGCGTCTGGCTCGCACGCTGGTTAGGAGCGTCACTCTACCGCGTCCTTCCCTCCGTGGAATCCTCTATCCGCGCCGCCCTTGAGCCGCTCTTGCACGTGGCGCCAAGCGCCAACATCCTGGCCTTTACGGTACTGATCTCTCTCAGCGCGGCCGTGCTCACGACCCTGCTGCCGGCTTTTTCCGCTGGGCGCACGGACATAATCGAAACCCTGAAAGAGGGCGGGCGCAGCGGGACTTCGGGTGTCCGCTCGCACCGCGCCCGAGGGGCGCTCGTCGTGCTGGAGGTAGCGCTCGCGGCGCTGGCGCTTTGCGGAGCCGGCCTGGCGCTCCGGAGCTTCCAGAAGTTGGCCGCACTTAATCCGGGTTTCGACTCGCGGGACGTTTTGGTGGGGCACTTCTACCTCTCCACCAACGGCTACTCGCTGAGTCAGGAAAAGCAGTTCTGCCGCAATCTGCGCCTCCGTTTGGAAGCGGCTCCGGGCATCCAGCAGGTGAGCTACGCGGACTCGACTCCGCTTTCCATTCTTCCCGTGGGGAGCGACCGCGTGGAGGTGGAAGGCTTCTTGCCGGATCAGGGCGGGGTGATCTCCCTCCCACGCGCCATCGTGGCGCCCGGGTACTTCAGTCTGCTGCACATCCCCTTGCTCGCGGGCCGCGACTTCACCGAGCAGGACGACAGCAACACCCTGCCTGTGATCATCATCAACCAGACCTTTGCCAAGAAGTACTTCGCTGGAAAAGACCCCATCGGCCGCAGAGTGCGTGTTTCGGATACCTGGGCGACCGTGGTGGGGATAGTCAGAGACAGCAAGTACCGCAACCCGTCGGAGGGGCCCACTCCGTTCTTTTACGGACCGTTCCGGCAAATCTACTATTCGGGCTATACCCCTTTCTTCTACCTCCGAATCAGCGGCAACATGGAGGACGCACGCGCGGCGCTTCGACGTGAAGTCGCAACTCTGGCCCCGGCCAGCGGCCTGTACAACATGGCGCCGCTCAGCGACTACACGGAAGGGGGCTTGTTCGCCGAGCGGATCGTGGCGGGTTTGTTTTCGGTGCTCGGCATGCTGGCGCTTGTTTTGGCGGCGGTTGGATTGTACAGCGTGCTGGCATACGCGGTCAGCCAACGCGCGCACGAGTTCGGAATCCGCATGGCGTTGGGCGCGCCGCGGCGGGCGGTACTAGGTCTGGTATTGAGGGAAGGTTTGGTGCTGGCGCTTCCAGGCCTGGCAGCCGGAGTGGCCGCTGCGATGGCGGGCGCCCGTCTGGTCTCAAGCAAACTCAATCTTCCCTTAGGTCTTGCCGAGCCGAGCGTGTTTGTCTGGGCCGCCCTCGTTGTAGTCGCGGTCACCCTGCTGGCCAGCTATGTGCCTGCGCACCGCGCCACTAAGGTGGACCCGATGACAGCCCTGCGGGCGGAGTAGCATAGCGAATACGAACGATCAACAAAGGAGTCGCCGCGGGATGAGCGACCTCAACGCTTACCCGTTTGGGGCTCCCCTGGTCCCCCCGACGGTTGCGACGGCCCCGTCCCGCTCGGTTACCTCCGAGCGTGAAATACAAGAGTGGTTGGTATGCGGCCAAATCCCGATAGCGCGGTCCCCGGGCGATGGGGCCTGCGGTTCTCATTATGCTGGCCCAATCTCATGCCGCGGATCCCGAAGGCCCGCGCTACCGGTTACCCACCGTCCCCCGCTAGAACATGAAGCGCAGAGCCATCTGAATGGTGCGCGGTCCCGCTTGCGCCACACCCTGACTACTGGAAATAAGCCCGAATTTGCCGGTGATGTTCATATTTGGGATCCCCCAATTGGCCAAATTGAACAAATTGGAGAATTGCGCCTCGTACCTGATGCCGAAACGTTCGTTCAAATGGAACGTCTTTCCTGCCGACGCCGAGAAAGTCGCCGTCCCTGGCCCTTCCAGAATTCCGACGCCGCAGTTGCCGAAGCGTCCGATGGGCTCAGCCGAACCGGCAGCATCCGTGGGATGCGCCGGCACACTGTAAGGCGATACGCTGAAGAAGGCCGCCGTGGTTGGGTTTGACAGGTAACCGCCGGTGGGGTTGGTGCAGTCCGGGCGCTGTTGAGTCACCGAGCGATCTGTGGGGTATGTACCCGAGGAATCATACACCCCTGCTGGATAATAGGGAGTCAGCCAAAGGCCCGAGTGGAGCAGGGTGATTCCGGTGACGCTCCAACCGCCGAGTGCGAGGTCAGCGCCCCGGCTGGAGTTAGCGAGGTAGGTCTTGCCGCGGCCAAACGGCAACTCGTACACCAACGTGCTGATGAAGGTATTCCGCGGATCGTAGAACGCGTTTCCCGTTTGGGAAGTGATGTCGTAGATGTTGCTAACGTTGGCTCCATTGTCGCCTTGCCCGCCCTGGCCGATGGCCGAATTGGGAGCCGTACCCAAGGCATTGGTCTTGTTATAAGCGAAAGTGTAGCTATTGGAAAAGCTCAGCCCGCGCGCGAAGCGCCGGTTCACTTCGACGATGAATGACTGGTATTTATCGCTCGGTCCGTTGTTGCGAGTCAGCACCTCGCGGAAGACGGGGTACTTCAGGTTCTGCTGGCGCAACGCCGGAGTCGCCGTCAGGGCGGCGTATCCATACACCGTCTTGCCGGTGCTTGGATCGGTGTAGGACGCCGTATTCGGCTCCACTTGGTTCATGTCCGGGCTATAGATTAGGTCCACGGCGTGCGAGCCCGTATAACTGAGCCGTAGCAATGTCTGGAAGCCGATGTTCCGGTCAAACGACGCATTCCACTGGTAGACCCGCGGGTCCTTCAGGTCCCATTGGTTGGCGCGGCGATAGCCGGGGTGAGATTCAGCGGCGCCTGTGCCGGAGAACACATTGCTGAAAGTCAATATGGGGTTCGTACTGCTGGGTGTATAGCTCCCAAAGTTACTGGTATCGATACCCAGCAAGGAATAAAGCACCGCTCCGAGAACTGGTACGGAGTATATGCCCGCGGAGGCTCGAACTACCGTGTCGTGATTGTTTGACGGGTTCCAGGCAAAGCCGAGGCGCGGCTGGATATTGTCCCAATAAGTGTAACGCATCCCTGGACCCAAGCCCACCGAACTGCCCAGTACAAAAGGAGTGTTGCCTACAGATGCCCTCCACGCGGGACTGATATTCTCGCCCGGGTTCACAACCAACGCACCCCCTGGAATCTGGTATTGGAAGTTGCCCAATTGGTTGGTGGCATCCTGGAGCGGTGGGTTAACCTCGTAACGTAGGCCGGCCGTCAAGGAGAGGTTAGGCCGCACCTTCCACTCCGTCTGGGCGAAGCCGTCGTAGTGGTATCCAAAGGGTTTGCCGTCGGGGCCATTCTGCGCTTGATCTCCTTCATCCACGATTCCCTGGACCAGTTCCGCCGTCTCACAGGCGGCCGGGTAGGTGGTAGTCTCCGCCCCGGAACAGGTGTACGCGCCGGTAATGTAGTAGTCGCCGTATTCGTCGCCGTTTTCAAAGGTGATGTTGTCGCGATAATCGATGCGTCGGAAATCAAAGCCGAACTTCGAAGTCCAATGGCCATGCATCCATGTCAGGTTGTCGCCTAACTCAAAGATGTGGTTCCCTTCTACGCGCGGATGTCCGAATTGGTCCGTCTGGCCACCCAAAAGGGCGGGAAGGTAAAAGACAGGAACGCCACCCAGGCCGTTTTTGGGCGGGCCGGGAAGCCCCGTGATGCCCAGTTGCGAAATGACCGAGTCGCCTTGCTTAGCCTGGGGGAAGCTGAAGTTGAAGTTCGCCTTCGTCCACCCGCCTCGTAGCTCGTTCAATAGGTTCGGGCGGATGATCCAGTTATAGGATACAGCCAGATTGGTGGAGTCCAGGGCGGTTGTGAAGATCCCCATGAGGGGATTGTAGTCATTGTCGCTGCTGGTTCCGAGCGCGCCGATGGCGCCCGAGGGATCCGTACCGGTGGACGTAGGGCTTTTCTGTGTGACACGGAAAAAGATGCGATGGTTAGAATTGAACACATAGTCGATGCGGCCGTCGTAACCATCCTCGGAGTACTTGCCGTTCTCGGTCGTTATCAGGTTGTTGCCGGTCGAGTCGATGTTGGAGCTGCTGTTGGTCGGCGTGGGGAAGAACAGCGGCAGGATCTTGGCCGCCGTGGGATTAACCGTGATCTTATTGCCGGAAAAGACCTGCCCGGTGAACGGATTTGTCAGAACCAGTCCCGGGACCCCGGAAAAATCCCCATTGGCCCAAGCCGTCGGGACGGTTTCGGTTGCGATGAGGGTGCTCTGGTTCAAACGCACACCTTCGTAGTCGAAGTAGAAGAAGGCATGGTCTTTATAGATCGGGCCACCGATCGAAGCGCCAGCGGTGTTGGCGTCCAATGAGGGGTTGTACTGGGCGATCGGGTCGATAGAATTCCAGTCCTTGCGCTGGAGGAACCAGAAGGCGCTGCCGTGAAATTGATTGCCGCCGCTTTTGGTGACCACGGTCAGGTCGGTGGGCTGTGCGTATTCCGCGCTGCTGCTCGCGGTGTTTACACGAAATTCCGCGATACCCTCGACGGAGGGAAACAGGTCTTTGGTTGGGCCGCCATAACGGACCGACTGGATCGAAATGCCATCCAGAGTAAACGACGTTGCATTCGGCACTTGGCCGGAGAAGGTCAGGTTACCCCCCGGGTCCTCCTGCACGCCCGGGGTGAGCGCGGCGGTGTAGATAGGGCTGGGGGCATTGGTGGCGCGGAAGTTCAGCGGCAGCGAATCGATTTCGTGGCCCGACATCGAGCTGGATTGGGTCAGATCCTCGCTGACCACCTCCTGGCGCGCCGTGACCACGACCTGCTGGCTCATGCTCTGTACATTTAGTTTAAAGTCCGAGCGCACAGTTTCGCGAGCGGGCAAAACGACTCCTTCGTTCTTGACCGGCGCGAAATTCTGCGCGGAAACGGTAATCGCGTAGCTGCCGGGATCCATGTTCACAAAGCGATAGTCCCCGCTGTCGTCAGTGTGAGTTGTGAGTGTTACGTCGGTGTCCTGGTTCCTGGCCTGAACTTCTGCATTTGGGATGACTGAACCTGACGCGTCCATGACCGTTCCCAGGATTATTCCATAGGTCGACTGGCCAACTGCCCGACCGCTGAAACCGATGGCAAAAATGATCGCCGCCAAAATGGGCAGCCACTTCACCCTGAACTCAATCCCCTTCATTCCTACACCTCCGCTTGGTAGTTTCAGACTGCTCTCAGGTTACTCGGAGGCGAGTGTGACTCGGCTTCGTGAAGTGAACGTTACGGCAGAGAGATTTCCTGGTTAAATCCGAAATTGCCTGATGCCGGAACGGCTCTCTCTTATGCCGGGAGCACGGATCTCCGACTTCGTGTCCGCGGCTTTGCCGGACGAGGAGGGAAGAACCTCCCTCTTAGGACCGCCGACGAGCCGCGGCCCCCAAACGACAATGAGTCCGGGTTGTCTGAAATAGTCCGCGATTTAACCGGCCCTTCATCATTCCTTCATTCGTCTTTAATCTGCAGGAGGCAGGCTAAGCTGGGAGTTTTCATTATGGGCCCAATACCCTTTTCTGCCTTCGCCCTGGTTATAGTCGTGCTCCTGGTCACTTGGCTCTTTCTAGCTCACATGATCTCGAGCCGAAAAGATGACGCACGCCTGCACTTCCTTTTCAGTCTCATGGACGCGCCTCAGGCTGGCGCCAGCCATTCTGACGCCGCAGAACCGCCGCCTGCGGCAGTCGTGCCGGAGACAAACCCTGCGAAGCCCGTGCGAGAGAGGGCGGACGAATTCGTGTCTCGCGGATTCAGCGGCGTTGCCCGATATGCCTTTCAGGAGATGCCCGTAGTGTTCGCAGCCGCCTTGCGCAGCCGAGCCATGTAGGCTGAAGGTAGTTAGGAGCGTGCTGACGAAAGTCCGCGTCATATTGCTTACTGCCGGGAAGGGCGGGGCTTTACAGGTTGCTGCAATACCCTTGAACGCTGTCATTCTGAGCGAGGCGAAGAATCCCGGTAGTTGTAGTTTCAACGACCTACGGAGATCCTTCCTTCGTTTCACCCAGGACCGCCTGCGGGTCCTCAGGATGACAAAAACGCTTGCTAGTGGGCTGCCGGTTCCATCGAGACGAATCGTTGGTCGATAGCTCGCTCGATGACCTTCGCAAATATGTCCCATGCACAGCCGGAACTCGCATTTGCGGATTCGCAACTCGGAATCGACAAATCTTCCTCCGCGGGTGGGGCGGACAGGCTGAGCGGAGTTGCGTCTTTCATTTGTTCGAGGGTCTGGGCAAGGTACTGGGCGCGCACGAAGTAATCTGCGGCGCCTGGCCTCTGCCAAATTGAAAAAACGAGCGCGCCACCGGGCGGAGTGTCGTCCGGCTGATATCCCGGCAGGCGCCAGGAGAGGCCCAGCATGCCGGATAGATTCGACAGGTTGGTGTCGTGGCCACACAAAATCAGGACAGCATTTCCCGGACTGTCCAGCGCGCCTGTGGTTGCTTTGCCGGCTGCCGCCTGCTTCATCGACTGCAGAACGTGATAGAGCAAGTTGGAACCCCTGGCACGGGCAAGATAGGATGTCCGTCGCATCAGGTCCGCGTACGCGGCGTGCAGCTCGAGAATCCGCAACAACCCATTCGCGTCGAGGCGGCCCCAGCCCAGATCGTTCCCCTTCATGCCTTCCGTGTACTCGAGAAGCAAATCTTCGCCAAGTGTTGACGCCACGTTCCACGGCTCGTTGAGCCCAATTCCCTTTCCGGTTACAGAAACGCTGATCTCATCCGGTGGGTCCATCCGTTTTTGTGGCGCGCCTCGTTCTCCCGCGAGCACGAACTCAAGGGTTTCAAAGGCGGCGCGATACAACTCCCGGAAGCGGCCGGACGGGTCTGATATACGCTGCCGCACAGCTTGCGCGGCGATTTCCCAATCCGGCTTCGTGACACCGGCTTCAAGCGGGTCGAAGAGCGGGTCTTTGCTGCCAAGCGGTTGCGAGTGGAGCTCTACGAGGCAGCCTGGCAGCAAGGTCTCTGCCAAAGCCTTGCCGGTGTCGAGGGTTCGCTCGTCCGTGTCTGCATAGACATAGACGCGCTTCGCATCAGCGCATCCTTGTTGGTGCAGCAATCCCTCTCGCAACAACCACTCACGGTAGTAACTCCCCATAAGCAGCATGAGGGCTCGTCCGCGGGGGGTAAGGTTGCCCGGCGGAACGCCCCACGCCGGCCACGGCGCGGCTGAGTACTGATTCAGGCGGTCGGCTTTCCAGGTAGGCGAGCGCACTCCGTGGCGTGTCATGATGACCACGTAGCGCAGTTGTGAAGGCGGGCCGGCGCCGGCGACTAATATGCCAGCGCCGGCGGTCGACATTGCTGCGAACAGAAGTAATGTTCGGAGGCCCTTGAAGTCGACGTGGAGATTCCATTTAGACATCTAGCCGTTTTGCTTTTCCTGCAGGGCGCAGAACCGCGAACGTAATCCGCACTCTCGCTCGCGGCTCTGTCACAAGCACGCAACCCCGCCGCTCAGAACTCCAGGCGCAGCATGAACTGAAGGCGTCGCGACGAGCCGATTCCGGTCGCGCCGGTGTTCAGTTGGCTGGTGATGACCCCGAAACTGGAATCCGAGACATCGGAATCCGGGTCGCCGAAGATAGGATGGTTAAGCAAGTTAAACGCCTCGGCGCGGAACTCCAATTTCAGTTTTTCGTTAAGGGGAATCTGCTTCTCGAGCGCCGTGTCGATTTCATAATACCCGGGTCCACGTCCAATGTTGCGTCCCAGGTTCCCCCACGTGTCAACGGCCGGTGTCGCAAAGGCCGCGGGATTGAACCAGTTGTTGATCGTTCGTGGCGCCGAGTAAAGGGACATGCCGGGGAGCAGGTCCGGCCGCTGATCTCTACTGTTGCCGTCGAGCAGGTCCGTCGCGCTCCGGTCTATCGTGATGTTAACCGGGCGGCCGCTCATTGCCGACGCGAGCCCACTCAGTTGCCAGCCGCCCAGCACCTTTCCGGCTACGCCTCCCCCGCTTAAGTAATGCTTGCCGCGTCCAAACGGGAGCTCATAGACCGAATTGACGGATAGAGATTGGCGAATGTCAATGTCCGTGCTGCTATAGTCGCACTTGAGGCACGACATATTTTCATTGGTTGTAGAGTCGCCTGCTCCGAACCCCTGGTCCGCCAAACCGTGCGACCACATGTACTGCGTCCCCCACGACCATCCGCTGGTGAGATGACGCTGCAAGGATACCTGAAGCGAGTGGAAGTTACTGTTGCCGATATTATCTTTCTCGCCATACTGGCCAAACGTGGGTATGGGGCGCAGGCCCGTTAAGGGGTTGATGAGATTGGCCTGTAATCGGCCGAACAATCTATGCCCCGCGCTGCCGTCGTAAGCAATC
>Ga0181530_10004258_pt1 | contig 15332 bp, 13 predicted proteins | sample PEATcosm2014_Bin_42_FD_119769 | JGI IMG/M metagenome (GOLD analysis project Ga0181530, IMG submission 119769) | Peatland microbial communities from MTU Mesocosm Facility, Houghton, MI, USA - PEATcosm2014_Bin10_60_metaG | ecosystem: Environmental > Terrestrial > Soil > Wetlands > Peat | place... | reverse complement strand
GGAGTCGGCGTTCATGATCTTGCAGAACAGGTTTTCCATCCGGTCGTGTAGACGGTTCCAAGCCGCCGCTACGCGCCCGACCGCAGCGGTATAAAGGTCGAACGCTTCCTCGATCTCCTCTAGGCTTGCTGGTCGCCATGAAGGGTCGAAGATCATGCTATGCTTCTCCTATGGCCGACAAACAGCCTGACGACACCTACAGCGACGAAGAGGCCGCGCGCCGCCGCGATGCCGTGGTGCGGCGGATGATCGCCACGCCGCCGACGCCACATAAGCCGATGAAGATCAAGCCAAAGCGCGGCCGCAAAGCGGCTCGACCAGCTAAATCGGGGTCTAGGTCGATGGCGGAAGGTCAAGGGCACTTGCAAGCCAAAGACCGATTGCCAAAGCCGCAGTCGTGAAAATCTGGGCTTGGCAGCGCGGCTGGCAAAGAAACCGGCAGTAGCCGATATCTTTCGGCCATGCTTGGGGCGGATGACCGCGAAGCGATTGGATGTTTTCGGCGGGGAGCGCGAGGTCATGCGCCCGGTCGGCATAGAAGAACGACGCCAGCATATCTTCGAACGATCGCCGCCAGTGGTTACCGACCCACCAAAACGCATGGCCGATCACCAGGCCCGCTAGACCTACGGCGAATAAGCTGAGGGCGCAGGGAGTTGGAGAAATCCGAAGCTTAAGGATCGCTGCGGCCAGCAACGCCCAAAGCGCCACGGTGACTTTCCACTCGTGGCTGCGGCGGTCAGCGATGCGTGCGTTTCTGAATTCCGCGAGCCGCATCAGGGCACCAAACCGATCCTTGTCCATGCGCCACTCCAAAGAATAGTTAGCCGCCAGCGGTAACCCGGATTGTGAGGCCCGGGTTAGTCGATGCCAGGAAGCCGTAATTGGCCGGGCCAGCCGCGTACGTGTTCGCGAACTCGCTCAAGCCAGCGTCCCCGCCTACGCGTGTAGGCGTGAACGGCAACCTGGACACGCCAGATGGTGATCCACTCACTCATCTTGCGCTTCCCTTCACTCCAGAGGCGGGTCAGAGACCCGCCGCCCCAGGTCGCTTGATGCGACCCGTCCCGCACGGATGCCCCGGCTCGCGCCGGGGGGAGAGAAGAAACCGCTGGCGGCTAACTTGTTGATACGCCCGTTGCGGGTGTGCGCGGACTCGTTTCGCCCAAATCCCGTTAGGTCTTTGTTTTGAAAGGAAGTTCGAGTTGTTCGGGAGCGCTGTAATCCGCTCCCGCCAACGCCACTGATTCGGGCGGCTTGTGCCTCTTAGGCTTGGCCGTGAGGCTGTCGGTAGGTGAGGCGCTTCCCTGCGATGCCTCGGATCGCCGCATCGGCCCGGGTCGTGTCATCGATGCCGAGCGCCATGCGGCGGTTGTAGCGGAAATCGAACTCGGCGGCGTAGCGATGAAGGTGCGTCTCGGAAACGTGGTGATACACGCCGTAGATGCCGCGCTTGAAGATCGAGAAGTAGTTTTCGACCGTGTTGGTGTGCCAGAAACCGGCGCGAACGTATTCCTCGGCGCTGTGGTTGACCGTGCCGTGACCGGCAAACGGTCCCGTAACGGCGCGATAGACGGCCGCATCGTCGGTCATCAGGTACGACGCCTTGTTGACGCTCTTGGCGATGATCGGGCGCAGGGTTTGCGCGGTCACGTTGGCGACGTGGTAGGAGCGCACCGAGCCATCGCGCTCGACCAGCGACATGCTGACCGGGCTTGCGCTTCCAGGCGTGTTTGTTCGCTTCTTTGCCGCCGACATAGGTTTCATCAATCTCGACAACCTTGTTCGCGCCGCCCAAACCGCCTTCCGGCAGTTCCTCGCGCATCCCTTCGCGGATGCGGTGCGCCATGAACCAGGCCGTGCGGTAGGAGCCGAAACCGAGCATCCGCCACAGTTGGTGCGCCGAGATGCCTTTCTTGCTGGCGCAGAGCAGATGCGTCGCCAACAGCCATTTATGGAGCGGGATATGCGAGCGCTCGTAAGCGGTGCCGATCGTCGCGGTAAAGGGTTTCTCGCAGCCCTTGCACTTGTAGACGCCGGCTCGCGTGCTTTTGCCCTTTAGCTCGGTCGCATTATCGATGGAACCACAATGTGGGCAGAGCGGGCCATCGGGCCAGCGCAGCGCCTCGAAATGCTTACGGGCGGCTTCTTCATCGTTGAAGATAGGATCGGTTAAGTCGGTCATCGCAACACCTGTTGTTGCAATGAATATAGGAACTTAGGTGCGGTACGTCAAGTGCATAATTGCCATTCGTTTGATAGTTGAGGTTAGAAAGTGCCCCGGTAAATCTGGTGCGTTCGGCTCTCGTGAAAAGTACCGGGATCGGTTCACCTTCGAAGTCCGCGACAACTCCAGGCAACCCTCGATATATTAAGTCTTGCGTTTGTTGTGACAACGCATGGAGATCGATCTCAATATCACGGGTGAAATTTGCCAAAGGTCTTATTCTTGCGATGATAGCGTCTTCTGCTACTTTTAAACTCGAATAGGTACTCGTGTAGAGTTGATGGTGGAGGTCTGTCAGGTCCGAAGCAATGCTATCGATCGTCTGCTCATGTTGACTGACGAAGAAAGCCTCGGAGGGGGATAGCGCGGGGCCAGGCATCGGCGACCTCCTGCTCGTCTGGGTACAGCGCGCAGTTTATAAATTCTCGGTAGAACGGCGTCCCTAGTGTGCGATGTTATCGTGTAGCTACGGGCGCGACAATAAGCTCGCGATCCGTGGCGTATGACGGCCTACTCCCGCCGGGTTCTCGGGCGTTTCGCGTCCACGTCGCGCTTCGGGTCGCAGCTGTTTGGCCGCTCTTCATACGCGGCAGCGTATAATCCTGATTTATACGGTTCAGCGTATAGTGAGACATCGATGCGGAGATCAGATCACGGCGTTACAATCGATAGTTCCGAGAAAACCTCGAAGTCGGCTGTGTTGAACGTATAGATTCTCTGCACGCCATTGGCCTGCATGGTCGCGATGATTTGCAAGTCGAACACATCGCCGCCAATCACGGGATGGCGGCGAAGCAAGTCCAGCCACCCGTCAACCGTGGCCGCCGGAACGGGAAGCACATGCAGATAGGCAAGCAAGTCGGAAATGGCGGTTAGCGCATCGGCCGCGGAGCGCGGCTTCGAAACACGCCGCGGGTTGGTCACGATCGAATAAAATTCACAGAGTATCTGCGAGGTCACATAAAGCGTCGTGGGCGCATCACGCCCTGCTTCAAGCAAAGCGCGCGCGACAGTGTGTTGTGGAGCGTCGGCGTCCAGCGCATAGACCAGAACATTCGTATCGACGATCCCCGGTTCAACGGACATCGTTGTAGATGTCTCGCCGATGAAGAGCGCCCGCACCACCAAGGTGCCAGACCGGCAACTCAGGGTTAGACCCGGCAGGCTGGGTCGTTGCTGGCCGTTCGTTTATGAAGCGCTCCAGCAGCGCGTCAACGGAAATGCCTAGCCGCCGAGCCTCCGCCGCCAGCCGCGCCTCGGTTTCTCGTGAGATTTCGATGCTCATGCGACCGCCCTTTTCCACATGACCCATGATGGTGTTGCTTTCAATCGGTTGCTATGTCGATAGTTCGTGTTTGACTGACATCGCCCTATTTACCGATATAATTCTGTATATTACCACGCAGCCTTAATGCTGGAAAGCTAATGTTTCGATCCGCAGGCGCAAGGGTTTGCGCCTACTTCCGGGTGATCCTCGGGCGTTTTGCGTTCGCGGCAGCCCTCGGGGATCGGCCCTTCGGCCGCTCTTCCGGTTTGCGGCGAGCGTTCGCCGCCTTGCGGACATTGATCGCCGAGGTGTCGATCATGTCCTTGATGTGTGCGGCATAGAATTTCTCGATCATCTCGACGCTAGTGCGGCAGTTCTTGGCGATCTGATAGATGTCCGCCCCCTCCGTTAGCCGCATGCAGATGTACGTGTGCCGCAGGCTGTAAGCCGTGCGGGGCAGGCCCTCGCGGTCTTTCTTGAGGCCTTGTTCGCCCAGGATGGCGTTGAAGAGCGCACGCTGCGACCTGGGGAACAGCAGATCGGTCAGTGCTGGCTTGCGCTTCTCCGAAGCGTCCTCTTCGACCGTTTCGCCGTCAGCGGTGCTCGCCGCCAATGCCGGCCGGAGCCGATCGCGCAAACGCTCAAAGGGGTGCACCGCGCCGTGCATGCTCTTGCAGTAGCCGACCCCACGTTTGCCGCGCACGCTGATTTCAAGGATGGTCTCGCCCGTGGCCTGATCCTTGACGATCTCCACGTCGCGACATTCGAGCCGCGCCGCTTCGTCGGGACGCAGGCCGGTGTTCGCCATAAACAGCACGTAGTCGTGCAGCTGCTCACACTGCCATTTCCAGCGCAGCTTGGGGGGACGCTCCGCCCTCTCTCGCGTCGCTTGTGATAGAGCACCTTGTACTCGGCGGGCGAGAACCACGCTCGGTGGCTGATCTTGCCGGACGCCTCGTAGGGTGGAGAGAGGTTCGGAATGAATCTGATCCAACCTTGCCGTTCGGCCGTTTTGAGGACGTGTCGCAGTGTGACGATCTCTTGGTGCAGTGTGCTGCGGGAGGGACGCATCACCTCGCCCGTCGCCACGCTGCGCCGCGAGGTCATCCGATGGACCCGGTATTCCTGCACAAGGCCAGGGGTGATCTCCGACATCGATTTGTTGCCGAAGAAGGGGAGCAAATGCACCCGCAACCGGTCGCCGTGGCTCTTGACGTATTTCGGATTGCGCTCGCCGACGGTGAGCGCCTCGTATTCGCGCACGAAGATGTCGGCAGCCGCCTTGAAGTTCTTGCCGCCGCGCAGCTCGCCCGAGCGGTCCTTGAGACGCAGATTGAGATACCAGTCCTCGGCTGCCGTCTTGGCACGGATGAGGTCTTCTTCCTTGGTCGTCGCGCGATGATTGCGCCCGGCGAGATAGGCCGAGCATTGCCAGAAGCGGCCGCTGCCGCACCGATAGAGATGAACCTTGCCGCCGAGGAGATCGTGTGTCGTCACACATGCGGTGGCTGGTGTGCTGGAATCGCTAAAAAGTAAGTGGTGTGTATGCCAAATCAGACAAATGTGTCGGTATTTATCTATATGATTGATAACGATTAAATAGACGATTTTTCTGCTATATACCCCTTTTTGAGTCTGCCGCATCTACCATTCCGCCACACCCGCACGGAGGCCGGAATATAGAAGCGGTGCGAACAATGGCAATAGTGCCGCGTTTTCTGGCTGGTGGGCAGAAGAGCTCGATCAAGGTAGCGCCACAGAAATGCAATGCTGCGGGGCACAATCATCTCGCACCGCAGCGAAACCCGCACTATCTTTAGCGTCCCGGTTCTCTTCGACGGCCCCGACAGCGTTTCCCTCGCGTCCCATCGGCAGCAAGCGTTCGGAGCGGAAAGCGTACGGTGCTGTATCAATTCTATCAGAGCTATGCCGATGCCCTTGTGCCGCTGCAAGGCATGGCGACGGCGTTTGGCCATGCGCTGGGGCGTGGTTGGCCGGGTTTTCCGGAGACCCAGTTCCAGCGGGGCGTCATCGCCGCCTGCGAGTTGTTCGCCGCGGGCAGGCTGCAGCACCACCGGCCGGAGTTCGGCATCGACAGCGTGACGGCCGGCAACCGCACCGTCGCGGTGCGCGAGGAAAAAACCTGGGTCCGGCCGTTCGCGACCTTGCTGCATTTCGCCAAGGACACGACCGCGCCGCAGCCGAAAGTGCTGCTGGTCTCGCCGATGTCGGGCCATTTCGCGACCCTGTTGCGCGGCACGGTGAAGACGATGCTGCCCGAACACGACGTCTACATCACCGACTGGCACAATGCGCGCGACGTGCCGCTCGCCGCCGGCGATTTCGATTTCGACGACTTCATCGACCATGTGATCGCGTTTCTCGAGCATCTGGGGCCCGGCGCGCATGTCGTCGCGGTGTGCCAGCCGGCGGTCGCGGTGCTGGCCGCGGTCGCGCTGATGGCCGCCGCGGGAAGCGCCGCCCAGCCGCGCAGCATGACCCTGATGGCCGGGCCGATCGACACGCGGATCAACCCGACCAAGGTCGACGAGCTGGCGATGCAGCATTCGATCGACTGGTTCCAGGCCAATCTGATCTACCGCGTGCCGCCCGGCCATGCCGGCACCTCGCGCGAGGTCTATCCCGGGTTTCTGCAATTGAGCGCGTTCATGGCGATGAACATGGAGCGGCATATCCGCGCCTTTGCCCGCCAGTACGAGAACCTGGTCGACGGCGACGACAAGGCGACGTCGGCGCACCGCGCGTTCTACGACGAATATTTCGCGGTGATGGATTTGTCCGCCGCATTCTATCTGCAGACGGTCAACCGCATCTTCCAGCAGCACGAATTGGCCCGCGGCGTGCTGGTCTCGCGCGGCCGGCCGGTCAATCCGGCGGCGATCCGGCGCACCGCGCTGTTGACCGTCGAGGGCGAGAACGACGACATCTGCGCGATCGGCCAGACGCTCGCCGCGCAGGAGCTGTGTTCCGGGCTGCATCCCTTGAGGAAGCATCATCATCTGCAGACCGGGGTCGGGCATTACGGCGTGTTCAGCGGCAGGCGCTGGGCGACCGAGGTCTACCCGCGGGTGCGCACGCTGATCCAGTCGAGCAATCAGTGACGGCGAGTGACACAAAACGGGCCCGGCGCTACCCTCGCCGGGAGCTTTGGAGGCGCACATGCTGAGCCAGGACCAGATCGACGCCTATCGGCGAGACGGCTATTCGTTTCCCCACGCTGCGCTCGGCGCCGCCGAGCTCGAAGCGTGCCGCGACGGGCTCGCGCGCTATGAGGCGTGGCTCGGCAAGCCGGTCAACCAGGGCGATTGGCGCTGGCGCTCGGCGGCCTATGCGTTCCTGCCGTGGCTCGACGGCCTCATTCGCCACCAGCGCATCCTCGACGCGGTCGAGGATCTGATCGGTCCCGACATCCTGGTATTCACGACGACGTTCTTCATCAAGGAGGCGCACAGCCCGACCTTTGCCGCCTGGCACCAGGATTCGACCTATTTCGGCATCGAGCCTTATGAGCACGTCACCGCTTGGGTCGCGCTGAGCGACGCGACCGAGGAGGCCGGCTGCATGGAGGTGGCCTCGTCGCGCGGCCAGCCGCAGCAGCTGCGCCACGCCGCGCTCGGCCTCAAGGACAGCATCAATGGCGGCGGCCAGACGATCGTCGAGGAATTCGACCAGCGCGACACGGTGATGATGGCGGTGCCGGCGGGCAGCTTCTCGCTGCACCACACGCTGTGCCGGCATCGCTCGGCGCCCAACCGCGCCGCCCACCGCCGCGTCGGCATCGGCATCAGCTACATCCCGGCGCATTGCCGGATCACGTCATCGGTAAGGATGCTGGTGCCGCTGGTGCGCGGCGCGGATACCGGCGGGCATTTCGACATCCTGCGGCCGCCCGAAGCCGAGTTCCATCCGGCGGCATTGGCGCGCCACGAAGACGCCTATCGCCGCTACCGCGACAACTACGCCGCGCAGATCGAGATGCACGATCGCGAGTTCGCCGACGCCGGAGCTTCGATTGAACTCGCGCCGGTGCTCGACCCCAACGTCCATTTAGTCGGCAGGCGGGTTGCCGGCTACGGCGGGTTTTAGTCGATCTTAGTCGATCAAAGATGAGCACCACCCCGGCGCAGGCCGAGGCCCATCCTTCAACCGTAAAAGCAGCGGACAAATGGGTCCCGGCCTGCGCCGGGATGGTTTCATCTTTGGATCAGTGCAGCCCGTAGAACCCCATCGAGCCGCCGGCCATTACCTGGTGCTTGGTTTCGGCTGACAGGCCCTCAAGCTGCTTTCTGACCATGTCGGGCGCGCCGGGGAAGAACCCGTCAGGGTGCGGATAGTCGGTCGCCCACATGATCTTGTGCGGGCCGACATAATCGGCGAGCGCGTGCAGGCACCCCTCGACCGGCTCGAACGAAATCCAGCATTGCCGCCGGAAGATGTCGGAGGGCCGCGTCTTGAGGCCGCTGTCGTTGAAGCCCTGATCGTCGAAGTGGCGGTCCATTCTGTCGAGCCACGGCGCGATCCAGCCGCCGCCCGACTCCAGGAACCCGACGCGCAGCTTCGGATGCTTCTCGCAGACGCCGCCCCAAATCATGCTGAGCGCCGCCAGCATCATTTCCATGGTATGGCTGATGATGTGCTTGGCGCCGCGACCCTCGAAGCGATCGACCGCGACCTGCGGCATGCCGGGCGACGCGCCTTCATGGAAGCCGATCGAGAAATCCAATTCCTCGGCGGCGTTCCAGAACGGCTCGTAGGCCGGGTCGTGGATCAGCCGGTTGTTGTAGGGATTCGGCCGCAGGAAGCCGCCCTTGAAGCCGAGCTCCTTGCGCGCGAAGGTCATTTCCTTGATTGCCTGATCGATGTCCTGCATCGGCAGCATCGCGACCCCGAACAGGCGGTCGGGGTAGGGCTTGCAGTAGTCGGCGAGCCAGCGGTTGTAGGCGCGGCAGGTCGCGCCCGCCAGCCCGGGATCCGCGATGCCGCCGACAAACAGCCCGATGCTCGGATAGAGGAACGCGGCGTCGATCCCGTCCATATCCATGTCGGGGATACGCTTGTGCGGATCGAAGCCGCCGGCCCGACCTTGGTTGTATTCGAAACCCTCGGCGATGACGTGTCCGTCGCGCGCGCCGATCGCGCCAATCGCGCCCAGCCCGCGCTCCGCGCTGCCCAGCAGCGCGGTATCGATCTGCAGCTGCATCGCGCCGTTGTTGTTTTTGATCAGCCGCGGCGCCCGGTCGCGATAGGCGGGGTCGATATAGTCGCTCCACAGATTCAGCGGCTCGAGGATGTGGCCGTCGGCATCGACGACGTTGTAGGTGCGTGCCATGTTGCCCTCCCAAATGGATCGCGGCCGCGCCGGCCGCCTGCAACGCTTCAACTGCACGAGATCCCCGGGTAAGCCCGGGGATGACGGTGCGAGGGAGCGTGTCGCTCCCTCGCCTCGCTCAGTTCAGTCCGTAAAACGCCATCGCGCCGCCGGCCATCACGCCGTGCTTGGTCGCCGCCGAGAGACCGGCGGCGGCGAGCTGTTTCTCGATCATGTCGGGCGCACCGGGGAAGAACCCGTCGCGGTGCGGGTAATCGGTCGCCCACAGGATCTTGTTCGGACCGATGTAATCGGCGAGGTGGCTCAGGCTACCCTCGACCGGCTCGAACGAAATCCAGCATTGCCGCCGGAAAATGTCGGAGGGCCGCATCTTGAGGCCGCTGTCGTTGAATCCCTGGTCGTCAAAATGCCGGTCCATGCGGTCGAGCCACGGCGCGATCCAGCCGCCGCCCGATTCTAGGAACCCGACGCGCAGCTTCGGATGCCGCTCGCAGACACCGCCCCAGATCATGCTGAGCGCAGCGAGCATCATCTCCATCGTGTGGCTGATGATGTGCTGCGCCGCGCGGCCCTGGAAGCGGTCGATGCCGACCGTCGGCATGCCGCTCGATCCGCCCTCGTGGAAGCCGATGACGAAATCGAGTTCTTCGGCAGCGGTCCAGAAAGGCTCGTAGGCCGGATCGTGGATCAGCCGGTCGTTGTACGGGTTGGGCCGCAGGAAGCCGCCCTTCATGCCCAATTCCTTGCGTGCGAAGGTCATCTCCTCGATCGCGTGCTCGACCGACTGCATCGGCAGCATCGCGATGCCAAACAGACGGTCCGGGTACGGCTTGCAGTAATCCGCGAGCCAGCGGTTGTAGGCGCGGCACAGCGCGCCAGCCAGTTCGGGGTCGTGCACCGCGCCCGAAAAGAGGCCCATGCTCGGATAGAGGAAGGCGGCGTCGATACCGTCGAGATCCATGTCGGGGATACGCTTGTGCGGGTCGAACCCGCCCGGGCGTCCGTCCTCGTACTTCATCGTCTCGGCCTTGATCTCGCCCTGGCGCGCGCCGACCCCGCCGATCCCGCCCATGCCCTGCTGGCTGCCGAGCACCTGGTTTTCGAGGAACAGCTTTTCCTTGCCGTCATTGTCGATGATCAGCTTGGGGGCCCGGTCGCGGAAGGCCGGGTCCATGTAATCGTTCCACAGCGTGACCGGCTCGAGAATGTGGCCGTCGGAATCGATGCGGTTATAGACGCGCGCCATCTTCTTCACTCCTCCATCCGACATCTGCCCGCCAACATCTCATTGCCGGCGGGCTCGCCCCGGAGGGCTGACCGCAATGTATCGCAGCCCTCGCGCGATAGCGAGGTCGTAAGCCTTGCTTATTAAGCAGTCTGGCATGCACCTCAGGCAAGCCCGTGCGTGGCAACGGTCAGACGCTAGAGCGTCGTCGCGGCGAAGCGGATGATCGCCTCGGTCTCAGACGCCGATTTGGTGACTGCCTGGCCGATCAAATCCATCTTGCGCAGCTGCTGCACCCGCGCCACCGTCGCCGTCAGCTCTGCGTCGCTCAGCACAAAGCGCATCAGGGCACAGGCGTCGACGAGGCAGATCAGCACGATATCGCGCGGATCGGGAATCTCGTCGCTCAGCAGGATTTGGCGCAGGCGGGTCCTGACCTCCTGCTGCTCGGTGTTGTCGATCAGCGGGTAGCGTCGCGAGCGAAAGACCCATAAATGCCGGCCATTCTCCTCCTTGAGGATGCCGCGCGCGATCAGCCGCTTGAGGGCAAGCGGCCGGTAGATTTCGGCGTAGGCCGCCGCCTCGTAGAGCGCCTCGGTGATGTCGATCTGGCCACCGGACGCGGCCTCCAGCTTGGCGATCCGCCCCAGCGCGTCATCGAGGATGTCGTCGCCGAGCGGTGTGCGGTCGACGACCGTCAGGTGATCGAGATCGGTGTCGATGCGGTTGTGGATCGCCAGATCCATCAACGCGGCGCCGCCGACGACAAGGGTAAACACCGCGTGCGGCAGATCAACGAGGTCGCCACTGGCCTCGTTGTGCAGCAGGAGCAGGATTTCTTCGACAAAGCCCAGCATCACCGCGCGCTTCAGCGAACCGCGGCGAGCGCGGCCGCGCGATCGGCGGCGATCAAAAAGATCGTGTCGAAACCGCTGACCGTGAACACCTCGCGGACATTGGGCGCGAGCCCGAACAGCGCCACCTTGCCCTGCTGCTGCTGAACCTTCTTCGCGATCACCAGCAACACCCGCAACCCGGCGCTGCTGATATAGGAAAGACCCGTCATATCGATCGCCACGCGCGGCGGCACGCCGCCCAGTGCCACCAGCAACCCCTCCTCCGCGTCCGGCGCGGCGCTGCTGTCGAGCCGGCCCCCCAGCCGCGCGATGACCACATCGCCGTCCCACTCGCGGGCGATTTCCATCGGCGCTTCCCTTCAACCCCACCCAAAATGCTGCCGGCGAGTGTGCATGGCGGATATCGGGCAGGCAATAGCGCGCGGACCGGCATGCGTAATCGCGCTTGGCGGCGGCGGGGCGACGCGGTACGAGGCGGCATGGCCGCGCACCGTCTTTCGCTCAAGCCCGACCTCGGCGAAATCCCGCGCCTCATCGAATGGGTCGAGCGATGCTGCGGCGATGCCGGCTTGGGCAGCGCTATCTCGTTCCGGTTGGCCCTCGCGCTCGATGAAGCGGTGGCGAACGTGATCCACCATGGTTTTGCCGGCCGCAAGCCGCCGCACCGCATCGAGGTCCGCCTCGACATCGGCGCCGAGAGCCTGGTCGCGACGGTCATCGACAACGGAATTCCGTTCGACCCGTCGAGCACGCCCGAGCCCATTGTGCCGCTGTCCGTCGAGCGGCGCGAGCCCGGCGGGCTCGGCATCCTCTTGATCCACCGCATGGTCGATCGCGTCGAATACCGCCGCGTCGGCGGCGAGAACCGCCTGCGGCTGGAGAAGTCGCGCGGGTAGATCTGCGGGTAGATCTACGGCCGGTACACCAGCGCTAGCGCGGTGATGTCGTCGGATTGCTCGGCGCCGGCGGCAAACCCAGCGGCCGCGGCGAGGACGTGTCCGATCAGCGCCGCGGCGCTTCGCCCGCGCACCTCCTCCAGCGCCGCTTCGAGACGCGCGGTGCCGAATTCCTCGCCCTGCGGATTGAACGCCTCGCTGATCCCGTCGCTGTAGACGAACAGCACGTCGCCCGGCCGCAGCATCGTCTCGGCGACGCGATATGGCCTGTCGCCGTCAACGCCGAAGGGGATCCCGGTGGCCGGCAGTTTCTCGCTTCCGCCCGTCGCGCGCAGCAGATAGGGCGCGTTGTGCCCGGCATTGCAATAGTGCAGCACGCCGGTCTTGAGATCGAAAACGCCGTGAAACGCGGTGACGAACATCGAAGCGGCATTGTCGGCCGAGAGCAGGCGGTTGGCGCCTTCCATGTCCCGCGCCATGTCGTCGCCGCGCTCGCCGGTGCGCAGCACGGTGCGCGACACCGCCATGAACAAGGCCGCCGGGATGCCCTTGCCCGAGACATCGGCGACCGTCACCGCCAGCCGATCGCCGTCGATCGGGAAGAAATCGTAGAAATCGCCGCCGATCGCGCGCGCCGGGTGCATTTCGGCGTGCAGATCGACCGCGGCAAAGAGCCCGTCGCGCGCCAGCGGGCGCGGCAGGATCGATTGCTGGATCTCGGCCGCCGCGTGCATCTCGTCGCGGCGCCGCTTTTTGGCCTCGATCTCGGCCGCCATGCTGGCGAAGGCGCGGGCAAATTCGGCCAGTTCGCCCGGCTGCCCGGTCAGTTCGCCGAGGATCGCCGGGTCGTATTCGTCGCGGCCCAGCGCGTTGGCGGCATAGGTCAGATAGGCGAGCGAGCGGTTCATGCCGTAGAGCCGCCGGCCGAGCTCGCCGACGATCGCCACCGCGATCGCCGGATGCTCGGCGGTGAGGCTCATCAGGCTGCCGCGCTCGATCCGCAGCACCGAGAGATCGGCGCGGGCGATGACGGTGGCGCTGCGCGGCATCGCCGCGATGGCGCCCAGCTCGCCGATGATTTGATGCCGGCCGACGGTCGCGACGCGAACCTGCCCCGCCGGCGTATCGACAAAAATGTCGACCTCGCCGTCGAGGATCACATCGGCGAAGGTGCTCATCTGCCCCTGGGACATGATCGTGTCGCCGGCGCGGAATCGGGCGACGACGCAATGCGCCGCGATCGCCGCGAGCGAGGCGAGGTCGAGCGGCGCGAAGAGCGGCAGGCCCCGCAGGATTTGCGCGGTTTGCTCCACCGAGCGAACCTCGGCGCCGGTTTTAGCGGTCGTCGCTGCGTCATCCATGGCAGCATCAATGAGCGAACCGGCGATGCGCGGCGATACCTCTACTGTCCGAGGCGGTCTTGCAAGGCCAAGCGATCGAAGATGGCCTTCCGGATTTCGGCGGTGAACATCCGCTGGACAGCGAGTTCAGCTCCTTCGCGGGTAAAGTGGTCCCCGTCCCAGTCAATAGGTATGCCTAGTCCTGCGGTAAGCGGGCATTTCGTATTCATACAAAGCGTCTGCTTTGAAGAAATGTAGATCACGTTGTCGTTGGCCGCATACCTTTTCCCGAGGTAATAGTCCATGCGTAGGTCCGATCCCATATCGCCATTCTCGTCAAGCGTATTGGGGTCGCCGAGAAGCAACCGTTTGGCCAAAATCTCCGGAACCGCCTCTTGGTAGAAAGGTGTGTTTCCGACAAGTATGACGAGACTTCCCGCTTGGGTCAGCCGATCGACAGTGGCGTCGAGCTTTTTTACCACATCGTCGTCAACGCTCCAGAGAGCGGCCAGGATAACGACGTCCGGCCTTGTCCGCGAAATCCAATCCAGGATTGTATCAACAAAAGCCGGGCAGTAGGGGTTGTTGGGGTTGGTCGAGCCGAGGACTGGGCTACACGACGATGCACTGGCTTGAGAAAGGGAGATTCCGTGCGGCCGAAAGAGGTCGTCCAGGGCTTTGTATAGAGCGGCCGAATGGCTGTCCCCCCACAACAGCACTGATGGATGGGAGGGGTGGAGGCACGTGGAAGTGCTGTCTCCGCTCCACGGCTGGTTGCCTATAAAGCATGTGCCTTGTCGGTAGAGAGCCATGATGTCGTAACTGCGGTAAGCCAGCATTTCGTTTACGCTTTTCTGCCACCGCGCCGCGAAGCCCCCGCTTTCGTAAACGCAGGCCCCAGCTCCAACCAGCACCACCAAGCAGGCAAGCGCCGTGCTGAATGTTTGCGTGCGGGCATAAACCCAGCGTGTTTTTCGAAATGGCGTTTCGACAAAGCGATAAGAGATGAATCCAAGCACGATGGCAGCCGCCATGATCAGCCAGGATTGAGCCATGCCGCCGGTCGGCGAGAGTTGTCGCGCGTAGACGATCAACGGCCAGTGGATCATGTAGATTGAGTAGGACCATAGGCCGACAAGCCTCAGCGGCTTTATGCTGAGAAGGGCACCGGTGACCGTTCGCCCCCTGTCGCATCCCCACAGGATGAGGGACGCTCCCATCACGGGAACCAACGCCGCGAAACCGGGGAAATGCGTCTTGGTGCTATAGGCGCGCACGGCAAACAGGATGAGCCCCACTCCGAGCGCTGCCATCACCTCCCGAAGGATGCGATTTGTCGGGTACGGAAAGGCCGGGAGCGCAAGAATGCTGCCAGCCATCAGCTCCCATGCTCTTTGCGGCGCGAGATAGAAGGCGGCTGTAGGCTCGGTTCGAACATAATATTCCGCCAAACCGAGAGACGCGACGGCGAACGCCAGGATAATTCCGCCCAGTGAGCGAGGTGCGATCCTCTGCACCGCAAGGACGATCAGGGGAAATACTATGTAGAATTGCTCTTCCACTCCGAGCGACCAGTAGTGCAGCAAAGGCTGGGTGTTGCTCGTCAGCCCAAAATAGTTTGATGATAGATAGAAGAATATGTTGGCCGCGAACACGCTAGAGTAAATAACGGAGTTTCCAAGCTGCGCAAACACGAAGAATGAGAACAGAAACCACCCAGCAACCAACGTAGCGACTGTGACAACAACGAATGCAGGTATAATTCGGCATATCCGTCTCTGATAGAATTGCAAAACGCTGAAATGCCCGTTCGAGGCGATATCATCGTAAATCACCTTCGATATCAGAAAGCCTGAGATTACGAAGAAGACATCAACCCCGACAAACCCGCCACCGACCTTCTTGAAGCCGACGTGGTAAAGCAGAACCGCGAGAACTGAGATGGCCCTCATGCCATCAATATGAGTTCGCCAATTTATCTCGTGATCAAGAAGCGGACCCGGGCAACTTGTGCTTTCCTTCATGCCCGGCGCACTTCCAACGTACTTCTCCACCAACGTCAGCTCCCTGACTTCCGCCAAATGGCGCCGATCGCCTTTATGGGCGCGCCAAGCGCGCGCCCGGGGTTTGATCTTCTGGAAGGCGTTGCGGCTTAATTTTGGCCAACTAG
>Ga0181530_10004254_pt1 | contig 15343 bp, 15 predicted proteins | sample PEATcosm2014_Bin_42_FD_119769 | JGI IMG/M metagenome (GOLD analysis project Ga0181530, IMG submission 119769) | Peatland microbial communities from MTU Mesocosm Facility, Houghton, MI, USA - PEATcosm2014_Bin10_60_metaG | ecosystem: Environmental > Terrestrial > Soil > Wetlands > Peat | place... | reverse complement strand
TCGGGCGCGAACGCGTCGCGGAGGTGCTCGATCTTCTCGCCCGCAATGGAAATGACGTCGAACCGCGCCCGCGCCGGGTCCGCTCCCGCGCGCAGAACGTAGTCGCGCGCCGCGCGCCGCAGTGCCCACATCTTGTCGTCGTCGATGGCCCGCTCGGGCGCGCTCCATTGCGCCGACGCTCTCGATTTCACTTCGACGAACACCAGAAAGTCGCCTTCCCACGCGACGATATCGATTTCGCCGCCGCCCTGCGGGGGCTGCCAGTTGCGCGCGGCCACCGTGAATCCGTGCCGGCGCAGATAACGGTGCGCTCGATCTTCGCCGTGCGCGCCCAGGTTAACGTGCCTGCGGTAACGAATTCGGTCGCCGAGGCGGTAGAGCGGGGCCAACGGGTTCAAACTCGAACTCCATGGCTTTTCCGCGTATGACATAGCAGAGATAGAACTCCCAGAACCTGCGGAAGCGCGGAAATCTGTTCACCAGAAATTCGAAGCCAATCCATTTCCAGAATGCTAGTAGCGTGACGCGCACGGAAATCTCACGGAATTTCGCTTCCGAGTAATAACCGAAGCCGCCATGGTTCTCGCCGAAGGTACGAAAGGAGAAGCTGTTGAGGTGGTGCTTGTGCGTCGGGTCGCAGAACGAGCTGTAATCGGTGTAGTGCGGCGTCTCGATGCGGACGCGCCCGCCCGGCTTCACCAGCCGGTGGAACTCTTCCATGGTCCGGATGACATCGCTCAGATGCTCGATCACGTGGATCGCGCGCAAGCGGTCGAACGAGCGGTCCGCAAACGGATAAGGGAACCGGTCCAGATCGCAGATGACGTCCGCCGCGCTGGCCGGGTTGACGTCGATGCCGATGGCGCCCTCGTACTTGCGAATGCCGCAGCCGACATCCAGCGTTTTCAGCCGATCCTCCCTAATGCACTCTTTCGAAGAGCGGCGGATGCCAGATCAGGCCCACGAACGCTCCCTCCATCGTGGCGCTTATATACTCCGTGTTATTCGGCGAGCTCTTGAGATGGATGATTTTGGCTCCGGCCACCAATTCCACCGCGCCGCGCCGGTAAGCGACCGTTGCGTTCGCATCCCAGAGGTCCGCTTTGTGAAAGATCCCGAAGCCCGAAGCGTCCGCTCGCAGCAGAAGGTGTGGCGTAAGCGCGTATTCCGCCGCGATTCCGAAGGTGGGCAGATAGATGTTCTTGCTGCCTGAGGCAAACTCCGCCACCCCGGTTGTCGTCGATACCGGCACCAGCGGCGCATTGATATTGTTGCTGAGGCTGATGTACTGGAATTCCCAAAGCGACTTCAAACGGAACTTCGCCACCGGAAATTTGTGCGGAAAGAGCAAATCGTCCAGATAAATCTTGGTACCCCAGATCTTGTAATTTGTGGCCAGATAATCGCCCTGGCCGATCGCGGTTCCTAAGATCGTGGTATTGGCCGGAGCGTACTGGTTGCCGTCGCCTTCCATTCTGAAAATATCGACATGCATCGACCCGGTCCGCGTGACCGGCACGCTGAAGTCCAGGCCGGGAGCCGGTTTGTACTTGCCGAGATCAGTCAAAGTCTCATAACCAGTCGCCTGGCTTCCGCCGTAGAGCGCCGGCTGCGTCCCGGCGAATGGCGCCCAATAAGTAAGCCCGATCGTTAAACCGCGCGGCTCGGGATAGTCTGGCGCCGTACTTGCCGGGGCCTGCGCCTGCGCCTGCGCTGCCTGCGCCGCGATAGCTGCCTGTGTGGCGGGGTTCACCTGAGGCGGCGGTGGCGCCGGGGCCGGAGGCTGATTCTGCGCCTTCCCGGCCGGTGTCAGCAGCGCCAGGCTCATGAGACCGGCAACTACACATAGATCGAATCGGCAAAGCGTCAAAAGGACTCCTCCCAAATACCTGCACGTACATCCTCGTTCAGATTGTATACGCAGTCCCGGTACCGTCGGATACATTGGTTTTCGCCATCCGTCCGAATTGGGCGTACGATGAAAGTCATGGGGGGCGGCGTGGCCTTTGAATCGGATCTGGTTGAACAGTGTCCCGATTGTCAGCGCCTTTTCAGGGACTACGAGGCGGTGACATTGGACTGGTTCCGCGTTCAGGGCCAGCTTCGCATCGTCGAGTATTCGGGCGACGATGAATCCTCTTCTCGTATCGTCGCCGAACTGAGCGCCATCGCCGACCGCCGGCGCGTACTGCGTGAGGCTCTCGCCGAGCACGTTGAGCGCGCTCATCCGCGTCAGGCGTCCGCTTCCTCTACGCTTACCTGAGAGTCTGCCCCACCAGCTACACTCGAATTGTGGCGGCCCATATCCTGCCTGCGGCCGCGGCTGCCGGCGACCTGGCGGAACAGCCCGGCATCCGCGAAGCCCTCCAGTGGTTTACGCGCGAAAAGCAGTGGGTGAATGAAATTCACCTGCAGCTCTGCCGCATCCCCGCGCCCACCTTTCTGGAACAGGAGCGCGCCCTTTGGTTCGCTTCGCAGTTCCGCTCGCTCGGCTGGCATGTGGCGATCGATCAGGCCGGCAATGTCCTTGCCACGCTCGATGCCTTGCCGGATAAGGCCGCCGTGCCCGACGAGAGTCAGCCCCTCGTCGCCATCACCGCTCATCTCGACACCGTCCTCACCCCGCGCTCGAATGAAGATGTCTCCATCGACAATCAGGGCGACATGCGCGGTCCCGGCGTCTCCGACAACGGCGCCGGACTCGCCGCCCTCCTCGCCATCGCCAAAGCCATCCATTCCGCTCCCCATCCCGCCGATCTCTGGCACAGACTTCTGCTCGTTGCCAATGTGGGCGAAGAAGGCGAAGGGGATTTGCGCGGCATCCGCCACATTTGCGGCCAGCCGGAACTCATCCGGAAAATCGGCGCGTTCCTCGTTCTGGACGGCGCCGCCACCGCGCACATCACCACCCAGGCCCTCGGCAGCCGGCGCTTTCTCGTCAGTTTCGCCGGCGCGGGCGGGCATAGCTGGAGCGATTTCGGCATCGGCAATCCCGTCCACGCATTGGGCCGCGCCATCTCGCTGTTTGTCGATCAGAAGCCTCTCGATCCTCGGTCCACGCCGAAGGTTTCCGTCAACGTCGGCATCATTGAAGGCGGGGCCAGCATCAACGCGATCCCCGCCAGCGCGCGCGCCAAGATCGATATCCGCTCCGAGAGCAATGAAAAGATCGTCCACCTCGTAACCGCGCTGCAAAATGCGGTGGCCCGCGCCGAGGACATCGAGAACGCCCGCGCCGTCGGCCAGAAAGTAACCGCCACCGTCCGCGAGATCGGCAACCGTCCGGCCGCGAAACTCCCGGCCGACGCCCCCATCGTCGCCAAAATCCGCTCCGTCGAGGCCCACCTCGGCATCCGTTCCCGGCTCGATTGCGCTTCGACGGACGCCAACATCCCCCTTTCGCTCGGCATCCCCGCCATCTCCATCGGCGCCGGAGGCCAAGGGGGCGGCGCGCACACGATGTCGGAGTGGTATCGCTCAGAGGGCCGCGATCTCGGCCTGAAGCGCATCCTGCTCACCGCCGCGCTTCTCCTGCGCGACAGCGCGCCGGAGTGAATGCGCCGGAATGAAGCGTGCGCGCGCCGATCTGGCCCTGGCAGCCATCACCCTCATCTGGGGTACGACCTTCGTCATCGTCAAGTCCGCCCTGGCCGATGTTTCCCCTTTCCTGTTTCTGGCTTTGCGCTTTAGTCTCGCGGCGGTTGCGCTGAGCCTGATCTGTCGCCGGGTGTTTTTCGATAAAAGATTTGGATCCAATTTCTTAGGCCCCGGTCTGCTGGCCGGCAGCCTGCTTTTCGCCGCTTATGTGTTTCAGACCCTCGGCCTTCAGCTCACCACGCCCTCGAAATCGGCCTTCCTGACCGGCTTATCGATCCCGATGGTACCTTTAGCGAGTTCGCTCGTCTACAGAGATAGACCGCGCCTCTGGGAGGTCGCCGGTATCCTGATCGCGTCGTTCGGAATGGTATTGATGACGTCGCCGTTGTCACTTTCGTCCGGATTCGGGATGGGCCGCGGCGATATTCTGAGTCTTCTGTGTGCGGTCACGTTTGCGCTGCATATCGTGGTGACAGGTCATTATTCGCCGGTAATCGGATTCGAGCCGCTGGCTGTCGTCCAGCTCGGGACGGCGGCGGCGCTGGGCTTGCTTTCGGTCTGGTTCGCGGAACCCATCCGGTTCCATGCGACTCCGGCCGTGGCAGGCGCCGTGCTCTTAACGGGACTGCTGGCAACGGCGCTGGCATTTACAACACAGGCCTGGGCCCAACAGTACACTTCGGCGTCCAGAGCTGCTCTGATTTTTGCGCTGGAACCCGTGGTCGCATGGGTGACCTCGTGGCTGGTGACGGGTGAAACAATGGCCAATCGCGGCAAAGCGGGAGCCGGGCTGATCCTGACCGGCATTCTGCTGGTGGAGTTGAAACGAACCAAACCGGAAGGACATCAAAAGAAAGGGGCCGTCTCTTTGGTATAATCCAAAGCAATCGCGGCACTTATAGGAGTAAGGACAAAATGAGTTTCTACGACAAAGTGCGAGGACAGAAATTCCTGTCGTTCACGCTGATGGTTTTTACACTGGCGGCCGGCATTCTGATCGGTACGATCGCGCAGACCGGCGCTAAAGCCGCGAAGGAGCAGGCGGCGGCCCCCGATGCGACACCGCTCACGATTCCCAAGGCCGTCGTCATCGAGAATGAGTTCACAAAGGTTGCGAAGACGCTCGAACCTTCGGTCGTCAACATTGAGACAGAGTACATCCCGAAAACCAACGTTCAAACCCGCAACACCCCTCCCAATACCCGCCGGCGCCAGCAACAGCAGGAGCCGGACGACCAGGGAGACGATAACGGCGGCGGCTTGCCCGACCTGTTCCAGCGGTTCTTCGGCCAGGGCGGTGGCGGCGGAGGTCTCCAGTTCGGTCAACCGCAGGATCAGCGCAGCGCCAGTCTTGGCTCGGGCGTCGTGGTGGATCCGAACGGCTACATCCTGACCAATAATCACGTCGTCGAGAACGCCACGCGCATCAAAGTGAAGTTCCACAACGACAGCACCGAATATCCGGCGACCGTCATCGGCACCGATCCGCAGACCGACCTCGCCGTCATTCACGTCGGCAGGAAGGGCCTGCCCGCGGCGAAGATCGGCAATTCCGACGCCATTCAGCCCGGCGACTGGGCCATCGCGATCGGTTCCCCCTTCAGCTTCGAATCCACCGTCACCGCCGGCATCGTCAGCGCCGTCTCGCGCGATCTCGGGCAGCAGGATTCAACGAGCTTCCAGCACTTCATCCAGACTGACGCCGCCATCAATCCCGGCAACAGCGGCGGACCGCTGGCCAACATCAACGGCGAAGTCATCGGCATCAATACCATGATCGCCAGCCGCAGCGGCGGCTACCAGGGCATCGGCTTCGCCATGCCGATCAATACCGCGGTGAAGGTCTACAACTCGATCATCAAGGCCGGCCACGTCACGCGCGGCTCCGTCGGTATCAAATTCGAAGAAGCGAACAGCGATCTGCTGAAGGTGTACGGCGCCAGCCACGGCGTGTTCGTCCGCGAAATCACACCGGGCGGGCCCGCCGACAAGGCCAACGTCAAGCCCGAAGACATTATCAGCTCCATTAACGGCAAGCCCATCAACAAGGGTCAGGACCTCATCGATATGGTGGCCGACAGCGATGTCGGCAGCACGCTGAAGCTCGGCGTGATTCGCGATAAGAAAACCCTCACGCTCGATATCGTGGTTGGCGACCGCGACAAGGTCTTCAGCGAACTGGCGCAGAATGGCGCCGGCGCTCCCGGAGGCACCACCGAAGGCGGAGCCCAGCAGCTGAAGTTCGGCATGTCGGTCCAGGCTCTGCGGTCCGCCGAGCGCCAGGCCATGAACTTCAAAGGCGCGAACGGCGTTCTCATTGCGTCCACCGAACCCGGAATGTTCGCCGACGATATCGGCCTCGAAAAGGGCGATGTCATCGTCGAACTGAACCGCCAGCCGGTCAACAGTCCCGAGGATATCCGCCGGATTCAGAACACGCTGAAGCCCGGCGATCCTGTGGCCTTCCATGTCATGCGGCAGGCGCAGCAGCGCGTCGGCGGCAACGGCGAGTGGCAGTCGCTGTTCCTCGCCGGATCGGTACCGGCTAACCAGTAAAACGACTCTGATTCGTGCAATGCAAAGGGGGCGGAAATCGCCCCCTTTCTTTTCGTTCATGAAAACCGGTTTCTTTTGTTTCCTGATCGCCGTATTCGCCGGGTCGCTCGCGCTGCCCCAGTCCGCCACCACCGCCGCAGCGGCGAAGAAAAAGGCGGCCACTAAGAAAAAGGCAGCGGTTAAAAGCGTTAAAAAGAAGACCGTCGCTGGCCCTCCCCGCCAGTTAACTCCTGCGCCCGACCGTTACCGCGAAATCCAGCAGGCGCTCGCGGACAGGGGTTATCTCAAATCGGAACCCAACGGCGTGTGGGACGATCAGTCCGCCGAAGCACTGAAGCAGTTCCAGACCGACCAGCATCTTTCACCCACGGGCAAAATCAGCGCCCTGTCGCTGATCAACCTCGGCCTCGGACCGAAGCCGCCGAGTGCACCTGTGACGCTCCCCGGTCCGTCGGCGCTGCAGGGATCTCATCCACCCGAGCCAACCGATCTGCCGCCTCCGCCCGAAACGCTCCCGCCCCCCGAAAATTAGTGTTCTGTCTTTGCGCTTCGGTTGAATCCCCGCTGTTACCGAGCCGTGACCGTGAGGGAGCGGTAACGAATGCCTGAGCTCCCCGATGTCACCGCTTACATCGCCGCGCTCGAAACGCGCATCCTCGGTCAACCTCTTGATGGTGTCCGCGTGGCGAATCCGTTTCTGCTGCGCACGACGCACCCACCCCTCGGCGACGCCGCCGGCCGCACCGTGCGGGAGCTTCGCCGCGTCGGCAAACGCATTGCCATCGGACTCGACGGCGACCTCTGGCTTGTTCTGCACCTGATGATTGCCGGCCGGCTGCACTGGCGTCCGCCCGGGGCGAAGCTGGCGCGCCGGGGAAACCTCGCTGCCTTCGACTTCCCGCAGGGATCTCTCACCCTCACCGAAGCCGGCACAAAACGCCGCGCATCTCTGCATCTCATCGCCGGAGAATCCGATCTGCACGCTCTCGATGCCGGCGGCATCGACGTTCTCGCGGCCGATCCGGCTGCCTTCCGCGCCGCTCTCGCCTCGGAGAATCACACCCTCAAGCGCGCCCTCACCGACCCTCGCCTTCTGAGCGGCATCGGCAACGCGTATTCCGACGAGATCCTCCATGCCGCGGGCCTCTCGCCCCTGGCCTTGACGCAAAAGCTCACACCGGACGAATGGGAACGCCTGTTCGCGGCCACGCAGTCGACCCTTCGCCTCTGGATCGATCGCCTGTGCGCCGATGCGCTTCGCCGTTTCCCGGAAAAGGTGACGGCCTTCCGCGAGGGCATGGCGGTACACGGACGCTATGGCGAGCCTTGCCCGCGCTGCGGCGAAAAGGTCCTGCGGATACGTTATGCGGATAACGAGACGAACTACTGCGCGCGCTGCCAGACCGGTGGAAAGGTGCTCGCCGACCGCGGCCTCTCGCGTCTGCTCGGCAAGGACTGGCCGCGCACTCTCGAAGAACTGGAGTCGCTCAGGCGCCGCTGAAATCGCACTACCATGGCTATATGAAATCCTGCACACACACCAACCAGATTCACGACGTCAAACCGCACACGACCAAAGGCTGCGAGGACTGCCTGAAGATCGGCGACGACTGGGTCCACCTGCGTTTGTGTCTGACCTGCGGACATGTTGGCTGCTGCGATTCGTCTAAGAACAAGCACGCCACGAAGCACTTCCACGGCTCCGGACATCCGATCATAAAATCGTTTGAACCTGGTGAAAACTGGGGCTGGTGTTACGTCGACGAGCTCGAACTGGACTTCGCGTAAGTCAACATCGTCCGCTCTCTTACGGTCGCGTTTCGGAAAGATTTACCGAACCGCGACCGTAGAGAGCGGACGATGGCCGTTTAATTTTCGCTGGGCTGTTGCGCGAAGCGCGGCGACGCGTCGGACCCTGGTATGGTCCTCTTCGGAAAGCCGTGAAGGCTGGCAGCAGACTTAGCCCGCGGAGCTGCCCTGCGCAGAAGACCCGACGTATGCTCTCCCCTGGCCAGGGCCGACGATCCTCCGCCGATCGAGATCAGCGGTTCCGCCGTGCAGGAATCCGGCCCGCAAATCTGGAGGGTCTGGTCGCCAGCTGTCAAACCACTCGAAGGAACCTGGAAATTGATCTGATACAGTCCGGCCAGCGTCGGCGCAAGGCCCGCGAACTGGAGCGGCGTCGCGGCGACATTATCGATGCTGACGCTGATCGCGCAACTGGACGCAGCGGGGATTTCACAGTAAGTGGATGCGCTGAGCGGATTCGAGGGTCCCACGGCGCCATCGGTGATGGTTGGATACACGGTGCCAAGACCGGTCAGAAATAAAGCAATATACTCGCCCGGCTCGGCCGGATTGGATGGCGTGACCACTTGTCCCGTTGCGTTGTGGACTGCGGCGGCGTAGCCGAGAGGCTGCGCTTGCCCGTTCTGAAATTGCGTGAACGAGCCCGCCGAACTCTCGTACACGAACGCTGTGATCACATTCGAGGCCGTATTGTTGTTGATCACCTGGATCGAGGCAATGGACGCAGTCGTTCCATAAGGAACAAGGGCGGCGATCTGCCCGGGACTCACAAAGTACAGGGGAGCAGCGACGTTGTTAATGACCACCTGGGTCCCGCCGAGGTATGTCGGAAACGCCCCTGGCGGCGCAGCCACAAACTGGCTTGCCATATTCGTGCCGTAGAGCGTGATAAATTCGCCCGGCGAGACGCCGGCGGTAAAGGGCGCATAACTGGCCGTATTCTGCAGGCTGGTCGGATCGAGGTAGACGCTGTGCCCGCTGGATCCCGGCGATTTCGGGGCCTGCAGCGCGACGCTGAGCCCAAGGTAAGGACCAATCCCGGCGCCGATGCGCACCGTGCCGCCGTTCGCGAATGCATACTGCGCGAAGGTCGTGTCGCTGGAGCTGTCGCCATAGGTGGAGACAAAGGCCGATGCGCCAGGCTGGAGAAGCCGGTCGGCCTCGATGATCGATCCGTTGGTCGAGCTGAACGCTCCGTAGAAGGAATCGGCCGTGGCAAAACCGCTCGCGGCAAGCGTCGACGTGTCGAGATCGAGACCTGCGCTGTAATAGATCACCCCGGAATTGAAGCTGGAGGAGTCGTTGCGAACGCCCACGATCATGTCCCAGCCGTCGGGCGAACCACCGAAGCAGAAACTTCCGTCCGGCGAAAAATAGAGATACACGGGCCCGTATATCGCAGCGGGGTAAGTGATTGCCGTGCTGGAGTTGGGTGATCCCACGAAGAAAGGCGCGCTTCCGTTATTCGGGAACGTCACGATCGCCGCACCGTTACCGGTTGTGTATTTCACGCCGCCAGAGGATTGCGACAGCGCCGAGGCGCCATTCTGGCCGTAGTAGCCGGAAACATTGACGGTCCCCAGATTGCCCCCGCTCGGACTCATCTGGAAGAACATGTCGGCGGTACCCGTCGCGCTGCCGGCCGGGAGATAACCGGCCATGGTATAGGTGCCCGAGAAGTTCGGCGTGGCGGCACCGACGGGCGCGGCGATGAAAAGGTCGTTGTAACTGTCGGAGGTCTCGGTGCTGCTGCCAATGAAGATTCCGTTTGAGACCAGGCCGTTGATCGAGTCTCCTTTTGTCGTAATACTCGCGACCGGGCTCTCCATAAATCCGTAGCCGCTGGCCGCAATGGAATAGGTGCCGGTCACCGTTGAAGACGAGCTGGCGCACGAGGTGCTGGCCAGATAGCAGGGAAGAGGATCGAGTCCATTAGAAGAATCGTTCACAATGGCGTTGGAGATGGAGTAGGTCCCGCTGCCGGAAAAGGTGATGTTGCCATAAATGGAGATCGCTTCCGAGAGGTCCCCGTTGGCGTCGGACGGTATATAGATCACCTGGCGGAAATAGTACGTTCCATTCAGCAGACTGTTTCCGCTGTTGTCCCATTGCGCCTGCGCGGCCGTCGGCCAGAGACCCAGGACACAAAAAGGTAATAGAAATAACAACGACCCGCGCGCGATTCCCATGAATTTATACTGTCTCACCCTGCCCTTTATATGCGCGCGGAGGGAAAAAAGTTCCCGGTAAGACTCTCCGTGCGGATTCGAACGCTCGCTGGCTTCTAATGTTTCGTCTTCGGACCGCCGATACTATCCACAGGACAGCGGACGACGCGCATGGCGGCTGCTCAACATCTGATCGACGACCTGATGGCCCGGGCGGTGGCCGAGTTCGACACTAATCCACTGTGCGGCCAGCTCCTCAGGCGTCTGTCAAACGAGGTTCCGGATCAGTTCTGCATGGCGGCGCTGGAGTATCTTGCATCCAACGAGAACTCAAATTTCCACCGCTTACTGAGTATCCTGATGCTTCGTCAGCCGTCGATCTACGACCAACTGATGAATCCGCTCTACGGCTCGAAGCAGCGCGCGATTCATCTTTTCCGGCGGCTGCTGGCGGTCGATCCCTCTTTCGACCTGAAGCTGGCTCGCAGGCTGCCGGACAAGCATGGGGGACAGGCATTTTGCGACAGCCAGAGTGCGGCGCGCGGCATCGAAATTCTCGACGAGGCATCCAGCGGCCGACGCCTCCTGCCGATTCTGGGCCACCTCGTCCACAGCGAAGATGTTCGGATATCGGCCAAAGCGACTCTTCTGGTGGGACGGCGACTGCAAAACCCCGAGTGGGCGGCAAGGCAGTTGAAGCGGGATGACGCCCGCATCCGCGCCAACGCCATCGAGTCGATCTGGGGACTCAAATCGCCGCGCGCCAAAACCCTTCTCGAACAGTGCCTGACGGACTCCTCCGGCCGGGTCAAAGGAAACTCGCTGGTAGGGCTTCACCTCATCGGTGAATCCGGCGTCGCCCCGCAGGTCGGCTTGCTGGCAGCCAATTCCGACTACGGCCTCCGATCCACTGCGGCGTGGACCATGGGGCGGATCGGCGATCCCTGCTTTATGCCCAATCTGAACGCACTGATACGGGACGATCACCCCCAGGTGCGGGGCGCGGCGCTCCGGTCTCTGATTGAAATCCGGCGCATCGAATCGAAAACGGCGCACGCACTTGCGGCCCGCGCCGAAGAAGCGGCCAGGGCAGCGCCGGAGGTCGTCGCGGAGAAGGTGGCAAAAGCCGCGGACGCATTTGGTGCCATCGACATCCACCTCGATGGAAGCAGTTACGCGATGGGCAGCCGCGGTTAGGCTCCGCGTTATCGAACCGCGACCGCCTTTACAGAGCCGTGACCGTAAGGGAGCGGTTGGCCTGGTACGATGTTGCAGAAGTTCACGTTACCGCTCCTTCACAGTCGCGGCTCGGAAGTCGTTGCTGAGCCGCGCGCGTGAGCAAGCCAATTTATGCCCCGGCTCAGACCAACTGTTCCCGCCGAATCGGCAGCTGTCGAACTCGTTTGCCGGTGGCGGCGAAAACGGCGTTGCACACCGCCGGGGCGATGGCCGGCACTCCCGCCTCGCCAATCCCGCCGGGATTTTCGGTGCTGGGCACGAGATACACATCTACCACCGGCATCTCGTCAATGCGCAGCATGTCGTACTGGTGGAAATTGGTCTGCTGCACGCGTCCCTTGTCGAGCGTGATTTCGCCTTTGAGCGCGGCCGTTAATCCATAGACGATGGCGCTGCGAATCTGCTGCTGCACGATCATCGGATTCACAACGTGCCCGCAATCGACGGCGGCCACCACGCGATGCACGCGCACCTTACCCGCAACAACGGAGATCTCCGCCACCTGCGCGGAATAAGTGCCGACGTTGAACACGGCCGCGACGCCGCGCGTTCGTCCCTCCGGCAGAGGCTGGCCCCAGCCGGCTTTCTCCGCCGCCAGATTGAGCACGCCCAGCAGACGCGGCGATTTGGCGAGGAGCCTGCGCCGCAGCTCGACCGGATCTTTCTTGCCGGCCGCGGCGAGTTCGTCGAGGAAGCTTTCGGCGAAGAACGTATTCTGCGTGTACCCGACGGCGCGCCAGTAATGCACGGGGATGCCGGTTTCGGTCCAGTGATATTCCACCTGCTGATTCGGGATCTCGTATTCGAGATCGTCGAGGCCCTCGCTCGAAGTGCGGTCGATTCCGTTCCGCGGGTCCTGCCCCGAAGAACTTTTCTGAATGGAAGAACAGGCAAAACGATTCATCCATGCCACCGGCCAGCCATCCGCGTCGAGACCGGCGCTGAACCGCGCCAGCGACGCCGGACGGAAGCGGTCGTGCTGAATATCGTCCTCGCGGGACCAGGTGGCTTTGACGGGCGCGCCGATCGCCTTCGAGATCTCGACGGCGTCGCTGATGAAATCGCCGGTGGCGCGGCGTCCGAAGCCGCCGCCCATGTACATCGAATGCACATGAATCTGTTCCGGCCTGAGGCCGGTGAGCTGGACCGCGACCGCCTGGACGACGGTCTGCATCTGCGTCGAGGCCCAAAGGTGGCACGCGTCCGGACGCACGTCGGCCGTGCAGTTGAGCGGTTCCATGGGAGCGTGCGCGAGGTACGGCGCGTGGTAAACGGCGTCGACCTTCTGCGCGGCGCCTTTCAGCGCGGCCTCCGCGTCGCCCACCGACCGGCAGACCGTGCCCGGCTGCAGCGTTTTGTCGGCGAACATTTTCGTGATGGCCGGGGTATTGACGGCGGCGTTCGCGCCTTCATCCCATTTGATGTCGAGCAGACGGGAGGCCTGGATGGCGGACCAGGTGTTGTTCGCGACCACGGCGACGCCGCTCGAAATCGGCACGATCTGTTTGACGCCGGGGAAGGCCCGCGCCCGCTTATCGTCGAAGGTGACCACTTTGCCGCCCACTACCGGGCAGCGCGCCACCGCCGCGTACACCAGCCCGGGCAGGCGCGCGTCGATGCCGAATTTTGTCGTGCCGTTGACTTTGTCGGCGGTATCCAGCCGCTTGATCGGCTTGCCGATGTAACGAAACTGCGCCGGGTCCTTCAGCGCGACGTTCGCCGGCACGGGGAGTTTGGCCGCTGTCGCGGCGAGCTTTCCATAGCTGAGGCTGGCGTTGGTGGCCGTGTTGACGACAGTACCGCTTTGCGCGCGGCACTGCGATTTGTCGACGCCCCAGGTTTGCGCGGCGGCGGCGATCAGCATCTCGCGCGCGGTCGCGCCGGCCCGGCGCAGCGGAGTCCATGAGGTGCGGATACTCTGGCTGCCCACGACACCCTGCATCGGCCCGAATGCAATATCGACAGGGGGGAATTCAGTGCGGAACTTGCCCCAGTCGCATTCGAGCTCTTCCGCGAGCAACTGGGAGAGCGACGTCACCGTGCCCTGGCCCATCTCCGACTTGTGGATCATGAAGGTGATCTGATCGTCCGGCGCGATGTGAATCCAGGCGTTGAGACGCGCGTCGGGGATGGCTGCGGTGCCTGCGGTCCGGGCGATGGTTTGCCCGGAGAGCCGCGACCCGCCGGGCAGTACGAAGCCGAGCAGAAGACCTCCGCTGACGGAGGCGCCCACCTGCAGAAAACCGCGCCGGCTGAATCCGGATTTCCTGGCGGTGTGGCCGGAGGCAGTTGAAGCCGGGCTCATGCTTTACCTCCTTTGAGGTCGGCGGCGCGGTGGATGGCGGCGCGAATATCCTGATACGTACCGCAGCGGCAGATGTTGCCGCGCATGACCTCGTCGATATCGGCATCGCTCGGCCGGGCTTTTTTCGATAGCAGCGCCGCGGCCGTCATGATCTGCCCCGACTGGCAATAGCCGCACTGCGGGACATCGAGTTCGGCCCAGGCTTTCTGCACGGGATGGCTGCTGTCGGCGGACAGACCCTCGATGGTGGTCACGTTCTTTCCGGCCAGACTTGAGACGGGCGTTACGCAGGCGCGCACGGACTGTCCGTTGACGTGGACCGTGCAGGCGCCGCACAGCGCCATACCGCAACCGAATTTGGTGCCGGTCATTCCGAGCGAGTCCCGCAAATACCAGAGCAGCGGCATTTCCGGGATCGCATCGTCCGCTGAATGCGGCTTGCCGTTCAGATTGAACTTGATCGATGCCATGGGGGAACTCCTGCGTTCAAGTTTGGGGCAGTTGAGGGGTGGAAAGCAAGCGGGGATAGGCGGATTTGGCGAGTTGCGGATACACGCAGTTACGCCAGATCGCCTATTGACCGGGTCGATACAGGTTATCAGCGACCGCTTCGATGAAGTGCGGAAGTTCGCCGAGACCACTAAGCACGTTAGGAACAAGAAACATATTCGACGGGGCCACAAAGTCTCGGAAATGAGACTGAAGATCGACGATGTTTCTTTGTTTGACGCTCCCACGGCCAGGCAGCGCGAGTTTCCGCCGATGGCATACCTTCCATCCCAGCGTGTTGGGGTTAGCCACGGTGGCCATGCTGCATTTGTAGTGCGCTCGGGCCCTCATCTCCGGGTCGACGATCATGGCAACCGGAACCTCATCTCGCTCAAGGCAACCCCGAATGTCTTCGAGCGATGGCGTTGCCTTCGCGAAGGCCCGCATGTAACTCCAGGATGCCGGGCTGTTGTCGGCCAAGACAAGCTCGCGGCCTGATTCGTGATGAATAACCTCCCGCGAACGACCTGCTTTTCTGACTTTCTTAGCAATAGTGGCAGGGAGGGTTCAACACTCCACACCATAATCAGTTCATCCCAGTGCCGCGCGACCGTCGCATCAAGACGTGGACGCGCAGGATCCTTTGCCCACATGGATGCGAGGCGTACCAGTTCTTTATCGAGGTCTTCCGGCAGCAGGTCAGGGCAAGACGGCAAAGGACAGGGATTCATAGCTAAGCCGGATTTATAGCATGGGCGGGCGACGTCGTTGAGCCTCCCGCTTCCATTGTTTCTGCTCGCTCCTTTCAGGGTACCCGCGACACTGCCGCATAGAAACACTGCCTGGGCTTAATCGAAGGGTATTGCAATCTCCGTGTAGCTGCCGGGTGTAGCCGCATTGACGGCTTCAATGACGCGCTGAATGTGAGGCCGAAGTTGCGGCTACTGCTGTTGGCCGAGAACCAGGATCGATATCCTGCGCCCCGTAAGATTCTGCTGACAGCGCATGTTCTTGTCGGTCGTCAGCAGCAGATCGAAGCCAGCCGCTTCCGCTTCGGTCAGCAAATCGCCATTCCTGAGTTTGTCCCAGCCTTGTTGTGCTGCGGTCCGAATGGTGTGGCCTTCTAGATATGGGCGGATCGGAACAGGCGTCGCCTGATCGAAAAGAATAAGCATCTAAG
>Ga0181530_10004253_pt1 | contig 15346 bp, 13 predicted proteins | sample PEATcosm2014_Bin_42_FD_119769 | JGI IMG/M metagenome (GOLD analysis project Ga0181530, IMG submission 119769) | Peatland microbial communities from MTU Mesocosm Facility, Houghton, MI, USA - PEATcosm2014_Bin10_60_metaG | ecosystem: Environmental > Terrestrial > Soil > Wetlands > Peat | place... | reverse complement strand
CGCGGGAGCAGATTCATCAGCCCTTCGTCGGCGTCGCCACCTGCTGGAACGAGGCGGCGCCCTGCAATATCGCGCTGATGCGCCAGGCCCAGGCGGTGAAGCTTGGGGTTGCCGCCGTGGGCGCAACGCCGCGCGAATTCTGCACCATCACGGTGACCGACGGCATCGCCATGGGCCATGCCGGGATGAAGTCTTCCTTGCCGTCGCGCGAAGTCATCGCCGACTCGGTGGAATTGACGGTGCGCGGCCATTGCTACGACGCGCTGATCGGCGTCGCCGGCTGCGACAAGTCGCAGCCCGGCATGATGATGGCGATGTGCCGGCTCAATGTGCCGTCGATCTTCATTTATGGCGGCTCGATCTTGCCCGGCACCTTCAAAGGCAGGCCGGTCACCATCCAGGACGTCTACGAGGCCGTCGGCAAGCACTCGATCGGCGCGATGTCGGACGCCGATCTCGATACGCTCGAGCAGAACGCGTGCCCTTCGGCCGGAGCCTGCGGCGCGCAGTTCACCGCCAACACCATGGCGACGGTGTCGGAGGCGATCGGGCTTGCTTTGCCGTATTCGGCCGGCGCGCCGGCGCCTTACGAGATTCGCGACAAATTCTGCATGTTGGCGGGCGAGATGATCATGGATCTCATCGCCAAGAACATCCGCCCGCGCGACATCGTCACCCGCAAGGCGCTGGAGAACGCGGCGGCGGTCGTCGCGGCGACCGGCGGTTCGACCAACGCGGCGCTGCATCTGCCGGCCATCGCCAGCGAATGCGGCATCAAGTTCGATCTCTTCGATGTCGCGGAAATCCTGAAAAAGACACCTTATATCGCGGATTTAAAACCATCCGGCCGTTATGTCGCCAAAGACATGTTCGAAGCTGGCGGCGTTCCGCTTTTGATGAAGACGCTGCTCGACCACGGCTTCCTCCACGGCGACTGCCTCACCGTCACCGGCCGCACCATGGCCGAGAACTTGAAATCGGTGAAGTGGAACGCGGATCAGGACGTCGTTCGTCCGGCCGACAAACCGATCCTGCCGACCGGCGGCGTCATTGGCCTGAAAGGCAACCTCGCGCCCGACGGTGCGATTGTGAAGGTTGCCGGGATGGAGCGTTTGCAATTCTCCGGCCCGGCACGCTGCTTCGACGGCGAGGAAGCCTGTTTCGAGGCGGTGAAAAACAAAAAGTACAGGGAAGGCGAAGTGCTGGTTATCCGCTACGAGGGACCCAAGGGCGGTCCCGGCATGCGCGAAATGCTTTCGACGACCGCCGCGCTTTATGGCCAGGGCATGGGCGGCAAGGTCGCGTTGATCACCGACGGACGTTTCTCCGGCGCCACGCGCGGCTTTTGCGTCGGCCATATCGGTCCGGAAGCCGCCGTCGGCGGGCCGATCGCGCTCATTCGCGATGGCGACATCATCAAACTCGATGCCGACAAGGGAACGCTCGACGTCGACCTGACGAAGAGCGAACTCGATCGGCGCGCAAAGGAGTGGAAGCCGAGGGCGGAAGAATTCACTTCCGGCTATTTGTGGAAGTACGCCCAACAGGTGGGATCGGCGCGCCATGGCGCGCTTACCCATCCGGGCGGGGCGGCTGAGAAGGCGTGCTATGCGGATATCTAGTGGAGTAGCTCGCATCGCGACGGGCGGGATGGTGGTCAGTCTCGTTGGCGGACTCTGTATCGCGCTGGGATTTGGCCCGGGTCATGGTCTTGGCCTTGCGCCGGAGCCGGCCTTCGCGTTCGATGGTACGACCTCGCCGAGCACCGCCGCGCTGTCGCCGACCGACGGATTGCACGCCGGGGGCCGCACGCCGGAGAGCGGCGAAAAGGCCAAGGCGCTCACCGCGCTTCAATACGCCGCCGAGCAGGGGCAGCCGGTGGCGCAATGGAAGCTTGGCCGCATGTACGCCGACGGCGACGGCGTGCCGCAAGACAACCTGCGCGCCTTCAACTATTTCAGCGAGATCGCCAATAGCCATCCGGATGAAGCTCCGGGCACGCCGCAGGCGCGTTTCGTCGCCAATGCCTTCGTGGCGCTCGGGCATTACTATCTTACCGGCATCCCCAATTCGAAGATCAACTCCGATCCCGCCCGGGCCCGCGACATGTTCGGCTACGCGGCCACCTATTTCGGCGATGCCGACGCACAATATGAGCTCGGCCGCCTTTATCTCAACGACACGCCGAGCGATCCGCACCAGGCGGCACGCTGGTTCCAGCTTGCCGCGACCAAAGGCCATTGCCGCGCCGAGGTCGCGCTCGGCGATATGCTGTTCCACGGTCAAGCCGTACCGCGGCAAGCCGCGCGCGGCCTGATGTGGCTTACGCTTGGCCGCGATTGCGCCGGCCTCGACGAAAGCTGGGTCAAGCCGCTCTACGACAACGCCTTCCAGCGCGCCAGCGACGACGAGCGCGCCATGGCGCTGGTCTATCTCGAGGGTTGGCTGAAGGGCCGGCGGGACTAGGGCGTGGACCCGGAAACGCGCAAGGAGTGTCTCGCTTCCAGGAAGAAGCAGACACAGCAAACCGGCGCAGCCACATTGGTTAATGACTACCGCTGCCGCGCAGTCGGCTGCCAATCAACAAGACAAACCTGTAACGGAGCCGTTATGATGCCGGTACGGCGCGGCGCTGTTGGCACGACCCTATATGAACGGATTGAAGCGGTTCATTCCTCCCGGGTTTGCTATTTCGATCATCGGCCATGTGGGGGCCCTGGTGCTGGGGCTGCTCTTTGTTGGCGCGAACTACTCGTCCGTGCCGGTGCCGCCGAAGACGATGCCGCCCGATGCGATGTTGGTCGACATCATGCCGCCGAACGAGGCTCCGCGGTTCGAAGGCACCCCCGCGGACTTGGCGACCTCGGGGTCGCAGTCATCGTCCAATTCCAATAACGCGAGCGCCGCCGCCCAACCGCCGCCGCCCACGCCCCCCGCACAGTCGCCGCAACAACCGCAACAACGTCCGGCCCCGCAGCGCGACGCCCGCCAGGCGGCAGCCCAGCCCCAGAAGGCTGAACCCCAGAAGGCTGAACCTCCGATGGCACATTCTGAGAAGGGACAGCCCGAGACGGCACAGCCTGTGACGGCACAGCCTGAGGCAACACAGCCTGAGACAGCGACGCCTCAGGCGTCCGAGCCGCCGCCCTCAGCGCCGCAGCCGCACGCCGAGGAGACGCCGAATCAACCGATCGCCAGCGAAAACTACGCGCGGCTTGCGCTTCTTGGCGGCCAGCTCGGCGGCGGTTTTGAAGCCCCGGCCGTCAACGCTCCCAACGTCGCGCACGACTTCACCGTCGCGTTCCGTGAACGCGTCAGTTCTTGTTCGGCCCTGCCGGCCGGACTTAATTTCACCGATAAGATTGCGATCCTGGTGCGGGTTTCCTTCAACCCTGATGGGACGCTCGCGTCGCCGCCGCAGGTGAACGGGGCGGTCACGTCGCAGAAAGCGCAGGCGCTGATGCAAAGCGCAATTAGTGCGCTGGAAAGATGCCAGCCCTATGCCATGCTCCCGGCGGATAAGTACCGCGAGTGGAAGACGCTCGACCTCGTCTTCTCCCCGATCAATTTCTTCAGCAGGTGATGGCGCGGTTCATCGATCGGCTACTTCGGCTCGATCGCCAGATCGATCCACACCGGCACGTGGTCGGACGGCTTTTCCCAGGTCCGCACATGGCGGTCGATGCCGGCATCGCTGAGCCGGTCGGCGGCGGCGGGCGACAGCAACAGATGATCGATGCGGATGCCGTTGTTTTTCTGCCAGGCGCCGGCCTGGTAGTCCCAAAACGTAAAGAGCCCCGGATCGTCGCTGGTCGCACGCACGGCGTCGGTCAGCCCGAGATTGATCAGCGCGCGGAATTCATCGCGCGTGCGCGGCAGAAACAGCGCGTCGCCGGTCCAAGCTTGCGGATTTTTGGCATCGGCCGCGGTCGGGATGACGTTGTAGTCGCCGGCGAGGATCAGCGGCTCCTCCAGTAACAGCCGTTCGCGCGCGTAGGCTGCGAGCCGCTTCATCCACCCGATTTTGTAAGTGTATTTTTCGGTGTCCGGCGGATTGCCGTTGGGCAGGTAGATGCTGGCGACGCGCAACGCGCCCTGCGCGGTCGAGACCACGCCTTCGATGAAACGCGCGTGATCGTCCCGGTCGTCGCCGGGCAGGCCGCTATTGACTTCGTCGAACGGGAATTTCGACAGCAGCGCCACGCCGTTGAAGGTTTTTTGCCCGTGCACGGCGAGATTATAGCCCGCCGCCTCGAACGGCTCGCGCGGAAAGGCGTCGTCGACGCATTTGGTCTCTTGCAGGCAGACGATATCGGGCTTGCGCTCGGCTAGCCAGGCGAGCGCGGAATCGATGCGCTGTTTGATCGAATTGACGTTCCAGGTGGCGATGCGCACGGGCTAACGCCCTATCTCGAAATCATGCTTCTAAAGCGCGAAGCTGGTGCCGCAACCGCACGACGCCGTGGCCTGCGGATTGTTGACCTTGAAAGCCGATCCAATCAGGTCATCGACGAAGTCGATCTCGGCGCCGGCCATATAATTGAGCGAGACGGGGTCGATCAGCACGGTGGCGCTGCTCTTTTCGATCACGATGTCGTCGTCGGCTCGCATCCGCTCGGTGTTGAATTTGTATTGGAAGCCGGAGCAGCCGCCGCCTTCGACGCTCACGCGCAGCATGGTGCCGGCCGGCTCCCGACGGAGGATTTCCCCGATCCTGTGCGCCGCCCGCTCGGTCACTGTGACGTTGGCAGCCATTTTGACTCCGGTTGGGAAATCGCGCCGATTGCAACGCTCTCAATACGATAGTTAAGTACGGCTGGGCCCAAGGTCAATTGCTAGCGGCGGGCTGCGTGACCGGTCATGGAAGCTGCAACGCAACGTGCGCCTTATGCGTGCGATCCCGATCATAGCCGCGGCCGGCTTCACGCCGAGCCCGTCAGCAAAAGCCGCAGCGCCTTTCGCCGCGACTGCGACCGCGTCATCCACTCAACCGCGTTCCGCCGTCTCAAGCACAAGACGCAGGTGTTCGTATTCGACGAAGGCGACCATTTCCGCACGCGGCTCACCCATACGCTCGAAGTGACGCAGATCGCGCGCGCGCTCGCCCGCCGGCTGCATCTCGACGAGGATCTCGCCGAGGCGCTGGCGCTCGCCCACGATCTCGGCCATCCGCCGTTCGGTCATGCCGGCGAGCGCGCGCTCGACGCGTGCCTCGCCGCGGTCGGCGGCTTCGATCATAATGCGCAGACCTTGCGGGTGGTGACTGCGCTCGAGCGCCGCTATCCAAGCTTCGACGGATTGAACCTGACCTGGGAAACGCTCGAAGGATTGGTCAAGCACAACGGTCCGCTCACCGATCGCAACGGAGCGCCGCTTGGCCGCTATCGCGAGCGCGGCGTTCCCGAGACGATCCTGGACTATGCGCGCCAGCAGGACCTTCAACTCTGGAGCTTCGCCGGCGTCGAGGCGCAGATCGCCGCATTCGCCGACGATATCGCCTATGACGCCCACGACATCGACGACGGGCTGCGCGCCGATCTGTTCAAGCTCGATGACATCGCCGCCATCCCGCTGCCGGGCAAGATCATCGGCGAGATACGCGCGAGCTATGCCGGGCTCGATGCCCATCGCCTCGCGCACGAGCTGATCCGCCAGCTTATTGGCCTGCTCATCGAGGATGTCGTCGCCGAGACCGGCCGCCGGCTCGCCGCGCTCGCCCCCCGCTCGGCTGATGACGTGCGGCGTGCGGCAGCGCCGGTCGCTGGCTTCTCGCCCGGCATGGCCGAAGCGGATCACGCGATCAAGAGCTTTCTGGAACCGCATATGTATCGGCATCCCCGCGTCATGCACGTGATGGATCAGGCGGCAGGCGTGGTGCGCGACCTGTTCGCCCGCTACAGCGCGCACCCCGACGACTTGCCGGCGGAGTGGAAGGAGGGGCTCGGTGAACTCGATCAGGCTTCGCGCCTGCGCCGCATCGCCGATTTCATCGCCGGCATGACCGACCGCTATGCGCTCGCCGAGCACGGCCGGCTCTTTGACTTAACTCCGGAATTGCGTTAGGCGCGCGGCGCGGATAGCAGCCGATGGCCACGGATTTCTTCAAAAATAAAAGCATCTTCGAAACAGTGTCCCTTCGCGTTCAAAATGCGACTGTGACTCTGATGGGCCTTAACATTATCCCCCTTGGCATCGATCAGTCCCGAATCCAAGTCGATCCGGCACGCGATCCGTCGCACGGCGATATGGCTACGAATGCGGCAATGGTGCTTGCCAAGGATGCGGGGAAGAAACCGCGCGAATTGGCGGAGGCATACGCACAGCAGTTACGTACCCAAGCTGATCTAATCGAAAGAGTTGAGGTCGCAGGTCCAGGTTTCATCAACCTGACACTCAAGCCCGCCGCTTGGGTTGAAGAATTACGTAACGCAGTCAATCTCGGTGCGCAGTATGGCAGGAGCGACATTGGTCAGCGCGTACCGGTCAACGTTGAGTACGTCTCGGCGAATCCCACCGGGCCGATGCATGTCGGTCACGGCCGTGGCGCCGTGTTCGGCGACGCGCTGGCGAACCTGCTTGCCTTCACCGGTTTTGCGGTGACGCGCGAATATTACGTCAACGACGCCGGCGCGCAGGTCGATCAACTCGCGCGTTCGGCTTATCTGCGCTATCGCGAAGCTCTCGGCAAGAACATCGGCGCAATTCCGGAGGGGCTTTATCCGGGCGACTATCTCAAGCCGGTAGGCGAACTCCTTGCGGCTCGATACAGAACTGAACTTCTAGACGAACCAGAGTCAAACTGGTTGCCTATCGTAAGACAAGTGGCCGTCGAATCGATGTTGATTCAGATTTTGACGGATTTGAATGCCCTTAACATCACCTTTGATACGTTCTTCTCCGAAAAAGCCCTTTCTGAACGCGTCATAAAGTTTTCTTCCGAAGATCAACGACCGAGCTTTTATTGCGCGCAAACTTCATATGATTTGATGGAAGGCGGACCGGGGGGAATTCGCTTCTACTTAATGAAGCAAAAGGTTAGAGAAACTCTGGACCGCGGCGAAGTCGAAGCATCTGGGGTTTTCACCGCAACTCTTGCCGAAGGTGAGCTTGGGCAACCTAATTTCTTAAAGGCAACACTTACGAATCTCCGCAACAATGATTTGATCTATGAAGGCCGGCTGCCGCCGCCCAAGGGCGCGCCGGTCGAAGACTGGGAGGATCGCGAACAGACACTGTTCCGCTCGACCCAATTCGGCGACGATATCGATCGCCCGCTGAAGAAGTCCAATGGTTCGTACACCTATTTCGCTTCTGACATCGCCTATCACCGCTCCAAGCTAGAACGCGGCTTTCGCACGCTGATCGACGTCTGGGGCGCCGACCATGCCGGCTACATCAAGCGCATGCAGGCCGCCGTTGCCGCGCTGAGCGACCGCAAGGCCGAGCTCGACGTCAAGGTCATTCAGCTCGTCAAGCTTCTGCGCGCCGGCGAGCCGGTCACAATGTCAAAGCGGGCAGGCGAGTTCGTCACCTTGCGTGCAGTGGTGGAAGAGGTGGGACCCGACGCGGTCCGCTTCATGATGCTATTCCGCAAGAACGATGCCGTGCTGGAATTCGACCTCGCCAAGGTGCTCGAACAGTCGCGGGACAACCCGGTCTTCTACGTGCAATACGGTCACGCCCGCGCGCAGTCGGTGTTTCGCAATGCCCGGGCGGCGTTTCCCGACCTTCCGGCGGACATGACGGATTTGGCTGAGGTTACGAATCTCGCGCCGCTTTCCGATCCTGCCGAACTCGCTTTGATGCGACGTATTGCCCTTTATCCGCGAATCATCGAGGCTGCGTCGCTCGCCCACGAGCCGCACCGAATCGCCTTTTATCTGTTCGATTTAGCATCCGAATTTCATGCACTTTGGACGCTCGGCAACGCCTCGCCACATTTACGCTTCATTATCCAGAATGATCGACAAATGACCGAGGCTCGGCTTGTGCTTATACAAGGCGTTGCCACCGTGCTCGCATCGGGGCTTAAGCTGCTCGGGGTCGAGGCGCCAAACGAGATGCGTTAATTCGCTTGCGCTCTTTGACGTGCGCCGTGTGAACTTAAGTGAGCTGGAATCGCGGGGGCGGTGCTCGGTATCGCGTAACGCCTGAATCGGGGCGAACTCTATGGCCGACAACAATTTCCGTGCTTATCGCCGCGATCCGGCCGCGCCTGGCAGCGCCAATCCGGCCGTGCGCGGACCACACGACGATCCGCTCGCTGAACTGGCTCGCCTCATCGGCCAGAGCGAGTCGACGGACGATTTCGGCCGCGATGCGGAACACGGTTCGGCTGCCGCGCTCGATGGCGCTGCGCCGGCCGGCGGGCTGGATTGGGCGGCCGATGATCGCCCCGCCGGACAGAACGAGCTTGCCCAAGAACGCCACGACGAACGCTACGACGAGCGCTACGACGAGCGTTACGAGGATGGCTACGACCCGCCGCGGCTTGCCGATTCTTATCCGACGCATCGTCCCGGCCCTGCATCGCATGGCGGCGATTACGAAACGCCGCCCGCCAGTCAATTTTCCGGGCCCAGGCCGAGTTTCAATGCCGTCCGCGAAGATGTTCGCGGTTATGCGGTGGTGGAGCAGTCGCGTTATCGGGACGAGCAAGAGCCGCCGGGGCCGCCGGAGCCGCCGCAGGCGTCCGGCCTCCGGCTGCCGGCCTTCCTGCCTCGATCGCGTGACGACCGTTACGAGTACGACGACCAGGCGCAGGAAGGTGCGGACGATCAAGCTTACGACACGGCGGATTACGATGACGAAGCTGCAAACGGTCGCCGGCGTGGTGGTATTGTCGTCGTAGCGGCCGTTTTGAGTTTGGCGGTGCTCGGCACGGCGGGTGCGTTTGCTTACCGCGCCATGTTCGGAGGTTCGATGCTGCCGTCGCTGCCGCCGATCATCAAGGCCGAAAACGGTCCGAACAAGATTGTGGCGAACGCCGGCAGTTCCCAGGGCAACACGAACCGAGCGGATGCGAACGTCACGGGTTCGGGCGAGAAGCTGGTATCGCGCGAGGAGCAGCCGGTCGCCGTGCCGGCGCCGGTGAATCCGGCCCCACGGGTCGTTTCGACCATCCCGATCTTCCCTGATCCAAATTCTGCTCCGTCAGGAGGGTTAGTATCGACCGCGCCAGGGCTTCCCGCGCCCGTCGCGCCAGCGCCCGCAGTTTCGCCGCCGCTCGCGGCTGCGGCGCCGGTTCCGCCAGCCGCGGCGGTCGCCGCGCCCCCAGCCGCCCCGGCCGCCCCGGCAACCCCCGCCGTGGTATCGCCTCAGCCGAAGAAAATTCACACCGTCGCCATCCGGCCCGATCAATTTGGCGACACGGACACGACGGTTGCCCCCTCGCCGCCGCCCGCGCGGGTTACGCCATCCCGGCCCACTGCTGCTCCGCCTGCGCCCAAACCGGCCCCCGCGCCTCAAGCCGGCGCCAACGCTCCGCTTTCGATCGTCCCTGAACAAGGCGGTGCGCAACCTCCGACGCCGGCTCCTGCCCGCACGGCTTTGGCACGGCCGACGCCGCTCAGCCTGGCATCCGAAAACGAGGCGGCGCCCGCGGCGCCCGCGGCGGGCGGCGGTTATGCGGTTCAAGTCACCTCCCAGCGCAGCGAGGCCGAAGCGCAGACGGCATTCCGGATGCTCCAAGCCAAATTTCCGCACCAGCTCGGCGGCCACGCGCCGATGGTTCGCCGCGCCGACCTGGGTGCCAAGGGCGTGTACTACCGCGCGCTTGTCGGCCCCTTTGCCTCGATGGAACAGGCCGCCGGGTTGTGCTCGAGCCTGAAAGCTGCCGGCGGCAATTGCATCATCCAAAGGAATTAAGGCAAAGATCCAAGGGTCGGCGCTTGACCCTCGCGCGGCGCGCACGCTAAGCGGCCGAAATGCGCGCCTTCATCAGTGGTGTTGCCGGACCTGCGCTGACGGAAGCGGAGCGGCGATTTCTCAAAGAGGCCCAGCCCTGGGGTCTCATCGCCTTCAAGCGCAATGTCGCGGAACCCGACGCGCTGCGCCGGCTGATCGACGATTTTCGTACCGCCGTCGGCCGGCAGGCGCCGGTCCTGGTCGACCAGGAAGGTGGTCGGGTGCAACGCCTGGGACCGCCGCATTGGCCGAGCTATCCGCCGGGCGCCGCCTATGGCGTGCTTTACGACCGGGATCGCGAAACGGGGCTTGCCGCCGCCAGGCTCGGCGCGCGGCTGATCGCGGCCGATCTCGCCCAGCTCGGCATCGATGTCGACTGCGCGCCGATCGCCGATGTGCCGGTGGCGGGCGCAGATCCGATCATTGGGGATCGCGCCTACGGCGCGGCGCCTGACAAGGTGGCGGCCATTGCCGGCGCATTCGCGGCGGGGCTGGCCGAGGGAGGGGTCTTGCCGGTTCTCAAGCACATCCCGGGCCACGGCCGTGCCACCGCCGACAGCCACGACAGACTCCCCGTGGTCAATGCCGACCGGGCTACGCTCGCGGCCAGCGATTTTGCGGCGTTCCGGCCGCTGGCGACGCTGCCGCTCGGCATGACCGCACATGTTGTGTTCACAGTCTTCGACCCGGTCGCGCCGGCTACCACTTCGGCCACTATAGTGCGGGACGTGATTCGTGATTCGATCGGCTTTGCGGGCCTCTTGATGAGCGACGATATCTCCATGGGCGCACTGTCGGGCTCGCTCCGCGAGCGCACCAGGGCGGCCATCGCGGCGGGTTGCGATATGGTGCTCCATTGCAACGGCAAAATGCCTGAAATGCTTGCGGTTGCCGCCGAGGCGCCGCTGCTCGCCGGGGAGGCGGCGCGTCGGGCCGAGTCCGCATTGACGGCACGGAAACCGGCGGCGCCGATCGATCTCCCGGCACGGCGAGCCGAATTCTTCAACCTCATGGCGGCCGTCTGGCAGCCTGCACGGGGCTGGGCATGAACGCCGAGGATTTGGACTTCGAAGCCGATCTTTCCGAGCGCGCCTCCGACGAGCCGGCGCTGGTGGTCGATGTCGAAGGCTTCGAAGGCCCGCTCGACCTGTTGCTCACGCTCGCCCGCCAGCAGAAGGTCGATCTGGCCAAGATTTCCATCCTTGCGCTCGCCGACCAGTACCTCACTTTCATCGAAGCGGCGCGCAAGGTGCGGCTGGAACTCGCCGCCGACTACCTGGTGATGGCGGCGTGGCTCGCCTACCTGAAATCGCGCCTGCTGCTGCCGGAGCAGCACCCGGCCGACGGCATGAGCGCCGAGGATATGGCTAATGCGCTCGCACAGCGCCTGCGGCGGCTCGAAGCGATCCGGCAAGTTGCCGAGCAATTGCTCAACCGGCCGCAGCTGGCCCGCGATGTATTCCAGCGCGGGCAGCCGGAGGCCATCGCCGAGATCAAGCATCCGAAATGGTCGGCGACGCTCTACGACCTGCTTTCGGCCTACGCGGGACGGCGGCAGACCCAGGCGAGGTCCTTTGTGCGCGTGCCCAAGCGCACGGTCTGGTCGCTGGCCGAGGCGCGTGAAGCGCTCGAACGGTTGGTCGGCCCGTCCATGGACTGGAGCCCGCTCGACCAATACCTCATCGCCTATCTGGTCGATCCGTCACTCAAGGCGACGGTGCTGGCCTCGAGTTTTGCGGCGGTGCTCGAATTGGTGCGCGAAGGCCGCCTGGAATTGCACCAACAAGGGGCTTTTACGCCGCTATACCTGCGCAAGCGGCAGAATGCGGACGGCGGCAATGTTGCGAAAGGCAATGTTGCGGAAGGCAATGTTGCGGAAGGCAATGTTGCGGAAGGCAATGTTGCGGAAGGATTAGCCGCGGAAACGAGGAATGGGTAAGAGGGAGGCCGAAGCAATGGGGAATGTCGCGGAGATGCGGGTGATCGTCGGCGACAAGGATCGGGATCGCGCAGAGGAACTGCGCATCCTTGAAGCCCTGTTGTTCGCCGCCGAGGCGCCGCTCGACGAGAAGCTTTTGGCGGCACGCCTGCCTGCGGGCATCGACGTGCGCCTGCTGCTCGCGCAATTGCAGAAGGAATATGCGCCGCGCGGCGTGAACCTCGTCCGGGTCGGCGGCAAATGGACGCTGCGCACCGCCAACGATCTCGCCTGGTTATTGACTCACGAATCGGTGGTCACGCGAAAGCTCTCGCGCGCCGCGACCGAAACGCTCGCCATTGTGGCCTACCATCAGCCGGTGACGCGCGCCGAGGTCGAAGAGATCCGGGGCGTGAGCACGTCCAAGGGTACGCTCGACGTGCTGCTGGAGACGGGCTGGATCCGGCTTCGCGGTCGGCGCAAGGCGCCGGGCCGGCCGGTAACCTATGGAACGAGCGAGGCGTTCCTGTCGCATTTCGGGCTTGATGCGCTCACCGATCTTCCCGGCCTCGACGAACTCAAGGGCGCGGGGCTGATCGACAACGCGCTGCCGGCCGACTTCGCGGTTCCGGTTCCCAGCGACGATCCGGCGCTCCGCGACGACGAAGAGCCGCTTGGACCGGAAGATTTGGACCTTGGCCTCGCGCCGCCCCCCGAGCGCACGGAGGAATAAATCGCCGTTCCAGCGATCAATTGAGCGAAAAACGATCGTCATAGGGTTAATAGGCGCGGCCGCGTCCCTGCGGCGCAGCGGCAATGCCGTTGCGCTTGTTTTTGCCGGTCCCGACGCCTAGTTTCTGGCTAAAATCGGCATCCGCCGCGGGCGCGCGCGCCAATCGTACGCGTTCTGGCGGACGGAGGATTTTTCATGGGTTCCTTGAGCATCTGGCACTGGTTGATCGTCGGCGCCGTAGTCCTTCTCGTCTTCGGCGGGCGCGGCAAGATTTCGGACATGATGGGGGATGTCGCCAAAGGCATCAAAGCCTTCAAGAAGGGCATGGCCGACGACGATAGCGCCGAAGCCACGCCCAAGTCCGAAGCGCCGATCAAGACCATCGACCATCAGGCGCCCACCGACGTCAAGCGGCGCGCCGAGTCCGAGAGCAAGGTCTAGCGCTCGCGCGCTCTGGCGCGCTGGTCGCGACCGCCAAGCACTCCTTGATCTTGCAACCTTGATCGGCGCCTGCGGCGCAGGGAGCGGTGACGCGGCCGGAGAACTTTTTATGTTCGACATCAGTTGGACCGAATTCCTGCTCATCGGCGTCGTCGCGCTGATCGTGATCGGGCCGAAAGAGCTGCCCGGTGTCATGCGCACGCTCGGTCAGTGGACGCGCAAGGTCCGCACCATGGCCGCCGATTTCCAAAACCAGTTCCACGAGGCGATGCGCGAAGCCGAGATGACCGACCTCAAGAAGCAGGTCGACGATATGGCGCAGGACATCAAGAGCTACGATCCGCTGAAAGACGTGCGTGCCGATGTCGAATCGATCGGCAAGGATTTATCGATCGGCAAAGAATTCGAAAAATCGCTCGACCATCCCGCCGAGCCGAAGCCAGTGGAGCAGCAGCCGGACACGGCGGCGGTCGCCGCGCCTGCGTTGCCGGAGCTTGGCGCAGCACCACCGGCCGCTGTCTCTCCGACGCCGCAGCCTGCTACGGTCGCCGCCGCACCGGCTAGCACAGAGCGAACCGGATGAGCCGCGAAGACGAAGAGAAGGAGATCGAGGCCACCAAGGCGCCCTTGATGGATCACCTGATCGAGCTGCGTTCGCGGCTTATCAAGGCGGCCGCCGCCTTCGTGCTGGCGATGGTGGTCTGCTTCTTCTTCGCCCGGCACATCTACAACATCCTCACTTGGCCTTATGTCTGGGTCGCCGGGCCGGAGAATTCGAAATTCATCTATACCGGCCTGCTCGAATATTTCATCGTGCAGCTCAAGATCGCCATGTTCGGCGGCGTCTTCATTGCCTTCCCGGTGATTGCCACGCAAATCTACATGTTCGTGGCGCCGGGGCTTTACCGCAATGAACGGCAGGCATTTTTGCCTTATCTGGTCGCCACGCCGATCTTCTTCGTGCTGGGCTCGCTCGTTGTCTATTTCGTCGTCTGGCCGATGCTGGCGCGCTTTTCACTCAGCATGCAGCAATTAGGCGGTCCCGGCCAAGCGACGATCGAACTGTTGCCGAAGGTCGAGGACTACCTGTCGCTGATGATGAAGCTCATTCTGGCCTTCGGCATCGCCTTTCAGCTTCCGGTGATCCTGACGCTGCTCGGCCGCGTCGGCATCATCACCTCCGAGCAGCTCCGATCGAAGCGCCGCTATTTCATCGTCATCGCCTTCGTCATCGCGGCGGTGCTCACCCCACCCGACGTGTTGAGCCAAATGTCGCTTGCGCTGCCGCTGCTCGCCCTCTACGAGGGCTCGGTGTGGTCAGTGCGGGTGGTCGAGCGGCGCATGGAGCGGGAACGCGCCGCCGCCGCCGCCGCGCAGGCCAAGCCGGCGAAGTGATTCTTTCTCGACATTGCCGGACTTGGCCATTAGGACCGTCACCCTGAGGTGCGAGCGTAGCGAGCCTCGAAGGGCGACGGCCGAGGCGCATCGGCCGCATCCTTCGAGGCGCGCCTGTGGCGCGCACCTCAGGATGACGGGACAAATGCATGCACGACATCCGCTTCATCCGCGACAATCCCGACGCTTTCGACCACGCGCTGGCGCGGCGCGGCTTGCCGCCGGAATCGAAACGGCTGATCGAACTCGACGAGCAGCGACGGAGCGCAATTCAAAAGCTCGAAAGCGCGCAAGCGCGCCGCAACGCGGCGTCGAAGGAAATCGGCGAGGCCAAGAAGAACAAGGACGAGGAAAAAGCCAAGACCTTGCTAAGCGAAGTCGCCGCGCTCAAGGAATTAATCCCGGCGATGGAGGCGCAGGAAAAAGCGGCGTCCAAGGCGCTGAACGACGCGCTAGCAGAAATTCCCAACATTCCCCTGGATGAAGTACCCGACGGCAAGGACTCGAACGATAACGTCGAGCATCATCATTTTGGGGCAAAGCGCAATTATGCCTTCGCGCCCAAGCAGCATTTCGATCTCGGCGAAGCGCTGGGACAGATGGATTTCGAGACTGCGGCGAAACTCTCTGGCGCGCGCTTTGTCGTCTTGAAAAAGGGCCTCGCCCGGCTCGAACGCGCGCTGGGGCAGTTCATGCTCGATGTGCACACGAGCGAACCGCACAATTACACTGAAGTCGCGCCGCCCATTCTCGTGCGCGACGAGGTGATGTTCGGCACGGCGCAATTGCCAAAATTTAGCCAGGATCAATTTCGTGTTGAAGATGAAGAAGTGCAGCGGAAGTACGCCTACATACATTTTGAATTGGATCGGGCGCAAGTTCTAGATTACGCTGAAAAACATGGCATTGAAGCGGCGCGCAAAGCTCCGCATGCAGTTCGTGAATTTGTATAT
>Ga0181530_10004242_pt1 | contig 15372 bp, 11 predicted proteins | sample PEATcosm2014_Bin_42_FD_119769 | JGI IMG/M metagenome (GOLD analysis project Ga0181530, IMG submission 119769) | Peatland microbial communities from MTU Mesocosm Facility, Houghton, MI, USA - PEATcosm2014_Bin10_60_metaG | ecosystem: Environmental > Terrestrial > Soil > Wetlands > Peat | place... | reverse complement strand
CTGGTGCGCCAGGAAAGCTGGCGAGTTCCAGCCGGTGCAAGTCCGGCCTGGGTAAGGGGTAGCTCCCGCCCAGTAGCGAGTGTTGCGGCGTGGAAGGTGACGACCACGGCGAAGCGTACACAGCAATCGTATGGGGTGTGGGATTGAGCCACGATACTTGTGAAATCGCAGGGGCCGAGGCGGTCAGACACGCCGAAGGCAACATGTGCGGGACCGTTATGCGAGGTTCTGACTCCCTGCCGGGGTCTAAGGCCACATCATGCACGGAAGGAACACGTCGGAACCTGGGAGATCTCAGGCCCGACCGGGCGGCTTTAGCCGCGCCGGTCCGCATCGGGAAGGCGAGGAGCCGTAGCCGGTGATGAGCGGGTGTGAGAAGTCTGACTCCGGCATAGTAGCCGCGAAGCCGACGAACAAAACCGGGCGACCGGCGGCGGAGTTGGTGGAGCCAAGGCCGGGGACCAAGGGGAACGCGGATCGGCAAAGCACGCACCGGGCTCAGAGCCGGACACGCGTGACCCAGGCGCTGAACCGCGTACGGCAAGCCGCAAGGCTTAGGAAGAAGGAGCAGTTCACCACGCTCCTCCACCATATCAATGTTGATACGCTGCGGACGGCGTACTACGCGCTCAAGCGCAAAGCCGCTCCTGGCGTGGATGGCGTGACGTGGCAGGACTACGAGGCGGACCTTGAGCGAAGGCTCGAGGACCTGCACGGACGGGTCCATCGAGGAGCCTACCGGCCGCAACCGTCTCGCCGGACGTACATACCGAAGGCGGACGGCAAGCAGCGGCCGCTAGCGATCGCCGCCCTGGAAGATAAGATCGTCCAGGGCGCAACTGTCCTGGTGCTCAACGCGATCTACGAAGGTGACTTCTGCGGTTTCTCCTACGGATTTCGACCCGGACGAGGACCGCATGATGCGCTAGACGCCCTGACGGTGGCGATCGACAGACGCAAGGTGAACTGGATACTTGACGCCGACATCCAAAATTTCTTTGGGGCGGTCAGCCAAGCTTGGCTGACTCGCTTCCTGGAACACAGGATCGGCGACAAGCGCATCATCCGCCTGATCCAGAAATGGTTGAGGGCGGGCATCCTCGAAGACGGGGTAGTGACGGTTGATGACAGGGGAACCGGTCAAGGGTCGGTGATCTCACCGCTCCTGGCCAATATCTACCTGCACTACGTCATGGACCTTTGGGCCGAACGCTGGCGACGGCGCGAAGCCCAGGGCGACATGATCATCGTGCGCTACGCCGATGATATAGTCGCGGGCTTCGAGCACGAGGACGACGCGCGTCGCTTCCTCGATGCGATGCGCGCGAGACTTGGGGAGTTCGCGCTGTCGCTCCATCCGGACAAGACCCGCCTAATCGAGTTTGGCCGCAATGCTGCGACCAACCGCGACAGGCGGGGCCTTGGCAGGCCGGAAACCTTCTCGTTCTTGGGCTTCACGTTCGTGTGCGGGCGATCACGCCAGGGCAAATTCCTCATAAAGAGGAAGTCCCGAAGTGACCGCATTCGAGCAAGACTCAAGGAAACAAAGGAGGAGCTTCGGCGGCGAATGCATCAGCCCATCCCCGAACAAGGGAAATGGCTGAAGCAAGTGGTGACGGGCTTCTACAACTACCACGCCGTGCCGACAAACAGTCGAGCCCTCGCGGTGTTCCGACACCAGGCAGCCAGGCTCTGGCACCGCACCCTGATGCGGCGCAGCCAGAGGTCCGGCCCGACATGGGACCGGATGAGCAAGCTCATCAACGACTTCCTCCCCACACCTCGAATCCTACATCCGTGGCCGGACAAGCGCTTCGCCGTCAAACACCCAAGGTAGGAGCCACATGCGGGAAAGCCGCACGTGTGGATCTGAGCGGGGGGCGCCCAGTAATGGGCGTCCCTACCGCGAAAAGCAGTCGACGCGACTGCATTTAGCGCGCCAAGTAGGCGATGGCCCCGTCGAGCGTTCGCAGCTTCGGATAGTCGGCCTCGGGAATATCGATCCCGGTACGCTCGTGTAGCGCGACAACGAAGTTCATAAAGTCCATCGAGTCGAGATCGAGCGTCTCCCGTAGATCCTCGGTGCCGACCAAGGCAGCAAAATCGCCCTCCGGCGCGATTGCGCTCAGGAGTTCGACGATCATCGATTTAGTTTCGGTGTCGCTCATAACTTCTCCGGTTCCTGCAATAGCCGCTCGATCGCGATCAGCAGCAAGGCGCCAATATGGCCGTCGCTTACCCGATGATCGGCGGCGAGACTGACTGTCACCAGCGGCCGCGGCTTAACCCGCTTCCCGACCACCCAGGGTCGAGAGCCGATGCTGCCATAGCCGATCAGCGCCACTTGCGGTGGATAGATGATGCCCATCACCGTTTCGGCTCCGCGGTCGCCGAGGCTGGTGACGGTGACTGTCGACGATGCAAGTTCCGAACTGCGCAATCCGCCGGCGCGCGCGCGCTGGACGAGGTCGCGCATAACCGACATCAGTTCCGGCAGCGAGCGGGTGTCGGCATCCCGGATCGCGGGGGCGATCAGTCCGCCGCCGCGCAGCGATATCGCCCAGCCGACATGGATGCCGGGCCCCGGCTTAAATCCGCCGTCCCCATACGCGCCATTGAGTTGCGGCACCTCCCGCAAGGCGAGCGCGGACGCTTTCAACAGCAAAACGGCGGGGAGCAGCCGATTGGGCACTGGCTGCGAGTCGTTGAAGGCTGCGAGCCAGGCGAGGGCCGCCCCAAGATCAACCGTGTGGCTCAAGTAGTAATGCGGAATCTCACGCTTAGACCGCCCCATCGCGGCGGCGATGGCCTTGCGCATCTCGGCGGAGTCGAACCCGGCGCGGCGGGGCGGCAAAGCAACAAGCGACACGGGCGCGCTATGCGCGGCTGCCGCCTCGACATCGGCGACGGACACAGCGCCCTCGACACCCGTACCCAAGAGGCCCGCCGGATCGATTCCAAGCTCGGCAGCACGGCGCCGCGCTGCCGGCGTAATCTTACCGCCGCGAAGAGCAGGCAAAGCCGTCGCCACCGGCGTGGTAGTAGGCGGCGGCGCGGGGGTGGGCGGCGCGGCCGGAAAGGCTGTCACGGGCGGAGTCGGCGCCTCACCCGGCACGCCGATGCGCGCGATCAGGCTGCCGACAGGGACCTTGGCGCCGACCGGGACGACCAGCTCGGAAACGACGCCCTCGCTGAAAATCTCGATCTCGATCGCGCCCTTCTGCGTTTCCACGACGGCGACGACGTCGCCCCGCTTTACCCAATCGCCCGGCTTGATCAGCCATTCGACAAGGGTTCCGGCCTCCATGTCGGCGCCGAGCGCCGGCATCAAGAAGTCGCTCACGCCGGGCGCACCAAACCCCGCGCCGCGGCGGCAATATCTGCGGGCTGGGGCAGAGCGGCATCCTCGAGATGCGCCGCATACGGCATCGGCACCTCGCGGCCGCAAACGCGGCGGAGCGGTGCATCGAGATCGAAAAACGCCTGTTCGGCGATGCGCATGCCGATTTCGGCGGCGAGCGAACCGCTCCTCCAGCCTTCGTCGACGATCACGCAGCGCCGGGTCTTCGCCACCGAAGCGAGCAGGGTCGCAGTATCGAGCGGCCGAAGAACGCGCAGGTCGATCACTTCGGCTTCGATCCCCTCGGTTGCCATGGTATCCGCAGCGGTAAGCGCCTTGAACAGCCCGTTGCCGTAGGCGATCACGGTCACGTCTGTGCCCTGGCGCCGCACCTTGGCATGCGCGATATCGACGCTGGTGACCGCGGGATCGAGTTCGCCCTCGATGTTGTAGAGCATGACATGCTCGAAGATCAGCACCGGGTTCGGGTCGGCAAGCGCCGCCGCGAGCATGAAGCGCGCGTCTTCCAGCACCGCCGGCGCCAAAATACGCAGACCCGGAATATGGGCGTACCAGCCTTCAAGACTGTGCGAATGCTGCGCGGCAACGCGCCGCCCGCCGCCCGTCGCGATCCGGATCACCAGAGGCACCGCGAACTGGCCGCCCGACATGTGCGGGATCGTCGCGGCGTTGTTGATGATCTGGTCAAGCGCCAGGAGGCTGAAGTTGACCGTCATGATCTCGACGATCGGCCGCATTCCGACCAGTGCGGCACCGATACCGGCGCCGACATAGGCGCTTTCCGAGAGCGGGGTATCGCGGACGCGCTCCTCGCCAAACTCATCCAACAGTCCCTTAGTCACGGCGTAGCAGCCGCCGTAGCGGCCGATATCCTCGCCCATCAGGAAGGTCTTCGGGTCATTCAGCAGCGCGTCCCGGAGCCCTTGCCGGCACGCCTCGCGGTAGGTGATTTGGGTCGAGGCGCTCATGCCGGCACCTCTTCCATCGTCACGAACTTTTCCAACTCCTCGACGGGCTCCAGCGTGCCGGCTTCGGCGAAGGCGACCGCATTCTCGATCTCTGCTTCCGCCTCGGCCTCGATGCGGTGCACCTCGTCCTCGCGGATCAGCCCGTTGGTCACGAGCCACCCCTGAAAACGGACGATCGGCCCTTTCTTGCGCCAGGTCTCGATTTCTTCCTTGGTGCGATAAAGCTGGGCGTCGAACATCGAATGGGCCCGGAAACGATAGGTGCGGCATTCGAGGAATTGCGGCCCTCCACCGATGCGAATTTGCTCGACAGCGTTCCGCGCCGCGCCCTCAACTGCCACGACGTCCATGCCGTCGACCACGACGCCCGGCATCCGGTAGGCGGCAGCCTTGGAGACGATATCGGTTTGCGCCTCGGCGCGCTCCAAGGCCATCCCCATCGCGTAAAGATTGTTCTCGCAGACAAACAGCACCGGCAGGCGCCACAGCGCGGCGAGGTTCATGCTCTCGTGGAATTCGCCCTCGTCCACGGCGCCATCGCCAAAGAAGCAGGCCGTCACGGTCTTGCGACCCTGCATCTTGTCGCCGAGAGCAACGCCGATTGCCAGCGGCAGCCCGCCGGCGACAATCGCATTGCCGCCGTAAAAGCGGGTCTTGCGATCGAAGATATGCATCGACCCACCACGCCCGTGGCAGCAGCCCTCCTGCTTCCCCAGCATCTCGGCCATCAGCACGTCCATGCCGATGCCGCGGGCAATCGCCTGGCCGTGCTCTCGATAGGTGGCGACCACGGCATCCTGGGGACCCAGCGCCTCCATGACGCCGACCGATACCGCCTCTTCGCCATCATAAAGGTGCAAAAAACCGAGGATCTTCTGCGCCTGATAGAGTTCGACGCATTTCGACTCGAAATGGCGGATGCGGATCATCTGCCGCAGTAGATGGCGGACGTGGTCGTGGTCGAGGTGGACCCTGGCGCTCATCACTCGTCGCTTTCCAGGCTGGAGGTGTCCCCTTCGGGCAGGCCAAGCTCGCGCGCCTTGAGCAGCCGGCGCATGATCTTACCGCTGCGGGTCTTGGGCAAATTCGCGCGAAAGTCGATCTCTTTCGGTGCCACCGCGGCGCCGAGCCGCTGGCGTGCATGCCCGAGAAGTTCTCGCCGCAGCGCCTCCGATGCCTCATAACCGGGCTTTAGCGCGACGAAGGCCTTGACGATCTCGCCCGCCATCGGATCGGGCTTGCCGATGACGCCGGCCTCGGCCACCGCCGGGTGTTCCATCAGTGCGCTTTCGACCTCGAACGGTCCGATCAAATGCCCCGAAGACTTGATCACGTCGTCGGCGCGGCCGACGAACCAGAAATAACCATCTTCATCGCGCTTGGCCAAATCGCCGGTCAGGTACCAGGGACCAACGAAGCATTTGCGGTAGCGCTCTTCCTCGTGCAGGTAGCCGCGCATCATCGACGGCCAGCCCGCCTTCAGGGCGAGCTCGCCCTGAGCCATCGGCTCGTCGATCACGGTCACGCCGCCTTCCGACGTTCGCCGCACGATCGCGGCCTCGATGCCGGGCAACGGCAGCCCCATCGAACCCGGCTTCACCGGAAGAGCGAGGAAGTTGGCGACCATGATGCCGCCCGTCTCGGTCTGCCACCAATTGTCGTGAAATGGCTGATCGAACGCCTCGACTCCCCACAGCACCGCCTCGGGATTGAGCGGCTCGCCGACGCTGGACATGAAGCGCAGTGCGTCGAGGTCGTAGCCGCGGACCGCGTCGGCGCCGAGTTTCATCATCATGCGGATCGCGGTTGGCGCGGTGTACCAGACGCTGACCCGTTCCGATGCGAGGATGCCGTACCAGGCCTGGGCATCGAATTCCGCCTCGACCACAACGTTGGTGACCCCGTGCGTCAACGGCGCGATGATCCCGTAGCTTGTGCCGGTCACCCAGCCGGGGTCGGCCGTGCACCAGAAGATGTCGTCATCATGCAGATCGAGCGCGTAAAGCCCGGTGACATGGTGAGTCACCACCGCCTCATGGACATGGATAGCGCCCTTGGGACGCCCTGTCGTTCCGCTCGTGAAGTGGAGCAGCGCCATGTCGTCCGGTGAGGTTGGGGGGATGACGAATGTGTCGCCAGCGGCGGCCATTAGCTCAGACCACCGCATGGTGCCCGGCACCCGAGCGCCCTCGCCGACTAAGATCACATGAGCGAGGTTCGGCAATCGCGCGCGCAAGGCCTCGACCTTGCGGCGGTAAAGCGCTTCGGTGGTAACCAGTACCTTTCCCTCGCCGATCTCCAATCGAGTGGCGATGGGCTCCGGCCCGAAGGCGGAGAACAAAGGCGACGCAACACACTTCGCCTTGAGCGCCCCGAGTACGGAAATATAAAGTTCCGGGATGCGCCCGAGCAGGACGAACAAGCGGTCGCCGGGGGACACGCCAAGGCTGCCCAGCACATTGGCGAAGCGGTTAGTGGCGCCGGCGAGATCACGATAGGTCAACTCGCGTCGGTCTCCTGACTTGCCGATCCAGCGCAGCGCCACGCGGTCGGCCCGCGGGCCACGCGCATGACGGTCGACCGCCTCATGCGCGATGTTGAGCCCCCCACCGGGCAAGCCGTCGAGGAGTTTCCGTGCCGCCCCCCAATCAAAGCCCGCCCTCACCGCCGCGTAGTCGATCAGGTTTGGACGTCGCGAGAAATGCGCGATGTCCTTTTTAATCGACGGATGGGTCATGGCGGCTCCCGTCACTCTGTCTTGGCGTATGTGGACGCTTGCGTCGGTTGGTGGAATTTGCTCCAGGCACAGCCCGCATGCCTTGATCCAGCTCAATTGCAGCAGCCGCTATTGAAGCAGCATCCGGATCGTCCCTTGATCGGAGAAGCATCATTCCGCCGGGAAGCAGGTGCCTTGATTCAGGTCATCCTTCGTCGCCCATCGGGATCTTGACGCAGATCAACCCGCACCAACGGGTTTGCTGGCATCCTGGGCTGTGGACGATCGGGAAAGCACGATGGACGTGCCCGCAGTCGAGATGGTCATGACGGATTTAGAGACGAGGCTGCTGCGCCTTGTCGAAGAGGTCGTACGCGAGCTTAATCCGTCACGGACCGCGCCCATCGTCCTGCTCGACAGCCGGCTCGACCGGGATCTCGGCATCGACAGCATAGGGCGGGCGGAATTGGTCGTCCGTATCGAAGGCAGCTTTGGCGTTACACTCGCCACACGCACTCTGGCCGAGGCTGAGACCCCGCGCGACCTGCTGAATGCTGTCTTGAGTGGCGGAAAAACTGCCGGCATCCGGCAGAATCGCGCGGCGCGCGCGCCAGTAAGCCGGGATGTTATTACGGTCCCGGCTGACGTCGGGACGCTCTGCGCCGCGCTGGATTGGCACTTCCAACACCATCCTGACCGGCCGCACATCATCTTCGAAGAAACCGACGCGGAAGCTGTCCCGATTTCCTATCGCGCCCTCGCTGAGCGCGCGCGACGGGCGGCGGGTGGCCTGCGAGAACTCGACATCGCTGACGGCGACCGGGTCGCGATCATGCTGCCGACCGGCGAGGACTTCTTTGTCGCTTTTTTTGGCGCGCTATACGCCGGCGCGATCCCGGTTCCGATCTATCCACCTTCTCGGGCGAGCCAGATCGAAGAGCACCTGCGTCACGAAGCCGGCATCCTCGGCAATGCCGGGGCCAAGGTGTTGCTGACTTCGCCCCAGATGCGCGGCGCCGGTGCCCTGCTGCGCTCGCTATTGGACAGCCTCGGACAAGTAACGAGCGTCGACGCCCTCCCCGGTACCGCCGACAGGGCATTGCCGCGGATCTCAGAGCCTGAGCGGACGGCGCTGATCCAGTACACGTCAGGCAGCACCGGCGCACCCAAGGGGGTCGTGCTGAGCCATTCGAACATCCTCGCCAACATCCGGGCGCTGGGGACGGCGCTTGCGGTAACCTCGGACGATACCTTTGTCTCGTGGCTGCCGGTCTATCATGATCTGGGGTTGATCGGCGCCTGGCTCGGCAGCCTCTATTATGGCGCGCCGCTTGTGGTCATGCCGCCGCAGCGCTTCCTGCTGCGGCCGGAGCGCTGGCTGTGGGCGATCCACCGGCATCGCGGCACATTGTCCGCCGCCCCTAACTTTGCTTTCGATCTTTGTGTGCGCAATATCGATGCCGCGACGATCGAGGGGTTGGACCTGTCATCCCTGCGGCTGGTAGCGAACGGGTCCGAGCCGGTCAGCACCGCCACGCTACAGCGCTTCAGCGAACGGTTTGAACGTTACGGCTTCCGCCCCGAAGCCATGGCGCCGGCCTATGGCCTTGCCGAAAATACCGTCGGCCTCACACTGCCGCCGCGAGGCCGGCCGCCATTGATCGATCGCATCTCGCGCCGCAGGCTCCGCGAAACAGGCGTCGCTGAAGCTGCCCGCGTCGACGAGCCGGCAACCGAAATAGTCTCCTGCGGCCAACCGCTTCCCCGACACGAGATTCGCGTGGTTGACGACACTGGGCACGAGCTGTCCGAACGCCGCGAAGGCCGTGTTCAATTTCGCGGCCCGTCGGCGACGAGCGGCTATTTCCAGGAGCCGGCGAAAACACGCGCCCTGTTCGACGGCGATTGGCTAGAGAGCGGCGATCTTGGCTACATCGCCGGCGGTGAGCTGTTCGTCACCGGTCGTACCAAGGATATCATCATACGTGGCGGGCGCCACCTCCACCCGAGCGAGATCGAGGAGGCCGTCGGCACTCTTCCAGGGGTGGACCGGCGCGGGGTCGCCGCCTTTGGCAGCCATGACCCGCGGTCCGGGACCGAACGGCTGGTGGTCTTAGTGGAGACCGCGCTGCCACGTGAAAAGCACGCCGAATTGCGCGCACTCGTCGCCTCGGCGACAATCGGCGTCCTCGACGCCCCGCCGGAAGAGATCGCCTTCGTCTTGCCGCGAACGCTGCCGAAAACGGCGAGCGGAAAATTGCGCCGAACCGCCACCCGCGAGCTCTACGAAGCCGGGGAACTTGGACGTCGGCGATCGTTGCACCGGCAGTTCCTCGGGCTTGGTCTGTCGGCCGCCGCACCAGCGTTGCGCCGTACATCTCGGGCTACGGCCGCGCTGCTCTACGCCGGTTATTGGTGGATAGTCATCGGCCTGCTGGTGCCGGTAGTGTGGGCGTTTGTGATAGTGCTGCCGCGACCAGCTTGGCGCTGGACCGCCGTGAGACTTGCAGCGCGGCTGGCCTTCTGGCTCACCGCGACGAATTTTCGGGTCGAGCGCCGCGGCGAGCTCCCGCAGAAGGCCGTTATTGTCAGCAACCACACGAGCTACATCGATGCCCTTGCGCTGGCGGCGGCGTTGCCCGGCGAATTGGCGTTCGTTGCCAAGCGCGAGCTTATCAGCAAACCGATCGCGCGATGGGCGCTGCAGAGGCTTGGTGCTCTTTTTGTCGAACGCGCCGATATCGAGCGAGAAATCGAAGACGTACGGCACATCGCGGAAGCCGCTCGCCATGCGACGCGCCTCGTGGTCTTCCCGGAAGGCGGGCTGACTCGGGCGCCCGGCCTGATGCCGTTCAAGCTCGGCGCGTTCTCGGTTGCGGCGTCGACAGGACTCCCCATTGTTCCCGTCGCGCTTCAGGGCGCTCGCTCGATCTTGCGCGCCGACCAATGGTTCCCGCGGCACGGCCGGATCAGGGTGACGATCGGCGAAGCCATCGCGCCGCGGGACACCTCGCTCGCCGAAGCAGCCCGGCTGCGCGACGCCGCCCGCGCCGTCGTGCTCAAAGCCTGCGGCGAACCCAGCCTCGAGGTCCTTTAGAAAGCGGGTTTCTTTCTTCGGCGCCTTTCGGCCATTGCAGGGCATGGTCGACCAGAAGTCGCGCAACCCTGAAAGCCTGTCGCGCAGCTTTGCGGAGTCGCTGAAAGCGATCCACAACGTCAAGCTGGCGCCGTGCTGCGATGCGCTCCTGGTGATCTGCCCCGAGCATGAGCGCTCGGTCGGGAAATATTCTGTCCGCATTGAGCTCTCGTAGTGTCTAGCCTTGATCACGGAAACTTGGTCGTCGGAGATCCGATAAACCTGTCCTCATAACTTGCCCATCGGCTCGATCTCTAGCTCCTTGCGAAAAACAACGGTCGCGACAGTTTTGCCCGAAGCCCAGCCGTGGATAGGCCTTTAAATCCGATGCTTCGCAAAGCTGAGAGACGGCCCCTCTCGTAGTTCCAATTTTTGGGATCGGTATGACACTGCGCGTCGATGTTGCGGCGGCTCACTCCGGGGGATGAGCCGACCGATCGTCGACACCCGTACGACCGCTAACGGCGCTGAGCAGCCGATGGTCGCAAAGATTACGGTAGGGTTAGAACCGGCTGGTAGCCCACGAGCCTCTATGCCCGCAGTTGCCCCATTGCCGTCTCTGCCCGACGTTCCCGGACCGGCGCAGGGATAGCATGCGGCCTACGTTCGGGCGGCGGCGCTGCCGCAGGACCGTAGTCCAGTTCAACGCATCATCTGGGCACCTAGCAACCCTTGCACCAGGCTCCCTCAGAGAGAACAATGGGCAGTGGGGCCAACAATATCGCGGTCATTCTGACAGGGAGAGAATGCCATGGACCTCGGATTGCACGACAAGCATGCGATCGTGACCGGCGGCAGTCGGGGCATTGGCAAAGCCATCGCGCGGGAATTGGCTCGCGAAGGGGTCGATGTGGCGATCGTGGCCCGGAACAAGGCGGATCTGGAGGCGACCGCGCGAGAGTTAGCGGCCGAGACGAACCGGCGCATCGTTCCCCTTGCAGCCGACGTCACCAGCAAGGAGCAGGTCGACAGCATGGTCGCCGAGGCGGCACAGCAGCTGGGCGGCCTGCACATCCTGGTCAACAGCGGGTCCGCGCCTGGGGGCTCGGCCACCGCGACCGGCCCGATCGAAACCGTCGTCGACGAGGATTTGATAGAGGATTTCAACGTCAAGTATGTGGGAGCGCTGCGCTGTTCCCGCGCGATCATTCCTTTCATGAAGACGGCGGGCTGGGGCCGCATCATCAACATCAGCGGCGGCAACGCCCGCAACGCCGGCAATCTCAGCGGCGGCGCCCGTAATGCCGGGCTGGTGCACATGACAAAGACGCTGGCCGTCCAGCTGGGCCGTCATGGGATCACGGTCAATTGCATCCATCCCGGCACGACCCGCACCGAGCGCACGCCGAGCCTGCTCGCCGCCCGCGCCGCCCAGCTGGGCGTATCCCCGGAAGAGACGGAGCGGCAAGACTTCGCCCCGGACTCGCCGCGGGGCAACTCCATCTGTCGCATGGTGGACGCTTCGGAGGTCGCGTTCGTCGCGGTCTTCCTGGCCTCGGAAAAGGCGTGGGCGGTCTCCGGCGAGTTGGTGGCGGCAGGCGGCGGGGCGGGGCGGTCGGTATATTACTGAGCCGAGGAGCCGGGGCACAGGTCGGTGTTAGAGCGTCGTCCGATCAGATTGAAGCGTCTTCCCCGCGAAAGCGGGACCCAGGGCGAGCGACGGACAGGTAGCCCTGGCCCTCCGCGTGCGCGAGGGAGACGAAGACGTGTTTCGATCCAAGCGGATCGTGCTCTAACTGACCGAATTGTAGACGTCACGCCAACGTTTGATGGCGTTGATGTGACCGTCCACCGTGGTGAGGTTCGCGCCCATCGTCACGACGGATATGTGGCTCCCCCTAGCTTCGCGCCACGCCGCGATGTCGCCGGGCCATTGGTTGTCTCCGCGACTGTATTGCTGAATGGACTCGAAGCCGAATGCGGCAACATCTCTGCCGAGCTCGCGCAGCTTGGCCTCGATCCTCGCCTTGATTTGGACCGCCTCGGTTTGAGTCCGGCCCGAGAACAGGAAACCGTCCCCGATCCTGGCCGCCCGGTCGAACGCGGCCTCGCTGGAACCACCCAGCCAAATGGGGATCTGCCGTTTCGGCCGCGGCAAAATCCCGGCTCTGTCGATCCGGTGGTCGGAGTCCTCATGGTCGACCACGGGCTGTTCCCACAGCTTACGGATCAAGGCAATTTGCTGCTCCTGCCGCTTGCCGCGACGGTGAAAGTGTCCGGACATTTCGAGACCGTCGTATTCCACCCAGTTCCAGCCGATCCCGACGCCCAGGCGAAGCCGGCCATCCGAGAACAGGTCAACATCCGCAGCCTGTTTAGCGAACAGCGCCGTCTGTCGCTGGGGTAGGATGATCACGCCCGTCGCCAATCCGAGGTTCTTGGTGACGCCGGCGAGGTAGGCGTAGGTGACCAACGGCTCGTGGAACGGGTCGTTTTCTTTATAAGGGCCGGTCAACTTCGGTTCCCTGCCGGCATGAACGGCACCGAGGACATGGTCGTAGATCACAATATGGTCGTAACCCAGGTCTTCCGCCGCCTGGGCAAACGCCTTGACCGCCCCTGTATCGCCGCCGAGTTCGATCTGCGGATAAACCACACCAGCTTTCATCGTCCATTTCCTCTTTGATGGTGTGAGGTTGTGTGCCAGATCCGCACCGGTCGCGTCCGGTCCCAAAGCGGCAGTCCGCACGCCGGCATAGCTTTGGCCGCGACACGTTACAGACTAACCGGCGCGATTGAGACATCCGGGTGAACCTGGCTAACCGCGCACTCATGCCCCTGCGCGGTCAGCCAGTCGTCAAGTCTCACGACAGCGATGTCGGCTCCCTCTACCCGCTGCCTCCTCTGTTCTCTTAGAAGAAGACAAAGGACCGGACCACGACGTTCTTGCGGCATCGGGCGTCGGCGGGCGCGGTCGGGTCGATACAGGCCGTATGGAAAGACCAGCGCGAGACGGAGCCGTCGGTCACGGAATCATAGCATTTGAGCATTGAGACCTCGGTGGGCTTCTGCCGGGGGAACCAGTACCACTCGTGGTTGGGACGGTAGGTGAAGCGGGTGGTCTCGCCGACGCGGTCATCGTAGATCCGGTAGTTCGTGATGTACGGCTGGTCGGCGAAGGAGGGCCAGGCGCAGAGCACGAAGGGGAACTGCTCGACGGTCTCGATCGGCTTGGCGAGATTGATCGACACGAACCGGCGCGACATCTTCCGGTCGGCTTCTTCCTCCGTGTAGTGCTGCGTGCGCCCGAAGTTCCGCAGGTTCCTGGTGAGCAACTCGCGACAGCGCACGCGGCCGCTGTTGTCGTTCAGGTCGTTGTGCACGAGGTTGGCGTAATTGGCGTTCACACCCGGGTTGTTGCTGTCCTGGTCTTCCGTGCGGTCGCCCGAGTAGTCCTTGTCGAAGACGTCGTGGTTGTAGACCAGCGCATCGGTCGCATCCGGGAAAAAATCGAGAAGCAGCTTCTCGATCTCAGGGTAGAACACGCGCTCCACCTCCGCTGCATCGTAGATGTTCGAGCACTTGGACTCCAGGTGCGCCAGCGAGACACCGAGCCGGTCCATGCACTCGGGGCTGTTGGGCGAGAGGCCCGGGTAGTACTCGCCAATACGCCGTGCATCGCGCAAAACCTGCGGGAAATAGAGGTCCCGCCGCCGGTTGCCCTGCTCGTACTTGCGCAGGACCGCCGCGACGTTCGCGCGCGCCGGGTCCCGCCAAATGGTGTTGGACGGCACCACCGAGTAGCTCGGCCGCTCGTAGACCGTATAGGGCAGCGGCAGCGCCACCCCGCCTTCCGGCGCTTTAATGCTGTTCGACTGGCGGATGTACTTCACACACTCGTCGTAGTCGCGGAACCCGAGGCCCCACTTGGTCTCGATCGGGCCCGGCGGCGCCTTGTCGATCATGTCGATAACACGCTGCCCTTCGCCCTCGGCGATCTCCACGAGCGCATCCTGGATCGCCACGGCGGTTCCCGCATCGCCGCCCTGGTCGAACGACATGTAGGACAGGCCGCCATGCGCCGCGACGGGCGGCGGCTGCCCTTCCGTGCGCTGGAGCGGCGGCACATAGGCAGACGAAGCTCTCTCCGTGTCCGCCGCGACGTTGTTGTCGGCGACCTCGAACTGGCTCATGGCACACCTCCGGTTATCTCGGCCTCAGCGTGGCACACAGAGCCTGCGTTTTCCAGACTATGCGATCGGCCACTTGCGGCGCGCCTTGCACGTTGACGCCCATTTCGCAAAGGTCGCCTCGGCGGACCCAAAGCGGACGCTCAGCCTGGGCAGCGGGAACTGGTCATCATGCCCCAAAGCGGGCCTATGCCGGTGGTAGGCGAAATGGGTCGGACCGGGTCCGCAGAAGGCGGTAAGACGCTGGGTCCGCCTGACCGCGATGCCTTCCGGCTGGAGCGCCCACGGCGGCGAGCGCTCCCCTTCGTGCGCTTTACTGGGCGGCCAGGTTCGGCGTCGGCTCCAACGGCAACCCGGGATGGCCGGTCAACCTCTCGCCTTCCGCCTGCAGCTCTCGCGCCTTCTTCTTTACCATCGGAAGGACGGAGGCGATTTTCCCCCGGTCGAGATCGGCCGCGATCCCCGGATAGCCGGCCCGCTCGATCATCGCCGGCAGTTTCCCGGTCTCGAACTGCTCCAGCGTCCACGCGAGCGGATCTTCGATCAGGGTCCGGTCCCAATAGATGCGGTGGTTCTTGTTGCGCGGGCCATAGTGGTAATGCGCGCCGTTCCAGAAGTGATCAAAGGCCAGGAGCTCGGTTTCCTCCGTGTAGGCCTTGCCCGGCGTCCCGCCGATATCCGCCAGGACATGGATGGCGAGACCACCATCGCCCATCGGCAGCCGCCGCATTTCGAGCCCGAACCGGATGTTGCCGGCTTCGAAGATATGCGTGCCACGGTTGTGTTTGACGGTGTTTCGCTTGGTGGCATAGAGCTCGCGGGCGCAGGCTTCCACATCGGGCAGGACGCTCGCCACTTCGGCGAGATCGGTCGCGGCGGCGATCTGCGGGTAGCCGGCCCGCTCCAGCATCTTGGGCAGCTTGGTCCCCAGGGTCTTTATGGTCCAGCCGATCGGATTGCCGTCGGCGATCGGGTCCATCCGGTAGAGGTTGGTCAAGTCCGCACCGCCCAGCATCTCGGGTCCAGCGACCGCCAGCTCGGTATTTTCCGGGCCGTAGATG
>Ga0181530_10004230_pt1 | contig 15393 bp, 18 predicted proteins | sample PEATcosm2014_Bin_42_FD_119769 | JGI IMG/M metagenome (GOLD analysis project Ga0181530, IMG submission 119769) | Peatland microbial communities from MTU Mesocosm Facility, Houghton, MI, USA - PEATcosm2014_Bin10_60_metaG | ecosystem: Environmental > Terrestrial > Soil > Wetlands > Peat | place... | reverse complement strand
GTTCAAGATGAGCAGTGGCCACATGATGGCTGCGAGGCCGGGCGACTATGCGCTCGGGGCAGCACCGTCCACGATCACCAAGATGCATCAGCGGCCTGGAGCACCCTTTGGGCCGGCTCCGGGCGCCGCCCCGGAGCGCTCATGACAGTTGCTCCAGCAGGGCTGGCAGGCCGGCGACGGAGTCCAGGACATGGTCGGGGGTGCCGCTGGCGCTGCGGTGGGTGCGGGGGAGGTACTTGCCGGTCTTGACCAGTGCCCCGGTCAGCCCCTGGCGCTGGGCGGCGAGCACGTCGGTTTCGATGTCATCGCCCACCATCAGGGTGTCAGCGGCGTCGGCGTGCAGGTGCGCCAGCGCGGTGGCGAAGAACGCTGCGGCGGGTTTGCCCACCACTTCCGCCTCTGTCGCTGCCGCTTGTTCCAGGCCCACGACGAACGCGCCAGCGTCGAGTTGCAGGCCTTCGCCAGTGCGCCAGTACAGGCCGCGGTGCATGGCGACCAGCCTGGCTCCGCGCTGCAGATGGCCGAAGGCCTGGTTGAGTGCCTGGTAGCTGAACTCGGGGCCAGCCCCGCCGACCAGCACTACGTCCACGGGTCCGGGGTCGTTCTCCCGGGCAAGGGTCAGCCCGGCCAGATCCTGGCCGATATCCCCGCTGCTGAGCAGCAGGCACCGGGCGCCCGGGTAGTGGTCCTGCAGGTAAGCGGCGGCGATGACCGGCGCGGTGAGAATGTCACCGACGGACACGGGGAAGCCGGCCTCAGCCAGTGCGCTGGCGATCGATGCCCGGGTGCGGGATGTGGTGTTAGTGACCAGGGCCAGCGGGAACGCGGCCGCGCGCAGCCGTTGCAGCGCCGCGACCGCCCCGGGCAACGGTTTCCACGAGACGGTCAGCACGCCATCGATGTCGATCAGCACCGCGCGGATGGGTCGCATGCCGTGACCATAACCAGTCGCGCTAGCCCGGGACACTGGTAGTTGCTGCCAGGCCGAGGTCTCGGGCCGATGGCCGACAAGCACGCCATAAACGCTCGCCGTAGCAAGATCCGGCAACGCACCCGACGTGCACGCGATGTGCGGCATGAGAGTACGCCGCCGTTATGCGATCCCCGCCGAGTTCGCGCCAGCGGCAAGTGCGGTTTTGAGCGACAAGAAGTCGGCAACGCCGATCAGTCGGAGCACCTGCCGCTCGAGAGGGCGGATGCCGCGCCGGTTCTCGTCGTGAACCAATTGTGGCGAGACCAGGCGGACGGTCCGCCCACTGGTCACCAGCTCGCAACCGCCTGCGGCCAGGACGTTCTTGACCCAGTCACTGTCCGGGCCATAGGTCAGGGCAAGGAGATAGCCGTCCTCGGCTGGGAACACATTGACCGGTGTCTGGTAGCGACGGCCAGAACGTCGGCCAGTGTGGGCCACAACGCCGAAGCCGGGTATCCAGGGAGCAACATGCTTGGTCACCCGGTTCAGGCCGACCTTGTTCCACCGGGCCAGAGTCCTGGGTAGCGGCATCCTGGTCTCCCCTCAGCGCCACGGCAGCTTGCACCTCCAGAACCGCAAGGCTACGGCGCATCAGCCCCAGGACATCGCTCCATCCGTGGGCAGACACGCCACCACACACTCAGAAAACCCCCAGTGCGGCATGAGAGTAGGTCGGCTACGGGGGCCAGGCCTGTACGGATAAAACCAGAATGGTGCCAGGCTGAGCCCGGCGTTACTGCCCCTATCGCTACCCCGGCCACACTAACGAGGAAACTAAATTAGTGCCCTGAGTTGTTAATCCGTCGGCAGTAAGCGGCGAGTACGTCGATGATCTCGTCGGCGGTCTTGGTCGAGACGAAGGGTTTCAGGTCGGCATTCCATTGATCCGGGCGCCGATGCCGGCTTCCATTTCGGTGACGATGCGGTGCGCGGGCCGGCGCAGCTCGCGGTTGGCCGGCTCGGCGTGCTACAGGTCCACCATGTCGATCCAGCCGGAGCTGGCGGCGCGAAGTGCAGGTGGGGGCGAAGGGGGCTAGCCTGGATGATTATCGGGCCCGAACGAGAAATACCCTTTCCTGAGGACCCTCCTGGCCAGCCCATCCCGCTGGAGTGCCCGTAGCGCCTGCGCGACAGTTCCAGGCCCGCAGCCGGATTCTTCCGCCAGCTCCGTTTCCGTGGGCAGCTTGGCCCCCGCCGGGTATTCGCCGTCCCTGATCCGCCGCGCGAGCACGGAGCGGATGTGCAGCCAGGCCCCCGAGTCCTGGTCCCGATCATCCACGACCCGGCACCGAATGTCTCCGTCCCGCGCGGGTGCCTCACGACAGCTTGGCAGAGAGGGCTGGCCAGCCCGATCGTCGGATCGAAGCTGGGATCGCGATACCGCTGGCAAGCTGAAGACGCCAGCAACTTACACACCAGCGGTTCGGGTCCAGCCACTAAATTTAGTCTTGGAGCAGCCCGAGGATATTGCCGTCGGGGTCCTTGAACCAGGCGCCCTTGCTGGTTCCCAGTACCGCGATGCCCTTCTCGTCGGTCGCGATCTGGGCCTGGTCGTAGCGCTCGAATCGGACGCCGTTCGCGGTCAGGTTATCGACGACTGCCTCGATGGCGTTCACGTACCAGCCGGCCACGGTCGCGTGCGATTTTCCCGCGTCTGGAGGGGAGGGAAAGATATGGAGCCTTGTCTGCTCGCCGCACTGATAGGTGCGCCCGCCGTCAGGGTCATCGCCTTGCGCCGTGAGGCCGAGCTTTTTCTCGTAAAAGTCCCTGGCGAGCTTCATGTCTGACACGGCGACGACCGCGCCGACCCTGTAGTTGCTCAATGCCATCGCGGAATTCTCCTCTGCGAGCCGCGTCCTGGGCAGGGACGTTGGTCCCAGCCGCTTCGTCGACCTCGGGTCCGCTCGGTGCCCGGACGGCCCGGTTTACTTGAATCGCGGTCCTGCGAGGCCTCTGGCCTAACCTGGCCCGAGGCCTCGCAGCAGGACCTATCCCTCGGTCAGAACCAGCAGCGTATCGGGATGTACGCCATCGTGCTTCATCGCTTCCGCGGCCCCCTCGGTCTGCATGAGCCGCTCGAAGGCGGCGAAGTCGGGTATCTCGATGATCAGCCCGACCCGGTTGGATCCGTTCGGGTCCCGGAAGGTGCGCACCGTAATGCCATGCGGTCCGAAAAACTCTTCCCGCTTCCCGGACTTGAGCCAGTGCTCAACGTCGTCAACCTCATGAAAAGCTAGATACGTGGCCATATTGCCTCCTGGTAGATGGTTAGGTCACTGAGTTTGTCGCGAAGCTGGCCAGCTCGCCTGCGCGTTTCGCTGGCGTGCAGTGATCGTCACTAGCCGCGGGCGTCAGATTGTGTCGTGGTGGGTTACGTCGGCGGTATGCTCCTGCGGCGCCAGCGAATCCGCACTCGGGATCTCGACCATGTCGATCACCGCGTCCTCCGCGAACTCCGTGCCCAGCACGGCAGCCGCCGCTGGCTCGCACTGGGAAGATCGAGCGACCGCCCCGAAGTGGTCACAACCTGAACCCGGCCCAGCATGCGCACGAACGCGATGCCTCCAGCCTGCCCCTCCATTGTCCCATCATCGCACGTCAACGCACCAAATAATAGCTCGAGCAGCGTGCAGGCAGCGCTCCCACCTGAATCACCCCTGGGTTAGGCGGAGATGATGTGCACCGGTTGACCGGAGCGGGGACGGTGCGCCGAAGCGTTACCCGGCAAAGTTCCGGCGGAAGGTCCTGGATCTGTTCGCCTCCGGTCGGCCGGAAGCTGAAGCTCAGGTCGCATACGACCTGCAGATTTGTGCGCAGCTCAGCTACCCGTAGCGGCTGTCGAGGCGCGCGATGAGCCATACTCGGCCAGGGCCGAGAAATGTGACGAGGAGCTCGCGAATCGCGGTCACACCGGGGTACCCAAGGAGAAAGGCTCGTGCTCTCTCCTCATCTGAGGCCTGGAGTGGCTGGGTGAAGTCGTCAACATCGCCTCCCTGGGCAGTCACGGGGGCCAGCAGCCAGGCGCCGACCAGGAAGTCGTGGCTGCGTTTGATGAGCCGGAGACTGACGCGGATAAGCACTAGGCTGATAAGCACCGCGGCAACTCCTTGAGGTATGGACGACCCGGTGACCTGATTCAGGGCCAGGGAAGCAAATGCGATCACGTCCCCTGAGATCGACACCGCGTCCTCGGTGAACACAGCCCGCAGTGTGGGGTCAGATGTGACCCTGGACTCCTCCAGGAGGTCTCGCTGGTAACGGCGTAGGGAAACATCGCGCACGGACCGGGCGTGATGCCAGACGATCAACACCTCACCCATGCCTCGTGCTCGAAACGCATTGGCGCGAGGACCAGCGCATCAACCGCAACGCCACTGGGCTTGCCTGAGCCGTGATGCGGGGAAAGCCCGCCCCGGCGCGGCAACGCGCCGGGGCTACCTGACTGGTACGAGGATCGGCGTGGCGGGCGGCGATCTGCACGTCTCGCAGGTCTACGCCAGCGTCGAGCATGGTGGTGACTGCGGTGTGCCTGAGCATGGGCGGGTGTGGGCTGGCGATCCGGAACCCCGCTGTCTCGGCGAGTCGCCGCAGTCGGCGGGTGGCGGCGTGACGGTCCATTCGGGCACCCCCTGAGCAGGATCGGCCCGTGGGTGCGGGCGCCGATGGCCTGGTCGATGGAGCGGCCGACTGCGGGTGGCAACGGGACGAGGACGACCTTGGTGCCTTTGCCGCACACGCGCAGCACCCGATGGCCGTCATAGCCAACCCAGGTCGGTAATGTCCGCCCCGGTGGCCTCGAAGATACGCAGGCAGAGCAGCCCGAGCATCGCGACCAGCGCAAAGTCGCAGATGTTCGGTGACTCGCGGGCCGCAATAAGAAGTGCCTCGAACTGCAGGTGCGTGAACCCGAGGGTTGGTGACTCCGGCGGTACCGAGGGTCGGCGGACGTGCTCGGCGGGTGAGTGTTCTAGCAGGCCATCGATGACGCAGGTCCGGTACAACCCTGCCACCACGGAGAAGCGACGGGAGACAGTGGACGGCTTGAACCGGCGGATCTCCTGCATCCACCGGATGTACAACTCCAGATGCGGCCGCCGTGCAGCCAGTGGGTCCGGGCCGTGCTCGGCACACCAGGCGAGGAAGCAGCGCAGATCGGATTCGGTGTGCTTGCGGGAGGATCCCTTGAACCGGGCCAGATAGGCGGCTAATGCCAGCCGCAACGGGTCAGCGCATGATGTGCGATCAGAGGGAGCGGATGCAGGTGTGGGGAAGTTCATCATGAACTGAGGCTGCGCCCGGTAACTGATCGCGCATAGAAGGGGAACCTGTGCTGGATGGCATCACACCGGGCAGGCCGCCAGGTACGGCCCGGGCCTCGCGGCCAGCCGGGTTACGATGAACAGGGCGACGCAAGGAGCCGAGGATCATGACGCAGGCGGTGCACATCCCATACACCGTAGAGCAGGACGAAGACGGTGTGTGGTGCGCCCACGCTCAGCTGCGTCCCGGCGTAGGCGCGAACGGTGAGGGTGATACCCGCGAAGCTGCTGTGGCTGACTTGCGCGAGGCGCTTGAAGGGCTGCGGTGGGCCTTGTCAACGGCGGTTGAATTGTGACCCTTTGCCGCCATGCCGGGGTCAGTAATTTACCCGCCGCCGACAGGCCTTCGCATCGGTCACGATTGGAGAAGCGCCGGCGGCCGCGGCGGGCCTAGCCTTCGTTCAACTGGCCGGTATCGCGCCGAGCCGACAGGAACCGAAGGCAAGGGGTGGCCATGCCCGCGAAGAGTTCCCAGACTGGGTCCGGCGGCTTCACTGCCGCAGAGCGTTCCGCGATGAAGCAGCGCGCCGCGGAGTTGCGCGCTGAGGGCAAGAAGGGTGCCAAGAAGGCCGACGAGCTGCAGACGGTCCTGGACTCAATCGCCAAGATGACACCGGAGGATCGCGCGGTCGCCGAGCGCGTCCATGCGACAGTGAGCGCCGCCGCGCCGGGGCTGTCGCCGAGAACCTGGTACGGGATGCCCGCCTACGCCAACGCGGGGGGCAAGATCGTCTTCTGCTTCAAGAACTCGGGCAAATTTAACACCCGGTACTCGACGCTGGAGTTCCAGGACGCCGCGAACCTCGACGACGGGGACCTGTGGCCCGTATCGTTCGCGCTGCACGAGTGGAGCCCTGAAGTGGCGCGGAAGGTTGCCGGGCTAATCAAAGCTGCCGTCTCCTGACCTGTGCCGCAACCTCCCCACGAAGCACACGGTACTCGGTCCTGTCCGCGGGTAGAAGAGTGCACGGGTCGGTTACCGCCCATGACCGGTAGCGGCGTTAAGGAAGTCCTGTGGGGCGAGGCGGGCCTTCTCGCCTCCTCTCGCCCTATCGTCCTCGTCAGTTGCCGTGTGAATTTCGGTCGTGGCGTCTAGCACGCTCTCGGCCAGCTGGCTGAGTGTGGTGTCGCCGCCGACGAGCTGGATCCGGCACATTGCGGCGGTCGCGCCACCACATGGAGCGGTCGGCGCGGCAGCATCTGGGCTTAACAAACAGGCCCAGCTGACAAGTTCCGTGCAGTCTCGTGCGCTCGCTCATCCGTGATCATCCTGCTCACGAGCGGCCCGGGTCTCTCCAAAGTCGCCGAGCTTACAGACGCCTGCAGTCTGAAGGTTCTTGTGGCTCGCCCGGTCGGCGGCAAGAGAGGACGTTCAGAGGGCGTAACGATAACGGAATAGGTGCGCGAGCTTGGCAGCATGCGTCGGCGGCTTACCGTCCGGCTTTGCTATACCGTGCCGGATATGGACTGGAAGATCGAGCTGGTGGCGATACCGGTGACCGATGCCGACCGTGCCAAGGCGTTCTACGTGGATCAGGTTGGCTTCCACGCCGACCACGACCACCAGGTCAACGACGCGCTGCGGTTCGTGCAGCTCACCCCGCCCGGGTCGGCTTGCTCCATCGTGCTGGGCACCGGGATCACCCAGATGCCGCCGGGCTCGCAAAAGGGCGTGCAATGCGTGGTGGCCGATGTCGCGGCCGCCCGGCAAGAGCTCATCGCGCACGGCGTGCAGGCCAGCGAGGTCGACGTTCAGCCGTGGGGCTCATTCGTCGCCTTCAGCGACCCCGACGGCAACACCTGGGCGCTACAGCAATTGCCGCCACGACCGTAAACGCCTTCCCACGGCCCGGGCACCGGTCAGCTACGCCGACCGCAAGGGCCCGCTCCGATCACCGGCGCCGCGGGCCCGAAGGCACGAATCGCGGCATGACAGGACATTCCCGCGCATCGCGACCGCGAATAATCATGCATCTCGTGTCGGCCAGGCAGGCGTTGACGGATCCTGCCGGAACGCTGGATGTGCGCACACTGAGCCGCTGTTATCTGCGCGCCTTGCCCGGCTTATCCGTTGCTCGGTTGCTGGAGCTCAGAACTGGCCGTTCTAGTACCGCAGTGGGTGCGGCGCTTGACCTGGCGCTGGGCGGAATCGCTGCTGTGGTGGTGATTCTGGTGGGGTATATGAGGTCTGGCACGCCGCATGGGAATTACAGGTTGATGTGCGGTCTGTGAGGTGAGCCGTTTGGGCGAGTGCGCGGGGAAGCATGCGGTGATGGTGCGGACCTGGCGAAGCAGCAAGAGGACGCGGGCCGTATCAGCTCACAGGTGGCTGTGGAGGTTCCGCGGGGATTGAGACGATCAGTTCCTGTCCCTCGGCGCCGGAGGTTACGCCGACTCTCAGCCCGGGTTAGCTTCAGGGCAGCACCGGCAGTCCCGGGTCGTAATCCCGGTGGTGCTCGGCGCAGACCCAGAGGAAGTCTCCTGATGGCGCCTGAACTCTAAGGAGGCCGCCGAAGGCCTGCATTTTGTCGAGCTGGAACAGCACGATCCGCAGGGCGCGCAAGGCCTCGCCTTCAGCTGGAGTCAGATCGCTCGATGCCTGGCGCATGGCGGTGCTGGCCAGGTCCTGGCCGGGCTTGCTCGGTAGGTCGGCGACCAGGGTGCTCATCAGCTGCAGGTCTACCTGGACACGGGCTAGCTGATCTGACGGCAGGGCCACGGCGGCCAGGTTCCCGGCGAGCGGGACGACGATTTGCAGCGTCCGGACGACGAGCGCTACATACGGGCCCATCCTGGCGAACCAGTCCTCAGGGACGTCCAGCTGATAGCTGGCCCGGGGCCATGGATGCCAGGAGCCGGGATGTTCGCACCAGAGCGTCAGCCGGTATCGCCGCTGGTAGATCCGGGCCCGCCTGACCGCGGAGGGACTATCCGGGACCATCGTGAATAGGCGCGGGCAGTCGCTGGCCTCCGCGCTGGCGGCCCGCAGGATACGGCGTACGGCGTCAGCGTTCTGCGCCGCATGGCTTTCTAGCCGCTCGACCGCTCCCTCGATCCGGTCCAGCTGGCCTCGGAACTGGTCTGGTGCGGTGAAGCCGGTCAGTAGTTCCGACAGGCTGAGGGCCTGTCGGCATTTCAGGCAGGGAATCGTGTTGAACTGGCCGCCTTCCCGCAGCGCGAGCAGGTCTGCCAGCGCGAACCTGCCTGCGCATCGGGATCCGTCAGCCGTAGTGACAGGGCAGGGAATGAGCAACTCGTAGCGCAGGCCAGGCCAGCGGCGGGTGAGGAGTTCCTCGATGCTGCCGCGCAGCTCGTGGAAGAACAGGTCAGGAGAGGGAGCGCGGACCTCGAAGACCAGCTCGCCGTCACCTCGCAGTTCCAGCAGGGCCTCTGACTTGTACGCGGCGATCGGATGACGCAGGAAGACCCCTCGCCGCCAGTACAGGCCGGTCGACGCACGGTGGTGGCGGACAGTCAGCCACGGGATCAGGCCCGGTGCGGGCTCAGACAGGCGGCACTCCATCGACAGGACTCGGGTCCCCGCCGGAGCGGGGGTCGAAGACCGCCAGGGCAGGGCAGCAGGGCGCTCGTACGGGACCAGTTGGGCGACCAGGCTCGCGGGCTCGTCTCCGAGCCGGTAGGAGACGTCGAATTTCTCCATCAGCCGCAGGAAATACGGGTGATACCGCGCCGGATACGCTTTTCCGCCGTCCTGCCAGATATTCCTCAGGCGGACATGATCGAGGACGCCGCCGGCCCGCCTCGTCGCTTTGTCATCGAGTACGCAGCTGATGGCCTGAGTGAGCCATTCGGGGTTGAGAACGACGATGTCTCGGAGCCCGTCGTCGCCGCCGTAGTAGATGATATGGCCTAGGTCGTGCATCAATTCCGCCAGGGTGATGACCTCAGGGCCGGTCACCCCGTGCTGTCCGCAGATTTCCGCGAACTGCTCGAACCAGATTTGCGGCTCAGTTGTCGACCGCGCGAGGACGTCGTCGCGGGCTGCAGCCCAGCGGGCGCTGATCCGCTGGCCCATCTGCGGCAGCTTCGCCGCCTGTGCGCCGATGGCGTCCTCTAGTACCGCAAGTCCTTCCTTCGTGCTGTTGTCGACTTCGAAGCTGCCGGTCAGGATCACCGGGAAGTCCAGTCGCAGCTGCGCATAGTCCAGCTCTGGGTACAAGTCCGCGCAGTGGGTGGCCACCACCAGGACCCGCGCATCATCGCCTGCGCGCAGCCGGATTCGACGCAGCCACCCCTGCACCTGGTCCTGCTCCTGCCCCTGGCGCGGCTTCCACACCAGCATGTACAGCGCCCGACGGCTGAAGAAGAACTGGTGAGTAACCCGATACGCCTCCTGCCCGCCGAAATCCCAGGCGCGCAGCGTCATGTCTCGGCTCAGGCCAGGGTGCCTGAACGTCAGCGGCGTGATCTCGATGCCATGCGTACGAGGCCTCACCGCTAGTGGAGCGGCAGGATCCTTCAGCGCGGCTACCAGCGAAGTCTTGCCCACCTCCCCCTCCCCGACCAGGAGCAGCTTGCCCTCGAAGAGCTCCACCTCGTCATCAAGGCTCCGCAGGTATATAGCCAGAGCCCTGGCGCCACGCTGAGCAAGCTCCGGCGGCAGGTCCGCCAGCGGATTACCTTCTAGGTCAATCCGCAGGCCGTGCTCCAGCAAATCCGCGAGTTTCCTTGGCATGCCCGCCAGCTGGTTGCCGGCCAGGTCCAGGGTGGTGAGGGCGGTCAGGGTGGCCACCGACTCCGGCAGCGCCGTCAGCTGGTTGCCGGACAGTCCTAGCCTGGTGAGGGCCGTCAGGTTCGCTACCGACTCCGGCAGCGCCGTCAGCTGGTTGCCGGACAGGTCCAGCGTGGTGAGGGCTATCAACCTCCCCACCCAGTCCGGCAGCGCGGTCAGCTGGTTGCCGCCCAGGTCCAGAGTGGTGAGGGCCGTCAGGTTCGCCACCGACTCCGGCAGCGCCGTCAGCTGGTTGGCAGACAGTCCCAGCCTGGTGAGGGCCGTCAATGACCCTACCCAGTCCGGCAGCGCCGTTAGCTGGTTGCCGTCCAGGTCCAGGGTGGTGAGGGCCGTCAGGTTCGCCACCGACTCCGGCAGCGCCGTCAGCTGATTGCCGGACAGTCCCAGCCTGGTGAGGGCCGTCAGGTTCGCCACCGACTCCGGCAGCGCCGTCAGCTGATTGCCAGACAGGCCCAGCACGTTGAGGGCGGCCAGTTTCCCCACCGACTGCGGCAGCGCCGTCAGCTGGTTGCCGCCCAGTTCCAACATAGTTAGGGCGCCCAGGTTCTGCGCCCAGTCCGGCACCTCACACAACAGGTTGCCGGAAAGGTCCAGTGCAGTTAGGGCAGTTAGGTTCACTGCCGATTCCGGCAGCGCCGTCAGCTGGTTGCCGCTCAGGTTCAGCGTGGTGAGGGCCGTCAGGTTCGCCACCGACTCCGGCACCACCGAAAGGTCGTTGAAGGCCAGATTCAGGGACCTGAGTGCTGTGAGGTTCCCCACCCAGTCCGGCACCTCGCCCAGCTGGTTGCCAGACAGATCCAGCATGGTGAGGTCGACCAGGACCGCCACCCAGTCCGGCACCGCCGCCAGCCCTCGAAGCGAGAGGTCCACCTTGGTGCCATCATCTGACACACACGAAATGTACTCCGGCGGAATCCCACGCGGACGCAACTGCTCAGGCTCCATAGCCGCTTCCATAACGGAATCCCCGACATGACAAGAAATGCCACAAAGGGCACACCCAAACTCAGCGATTTCTTCGAGCAGCCCAGATGCGCCGAAGCTCCTTAAGGCGATCCGCAATAACTTCAGGACTGGTTGTCACCGCTTCATCCACGGTATCAAAAATCGGGAGGACCATATTGTTACCCGTTATTCTAAATATCTTGAGAATTCGCTCTTGCGTGCAGACTAGATACATGCTGCCGTCATGAGCTCGCACGCGCTTAAGGCCTCCAACGAGAACGCCCATGCCTGTCGAGTCAAGAAACTCCACCCTCCCAAGATTGAGAATAAGCTTATATTCGCCGTGATTAACTAGATCAATGAGGAGTTCGCGCAATCTGGGCGCGGTATACACGTCGATCTCGCCCTCGACGTCAACTACCTCAAAGCCGTCTTTGCTATAGTGATCCAGTCTTAGATCCATGATGCTGCCGATTTGGTCCGCTGCTGGCCGCCGTTCGGCCAAGGAGCCTTCGCGAGGAGCTGTGAGTCAAATACTTCGCCGGCCGCGCATTGCTCATGCTTAGCAGCGGCCGGACCTCTGGCTATCCGGACCTGAACGCTGAAGATCAGAGCACCGAGCGTTTCCCGAGCAGCTCGAGTTTCGCCGCCGTCACTTAAGGCGGCAAACCGCTGCCCGTCAGAACGGTGCGCCACGCAGTTCACTGACCCCATCATGGTTCACTGACCCGTCACGCTGGACGATCACGCTGAGTGGTCGTCGCTGCCCGGATAGAGTCCACCCGCCGTCACGACTGAATCGCGCGGAATTCATACCTACATTATGCGCCTCGCGCGCAATCTTCGGGTCGAGACTGCCGACCTGCCGACCCGGTCAGCCAGGTGCCCGCCCTCGGCTGGGCCAGCTGGCGGACCCCCGGCCTGGGTTGCAGGAATTCGGGCGCGTGCTGGAGGAGCAGGGCACCCCGGTCGAGGGAGTTCGCGCACTGTTCGTGATGAACCACGAGAACGGGGGTTTCGACCGTCCTGGATACGCGTGGCCTGATGACCCGAGCGGGCTGCACCTGGACATCTGCGAGAACGGTGTCAAGCACGTGACCTGGGAGCTGACCCGTAAGCAGGCAGGCCGTGACTTCTTCGCCGCGCATACCGTCAGCGAGCTCGCCGGATGGACCGACTATGACCTCGAAGCCGCCGGGAGGCTGGCGGAGCCCGTGCACTACGACCCGGACACTGACCCGGTACGTGCCGGTCTCGTGGGAGGCTGCGTTCGACCCAGCTGGCCGCGCGCTGCGCGGTCTGCCCAGCCCGCACCAGGCCGCGTTCTACACCTCCGGGCGGCTCAGCAACGAGGCGACGTTCCTGTACCAGCTGTAAGTGCGCGAGTTCGGCACCAACAACCTGCCCGACCGCCCGAACATGTGCCACGAGGCCAGCGGGCGGGACCTGACCGCCGCGATCGGCACCGGCAAGGGCACGGTCGACCTGGCTGACTGGGACAAGGCCGACGCGATCTGGCTGATGGATGACGACGCCGCCACGAACGCGCCCAGGATGCTGACCTGGCTGGCCGAGGCCGACCGCCGAGGCGCGGAACTGGTGCACATCAACCCACTAATCGAGGCCGCGTCACGGCACACGATCGCGCCGCACGAGTTCGCCGACATCGCCACCTTCCGCAGCACGAAGATCGGCACGAGGAACGTGCAGGTGCGGATCGGCGGTGACATGACCCTGCTGCGCAGGGTTGCCAAGGCCGTCTTCGATGCGGCCGCAGCCGATCGCGCGGTGTCGACGGGTGATTCCTGGAGAAATAAACACGTGGCCTGGAGGAGTACCGCGCGCTCTGCACGGCCACGCCGTGGGGCGAGCCTGCCCGCGTGCTACGGTGCCCGGCATGTGACAGCCCGTGAGGGTGTGCACGTGCGCGGCTTCCCGCTCAAGTTAACTGGAATTGTCTTGCCCGGGCCATGAACGCGGGTCAGCCCTCAAGGGGCGTTGCCGCGTCCATTTACCAGCCCTTACGCCAGCGAAAGCGAGGCCACCGGCAGCGGCTCCGCCATCGTGCTGTGATCAGTGCGGCTGAACCGCACGATTACCAGATCGTGATCTTCCAGGTCCGTCAGCTGACTGGCCGGCGCGACAAATCTCATCGGCTTCTGGCCAGCCTGCTCTGCGTAAGCAGACTGCAAGCCGAAAATTATCTTGCCGCCGATCTCGGGGCCGAGCCCGGTTATCCGACCGGCCTCAGCCAGTATCTCGGTCATTATTGATCTTCCTTCCTTGGTGACGGGCCTGGTAATAGGTCCCCATCTCCAGGTTACGCAGCCGGGCCTGCAAGATCTCTGACCGGCTCAGCCGGGATTCTCCTGGTCTGAGGTTCCCGCATTTCCACCGTAGCTCGGGTCAGCATATTCTGCAATTCGGCTGCAATCCCGCCGGTCACCCAAATTGCTCAAACGCAGCGAGCGCGAATTTTTTCGTAAATTGTAGCCATCTTTTAAGTTACGTCGCCGCTTCGCAGCTCAGCCAGCCGTTCACGAACCGGTCCATTTGTGGTCCACACGACCAGGCGCTCCCACATTCCTGCAGCTCACGAACCTGACAATCTACCCGCCCCCGGAGCCGTGAGCCTTCGCCCCGACTTGAGGCAAAGCTGGCGTCAACTGTGCGCTGACGGTACCCCTCAGCCAGCCTCACGCGCGTATCAGTCCCCGGCTGGCCGTATTTTGGCCGCACACCAGCGCTCAACGCCGCCGTTTACTGCCAAATGATGACCGGCATTCCAGCGGGTCAAACTGGCATACGGGCCGGTGACGGATGCCCCCGCAAATTTCTACGGACCAAAAGGTTGAGCAACGGCCGGAATGCCCTACGGGAGGAGCCGCGCGCGCTCCATCTGACAGCCAGCACTGGCTAGCCGTGCTCCTGCCACTGGCGCATCTGCTCAAGTTGCTGAAAAATCTGGTGGCTCAGCTCGTCCATCTGAGATGGTGACATTAGCCGGACGACGGTGATGGGCGGTGGTGCCCAGCCCAGAAGGTCGTTTACCTCATGCTCCACTGCAACGCCGATCAGGCTCGCGATAAATCGTCACGACGCCCCATTTAGCTCCTGCGCGTAGCAGATGGGCCACCATGCCCATCCTGGTCGTTGTCCCGACCTTGGCTGCCAGGATGTCGGTATCGGTAGTATCTCCCGCCTTATGCGCCCGCGAAAACCCGGCCAGCAGGCGTCTCAGTTCCTCAAGGCTGGAATCACGCAGCTCCTGAACCGCATCCCGAATGTCACCCACCGTGAGCATGCCGAACAGCCGCATGGCTGGCTGCGTGACGATTACAGCAGGGACACCGTGGCTGGTACGGCCGCTGCGCAGCAGGATCAGTCCTGAGTTCCTGTTCGCACCCTAGTGGCGCGGCTACCCGGGCCTGATCGCCGGACCGGGCTGGCCTAATCGCCTGTGGTCGCGTCCAATGAGCTCTGCCCGCCGCATGAGGCGGGTCGTCGGCGAGGTCAACGAAGAGCTTTACAGCACTCCGGAGGACGCGCTTGCCACCGCCGAGGCACTCGGGCTCGGCAGGTACATCCTGGCCGCCACCTTCGGCAATGTGCACGGTGTCTACAGGCCGGACCAGACGAATCCGGCGCCCTTGGAACCGGCCTCCCCGTGCGCGGGCAGGCACGCTCGGTGACATGCTGGCCGCCGACGGACAGTCGGCGTGACCGCTCGAGCGCGGCAAACGCTTCGTCGACTATCCGGGTCCTGGGCCTGGGCAAGGACTGCCGTCTCCACGATCCGGTACCTCCGTTCAGGTACACGCGGCCTTCTGCGTCTCCGAAAGGATCGTCACATCAACGAAACCATGACCGGGGTAATCGACCGCCAGCGCGGCAGGCTGGCCCGATTGACAGGGCAGGCCGGGCGCAGCGCTGCGCCCGCCCCTCACCGACGCCCAGGAGGGGTTTTCGTGCATCCGGGGTAGCCGGCGTGCCAGTCCGCATCGGTCATTTCCTGGCCGGACGGGGTCAGCCAGATGATGTCCCGCAGGCCGCCCGGGCCGGCCTGGGCGGGGCGCCCGCTGAAGAACCGGCGCCGCCGGAAGACCGGGTGCGCCCGGCGCAGCGCGGACAGCGCGCAGGTGAAGTCAACCAGGTCCGCGTATTCGGCGGCGTTCTCCCAGTCCACCCACGACAGCGGCGAATCCTGGCAGTAGCCGTTGTTGCTGCCCCGCTGGGTGCGCCCCATCTCATCACCCGCCAGCAGCATCGGAACGCCTTGCGAGCAGAACAGCGTGACCAGGAAATTGCGGACCTGCCGGGCGCGCAGCTGGCTGATGGCCAGATCGCCGGACGGGCCTTCCTCGCCGCAGTTCCAGGACCGGTTGTCATCGGTGCCGTCCTGG
>Ga0181530_10004223_pt1 | contig 15401 bp, 12 predicted proteins | sample PEATcosm2014_Bin_42_FD_119769 | JGI IMG/M metagenome (GOLD analysis project Ga0181530, IMG submission 119769) | Peatland microbial communities from MTU Mesocosm Facility, Houghton, MI, USA - PEATcosm2014_Bin10_60_metaG | ecosystem: Environmental > Terrestrial > Soil > Wetlands > Peat | place... | reverse complement strand
TTGGACATCGGTGGTGGTCCCCTTCCTGGTTCGGTGTCTTTGGTTGGACGCCAGAACGTCTACCAGCTGATAGACGTCAGGCGGGGGACCGCCACCAAAACCCACAAAAGTCGGGACTACCTCCAGACTTCTGCGAGCCGGTAAGAATTGCCCATGATGAGCTGGGAATGCGTATCGGGATCATCAACCCCCACCGCCGTCGCCCCACCAGGTCGCTCAACTACAACGCGGACTTCACCAAGCAGGTCACCATTACTGCGCTCACCGCGTCCCAGTTTCTGGACCCGGTGATTGCAGTGGGACACAAGCCCATTAGCAAGCCCGCGAGCTGGTAACAAGTCCGGACGTGCAAAGAGCCACCCTTTCGGGCGGCTCTCGCGGCCCAAGCGCCTAGGGCGACTGGGAGGGTACTTCTAATCTACCTCTGAGCGCGCAGAAGTCAACCACCGGGAACCTAAGCGCTCGCCCTCCTGAGCCGGCGCTCCAGCGCCGATGCCCCCGTCCTCAGTGGCTGTCCCCGTCGCCCTTCGTCTGGCCATTACCGTTGAGTTGACCGAGCAACGCTCGAACGAGCATGACAACGGGCAGCGATAGGAGGATTCCTCCTGCGACCTCGTTGCGAAGAGCAAAGAAAACGATGGCGGCGATCACGGCTACGAAAGCTAAGAGGATGGCCGCTGCCTGACCCGTTCTCCCCGTCTCGACGGCAGCATTCACGAGCTTCTCTTCGCGAGCGATGCGACTGTCGAGATCCCGTTCAGCCATGCCGAGGATGCGCTCCGGTGCGTCTGGGAGGATTTTCGCGTACTCAGCAAGAGCGGCGGGCGGCGGTAGGGGTCCGGTCCAAGACGAGGACTGCGCTACCTGGAGGAAACTCTCGAGCCCAGGGAGTTGCGGCTCGTCCGCCTTCACTTGCTTGGAACGCACGACTTCGGTTGAGGGTTCATCCTCGATGCCTTCCGTGCCCTCTGGCATGGTCCGCCTATCGAGTGCGTGAAGCAGCCGTAATCCGCGCGACAACGTGCTCGAAGCTCGTCCAGACGTCTCGCCACGCCTCTGCGAAGGTCGACGGGTCCGCACTCCGAACCTGACGGGCCTGGGCTCTCAGCTCGCTACTGGGATCAAGCACCAAGGAATCAAAGCCCTGCACAGTGCTACGAACGAACGAACTTGGCGTCAGGTCTCTTACTCGCGCCATGGTGTCACCATAGCGGACCCTGACCGCGCCGTTGCGGTGGTACCGCGTTCACGCGCTCGCCCTCTTGAGCTTGCGCCGGTCCAGCCCGCTCGTACCGCCGCACACGCCCGGCGCCCCGACTCGGCCGCCATGACATGGTCGAAGCACTCCTGGCGAACCTCGCACCTAGCGCAGATCGCCCGGGCCGGGTCGACGTCCTCGCCGACCTTCGGAAAGAATAAGGTCGAGGCCCATCCCCCGACATGCCGCGTGAGCCTGCCATACCGGCCGGGGCCCGGCGATCTCCTCAAGGCTTATGGGCGGATCCTGGTCACTGAGGAGCTCGAAACAGAAGGAAGTGCCACGCCTCGGCGCTCTGCTCGTCAGCGACAGGCACGAGCTCGAGGGTCACGAGCCGAAGATACCGCCCGGTTGCTGCGATTCCGTGGACTTACAAAAGCCCTGGTCGCAGGTCGTTTCCAAGCTCCTGAAATTGTCGGCGAGGGGTAAAGGTGCCGCTCCGACTCCACCTAGCGTGTCGAACAGGTGTTCGCTACCGTTGGAGCATGGCCGATCTGACGCCGGAGGAAGCCGAGGTCCTGCGTCGCTCGATCGCGATGCTCCCGCCGCAGGCTCCGAGCGGCCTCAGCCGTGAGCGGGCGCTCGCGATCCTCGGTCAGCTCGTGCGGGCGCTGAGGGAGTTGCGGCGGCGCGAAGGTCCTGGTCGCAGGTCGCGTTGGCGGCAATGAAGAAAGAGGCCTCGTTCTGCGTTGTCGTCCCCCGACCTATGCGTCCGCCGTTCGGGAGCACGTCGTGTGTTCGCGACTGTCCCCGGCCGGCGCTTTAGGCGCACGGGCGAGTTTTCCCGCCGTACTAGCTGTCCGACGGGTTGTCGGGCAGATCCAGCACATCGCGAATGCGTTTGATCGCCCGGCTCGGATCCATGAACCCGGCGTCGAGTGCCATCTGCTTCATCGCGTCGGCGATTAGTTCACCTGCTTCGGTCTGCGATAGAGCGCCGTCGATAGTGGTCGCAATTCCGAGCTGGCCCTGCGGGTCCGGTTCTTGAAACCGGAGCGACCTCACGTTGTCGAACGCGACTCGGCCCGCGAGCGTGTTGTCGCGATTCGCCCCCTTCTCGTTCATTGGGCTTGCGACGACGTGCAGCTCGACTGTCGTCGGCTCAGCTTCCGGGGGAAGGACTCGATCGAGCGCCATCGGAATCTGGGCTGCGGCGAGTTCTAACCCATCGCGGAACAGCTGTGCGACCGTCTCGAACCAAACCTTTCCTTGTATCGAGATCCCTATATCCAGGGTCACTTTCACGGTGTCTCCCGAGCGTGGCAGGAGGATCTCGACAAGAGCAGAAATGCCCTGCGTTGCATCGCCGCCTAGGCGAAAGACAGCGCGGTCTGAGCTCTGTCGAACCCCAGGCAGCGACAACTTCCAGCGGGTGAGCGCAACCGACGGCGACGGGTCCACCTCCGAAAGCGCTGAGATCGGCTCACAACCAGGCCGCTCGCTCATCTCCCAGAGGTGCCGGGAGAAGATTGACGCGTCGAGGACCATGGCGATTGCCGAGCGGTCTTCAATCTCGAAGTGCCCGACGTCGTCCGCTCCCGCGGGTGTGATCATGGTGACAACCCGCACCCAGAGAAGCGGGATCGCCCTCCAACCTTGTTGCGCGACCGATTGGTTCGGGTGGGAGGTCTGGCCGAGCATCCAACGTCTCCCGCGTCGACGTTTCACCCGGCGGGCCATGAGCTCGACCCGCTGCACCAGGTCTGGGAGGAACTCATCGGCGCCAGCGGTGTCGATGCGGATCGCTCCCTGTTGAGCGATGAGGCGGGTCGCCTCCTCGGTCAGGCTGCCGTGAAACGTTGCCCAGTACATCGGGTAGCGACGCGACGAGCGACGCTCGATGGCTTCGCGGAGAGCGACGTCATACTCGGCGGACCAGCCGACGACGAGTAGCCCGTATTCGTCGAACACTTGGTCGAGGAGGCGCCGCATCCTCGGAGCCAGCTTCTCGAGATCGGGGCGGGTGTTCTTCAACCCCGGTGAGGCATAGTCGCCGCTTGCCTTGATGACGGTGATCGGTGAGTGGCAGAGAGGAGTCATCCCAATCACCTGGTTCGCGCTTGAGATCACCTGCGGGGACATCCCGGCCGTCTCAATGGCCCGTTCAATCAGCGGGTCAAAGTTCGTCGTGACGACGACCCGGACACGACCATCGGCGACGAGCTGCGCGAGGGAAATGTGAGCCGGGGTCGGCGCGAAGCGGTTCGCCGGTCCCGGCTCAAAGTACCGACGCAGGAGCGCTCGCTGTGCAAGCTCACCCTTTGCGAGCTTCTCGACGAGGACCGAGTAGCCGAGCTCTCCGTACCCGCACTCCTCCCACCAGTCCCTCGGCTTTACGCCCCGCAATTCGAGATCGACGCCCTCCTGGTGGGCGGTGCGCGTAACGAGGTCCTCGACAACACCCCAGCCGGTAAGGATGCCGGCAGATTTCGACATACCACTGCCGACAAGAACGCCGTAGACGCCCGGCGAGTCGACCAGTCCCGCAGCGAGCGCGATGCGGTGATCGATCTCGCGAGTGTCGAGGGGCACGTAATCAGTTTCCCACCCGACCTGCGGTAATGCCGCGTCAGGATGTCGTGGGATCCGGCCGTAGGCGTGCGAGCGCTGGCGATCCTTTGCTCGGGTCCCGCTGAGGGTCACAAGCCCGCGTATTCCTTCCCCGATGTTCCGGTGCCGTTGCCTTTCGCGCGGGTCTCCCGGTTTCCTCTACGACGGCTGAGGTGCTACTGAAAGCTTGGAAGGACCTCAGTACCGGCCCGTCGTTTCCGGGCCTCTGCAGCGGCCCAGGGGAGGAACGGTGATCCGTTCGCACGCTCTATTCGTGCTCAAGCCGCCGTAGGAGGCTGGCGAGCTGGATCACCGCGTCGGCGGCAATGCCGGCCTCCGTGCGAGTCGACGCTGAGCTGTGCTTCACCTTTTGCGCGAACTCGATCACGGCGCGAGCAAGCTTTCGCAGCTCAGCGTTATACGACTCGGGAGCCGCATCCTCGACGAAACGTTCTAGCCGCTGCTTCGTGCTTTGCACCGGTGGCTCCTCCTCTCCGGGCCGCAGGTGCCGTGCGGAGTCGTAGACCTGCCGACTAAGTGCTTCTGTGACCGAGACGCAATCGAGCCCAATGTTCCGGTAGTCCTGCGTTGTCTGCGCGTTCAGGAAGTGTCGTCGGATCTCGCTGATCTCGGTATCGACTGCAGGCCAGCCGGTTCGCGCCTGCGGGTCGACCGGCTCCACCAGTGTGGACGCCAAGGCACGTAGCTCCAATACGGCGAGCTGATCATGAAGTGGGTCGAAGATGCCGGAAAGAAGATCTCGGCGAGCACGCCAGCTTCCGTAGGCGCCATTTTGATTCCACCAAACCCGGAAGGTGCTGAGGTCTCGGAACGGTACCTCGAAATTGGAGACGCCAAGGCGATCGACGGTTGCACGTAGGGCTAGGAGCGCCTCGCGCATCTCCTCTTCCGTCATCTCCTGGCCGCCAGCTGTTCCGTACTGCTCGAGATTGTCGTGGATCAACCGAGCGAGTGGCACTGCCACCTCGACGTCATCCCGATTCGTAAGCGGTCCGCGCCGCAACTGAGTCAAGAGACTCACGTTGATTCCACGCGTGTGCCTTCCGAACGGATCGGGAACGAGACTCTCAACGTAGAAATCGTCGGGCCGCATGGCGACAATCCTTGCAGCCCTATGGGAATGGCCGCTGATGACTCGCTTCTACCTCGCCCCGCCTTCCCTCCGACCGAAGCAGCATACGTCCCTGAAAGCCGTTCTCACAGCTCAAGCTTTCTCCGGCGCTCCTCTCGCAACTGCTCTTTGGCGACCGCCCGTTCTACCCAGCTGACAGCCTCGGTTGGACTCAGTATCTCGATCGCCAAATCCGACTGCTGCCGAAAGCGGCCCGCAGAAGCCAGGACCGCACGGTCGGTCGTCACGAAAACCTGGTAGTGATACCGGATTGCCGTCCAAATGTGGAGGGCGTCCCGAACGTTGTGGCGTGCCTTCCGCGAGGTCTCTTCGCGACGGGTGCCCGGGTGCACAAGTGCCAGAACTCGTGTGATCCCGGTGTCATCTTGGGGGGAGCCTAAGACGGCGTGGTCGAGCCTACTGTGATCAAAAACCAACGGCCCGAAGACTTCTATGGTCCCGGCGGTGTCAAGAATCCTCCTTGTCGCCTCAGCCTCTTCGACTCCTTCGGTGCGCTCGACGTCGACGGTGTCAGCCTTCGCGAGCGCGACCCGTCGCTCGGCCTCTAACTCGAACAGCCGGCGAATGGCCTGAAGCTCCTTGGGTACGCCGCGAGTGGGGTCGCTACGCGAGATCCAGATGCAGGTGTCCAGCATGAATCGACCCACTGTCCACCCACTGCGGAATTTCGGGGCCTCTGAGCTCACGCCTCAATGCTTCCACGGAGACGGGTTATGCCGAACCCCCGAACGATCGAATGTCCCATAAGAGTGAACAGGGGCCTCGACACCGCGGGGGCCCCGGGTCCCTGTCCAGGTCGCCATGGACACTCTTCGTGTCCGAGCGCACCGTAGACCGTCGAGCGCAACCGCCTCCAGATGCTAAATGGGACTTGTAGCCTTGTATCGTGGGCTTTCCTGAATTCAGTCTCAAGGTCCTACCGGGTGGCAATCCACGCAAACAAAAGACGATCCAGATTTCTTTCGCAGGTGAGATTCTGGGAGTACTCAACCTGTCTTCAGAGGGAGTGACGTGGACGTCCGCGGGCGACACACCGACGTCCTACCTCAAGGGCTGGCACGAGCTACGTAACTTTATGGAGGCCCCTGACAACGAACGGGTGGACGACGTGCCAGCACTGTTGCGCGTTACGGGATACGCGTCGTTGGATGACCTAGCTGGCTATCTTGGCGATCTCGTTGAATCAGAAGGCGATTTTTGGTTTGACGGAACCGACGGGCTCTGTTTATCAGAATTTACGGCCCAGCTAACGTTCCCTTGCAATGTCGGCGAACTATGGACCGCCGCAGCTGAGCTCGACAGACTCTTGGAGGCGAGGATCTCGTACCAGGAACTTGCCGCAAAGATCTTCGCAGTGGAGGGATTTGCAGTTGAAGTAGATGTTGACCAAGAGAACTACTGGGAATCGGATTACTGTGACGAAGTCTTGGGCTGGTGGATAGTCACTGAGATTGATCCCTATCCCTACCGTCGAGCGATGAGTGGCTCAAATACTGTAGATGACTGGATGGCCGGACGATTCGAGCCGAACTATCCAGGCTTGGACCTGTGGTTCGTCACGAGGTTGCAGACCTTCAGCTCTTCCACCTTGCTTTCCGAGCTGCGGACAAAGGCCAGATCTAGCTAGGTTCCACTTGAGCCGGAAGGCGGCTAGCTCCCCCTCGCCCGCCAGCCACGTGGGCGCCTCTCCGCCCTCCCCGGCCGGCCCTCGGCCGTGCCGCCCTAACTCCGGGTCCGTCCCGTCGTCTCCGCCGGGCCTCTGGTCTGGGTGGGTTCGGCTGCGGCTCCTGGCCCCGCGTCCGCCTCGGCCCCGTCGTGCTCCGGCCTCGCCCCCGGTCGTGTTCCCGTCGGCGGTCGCTGTCCCCCCTCTTTGGCCTGCCTTCCGTGCCTTGTCCCGTCTCTCCCCGCATGTGGTGGTGGGCGCTGGAGGACTCGAACCTCAGACCTCAACCGTGGAGGGGCAATCCGCCGACTAGACAGCACTCCGGGGAGGTGCTGAGGCAGTGGTGAGATGGGCGGGGCTTGGCACCTGATGCCCTAGGAGACACTGGAGTCCTCAGGGGGTGTTTCACACCGGCCAGTCGTTTCCTGCCCTCTACGGGGCGCTAAAGGGTGAGTGCGCCCTATGCGAGTGCGACGGCTAGGGCTTGTCGGCGTTCCTGGCGAAGGCCCTGCGTCGCTTCGCGATGTTCGGCATGAAGATCCCGAAAAGGACCAGGAATCCGGACGCGGTCATGAAATGTGCCGCGAACCGGGCCGACAGGAAGCAGATCGCGAACCGCCCAAACAGGATCACCCTGATTCGGCCCCCAGGTGGGGCGCCTCGTGATCACTCGTCCCCCGCCACCAGGCCCTCCCCCGGTGGGCCTCAGACTCTAGGCGTCGTGCCAGTCGAACTCGGTGTACTCGACGTCGTGCGGGACTAGCTGGCCCGACGCGTCGATCCTGGCCTCGTAGTAGCCGGTGGGCCGTAGCCCGAACTTGGCTCTGGCCGCGGACGGCACCAGCCCGACCTCGTAGATCATCCTCCGCGGTGGCAACACCGCCGTCTCGCCGTCCCAGGGGCCACCGTTCAAGAACGCACAGACGGGAGGCTCAGCCACCTTTGGCCTGCCTCTCGAGCTTGCGCAGCTTGGCGTAGTTCGGCAGCGTCAGCCCCAGCAGGATGAAGAACCAGGCCGCGCTCTGGAAATGCCCCGCGAACAGGGACGAGAAGAGACAGAACGTGAACAGCAGGAATAGGATTACCCTGATCGTCCCCCAGGTGGGGCCTCTCGTGACCACCTTGACGCTCCCGTCGGGCTGAGGGATTTGCCAAACCTTTCTGGTCGTCATACGACCACCTCCTGCGCCTCGCCATAGCGGGCGCGCTCTTCCAACTTCTCAGTTTCCGCCCACGATGAAGAGCCCCTGGCAAACCGCCCGGACGAGACCGATAGCCGGTCTCTGGCTGACCACGCGGAACCTCCCGTTAGATTTCAGCGTCACGCAGAAGTCCGGATATCGCATCTGACTACTCCCTCAGTTCACCGTGTTGATTGCAAGCCCTGACGACTCGGTAGAGCCGACCCGTCAGTCTGTGTCGCCTTGTCATGGGACAATTGTGCTGTTCAGGTGTGTCAGCCGATCGGCGTGCAGCAGACCTCTGATTTACGCGGACTCGATCGTGACGGTGATCGTCTCAGGGTCCTCGAGGCGGTGGGTGGCCCACTTCTGGAGGTAGAGCGTGCCGATGATCAGTGGCTCGCCACCCTCGGGCTCCTCATACCGGATGGTGTTCTTGGTTTCCTTCGCCCGTTTTAGCGTCACGCGTAATGGCTCCACGACCGGCACCTCCTTGCCAAGCGTAAACCCCTTTGCAGCACGAAGGCCTGTCGAGCGATGTCGAATATCGAATATCAAGGAAGGTCGCGACTTTCGGTTGCTTTGACCACGTTCGGCCGGCGTCACAAGTTTGACCTCGCAGATCGGAAACCGACGACGGTCAGGACGACCTCCTGATGCTGTGTGAGACATAGTTCCTCGATTGGCAATGGCTTGAAAGTCTGAGTCGACGACTGTCGCTCCTCACGCAGAGTTCATCCGCGCAGCGTTAGCCGAGGCCGTCCGGGAGACTTCCACCTCCGTCTCGGGACTCGCCCATGGCACACCGCTGAGCGGCGCTCGGCGTCGGGAAGGTGCCGCGGCGGTCAGGGCGCGAGAGGCGACAGCCCGCAACAGTGTCAGCCTCGCCATGCAGACGACTCGCGCTCGAAAGCGGCCGGCCGAGGCGCGGTCAGACTGGACGTGCCTAGAGTGCTGCGACAGGGTCACCAACCTTCGCCACGTCCGTTGCGACGCGTGCATCGCGTCCGATCCCACCCAGACAGGCGAGATCAGGGGTCGCAGGGGACCGGCCATAGCATCCCGGCAAGCGGGCGCTCGCCGAGTGGAACAGAGCGAATCCGGGGGTCGCCTACGACCCCGAGTGGTTCCGACGGGACATCTGGCCAGGTCTGGCGGACATGCCGCTCAGGGTCATCGTTCAAGCGATTGGCTGCTCGAAAGCGTCGGCGAGTGACATCCGCAGGGGCAAGCGGACGCCGCACGTGTCGACGTGGCAGGCGTTGGCCAAGCTAGCGGATGATGAGCGACCGAGGTAGACAACCGCCCTGAGGCCGCGGATCTGTGAGAGTCTGAAGATTGTCAAGTTCATCTCTCTCAGGACGTTGAGCATGCGAACTCCACGGACAAGGCGTACCGCCGAGAGAAAGAGCCCAGCGACGGAAGCACCGAAGGGTGGCGACCTCTTCGTCGTCGACAACAGCGACTCTGGCTGGACCGGACTTCGCTATCTCCAGGAGTGGTGCGACATATCGAGCAGCTTCGACATCGCGACCGGGTTCTTCGAGGTGGGCTCGCTTGTCGCACTGGATAGCAAGTGGCAACAGCTCGACAAGATCAGGATTCTCATGGGTGCTGATGTCACTTTGGGCACTCGGAGGATCTTGCTCGAGGCGACCAAGGATAAGGCCGAGCGCCATCTTGATGAGGGGCTCGAGGCCGACAAGGAACCCAACCCATTCTTGAACGGCGTGCCGGCGATCGTCGCCGCGCTGCACTCTGGTCAGATCGAATGCCGCGTATACAACGACACGAAGTTCCACGCGAAGGCCTACATCACCCACGGAAGGCTCGAAGTAGTCGGTGCGAAAGCACTCGTCGGTTCCAGCAACTTCACGCGGCCCGGGCTAAGCGAGAACGTCGAGCTGAACATCCAGGTACAGAGCCCCGGTGACGTGGCCAAACTGCAGGACTGGTTCGACGAGCACTGGCAAAAGGGCATCGATGTGAGTGCCGACATCATCAGCGTCATCGAACGCCACACCAGGGCGTATACGCCCTTCGATGTCTACGCCCGAGCGCTTCAACAGTTCTTCGAGGGCCACGAGATCACGGCAAGTGAGTGGGAGGACACCGAGTCGCTGATGTTCCCGAAGCTCGGTGGTTACCAAAAAGAGGCGTACTGGGCAATGATGAAGATCGCCCGGCAGTATGGCGGTGCGTTCCTCTGTGACGGCGTCGGTCTTGGCAAGACCTTCGTCGGTTTGATGCTCATCGAGCGCCTGGTTGTGCATGAGCGAAAGCGCGTCGTGCTCTTCGCGCCCAAGGGTGCGAAGGAGGGGGTGTGGGAGCCACATCTCCACCAGTACCTCTCACACATCGGCGGGGTTGGGGGCGGAGCCGACTTCAGCAACCTCACGGTCTTCAGCCACACCGATCTAACCCGTGAGGGTGACTTCCCTGCCCGCTTCAAGCGGGTTGCGGAGCTCGCGGATGCAGTCGTGATCGATGAGGCACACCACTTTCGCAACCCGGGTCGGAAGGGCGATCCGGAAGAGGGAACCAATGCCTCGCGTTACTACCGCCTGTTCGAGTTGCTGGACCAGGCCGCGAACCCAAAGTCCGTCTTTATGTTGACAGCGACACCCATCAATAACCAGCTCAGCGACTTTCGGCACATGGTTGAGCTCTTCTCTCGGCAGGACGACACGTACTTTGCCAGGACACTCGGTGTGAACAACCTCACGGCTCACTTCAGCGCTTTGGAGAAGTCACTTAGGAAGTCGCTCGATCTTGAGAGGATCGACCTAACGGACAATCTGGTCGAGGCAACCGATCTGCTGGCCCGGGACGACTTCTTTCAGAGTCTCGTCGTTCAACGGAGCCGCGCCTACGCCAAGGAGAGTCAGCAGCGTGAGACCGGAACGGCGGCGGTGTTCCCGGATCGCGCTCCGCCCAAGGTGGCAGAGTACTCGGTCCGGAGAACCTACGGGAAGCTCCTGAACATGGTTCAGACAGCCTTCGAGAAGTCGCACCCACTGTTCAGCTTGCCTATGTACTACCCCCTCGCGTACTCGAAGAATGAGGCGGTGGACGCCGTCGAGGAGAACCGCCAAAGACAGGTCGTTGGGTTGATCCGCACACTCTTCTTGAAGAGGTTCGAGAGCTCCGTTTACGCGTTCGAGACCTCCTGTTATCGACTGCTCTACAAGCTCCTGGCCTTCCTGAAAGTGCACAGCGAGACCGAGGCCGACAAGCGCCGATTGGACCGTTGGCTGCGCCAGAACGCAAAAACCCTGGAATACGTAGCCGACCGCCAGCTTTCTCTTTGGGGGGAGTACGAGGACCCTGACGCAGACGAAGATGTCATCCCCGAGGAATTGTTAAAGGCGGTCGAGCACTTGTCGCGAGACGAGTACAACGTCGACGAGATGATGAATGAGACCTACCTTGACGTTGACGAGATCGTCCAGTTTCTTCAGGAGACCGGAAGGTTCAATCCGCGACAGGACGACAAACTGAACAAACTCAAGCGGTTGCTGACCTCCAAGGATGTGAACGGAGAGAAGGTTCTTATCTTCACGGAGTTCGCCGACACAGCTCGTTATCTAGCGGACCAGCTCAAGGAAGACGGCATCGACGGGCTTGCCGAAATCGACAGCGCCAGCAAAGGCAACCGTGCCGACGTCATCAAGCGCTTCTCCCCCTACTACAACGGAACGAGCTCAGAGGAGCTCAAGAAGAAGGACCAGGAAGAGATCCGAGTCCTCATCTCCACAGACATCCTCTCCGAAGGACTCAACTTGCAGGATGCCTGCAGGTTGATCAACTACGACATCCATTGGAATCCGGTCAGGCTGATGCAGCGGATCGGTCGCGTTGATCGGCGGCTAAACCTCGACTTAGAAGAACGTCTCGCTAAAGACCACCCAGAGGCCTCGGCGTCCCGAGGCAAGGTCATGTACTGGAACTTTCTGCCGCCGGCGGAACTGAACGAGATCCTGTCGCTCTACACGAAGGTTACCGGCAAGACCCTGTTGATCTCTCATATCTTCGGCATTGAGGGCAAGAAGCTCCTGACGCCCGAGGACGACTACGCAGCGCTCCGGGACTTCAACCACGCCTACGAGGGTTCAAGGACCGTTATCGAGGACATGCACCTGGAGTTCCAGTCTCTGCTTCAGGAACAGCCCGGCCTGGCCGAGAATCTAAGAGCCATGCCTGGATCAGTCTTCAGTGGACGCAAGCGTCCGACTAAGGGGTCGAGGGGCGTGTTCTTCTGCTACAGATTGCCGGCACTCGACGTTGAGGCGAATAGATTTACGGAGGAGGCCGGCACCGCCCGCTGGTACCTGTACGACCTCGAGCGCGACGAGATCCGTGAAGAGCCCGGCGACATCATCGAGAGCATCCGCTCGAAGCCGAGTACGCCGCGCCGCTGTGTGATGAAGCAGGAGACCCTTGTCGAGATTCGAGACAAGGTCGTCAAGCACATTAAGAACACCTATCTCAAGCGTCTCGACGCGCCAGTCGGAGTAAAGCCGACACTCAAATGCTGGATGGAACTAAACGAGGACAAGTGAGTCAAGCCAAGAGCGCCCTAGCAGACATTCGCACGTTTCCCCAACTTGTTAAATACCTTCGCGACGAGTTGGACTGGCCGATCGTCTCGGCCGACTTCGAGGACCTGACCTTCGACTACACGCCGGAGGAGCTTGGCATAGACAGCAGGAACGCGGCAAAGATTCAGGAGATCAAGCGCCTTCGACCGCTGTCCGTGAGCCAACCCTGGGGCATCTTCTTCGTAAAATTCGAACCAAAGCGGCTACCCGTTGTCGCACTACGCAGGATCCTGAATGCGGTCGTCCTAAAGAAACGGGCTTCTGCCAACCACTCCGAGCGAGTCGCATGGGACGCGGAAGATCTCCTCTTCATCTCGAATTACGGCGAGGGCGACGCTCGCCAAATCACGTTTGCCCACTTCTCGCAGGCCGCTGGGGAAAAGGAGCTGCCAACCCTCAAGGTGCTCGGCTGGGACAATCTGGATACGCCGTTGCACATCGACGACGTAGCCGAAACGCTGAGCGAACATCTCGTTTGGCCCGAAGACCAGGAAGATGTCAACGCTTGGCGCGAGGAGTGGAGGAGCGCCTTCACCCTGCGCCACCGCGAAGTCATCACCACTTCCAAAGAGCTCTCGGTCCGGCTGGCTGAACTGGCTCGTGCCATCCGTGACCGCATCCGAACGGCGCTAGCGATCGAAACCACCGCCGGACCCTTTACCAAACTGATGCGGGCCTTCCAGGAGGCCCTGATCCACGACCTCGACGCCGACGCCTTCGCAGACATGTACGCCCAAACGATCACTTACGGCCTCCTATCGGCGCGGATAGCGAATCCAAGAGGTGATACCGCTCAAGCCCTACACGCTCAGATAGCTGTCACCAACCCATTCCTCAAAGAGCTCATGGAGACGTTTCTGCACGTGGGTATCCGTCGCGGGAGGGTCGGCGCAGTGGGCATCGACTTCGATGAACTCGGCGTGAACGATGTCATCGAACTGCTCGACCGTGCCAACATGGAGGCCGTTGTCCGGGACTTCGGGGACAGGAACCCTCAAGAAGATCCAGTCGTACACTTCTATGAGCTGTTCCTGAAGGAGTACGACCCACAGAAGCGAATGCAGCGGGGAGTCTTTTACACTCCGCGCCCCGTCGTCTCCTACATCGTTCGGTCAGTGGACGCATTGTTGCGCAGAGAGTTCGGTCTTGAGGGCGGCCTCGCTGACACGATCACTTGGGGTGAGATCACGAAGGTTCGAAAGGACCTCAAGATCCCGAAGGGTGTTTCCCCCAACCAAGCCTTCGTCCAGATTCTCGACCTAGCTACGGGTACCGGCACCTTTCTCGTGGAGGTCATCGATCTTATTCACCAGACCCTTTTGGTGAGGTGGGAAGCGGAAGGTCACGGAGAGAAGAAGAAGCAAACGCTCTGGAACGAGTATGTGCCAAAACATCTGCTCCCCCGCCTCCATGGGTACGAGTTACTAATGGCGCCCTACGCGATAGCGCATCTCAAGATCGGCTTGAAGCTCCACGAGACCGGCTACCTCTTTCAAGGCGACGAACGAGTTCGCGTCTATCTCACGAACTCCCTCGAACCGCCTCAGGATTTCTCAGGACGGTTTGCCTTCGCCATTCCGGCACTCGCACACGAGGCGGAAGCGGTGAGCGAAATCAAGCGAAAGCAGCGCTTTACTGTGGTTATTGGCAACCCCCCGTACGCGGGTCTTTCAGCCAACATGACTGCGTCGGCTCAGCACTTGGTCGATGCTTACAAGTTTGTTGATGGACAGGCGCTCAATGAGCGAAAAATTTGGCTGCAAGATGACTACGTCAAGTTCATTCGCACGGCCCAACTGCTTATTGAGCAAGCAACTGTTGGCATTCTCGGCTTCATCACTAACCACGGGTACCTCGCCAACCCCACCTTCCGTGGAATGCGGCAAAACCTTCTTGCCACCTTCCAGCTGATGCAACTGCTGGATCTGCATGGAAATGCAAACAAGAAGGAACTATCGGCGGGTGGTGTGGATGATCAGAACGTATTTGAAATTCGACAGGGCGTTGCAATCTGCTTGGCCGTTCGCCAGGGCTCAGAACAATCTGTCTATCACGCAGACTCTTGGGGTGCGAGAGAAGAGAAGTATAGATGGCTAACTATTCACTCGGTCAATGACACCGACTTCGCCGTAGCTAATCCCGACTCCCCATACTACTTTTTTGAGCCACAATCCAGAGATTGGCGAGCGGAATATGATACCGGATGGAAGATTAATGACATCATGCCAGTCAATAGCGCGGGTTTCATCACCGCTCGGGACCACTTCGTTGTTGATCTCGACCGAGAGACCTTGCTTAGCCGGATCCAGGCGTTCGCGGATCCGACCCTAACTGACCGCGAGGTCCGCGAGCGCTACTTTGCCGGAGCAGGTTCGAGTAAATACGCAAATGGTGATACGCGGGGATGGAAGCTCTCAGAGGCACGTAAGAAAGTAAGAGCTGATCGGAACTGGCGGTCCAAGGCACAGGCTTGCCTTTATCGCCCCTTTGACGTGCGGCAGGTCTATTGGGCCGACTGGATGGTTGACTGGCCTCGACCGGAACTGATGCGGCACCTTGGATTGGACGGTAAGAATCTGGCCTTGGTGACGACACGGTCCGTGGAAATCGGGCGAGGGTTTGAACACGTGTTCTGTACGCGCTTGGTAGCTCAACATCACACGGTATCGATCAAAGAGGTCAATTACCTGTTTCCGTTGCAACTAAAGGCCAAGGCGGGCGAATTCAGCTTCACTCGGGGAAGTGCGACCAATCTGGCGACGCCGTTTGTAAGCGCACTAGAAACTGCTCTTGCTAGTGAGAGAACGCCAGGTAAGGTCGCTGCCTCCGTTGCAGCGGAGGACGTCTTCTTCTATATTTATGCGACATTGCATAGCCCAACGTATAGGAACCGTTACAGCGAGTTTCTGAAAAGTGATTTTCCTCGGCTTCCACTTCCGGGCAGCCTTGACCTTTTCCGAAAGTTAGCCTCCTGTGGATCAGAGCTTGTCGCGCT